>Ga0179593_1523500_pt1 | contig 13633 bp, 10 predicted proteins | sample CZODoug2_1_08_16_FD_185931 | JGI IMG/M metagenome (GOLD analysis project Ga0179593, IMG submission 185931) | Vadose zone soil fungal communities from Angelo Coast Range Reserve, California, USA - CZODoug2_1_08_16fungal (PacBio error correction) | ecosystem: Environmental > Terrestrial > Soil >... | reverse complement strand
TGATCAAGCCTCTAGATCCATCTTACCACCTCTAGTCGGCGGCCCTTTCGCCAGAGAGGGATTTTTTCTCCGCGCCCCCCAGTTGCTTTTTTCCTCTTTCCACGTATTTTTAGAATACCCTTTCCGATTCTCCGCGGTTGCTCATTCTCCATCACTTCCTCGCAGATTTCTTCCCCTCTTTCTCCGCCTTTCCAACCCCCCAGAAGGTCTGATTCCGGCTCCCAATTCTCACTCCACTCTGGGCGTCATTCCCTCTGATCCTGTCGCCTATCCCCTCTCTGTTTCAAGTCTTGATACTTCGCTCAACCTTTGAGTGAGAGCACCCCAGGCTATCGCCTCAATTTCATGCAAGCTTCCTTTTCCCGATCCCTTTTGTGTAATGAGTGCTTTTATACGATTTTCCCTTTGTGAGCGCTTTCTGTTACCTCGTGGTGAACAAAATCCTCTCCTTTTTCCGCCGTAGATGTACAGATTCACACCCTCCCGTTAAAGTGCCTTCAGATTAAATTTTTAAGGAAGGGTCCGTTGTCTAGCCATCCGGCCATTCATATTTCTTCCTCTCCGAGTTTTCATTTCCATGATAAGCTGTGATTCCATCAACACCAATTTGGCCAGAATATTCTCTTCCTCTCTTTTCTTTTTTGGAGAGCTTCTTTTTTTCTTGGCACCAATTTCCTGACCCCCGAGGATGTCCTTCTCGCGCTCTCCGATCGTCGAAGTATTTCTGATGAAGCTTTGTGTTAGTCCCCCACTCTGCGTAGTGACGAATGCTAGATTGTTTTCTGTAGTTTTGAGAGATGTCTGACACCTGTACGTTCGTCCCCCTCCCGATGTGCCTTTCCAAACAGTATTTAGTGCAATCTTCCTTAGTTTGAACCTGTTATACTAACTTTCCCCCTCACCGCCCTTGGATTCTCCTCAGCATCTCCCTCATGTTGAGCTCGAGTCCGTTAGTTCCTTTAGGTCTTTTTCTTCTCATCCCCTCTCGGATAGGTCCGAGTAGTAGTCCCCCTATCAATCCGTGAGTCATCGCTACCCCCCCCTCCCTGCCCAGATCGTTGATTGATCCTTTTCCCCTCGTTTGTCCGCGTGTTCGACTTGGTGAGGACTTCTCTGGCCGGTTCCTTTGAGACTACTCCCTCATTTCCTGCAATTTCAAGAGGACCTTCAGGACTTTCCCCTTTCGCTTTTCCTTATCCTGGTAACTGTTTCATTTCCTCGTTTCTCGCCCCAACCCCGCCCTTCCTTTTTCGTTAGGCAACATTACTTTCTCACTCTGACAGATAAAGAGTTTCTCGTGTCCTGAGCATCGCCTTTACTCTGCCTCTCCTCTTTATGATTTCTCCTCCTCTCCTAGAGATGGCTCTCTTCCCTTGTTTTTTGAGCGAGCTTCTTCCTCGCTGACTCGAGTATCATGAATTTTCCCTGCACTCCACGGCTCCCCCCGTTTGCCCAGATTTTTGGGAAGTTAAAGCCGAATTTTTATTTTTGATCTTTCAAAGTACCTCTTTTTGATCCTTTCCTGAGTAATACCCCCCCTCTAGATTGGGACTCCCTATCTCCGCGGCTCCTCTCCGAGTTTTCCTACCCGCTTGATTTGATTAAGAGTTCCTCGTTCCCCCACCTCTATAGAATATTGCGTTTATAGCTGGAACCTTATTTTCCAGTGTGTGCAGTCTTCTTCTTTTTCTACCCACTTTACTTTCTGGGTGCGGCGGCTCTGAGATCTAGGATCTTTTTTAGTGTTTCCCAATTCTTTACCCACAAAAACGTTTGCTCATGATCGTCTTCCACCCCCCTCTTTTTGGCACCGGCTTACCATTTTTTTTGAGAGAGAGGGCCCTTGATGTTGACTTTTCTCTTGTCTATTCCCCTTTTTCTCCCCCCGTTCTCCGTCGCACTTCGGATGGGCTTCCGTGTCCCTCCTGCACGACTCCCGTTCCATCCATGGCGTCACAGACGATAGTCCTCTTTTCCTCGCACAAGGGCGAAGTGTTGCACTTTTCCTTTCCTATTCGGAGTTTTCTTCTCTTGGCCTTCACCCTGAGCCAGCTCTTTCTATCTCAGCTTACTTGGGACTGCCCGTCTGAGCTGCGCCATCTTTTTTTTCAGTTTTGAAGGGCTGTTTGATGGTCATTTTTCCCGCCCTCCTTTTGAGATGAGGGTGTTCCCGGACTTCCCTTCGCCCACACCCCTTTCGGTTTTTTCCCTAGTTGCACAACTTTTTCTAGCGCTCCCCCGCAGTGAAGGCCATTCATCAGCTCCTATGAGTCCCTAGCGTTCGGATCGATGCTCCCTTCAGTTTCGGGGCGAATCTGTTGTCGGGGCAGATTCTTCCCGCACTTTCCTCTCCCCCAATAATTAGAAGTTAGTCATGGCGGACTCCTCTCTCTCACTCCCCCTACACTAGTACTCCTTGTTTGCCGTTCGGGCTTCCCCGACCAAGGCTAGCTTGCTTTAAAGGCCGCTCAAGGAAATTCTTTAAGCGATCCCCCCCCGCTCTCTGCTTACCCCTCTTACTCAACCTCCCTCCCCAATAGCGATGAGCTCCCCGTCTCTTACGTCTCTTTTTCCGGATCTTTAACGTCTGTGCATCCCTCCGCTCGCCCTGGTTAACAGCGACTGGTCTTGCGCTTTGTCGAGTTCGCGCCCCTCCCCCTTGAGATTCGAGTTATCTTCGTGCAGGCTGGCCTTGTTTGGTTTCATCGAGGGTAGTACTGTTTCCACAATTGTCCCTTTTCAGGAGGATCGCTATTGTCACTTGATGATTATGAATGCTGGTCCCGCCCTCTGGACTCTCCTTTACTTTTCCTTTCATAAATACCCCGCTTGAACCTTATCTAAAACCCGTTTGGTTTTTGAGGATGATACTTAGCTGATTTTTTCATTACCCCTCCGCTTTTTCGAATTGAACCTTCACTTCCTTCCTCACTGATTCAGACGCGACCAGTCGTAAGCTCCACTCACCTCACCTCCTCTTTACTTGCGGTCCACTTTTTCGACCTTAAAATCTCCTAGCGGAAATACCACGGACTTTGAGAATCACAACAACGCAACTGATATAGGTAATATTTCCCCGTGCCCCTCAGAGTCTAGTTCCTTTCTCTTTCAACGAGATTTCTGCTCTTCTTGGCAGTTTATTTTTCCTTTTTCTAGAAGTAGATAATAGTACTTTTCTACTTATCTTAGACTTTAACCCCCAACCAGCTGACCTTAATCCCTGCTCTCCTTTCGATGAGTGGGCTCTATGTCTTACGCCTTTCAAACCGCTGAAATTGAGACAGTTTTTTTTTTTGTTTTGGGGTTTTTTTTTTTTTTTTCTTGTTTTTTTTTGATTGAGAGTTTCTCTTACCCCTTAGAATGTCTTGTGAGTGAGGGAAGCCTCCGTCTTTACCGAAGAAACTATTTGTTCGTCAATCCTGACCCGGCTGGATCGCTAGAATAAGGAATAATGAACTGCCCTCTCCTGTTCCTGCCCTTCACTTTCCCCTTTCTTCTCCTGAAAATGTATTCTTCTGCCAGTTGTTCCATCGTAACCGAGCCCTTATCTTTCGCGTTTCAGGAGCAGGAGCCCCCCTATCTTCCCCTTTTTCTAAGCTCCCCTCCGTGGGAGGTGAATCCTCTAAAAGTATGGCCCTCATCAAAGTCCCTTCCCCCCCACTTTTCGTACCAGATACAGCTTTTTCAGTCTTCCACTAGATTACCTTCGGGGCTGCAGGTCTCTTGTCCCCCTCTAAAGAAATTTTCCCGCGTCGCGCCCCTCATGCCAGTCTTGTTCGCCGTCTAGCGAAGGGAATCTGTACAGTTTTTATGGTCCGTCCAAAGAGCACACCTTTAGGGTTTTCCTTTAACGTCTCCCCCCCTTTCTCCCCAGATGCTCGGCGTCTCTATACATCGCATGAACAACTCTTGGCCACTTCTCCCCCCAGGAAGCGGGTTGACAGGCATCCGCGTTTGTGCTCCTTTTTAGAGCTTTCCCTTTTGGGCCTTCTGAAGTACTGATAAACTATCCCCCTTATTCGATTCTTTTCCCCACCGCCTTAGTACCGTACTCACTTTCCCGAAGATTCGTTTTTTTTACCCATCCCAGTTGTGCTTCTAGACGTTCAATATTTCGCCCCTCCCTTTCCCCCCCGCATCTTATCCCTTCCCTCCCGAGTCAGCTCGGCCAACCAAACGGGTGCTTTCAACTGGTCTCGTCGTCCCCTTGTCTTTCTTCCTCCCTTCCCTCCTTAACCTCCCCCTTATCGACCCACGGACGGTCGCAGTTTTTTTCTACAAAACTCGGTTACCGGGTCTTGCCTTTGCACTCCTAGGCTTTAGACAGATATACTTTTTTAGCGATTTATTCCCTTTGCTCCCTCGCCTCGATTTCCTCCGCTCCGAGTACAAATCTTCTGCCCTTGAAGAGTAAGGTCGGCTGCTCCTTCCGAAGCTTGAGAGTTTTCCCTTCTAGAGATTCATTTCTCCAACGCGGACATTCATTGTCTTTTTTTGCTTCTCTCCCGCTGCTCAGTGTTATTTCTTCTTCGACTGTCCATGTTTCTTCTTCCGTCCCTCTTTAAATGCGGGCGGTTCTCTTCGTCTTTTTTTGACTCAAACGTATAGTTTCTTATCAGCGTCTCCCCATCCTCCTCAATAGCCCTTGAATTAATAAATATGACCTCGGACTTTCGTCTCATTTTCTCTCAATACTTCTCAATCGTCCGGGGTTGTGGAGGGGAGTGATACCGTTCCCCCTCCTTCTGTCTAGATCCCCCTCCCCCCTCTACCAATCTCTGCCGCCTCTCTTAAATTGCCCCTTTCATCGACCCTTCCCGCAGGCGCGTTTTCCCTTTGATCCCTTTTCCGGAAAAATCCTAGCGGTCTCGACTTCCCATCTCTTCGAAAAGTCTTACCCCGCCCCGTCAGCCACGCGAGAGAGTCCCTGCTTTCGTCCTTTGTCTTCTCGGCCATTGCTTGTTATCCGTTGAGCGCAGCCTCCTCCCGGAAAATGCTAAGATGATGTTTCTTTTTTAAATTTGTCCCCCCTCCTTCTGCTCTCTTTTTCTTAGAGATAACCCTAATGGGACATCCATTAGTGTTGGTACGTAGCTCAGCTAGACCCTCACCCTTCCCTTCTTTCCTTAGATGTCTATGACTACCGTCTGAAGTGAAGATCGCTCTTCTTGGAACGGTTTGTTTTTATTTCTGAAGTCTTCCTACAAGCTACTTGCGATCCCGCTCTGCTTTTCTTGAAACACAGAGCCGGTCTCAAGGTCCCGCGCCTCTTAGACCCTTTGCGTAGATGTCCTTCTTACCCATTGAACCCCTCCCCTTGCCGCTGACATCGACTTCCTCCTATTTTCCTTGATCTGTATTTTCTCACTCCCCCCCCTTCCTATGTAGTTCCGTTAGTTACTTAATATTTCCTAGTCTGACAATTCGACTGCATAGTTGTTCTCGGATCCGCTCTTTGCCTCCTTTAAAGAAACTTTTGCGGGATCTCTTTTCTGCAGTTGGTAGTAGACGCCACAACTGCTCGTCAACTCTTGATTCAATGACTTAAACTCGTTTCCACTCTCTCCTGGATAGAAGCGTTTTATCTGTACCCTTTTTCAGTAGAAAGAGTTTCTCTTCTCTTTCCCATGACTTTCGCTTCGTTCCCCCTCTAATGAAGGACTCAAGTTTAGACGTCTCCTCTTCTCTTGACGGCTCTTTTATTTGTTCTCAATCTTTTCCCACTTCTCTTGATTACGGGTCCTCTCCCTACATCGGGCTCTGGTCAAGTCTGTCTCGAGGGGGGGTGGTGGGGTTGTTATCTATAACGTTGACTTTTCTTGCACTCGCACTTTTCCAGGATATTTTGGGAGGTCCGAGTCCGAGCCTTTTTCACCGGAACTCGATCCTTTTCTCTTTTTTTCTCTTTTTTTCCCTGTGATTGGGAAGAAGAGATTTCTGGCATTGCGATTGTTTCTTCAGATAGACGCGATCAGCGTCTCTCCAGCCGGTCCCTGAAAATCTCGAATCTCCCCACTCGGTATATCGTCAGGTTTTTTCCTTCCCAAAAAGTCTTGAGAAAGTTTTCTCTCCACAACTTTACCCCCGGTCAGTTGCGCTCGGCCATTAGGGTCTCTTTTTCTTAAAATCCCTCCCTTATTAAAAACCCTTGAGTCTTCTTATCTCTCCATCGAGCATGAGGATGGCCCCCAATTAGTCCCCAATGGAGAAGATGGTATTGTGGGGGGGGGGGGGGTGTGGGTTGGGGGGGGGGTGGGTTTGGGTGTGGGTTTGGGGGGCGGGGGGGTGGGGTTTGGGTGAGGGGGTGGGTTTTGGGGGTGGGGCGGGGAGTTTGGTGGGGGGGTTAGTTTGGGGTGGGGGGTTTTTAGTGGGGTTGGGGGTGTTGGCTGGGGGGGGGGGGGGGTGTGGGTTTGGGGGCGGTTGGGGGGGGGGGGGGTGGGGGGGGGGGGGTACAAAAAAAAACAAACAAAAAAAACCACAAAACAAACAAACAAAAAAAAAAAAACAAAAAAAACCAGGGGGGGGCGTGGGGGGGGGGGGGGGGGGGGGGGGGTGGGGGGTTTTTTTTTTGTTGTGGGGTTTTTTTTTGTTTCTAAATTTCTTTTTTTTTTTTTTTGTTTTTGTTTTTTTGTTTTTTTTTTTTTTTTTACCCCCCACACCAACCCCCAAACCACCCCAAAAACGAAAAACAAACCAAAAAAAAAAAAAAAATTTTTGTGGGGGGGGGTTTTGTTTGGTTTTTTTTGGTGGGGGGGGGGGGGGGTGCACTATTAATCTTCGCCTGCGACTCTCCAGTTTCTAAGGATTGGTTGACTTCTTTTCTACGTCCTTCCCCACTAACGTTTTTCCCGTTTCTCGTTGATCTCCTTTCCCTTTTTCATTGAGAAAGTATGGGATAGGCTTCCCTGAGATAGCTTTTAGTTCTTTTCTCCTCTTTTCTTCACCCCGCCATGCCTAGATATTCCTCAGTTTATTTCCTACCTTGCCCCTTCGCTGCCACTATTTTCTTTTCCCTTTACCTGGACATCTGTGGTGCTATGGTTTATCTGCTGAACGCCCCCCTGGCGCGAGACCTTCCTAGGGTGCTTCTCTTTATCCCGAACCCTTCGGGCGCTTTACCTAGCCTCGATCTAACTCCTTTCCGCGCCAACGCTGCCTCTCTCTTCTCGGGATTCCTCGCTCGTTCATGTTTCGAAGGCGCAGCATCTTGGCCCTTCCTTTCGTGTTTTTTTAGAATCTTCGCCGTCCCCCCCTGCGAGAACGTGTAAGTATGGCGGACTTTTCTAAATCTCCCCCAAAATATATACCCTTTCCTTCCCCCTTGTCGCATGTAGGCTGACCTCGCGTCCCCCCACGACACTCATTGAGCGTTCCTTATGAAACCTTACTATTTTCACTTCTCCGTTACTCGAGACTCCCCCCATTTATGGCCAGTCTTCTCTTTAATTGCCTTATTCTCTGCTGTATTGTTTCAATCCGCTTGGGAAGTTGCCAGTCCTTTTTCAGTTCTCCAATGCTGCCCCGCATCGGTTTTTCGCGATCGGTCTGCATGGGAAAACGGATTAACTCCCATAGCCGGTTTTTTGGATGCAACTTCCGCACAATCCTGAATGGCGATCGCCCATTTCCAAGCCGGTGCGTGGTCCTCGCCGTTCAGACCTTTTGCGCAATTCGACTTATGCTTTTTTTTCCCTTCCTCCCGTGTTTGTTGAGTCTAATTCCAGCCTGTCTTTTTTTTCAGGTGCATCCCTGACTCTACCCTCAGTCCTCACCGGCTTCTGCCCCACGAACCGTCCTTCATTTCCCTCTTTTCCCTTATTGCGCCGTTCCACCCGTCTTTCCTTTTTCCTTTCTTGGTTTCACTAGACGGCCCCACTCGCCGCTCTTCTGAATACGAGACTCCCGCATCCCCCTCTGATCTTTTTTGCGTTTGCGCGCGTTCACATTCCGACGGCTTCTCATTCAACGCGAGTAGAGCAGTTTTCTAGTCGTCTTCTTTCCCCGTTTATGTTTGAGCCTCTTCTTTACTAGTATCTGCTTTTTTTCTTCGCTTTGCAATCGGCCTTTTTCAGGCCCCGCGTTTAGTAGTTTTTTGGATCTTTCGGAAGGGAGCTGACCCTTCTTTCCTCCAGTTTCTTCCATTTTTTTAGAGATTCCCTCTCCGTAGAGTCTTTTTAGCCTTAGTGTTTAGGTGAGGGCGACTCTTTTACCAGTTCCCAGCCATATGCGCTTGTTTCTCAAAGGAAGGTGCGAGAGATCTTATCGTTTTCTTCTCAAGTCGAAATAGTCCCACTTGCCGTTCCCGTTCCTTCTAGTAATGAAGTCCCGTTCGGGCGTCTCTTTTCTACTTAAACCCCGTCGGTGTCGTTTACGGATTCATCCCAACCCTTCCCTATAGTTCGCGAACCTCAGTTTTTGTGCTTACCCAGGCTTGCCCGTTCACCTTGCACAGCGAAGTCCTTCAGGGCCTCCTTACTGATAGAAAGTGGATCTTCCCCCTTTTTGTTCCTTACCACCGAGATACCCTTCTACTGACAGTATCACTGGCTTCCCCTTTTCTCTCCGAAGCCTTGATTTCAGTTGGGAGTCAGCTTGGTCCCCTCGAACCCCCCAGGCGTAGGGGAATCTTTTTCTATCTTTCCACAGCCTTGACTTCGTCTAGGTCGCGGTTGCGTAACATTCCAACCTTGCTTCTGTCCCTTCCCAACCATGAGGAAGCGGTCCGGCCTCCCCTAGGCGCTGTTTCGCCCCCTCAGTTACTTATATCATGTTTTTCTTTTAATCCTTCTTTTCCTTAACTTCCTCCTCTTTCTCCCGACTCTTTCCCTCCTTCTACCCCCGTAATTTGAGCGCACCAATTTACGCTCGTTTTTCCGTGAAATCCAAGTCTTCCCTGCCTCGATTTATTTCTCTCGTTCTCCATCACGAACTTATTTCCTTCCCGGGAAGAGCGTCGGGCAACGCTTTTTGTTCCCCAATAGACTGTTCCCTATCTCGGTCTGTTATTCATACAAGGATTATTATATCTGGGATAAGACTTAGTTCTGCTCCGTCCCCCTTTCTGAGTTACTATCAAAAAACCTTGGTTTCAAAACCCGGGTCAAGTCAGTTTCACTCCCGAAATTCATTCTTGCCATCGCGTGTCTTGACTCCCTCCCGTCCGCTTGTAGTTCCCCGACATAGTCCTCGTTTCCTCGTTCCCCCAAAAGCCCGCCCATCTTATCAAAAGAGATCGAGTTTTCCCGTCGTCCTTTCCAGTTGAGTGTTCGTCTCCACCTCCCCTTCCCTTTTGTTTTTTCCTGAGAACGCGTAGCCCCATAAGAGTATAGCTGTCTGAACTTTGCTCGTGTCCTCTCTGCGCTTTGGCCATCGCTTCTATTCCCGCGATTTACAAAAGGGCGTATGAGTCTGAACAATTCCCGCGAACTATCGTGTCCTAATTACCAAGACTTTTTCCCCTTTGGCGATTTTCGCCCTTCCCCAGGTTTTTTCTATTCCCGCGCTTCCTAGTCTTAGAGGGTAGATCAGCTGACGGAATGCTCGATTCTATTCTATTTGACGTTTCGTCCTTGTCATGAGCCAATTAAAAGGCATAGAGCGAGCTGCCTGGTACTAATAGGTGGGCAGAACACCGTCTCCCCTTTTTTCTCCTAAGGTAGTGTTTCTTTCAACCCTCCCCGTTTCAGCAGCCTTCAGTTTGTCTCCCCATCTTCGGTCCAGATGTATCCGTCGCGACGGTACTCTGCTCGCCGCATGATACTGAGGGAGGTAATGAAACCACTTCTTTCCCCCTTTTTGACTTTACCTTTTTTGTTGTTGGCTATCCTTCTGTCCCCCCCCATGACCTTTTCTGTTTGCTGGAAGATCTCGTGATAGCCGCCAATGATCCCTATGCTCCCCAAACTCCTCTCTCCGGAAGGTGAAGATGTCGTCTCGGCCAGGGCGTGGTTTGGCTATTGTCGACCTTGGCCAGTACCGGATTTTTTATGCAACTTATGAATGTCAATTTCCCGACTTCGTATTGAATTTTCTTTTTTTTGCAAGCCCCAAGCCGTCGCAACCTCGATGGTGATCTGGCGAGCATCTCGAGTTCACCCGGGCGACCGGGCTTTCCTCTCACCGACCCTTGTTTCCCTGTTTCCTTTCCGTATTCTCTCACTGACGTTTCTATAGCGCCCTCCCGTCAATAGTTTTATTCGATTGGTTCCCTCTAGTCTCTTTTTTTGTAAGGGTTCTTCTCAGATTTTTCCGTTGGTAGTCGCCCGCTCGCTCGAAATTTTCTCCTTTTCCCTCTGCAACGGACCGCTCCTCAGACTTCCCGCGTTCGATTGGTGAAGTCCTGCGCGTTCTCCCTTGCCCCAAAAGAATTCTCTCGTGGATTATCTGACGGCCGTCTTTAACGCCTTACTCTCCCCTCGCTGTGACATTTATCGAGCGGTGTTGCTATTTCCATCTGCCCTCGCGCTCCGGACCCCCCCCATTCCGGGTAGAGATCTGTGAGATGAATTTCCCAGATAACCTCACTTGTCTGTCTACATTTTCCACTCGCAACGGCTGACCCCACCCGAAAAAGATTTTTGGAGGCCCAGCTAATTGTTTGTACAGTTTATTCCCCCCCTGATGGCCCGCGATACGGTTTTGTTTGTGAGTTCATACTAGATCCTTTGTGATTGGGATCATCTTGGCAATTGGAGGACCTTGCTTTTCTCAGACTCTGTTTCCGGCAGGTTTCTCTGCTTTTTTCCCAAAATATCGAACGAAAATATTTTAGTCCTCTCGGTGTCGACTGCTTTTCAGTCTCCCCCAACGCGTTTCAACTTTTTTGCGCTTAACCCCGGGCCGCGCGGGAAAGCCTTCTCTAGTTTCAGAGTTCTAGTTCGATCCCCCTTTTTTCCAGCTCATTTCACCCCCTCTTTATGATTCTTCCCCCAACTGTTCCTCGTCCGTCATTTTCAGTGGCGCGCTTTCGAGTTTATTTCGATGTCTCTCTCGCCTCCCCTCCTCCGACGCTCCAGGATGTTTCTTGGATAGTTTCAAGATGCCCTTTTGGCATAGGACATTTCAAAAAATTCTTCCCCCGGATTCCCTTCCAATTGTCGGCCTTTGGAGGTTCTTGGCTCATTCGGATTCCGCCGCTATGGGAGGGAACGATCCATTTGAGCTTGCCTATCTTTCCAAGAACTGTCCGTCTATGCGCCTTTTTTCCCCGTTGAATTTAAGGTGAGCCCATTTTGCCGATGGTTCGTGAACAGAAAATATTCGAGTCATGAAGCTCCGGCTGCGGGGTCTTTCCCGCCGACTCCGACCCCCCCTCTTCCTGGTCCTTCCCGAGACGTTCCGACTTTGCCTAGTCGCGCATTCAAAGCGTTTCCGGAAAGATACCTTGACTTTGAGTCGTCTTTCTCTCAGCGCGCCACGCTCTGCTTTACCGCACTCAGCATCATTTTTTTTGGTGAATCTGGGTGGAGACATTTGCGCATTCCCCCGCCTCGAATGTAGCTCTCCACATCCCCTTCCCTCTTAGTAAGTATTTCTAATACACGCACTCTTACCGGTCGCTTTTTACCTGGTTCCGAAACCTTCCAGCAGCGCAAGACTATTTCGTTCTCCCCTTCGTTCCCTGACCGATCGCGCCTTCCCCTCCTCGCTAGTCTCTTCGCTTCCAAAACATCATTGCAAAAATCGGCTGGAAAAGGAGATGACGCGTTTTCTCTGATTCCGCCTATTCTTTTCCCTCCCCGCTGCTCTGCCCGTCTTCCTAAGGCGTTTCTTGTTCTCCCTCGCAGCATCGGGATTCAGGTCTTTTCCCCTGAGGTGGCCCCCTGAAGAAAGGTCAGCGAGGGTTGCGGTCTTTCACCTTGTAACCAATCATGTCCTTCCTTTTCGCGCGATCTCACCTTCCTTTCCCTGACGAACATTTCATGGATGCTTTTATTTGCCAAAGGTCCGTCGCACCCTCCGGGACGGGGAAAGCTCACTTTTCCTTTCGACTTCTCTCTTGCATCCTCCTTCGTGTTGGTGTTCGTCTCCCTTCTCCCCACAAGAGGCTGGTTACTGACCGTTTGCGCTAAGTTCCTTTCCTAGTCCCCGGCTCACATGTTTCGTAAAGAATCGCGATATCCCTTTCTCTTTCTTGTCTCCCTCCCAACCCCCCGATTCTGGTTTTTTCAACGCCACGGACACTAGTCGGAATCCTTGCTTTTGAGATCCACTAATCAAGATTGGGAACCTTCGATCTTCCCTTGACCCCATTACTTATCCTCCTGACAGTCTTCCATCCTTAGTGCCTGTTTGCTCAGTCGCTTTTTCTGAGGTTTGAGGCCTCTTATACGTCGCGAGTTGTGCTTCTATAAGTTTCCTTGCTCGTCCCTTCCGTCTCATTTTCCTCTGCTGTTTTTTTCGTCTCTCTTCGCCATTATCCGACACTGAGTACTTTGACAATTATATACGTTCTCTCCCCACTATTCGAAGGATTGTAGGCTATTGAAGGGGCTTGGCACCTTTTTCCCCCCCCCACGCCCTCTTCCCCCCCTGATGCGCATTTCGCCTCCACTTCACTTTGCGAGCGAGCTGTGATCGCATCGGACTCTTCTTCCTTGCGCTGTAATGAACTTTCAGTTCCAGTGCGTTCAGACCTTCTTCTCTGCCCTTTTCGGTTCTTCCCCCCGCCAGGAGCGGGGTTGTCTTTTTTCCCGGTTTTGTTTTTGCAGCCCCCGCTCTTTCGCTCGTCCTCCGAAGTGGCTTTCAGAGAAAAAACCTATGGAGCCCTTCTCTTTTTTCACTGTACCCCCTCCGCAATCCTACCTCGCGGGCTCTATCTGTCGCACGAGGCCTGGTCGGGCCTCACTGTTACGATCCCTGTAAGAAACAGCGATGTTTCCCTCCCCCCTTTCCTCTGCCTGGTGCTACCTGTAATCCTCTCGAGAATTCCTATTCCCCCTTAGTTGCATCACGTCTTCCAACCTCGCCTGTATGTTGCGCCCTGATATAACTCGCCCCTTAAAAATACCGTGCCTTCCCATGTGGGTTTGTTTTTACTCCTTGAGTCTGGTAGCTGCGTATCAGAGCTTCACGTTGTTGGGCTCTCTCCTTTTCATAATTGACACACTATTTACTCTACTCTTTACGAAATGTAGGTTCATTCCTTTGCTCGCTTTCGACTGCGTTGTTTCGGGAACCTCCCCCACGCTCCAAAATATCCTAGAGTTTCCGGGCTCCGCCCGATCTTCCCCGGTCCGGTCGGCCTCAAAACGACGGAGTCAATAGAAACTGTGCTGTCTCTCGTTCTTCCTGTTATGGATGCTGGCTCCTCCCTACGAATTTTATCGATTCGGGTTTCTGCGCAAAATTAGTTGGACTCCCACCCCCTTTGTTACCCGGGCCGTGTCACATGATCTTTATTCATTCTTTTTTTTCTTTTTTCTCTCTGGTAGCGATTCTCATCTGAGGCAGTGATCTCCGAAAGTATATTTGTGCTGCCGTCCAAAATGTATCGGCTTCTTCGGTAAAAAAGGCCTGCTGATGAATTACCCAGTTTGCTGTCCTCTTATTTATTCTTCCCGATCCAGTTCTTTTTGCGCTACGAGAGCACCAGTGACGATTTTCTCCTCTTAGGAGCACTACACCCTTCTTG
>Ga0179593_1318294_pt1 | contig 13633 bp, 19 predicted proteins | sample CZODoug2_1_08_16_FD_185931 | JGI IMG/M metagenome (GOLD analysis project Ga0179593, IMG submission 185931) | Vadose zone soil fungal communities from Angelo Coast Range Reserve, California, USA - CZODoug2_1_08_16fungal (PacBio error correction) | ecosystem: Environmental > Terrestrial > Soil >... | reverse complement strand
GGCCTTTTTTCGCGTGACGCGAACTCAGATTCCCTTTTATTCTTCTATCAACATAGTCCTCTCTGCGAATGAGGTCCCCCCCCTTTTTTCTCTGCGCCTGCTCATCGGTATGAGCAATATACATACCCTCCTACATGTTTTTCCTTTCTGACTTCCTGCCTTTTTTTTCCCTCGTTTGAGTTCCTTCCCGGAACCCTATTTCCTGCCCAATCCCCGGATGAAACCGTCTCAAAAATTTCCTTTCCCTCTTCCTCGTTACTGTTTAGACCGCTTTTAGCCCATTTTGTTGAGGCGTTTTCCATCTTACACCCCTGGCTACTGTTTTTCCGACAACATATGGGACGCAGGTCTCCCCTTCTAGCCTAGGTTTCTCTTCTTCAGATATAACTCGTTAGTCTTCTGCTGCAAATTGGTATCCACGAAGGCTGCGCGTGTGCTCTTCACGCTTTTCTTCGATACCACTTCGATTCTGGCGGTTTTCAATTCGACCCCCCGCGATGGACGCGTTTTCCCTTCACAGCAAATACTTTCCGTGGTCCTCTATTTTTGACCTGCCGATATTTTATTTCCTCTTTCAGTTCCTGAGCGATAGTCTATGTCTTGTCTCTGAAGCCCCCCAGTCCCCCCCCCGCTTCTCTATTGCGCTCGTTGAAGGCCCATTTCTTAACCGTCCTTCTAGCTGCATTCTGTGTCCCTCCCCCTTTTCTTTCGTCTGAGGGAGAACTAATCCTCTTATTTTGTGGCAACCCCGCAGACACCATTTCTTGTTTTTTGCGGCTTTTTCCTGCTTCCACTCATTGCTTCCAAAAGGGCGCTCGTTGCAGTCTTCCTCCCTCACTTCCCCCTGATACCCCGGGTATCCCGGTCGCCTTTTCTGACTGCTATTACACTTTTCCCTCTCCCCCCCCGGGCCGTTGTCCTCAGGCAGACGTTTTTAAGTCCCCTTTCATTTTCATTGGATCTTATATTTTTGTGGTCATTCGTCTCTCATTCAGCTTTCCCTAACACTTTTTCTTATGGTTTCCCTTCCCTTCTTCTTGAGAGTCGAGGCCAAACCGTTTTCCCTCTTTTCTTCTGTTAGTCTACCCTGCCCCCCCTTGGACTTCCCTCCTTGCCTGAATTTAACCCGTTTCTCCCTATCATCCATTCAGTGACTATTCCTTTCTCCAATTCTCGTTTCGTCAGGAGGTGCAGGTGCTGGTCCTTCGGGACTCCCCCCTTCATTCCCAGCGGTTGGTAGGAGTTCGGGGTTTTGTACCCATGTGGGATGTTTGGATTGCACTTCCAGATAGGCAGGAGTTTTTTTGTTTCCGATCCCTGATTCTCCTTTCCCTTTGCGGTGCCTGTGTTTGGCGTCTTGCCACGGTTTAGGTTTCTTCGGTGCGCTCGTATTGTCTTTTTTCGACCTCCAGTCCTCTCTTTTCTTGCACTCGTAGATGTCGTTCCTCACCCGCGTCTCCGTTTTCCCCTTTCTTAAGGCTTTTTAGTTTTTGTTCTTTTTGAGTTGAATTTTCTTCTTGATCTTTTTAAGGCGTCGTTTTGCTTGATGCCGGCGTCCTTTCAAGTTTGATTTTCCTTCTTTTCAACCCTTTTTTGTTGTCGGAGACACTTTTCCCCGGGTGCCGCTCTTACTCCCCATGAGTCGCGCCACCCCCGGTTCTCCCCTCTGTTTCGTTTCTCGTCCCTGTTCCTTTTGTTTCCATCGACCGATTGTTGAGGACGCGTGACTTCCTTCCCGTTGTCTCCACGTTTCCCTTTCACTATCTCTCCTCCCCGCGCCCCTTGGCTTCGTCCCACTACTTTTTCTCCGCACCGCTCCCCCCGCCTTGCTTTTGTGCCCTCCGCTTGCCTCCCGCCGTCTTTCTTTTTCCCTTTTCTTTGGTAGCTGAAGTAAGATTTTTCCCCCTCCTTTCAATGATCCTCTTTCCTAGAGTATTTCATTTCCTGCTTTCCGGGCTTTCAGTGCTTGCTGTCTCGGTATTCGTGTTTTTCCCAACCACCCCCCCCACCCCTCTTTCCGCTATGATTTACTCTCCCCTCTTTCCGAAAGACTGGTCTCTTTCCTTCCTCCCGTTTCCGCCACTTCTTTTACGCACTGCTTGCAATGGCCCTCGGAAAGGCGTCAGGCCGCTGACACCCCGATGTACAGACCCTATTCTTACTTTCGTCTCTGTGAGTCTTCATAATGCTGCGATGTGTTCTATATTGCTAGTTTACTTTGTCCATTCTCTGCGACTTCCTGTATTTTCTCACTCTTTCCCCCTTACCCCCTGCCCACCTTTAACCACCCCCACCTTCTCCCTCCTGTTGAATGCACCCCAAGGTTTTTCTTCCGTACCAACTCCAGGCGTCATTTTTACTGTTTCGCTGATCACTCCACATTTCCCCATCGCTCTTTCGATGATGTTCTGCCACCCCCCCCCCCCCAGTCTCCGGCCCGTTTCCCCTGAATGGGATCCAGAATTTCCTATTTCCGTCATATCCCCCCGATTGCACGCCTTTGGGTCTTTTTCACTTCGTTGTGCTCTTTACCTTTCAATACTTTTCATTGTTTTTTTCGACGGCGTGTTTTCCCTGGTTGCACTTTCAAGCTTGTTCCCCCAAAAAGTTTCGTTCTCTATTGTCTGTGGTTGGTGTTGACCCACTGTTCAATACCCTTGAACCGGTCTTCGAGGGTGTTCTTTTTTCTCGCCCACATTTAACTCTATCTTTTTTCTCTTCCTTCCTCCATTCTCCGTAGTTTCCGCGTGTTGTCGATTCCCTGTCCTTTTATGAATGGAATCCTTTTTCCCTGAACCAGGCGCTTTCATAGCTCCTTATCTTGGTCTTTGCGGGTGACCACCCCTTCAGTGATTCATGTTGTTTTTTTTACACTGGTGCCCAGCCTTGAGCGTGCATTTGCGACTTTTTCCTTTTCTTTATGAATTCTTCTCCCTCTCCCATATCATTCCCCCACCTCCTCTAATCCTCCCTGCTCCCTCCAGGTAGAAAACTTCGTTCCCCCCCCCTCAGACAGTCCCAGTTGCTTCTTCTCTCTCTTTTTACTCCTTTTGTTGTTTTTTCTCGATAAGCTCCCGCGGTTTCTGTAGGTATTGTACTGCCTTTTTTGAGCCTTTCGGAGCGCTCTGTTTGGGGTTTTTTCGCTATATTGCGGATGCTTACCGTCTCTTGAGCTACCGACTTTTCCTTCTTCGCCACAGAGGTCCATTCGAACATCGCAGGTCCTGGCACCCATTTGTTCTTCAGCCCCCCCCCTTTGCCACCCCCACCTCTCTCCTTTTCATATGTTTTTTGTTCACAAGACATACCAATAGTCTCCTTGAACGGCGCCAGTTCACCACCGGTTTTTAATTAACACACGTTCTGCCCCTGTTTTTCAAGCTCTCACCCCTCGGAGTTCCCTCCTGCTAAGTATAGGCGTCCCTTCACTTCTCAATACCTTCTCTTCAATTTTTTAACTCCCCCCTCGATCCGTTTCAAGGTTAGTGCCGTGGTCACACCCCCCCTCAACCCCTCCGAGACTAGCCTCCTGGTTTCACCCAACTCCTTTCCTCCCCCTTCCACGTCTCCCCCCTCCTCACGCGTCCGTCTCCCCGACCCAATTTTCCCTTCTTCCTTGTACTCTCCTCTCACCCTCCTAGCTCCTCCCTTCCCTCTCTTTTCTTTCCCCTAGCATCTTTCTTCCCGCTACATTTTTCTGGCCATATGATTCCTTTCCTGCTGCTTGGTTGCGCCCCTAATCTGCCGATCGCTTTTGTGGTAGTGCTTCTTCCCAGAGAAAAGTCCTGTTTTCCCCGGCGCCTTGAGTTTTTGAGTTTTGCACCCGCCCTTTGGGCATGCCAGGTCTTGGCGAAGTTTTGTTTCATGTTTTTTCCGGGTGTGTTTCCGGCATAATTGAGATAGACTCCAGACTTAGCCCCCTCGCATATGGCACCCTTACGCTTCATTCTCCACGCAGCGCCAGTATTCCTCTTTTCTTTGAGAGGTTTTAGTATTAGGTCCTGGCACAGCGTTTTTCATCGGCTTCGCTTGCTTTTTCTTGCGCTCGCTTCCCACGCCCTTTCCCCCAATTCTTTTCCTTGTTCGGTCATTCATAGCATTCTCTTTTCTGACATGCGGAGGGTGACACGTCAATAGGGCCTCGAAGTTTCAGGTGGCGATTTACGTTCCCCGTCCAGAGACCTTTTTAATTTTTTTTATTCTCTCCCCCCTTTTGAATGTCATCGGTACACATTCATTTGTCCCCCCCGGCGCCGATTACTTCTCTGCATTAACCACCTCTGCTGCCATAGCCCCTACTTTTAACTAGTGAGTGCCGCGGCATGTCCCTGGGAGTGGAGCCACAAAGGTTGGGGCACCCCCCAGATACGGATTTGTCAGGAATTTCGCCCTTCTGAGCTAGCGAATCTGTGGTCCTCTTTGGTCTGCCCCCTGTTCGCCACCAGGACCGTTTCCCCTCTTACTTCAATCGAGACGTCAACAAGGGCGGAGGTATCTTTTATCCTTACCCAATCCTATTTGGGACTATTGTTTTTCCGTTCCTCAGAGAATTTGTCGTCCCGGTCTTTGTCTTCTTTCAATGTACTCCGACCCCGTACCCGTTTTCCATGAAAGGAATGATAGTCCTTTTTGCAAGGTCCTATTCCCCTACTGGAACTTCCATTGAGTGTTAAACCGATAAATCAAACTCTCTGATAGCTTTCAAATGCGGGACCTTCATTCTTTCTCGTTGTTCCCTTCCTGCTTTCCGCCATCGTACTTAGTCCTGCCAATGTCGCGGGCCGGGTCGGCTCCCATGACGCGCGCCCCCCCTTTTCAAAGAACTCTTTTTCCCCGGGTGTCCTACGCGCCAACATCACCCCCTCCAACGGTTTCGATCGGTCTAACCCCCCCGTGTCCCTCTCTCGATCGCCCCGTTGCTCAACCCCGCCCTTGTTTGCGTACAAAACATAGCCTCTCTTTTCACCTGCCTCGGGATGACAATACTATTTGGTCACCTCCCCCCAAGCAGGTTCTGCAAGCCGCAGTTTCCCCGTCCGGCTTTCCCCCAAAAAGGGCCGGTTCCTCTGTCCCCTCCCATAGGATATTTCTAAGCTAAATCTCTTGGTTCCCCTTCCTCTTGCCGGTGCTTCCACTTTGTTCGTCTAAATCGGAAAGATTGACTTTTGCACTCTAGACACTCCTATTTCCCCCCCCCAAAATTTCCCCCTCACCAATCAATTGGGTGCTTTATTTCTCGCTGCCGCATGGCGGTCCTACTTCATATGACTGTAAAAGGCCCTTTCTTTCTCCTCAAGTGAACCCGTCCAAAAGAGAAGGTAACATTCGTATGCCTCCCTTTGAAAGTGAGAACCGGTTCCGTTGTCAGCGGCAATTCGTCTTGGCTTTTATCTCTCTTTTTCCCATCAGGGTAGTTTTTTTTTGCAACTCGGGACTGCTTTTCACTTTCCCATACAACACACTTCTTTCGGCATTTTTCCCAACCACAGATTCGATTTGTCGCACACAAGGACCCTTAATGTTTCAAAGTTCTTTTCGCTATCCTGCCTCGTACGATAGTATTCCCTCCCCGGCTGTATGTACCTTTCAACCCCGAGCCCGTCCGAGGGCTCATTCGGCTCACGGACCCATAATATGCTGACTCAGCGATGACGATCGCCATCCCTGCCGTCTTTATTTCCCCGATCTCCAACGAGGTCTTTTGTTTGCCTTTTTGCTTTCCTCTTTGAGCCTTTACCCCTCACCTCTCTCCTTGGTTGGCGCTGCGCGTTATCACACGCGGTGCCGGCACTTCGTTCTCCCTCTTCCCTCTATCCCATCTGTTGTTGGAGATCCTCGCCCCCCTCTCCCTGCCGGTAGTGCTTTCAGCTAGAGAAATCTTTGTTTCGTCCGTTCCGTTCCAATGTTCTTTTTGCGTTTCCCAACACGGGCGAACCGGAGGTTTTTCTTCATACCCGGAAACACACCCATTTTTCCCCTCCCTCCCTTTTGTTAGGCGTCAATCCCTGGGGTTTTGTTTGCCCTTCTTCCATTCGTGAACGCCCGATCTTCCCCCCCCCGCTTTTTTTTTTCGGACTTTTTCTCCCCTTCATATGTTTTTCTTTCATGGATAGTGCTTACAACTTGTTCCTTCTTTTCAATAAACCCTTTGTTTTTCTCTACGGACTAATCCCTATCGTTGATCCTACTAGCTAAATTTTTCTTCGTCCGTCTACGGCCGCTGGAATCGGCGAGGACGGCGCGCCGATTTTCCAAAGTTTTTATCGTTAGCATGAGGCTAGCCTTGAGCTTTCCGCCTTCCTCCTTCTTTTTGCGATCCCTGTGTCTGGGGAATCGCACATACCTTCCTCCCCATCCTCCTAATTTTTTACTCAGGTTCTTTCCAGTTAATGTTGCTACCGTTCTTTTATAACCTTTCCCGCTTGCTTCCCTCTTTTGCGCACTTTCATTTCTTCTTCCTGAATTGTGGCGCCATTAGGACATTGTTGGCGCTTGCGACGGTTTGACCGTTCTGTGTTTTCTCCCTTCCCCCCTGCTAGGCGGATTCTTTTTCCTATCCCGTTGTGTTTTTGTTTTTGAGATCTCTCCGCCCTCGCCGTGGGGTTTCGATATGGAACGTGTCTACTTCCTTGCCAGCGCTGTTAATGGTCTCCCCCCTTTCCTTCTATCCTTTGGTAAGGTGCTTTTGTTCCCCCTTGCGGGAGTCCTTCCGTCTCCCTATTGCTTCAACCTAGGCGCGCCGAAGATTTTGACATGACTGTGAAGGTTTGGGCGTTCTGGTTTCTTCCCAGCCACAGATGACTCGTCCCTCACGAAGTGAGTCATTTTCCCTTCCCCCCAACTGCCTTTCCTTTCCACGATCTTTTTCTGGCTCGGCCTCCGTGTATCCCAGGCCGAAGGCCGTATTTGCGGCATCGAAAAGCCCCCCCTGATCCGTGTAGTGCGTCGTCAAAATCTTCTTGCTTCTGAGATCTTCCCCCCAGCGGTGTATTTCGATTGCCTTATGTTCCCCCCTATCCATACCCCACCATGACATGTTCACAGTCGAAGTCCGTCTTTTTGCGCCGGGGTGTTCCTCCTTAATTCCCTGCAAACTCCACTTTCTTTTGACCTTTACCCTTTTCCCGTAGTAAAGCAGTCATTATTTATTTTTCACTCCCAACCCCTTTTCAGGTTTATCCTTGTTTTTTCGCATCCTGGTCCCCTTGGCTCTGACGCTGCCGCAACAATCTTCATGCAGGCACGTTCCTCTCTGCCCCCCCCGTTTTTTCTTCGCTCTCCGGCCTTCTCCCCCCTGCTGTCGATCGGACTCGTTAACTTCTTCTGTCCGGGTTGTTCCTCTAGGATCACGTCTTCTACTTGCTACCCCGGCTGAGTGATGGGGTAAAGGCGCATTGAGGACGTCGGCCCTTACCCCCACCCCCTCCCTCCCCCCCCCCCCCCCCCCCCCCCCCGCACATAACTTCTTTTTTTCACGATCGACTTATCTCATTTTTACCCCCCGGCCTGATCGTATCGCTTTTGGCATATGGTTTTTCCTTGATCTAACCCTTCTCCCTTCAGAGTCTCGTCTCGGTATCACCCCTCCCGGAACGTATCAGCTGCCGATCTGGTTCTCATCGAATAACGTTGCTGATTCCCTATTCTTCGCCTCATCGCTCTTTGTTTCTAAACCGCCTCCTTTTCATTCTGGCCTTTGTTGGCTGGAGCGTGTACGGCTAATCCCATGACGACTCACAACGCCGTTTCCGACGTAGGATCCCCACAGTCTACCCAAAACTCCCTCCCTTGCTCCTACCGCCTTTTTCTCCACCGTATCATGCGGCGCTAGAATTGTTTGGTTGCGTTGTATTGATGTCTCAGGTTGCAGTTTTGGCCCCGTTTCGATTGTATCTTCTTTTTTTCTTTTTTCCTGCCTTCGGTCCAGCGTATTCCTGTCCGTTGAACCCTACCCTTCTTTTGTTTGTAAATTGGTCCGGTTCCTTGGAGATTTGTCGAGGCAACCATGTTCACTTTTCTCTTTCGCAAGAAAACTGTGTCCTTAAGTCCCCTTGTTTATGTACCCCAATTCTCCCGTTTTTCGCTATAAATCCTCATTGTCATTTTCACTGCCCGGTGCATTGATCCTGTCCCCTATGATTGAGTGAGTTTGAAACTGGGTGCTTTGCCTCAACTTCGCATTTCAACATCGGAGGTTAGCGTCCGGTGGTTTTTGTCCTCCATGCGTTCTTTTTTTTATTCAACGTGCGATGTTCTGAGTTTGGTAGTTTTTGCCTCTTCTCAAGGTGATTTCCTGTTTGCTGCGTAGGAAAGGTGTCGGTATTTTATGTATATTTGTTGTTTCTTTCGTCATTGTACGCGGCGACCGGCCGCGAAGTGGTATTTGTCTCTTCTTCTTTCGCACACCAAGTTCCGCCCTTGTTAAAACTCGTCCCCCTCATCCTTATTGACTGATCTGATGAATGATTCTTTCAGTTTTTCCGGCTGCCCAATGACAGTGCCAGTCGCGCGGCGTCTGGGTGCCAAAAGCTTTTATTAGCATTTTGCCTTGCAGGTTGCTCCCCTCTTGTGGCCCGTTGGTTTCTACATTGAACCGGGTTTTTGCCTTCCCCTTTCCTACCATGCTGTCAGTTACCTCCGTTTCCACCCGGCGTCCGAAATTTTGTCGGGATCGCGCCAAGGCTTTTTTTTATCTCACGATGTGTGTTTGGATACTACTTCCCCTCTCACGTTTGGGCGAACTGTCATTTACGCAAGGTTTGGAGGCACCAGCGTTTTGCACGTGCCTTGTCCTTTTTCTCTTAACTAATTTCTTAGGACCTGCCTCCCCTCCTTGGCGGGACAGCCGCTTGAGAAAGCACTTCCCTTTTCCGTACAGCGGAGCATTCTGGTCGCTTTTGAGATTTTCCTAATTTCTCTGTCCTACTTTTTTTTTTTGTTCTTTTCTGAGATCCTCCTTTTCTTGAGTGGGCGCTTACGGGCTCGAGTAGTGATGCGCCCGTTTCTCGTCCATTTTTCCCTTTTGCCCAACCCCATTCTCGCAGCCTTTCTTGCCCGTTTACCGCTATTGCCGCAAGCTCTTGATTCATGCGCCGTGACACTCTGTCCCTTTTTTTTACTCCCGATGTCAGGTTCCCTCAGGAAAGCCGCCCCTTTCCCCAGAACGCTTGCGTTAACTATGCGATCCTCCCGTCAGAGCGCGCCTCACATATACATGATTCGGTGTCTGTGGCTGATTATTGTCGTAGTTACCCTTTTCCTAATATTTTGCTGCGACTTCCTGTCCGCGTTCGCACACTTATGCTCATGGACCCGCCCACCCGTCCCCACCTAGCACATAAACCCATTTCCTCCCCCACGTCAGTGTTTCTTGCGATCAAAAACTCCCCCGGTTCCCCGCCCTCTTCAATGTCCCGTGGTCTCACGCTCACATCCCATCGGCGGGCACGAGATTTTTGCTTGGTCTGCCGCAACCCACTCCCCCCTCCGGCTGCAAGGTGTTACTATAATGGTATCCGCACGGTCGTTTGGCGGCCCCGGCGATTGCACGACGATCTTCTTTCGCTCTCTTCGGGGTGCTCCCCCCCCCCGATACACTGTCCCTCCTTCACTTGTCCCTTATAAGGGCTATTGGTGATTTCATTCCGTGGCCCCTTGGCACCTTGGTTTTCCCCCTCAAGTGTCTAGTTGCGATGAGTTCTTGTGTTTGGTTTTGAACCTGCAATAACCTTACAGGGAGGGTGTTTGAGAAAGCAACATCTATGTTAGTGCGCCTGCTGCCGCCGTGACTTCCCCTTCTTCCTCGTGTTGTTGCGCTCTCTATTATCGTCCCCGGTTTCCTTTCCTTCCCCTTTTTTGAAGGGTACTTGCGCAGTTCCTCAGATCATCGTCTTTTGATGGCGGGGCGCTCTACCATACCCCCTTTCTAGGTGGGCGCACTAGTCCTTTTTATGCCATGCGATACTTTATCCTTTGTCCGCTTGTTCGGAGCTCCCCTTTGAGCAGCGCGGAGCTTCACCCTATAATCTTTTTACACCCCTGAGCGTTTTTTTCTCCGAACTGAGCACACTGCAGTACAACAGGGAAACATTTTCTTATCTCCTCCTTTCCCTTTTCCTCTGTTTTTTTTTTCGAGAGATCCTCCTTCCCGCTTGTCTTGACTTGGAATTGTACTCCCCGTGTCTCCTTTCCCGGTCAGAGTTAGGGCTTGGTGTACGGATTTCTCTTGACCCTGCGGTCTCTTCCCCTTTCCTGCGATGCGGCTAGGAAAGTTCCTTTTCAACGCTTCGCATGGGTCACTGGTTCCCCTCCCTGCCTTTTCACTTTCCCCTTATTTTTTTTGAACACGCCATCCCCTTCTTTTCTTCGCTGAACGGCGCTTTGTTTATCCCCCCAATTTTTTTTGAAGTTAATTACACTTTTTTTTTAGGCGGATCGCCAAAGCTGCCCCTCTTGATCGCTCCTTCTTCCCCCAGGTCTGAGGCACTACAGCCATCCAACTTTTCTTTCCCTCCCCCTCCGCTTGCGTTTCAAGGGTATTTGTTTGGTCCCAACACCAACCTGAATGCTACCGAGTTGTTTGCACCCAACCCCTCTGGTGCCACTTGCCTTATGCTTCCCCCCTAACCGGCGCTTCCCCGCCCATTCCTATTGCAATGTAAGCTTTGGCACCCCTCATAGGTTTAAATCCCTCCTCTTCGTTGAACTTTCTGCATTTCTTCCTGTCAAATTTGCCCCTCTGTTGAGCCCTTTTTTCTGATTTACTTTCCCTTTCCGTCTTGGTCTTCCCCCTCGGCCCGAGCTAATGTAGTTTTAGTTTTTTGATCATTCACAGTCAGTCTTATTCCATGGAGTTTCCTTTGAAGGTCAGTCCCCGCCTTTTTTGTCATTCTTTGCTTTTTGCCTCCTGTTTTGTTTATTTGTCTTTTGAAGGGTTCATGTCGTTCCTCCTTGCTGCGATCAGGAAGGATAAAATCGCAATCGCTATTTTTTGACAAGGACAGCCCCCTCCCCTTCTCCCCCCGCATTCCCGCCTACTTGTGCTAGATATGAGCTGGAGTATCATAGGTTTGGACAGAGTTTTTCATTCGGCTTCGATCTTGCCTGCTCGTTCTTACAATTCTTTCGTTCCGATTTTTCTTCCCCCGCTTTGGCATCCACTCCCTGTTCCCGCCAGCGGAGCGTTTACCGCTCACTGGTCTTCTCTATTTTAGTGTCTCTTTGGGCACGGACTCCTTCTTTCCCTGCTGTCTTATCACACTCCTGCTTCGTGGTCCCCTTCTTTTTTTACTGTGGATAACTTTCCCCCCTCCCTCCTCTCCGTAGGCTTTCTTTCCTCTTCGTGTAGACCAATTGGATGCTATTTTGACCAAACTGCTTCCCCCCCGTTTCTGGAAGAAGGACTTGTTCGAATATCGGCGTGCCCGCTCAGGCTTTGGGCTCATGCCGGCTTATTCCTTCTTTTTAAACGAAACGTCTTCGTTCTTTTTTTTGACTTAGTCAATGCCTTCTGCCAACTTCCGGCGCGGCTCCTTTTCTCGTAGTAAACATCGTTCGTTATTTGACGTCACAAGGTTGTAAGGCCGGCGCGATCCGGAACACCTCGCTTTCTTGCCTCTGTTTATTTTTCTCTTTGTTTTTGATCTCGATTTCCTTTCCGGCTAGGACTCCCCCAGGTTCCCGTTCCGACACGTGCACCGAGTTCCCTGCCGGCCATTTCGCTTGGTTTTCCTGCCTCCGGTCCATCGAATGGCACCATCGCCTTTCCGCCCCGCCCCCATTCCGTTATCCCGAACGCATTCCCTTTACCTGTCTTCCCCGCGGCGCGGTCGGGTAAATCCTCTCCCCGCTGTTTTCCATTCCTCGTTTGTGAGACTCTCATCCCACCAATGATCGAGGCATGGGGTCGTTTTTCGACTTATCCAATACGGCGCGCCACACTCGTCGATCCCCCCTCTCTTTTTCTCATGCCGCCTTTAAATATTCCCCTCACCGGACACTCTCTTGTTGCGCACCGCAGCTCCGCCGATTGTGCCGTTGTCACCTCCCCTCACTGGCGCGAAACCCCCTTGACTCGAACGTTTTTCTGTTCTTTCCGTTCCCCCTTTCAGGTCCCTCAAGACCCCGTTGCACTGCCCCCAACGCGCATCCTGAACGTTTTTTTCTGAGAATTAAACCGCCGGTGTAGACAGATACACCGTTCACCTTCCCCCAATTAGATTGCTCGCTACGTTTAGTCCTTGTTCCATTTCAGTCATATTGACTTTGGTATCAACTTGTTTTCCCAAAACGAGCCAGCGGTGAACTTTGTTTTGGCGTCCAAGGAAACGCCGGGACCAACCTGTACCAATCAAACCTTTTTTTCGTCCTTTCCTCTGCGGACGCATTCTTTTTCCACAGGCCCTTTGTCCCTTGAATTTACAGAAGTCTGCCTGACCATCTTGCCACGGCCCCAACGCCAGGTCACTCTTTTGCTGCAGAGAAAGGCGGACCTTTTTCCCCCTTTTGTTCTCTTCCATTTAGTCTGGCTGTGGGCTCTGTCTGTTTCTCGCTTTTTGTCCCGTGCCGCCAGGATGGTTGATTGAGCCGAACACGTGCCTTGCCAGCACTTCTAACTTGTCGTCATTTTTTCCAAACCCTCCCTCTCTGTTCCCCCCTGCCCTTTGTTCACGTTTCGATTCTCGCTAGCTAGGATTGTATTTCCGATGATTGGCGTTCAGGCTCTTTCAATTTTGGCCTGTTCTTGCTTCCGCTCCCCATCCCCCCATATGGATATAGCTTTCCTGCTCGCGTGTTTTTAGATTTGACTTCCCAGTCGATCCACACCGAGGTATTTTCGTTGAGGTTTTTCCATTCTTTGCGCCCTTTACCCAGCACATCCTTCCTTTTTTCTTCCGTTCCGAGCGTGATATTATCCCCCGCGGCCTTCATTTTTATTTATTCCGCTTGATTAGATCTCCTCTTCTTGAGATCTGCCGCCCTCCACCGCCGGCCGTTATGAGTTATTGCCTGCGTTTAACTTTCTTTGTCGTATACATGTCTTTCTCTGCGTCCCCTTTTTGCTCCCTTCGGGTGTGTGTTGGCGTTACCAGTACCTAAGGACTGTAACGCGACCTTTTTGAGGGCACGGTTTTTTCGTGGACATTTGGCTCTTTCCCTTCTTCACTCCCCCTACTTTTCTCCCCTCTGACGCTTCGACTTTTTTCTCCCTTTCCTCTTTATATGGTTTTATTCGTTCTCGCCAGGGGACGAATGGCTTATTCTAACACGCTGTGTCCTCTCTCGGAAGCACCTTATTTTTGCGCCTCTTAGTCGACCTTTCCGTCTTTGTTGACCTTTTTTTCCTTCGCGTTGCTCTCCAAGTCGGATGCGCCATGAGAAAGCCTTTTTGAGACGTCAGTGTCTCGACTCCGCATGCGGGCGGTGCGAGTGTTTGTTGTTTTTTCTGCGCCACTCAGCCACGCCATTCCCCAAGCCTCATGTTCCCTTCTTCGTCTCCTTCCGTTATGTTGATCCTTTTTAATGTTCGAAATTGCTTTTTCCGATTTTCCCCCTTTACCCCCGTCTGCCTTTGCGGGCGAAATCAGGAGGCGGGGCCCGCTTCACGACGGGTAACGTTCCTCCGGTCTCTACC
>Ga0179593_1282511_pt1 | contig 13633 bp, 11 predicted proteins | sample CZODoug2_1_08_16_FD_185931 | JGI IMG/M metagenome (GOLD analysis project Ga0179593, IMG submission 185931) | Vadose zone soil fungal communities from Angelo Coast Range Reserve, California, USA - CZODoug2_1_08_16fungal (PacBio error correction) | ecosystem: Environmental > Terrestrial > Soil >... | reverse complement strand
GACTTATGAAATTTTCAGTCTAACCCACACGTTTGATTAAGCTTCCCTTTTCCAGCACCATGCTTAAGATGAGAGGCGTCCCTCCTCTTATTGGTCTAGGTAACACATTCTCCACGCTTCATTGCCGCTGTCCGTCGTCACTCGCAATGCGTTGCAAGATCGGGAGGAATGGCGGCTGAACCCCCCCCCTTTGCTCTCGATAACTTTGGCCTCACGGCCTTGCACTTCGCGTCCCAATTAGTTGTTACCCTCTTCATTGTTTTCTCCCCCCGTAATCGTGCTAGGGTAGAGTTCCTAGGATTTTGATATTTCCCGGTGAAATTGTTCGTTTAGTCCCTTCCTCTCCTCTCTGATATTTGGAGTCCTTTCCCATCTCTCACCACGCACGCCCCGGAAACTGCTGCTTGATTTTAAAACGGCTACCTCCTTTTCCCCTTGTCTCGCAGTCCAGCATTTTCCGGTGGTGAGAGCCTATGATGGCCCTCGTTCGAGCGATCTTCGGACCTATTGTTCTTTATTACCCCGCGGTGGCTTGCCCGTCCTTCCTCACTAGCCTCCGTCCCATGGTCTGAATTTTATGCAGATGGCGGGAATCCCTATCTTGCATTTCCCCTAACCAAACATCGTCGCTTTATGTTGGCGGACGGTCTCCTTTATCCCCCGTTGTTTTTCCCTTTTCCTTGTAGACGCCCGCGCCTCTCTCACGCTCTGTTCCCCGATATCAGCGCATCATCATTTTAGCGCTTTTAGCAGTACAGCCGCTCATTCGGTTTTTCGTTACAAGTCCCAATTACTGCCCCGATCGCGGCCCAAAATTCTTATTCGTGTGAGGATTTGACCGTTTTCTGGTTTCTTGGACCAGTTCTCCCCCCAAAGTTAATTTCCTACAGTCTGCCTGACTTTTTATCCAAGCTCTTTCCTCGTCCTTTTAAATCACGTCACTCAAGTCCCTCTCCACCCCCATCAAGGTCGAGTCTTTTTTTCTTCAGCTGTCATCCTCCATTCCACCCTGGGCAATCTCTCGTCTCTCACATCAACCTGTTTAATTGGCCCCGCCCTTCTAGTAATTGTCCTCCCAGCTTCGTGGCCCCTCCTCCCGTTAATGTTGCAGAATTTTTTCCGCTCCCGGACTATTCTCTTCATCGGCGTTCGTGACGTAACTGCCGAACTCGCCCTCAACGCATGATTCCTATTTAAGTTTTCCCCCGGACCCCCCCTCCTAAGCCTGTTCTACGACGTTTCATTTCCGTTTTATTCAGATTCTCCGCCTACAGTTTTTTTTCCCTGCCGGTCCCCACACGGCCCCGCTCCTCTGTCTCCGCATCGTTCACAAGACCCTCTGCCTTCGTTAACCGACGCCGGCGGGTCGTGTCCCTTTTCTCTCAGTCAAGACTTGGTAGTTTCTACTCAAATCATTTTCTCTTAGCTCATGACCGTCGTTCCCCCCGGAGGCATGATGCCCCTACACGTGTGTTCCTGGCGCTCCGTCTTTTTGTTATCCCCCAAGACAGGCCCCACTATCTCGTGTTCCACAGACATCCTCCCTTCTCACCGACTGCCACCATTTACTGATTCCTGTCCGGGTCTTTTCGCTCTCGTTTTTTCGATTCCGAGCTTTTCCACACACAACTCCTTGCGTCACGAAACGGCGAGTTCCGTCAATGCACACGACTTTCTTCAACCCACCTTGAAGTTCGAGCTCCTCCTCCACCCTCGATTTTCTTTCAGCATTCCGCCGCTGACTTTAATTCGGAACCGACTTAGAGATTCCCCAGCCATCTATAATAGGCTTTGGTTTGATCAGTTTATATCACTCTTTTTCCTTCTCAGCCGATTTTTAGGACTCTTAATTTTCTAAGGTCACGACCCGGCTGGACCTTTTTCGAGGTTCAACGGCGGCGCGATCGCTTTCCCTCTCCCTCTTATTTTGAAAACGATTTTTCGCTGTCAGCGATTTGCTCCCTCTACAGGCGACGTTGAAAAGCCTTTTTTTTATCTTGTCCTTCTTCGGTATTTAAATTTGGGAGATTCAATCTCACACCAAACGGGTCTCTCTTTCGTTTTTGCGGTGTCCCCCCCCTGTCTCGAGCTTTTTTCCGAGGGCATTGGATCCGTCCGTTAGTCTTAACAATCCAGTTCGATATGTTCGTCAGACGCCTTTCCCTTGGCGCCTTTTTTTACACGCTTTTTACGATGCACCAAGGAACAGTTGAAGGTCAAGCCTTTTTTTGCGTGTCTCTAGAGATGTCCTTCCCTTCCTTTTCTTTCAACGGTTAGACTGACCCCCACAATCCGTTGTTGTAGACCACCGAGTCCGCCTTTTCTTTCCTCAAGTTAAGATTTTTATGATTATCCTCGTGGGGCGCGAAACTGCCACAATAGTCTGTTTGATTGTGTCAATCCTGTTACATTTTTGTCCCACGCCAGTAGTCGGGCTTAAAAGGTCTCTCTTAGTTAGGGGATTCTTTTGGTTTGCGCCCGGTTATTTAGAAAGCCCTGGAGTTTGCTTTTCCCCACCCCCCCTTTTTGTTCCACTTGCTGATATTTCACTCGGCACCAGTCGAAAGCTCCATTCCGCCTATTTAATTCCCTTTTTATCGAAGCGAACGAAATCTCCCACGTTCCTTGACTGTTCTACTTCTGCTCCTGGTTATGCATTTTTTCTTCTGTCCCCACTCGCTTGACCGCCGGCCCGTCGTTAGACCTTTTCCATTTAAGAAATAGATTTTTTTGGGCTTTGTTTGCACACCCGCACTCTAGAGCGCATGGGGCTATCAACCGAGCTCGTTCGCTTTTTTATTTCCCTTACCCTCGGCCCGGTTGTAAAAACTCCCCTGCATTCACACTGTCCCTCCGGAAGAAGAACTTCGATTCTTGCGCCATGTGCTAGGGATTTGCCATTGTAGTAAAGCGCGCACGTCGCTTACGCACCCGTCCTTCCTGTTTCAGCGATTAGTACCAAGGGACGCCGGACTTCTATACCTGCCTTTTGATATCGCTTGCATCTTTCTCTTCCCTCTCGAGGCCTTCTACATGTCATGAGTTGACCGTCCCAACCCCTCCTCCGCCCATATCGTATCCACCGCAACTATCTGCTCACTCTGGCGAATCTTTGTTTTCCAACTCCGTTTACCTGTCCCGGGACGTAGCCCTGTTTCCCCTGCCGATCCATATTCAATTTGAGACCCCCCAATTTACGCTATTGTGACCCCCTTTGCAAACTTTGGGTTTTGACATGACCGTCGGAAATATTTTTGCTAGTTTTTTTTCTCAGTAGGACCCTGAGGCCGCTTAATTGGTGTTTCAAGGGAACATTCACATCTATATTCCCCTTCTTCTTCTCCCAAATTCCCAAATGAGTACAGTCTTTTTCTTATGGTTGGTTCTAGAAAAGGAACCCCTCCGTTTAGGATCTCTTTTCCCCACCCCTCTTTTTTTGTGATGATCTATCCTTTTTCCTCTTTAATCCTCCCCTCTGGTCCTCCCCCTTTACCGTGTCCCAATTTTCTTCTCCCTTTCCGTTGGATTATTATATATGGAAGTTGTTTTTTACTCCAAGTAAGAGGGCTTTTTTCCTTTAGAGAAAGACACGGCACTCCCTGATCCTTCACATCGTCTTCAGTATTGCACGTATTCAGCACCCTGAAGTCGATTCAAAGTCGTAAATAGATGACCGTCAGACATTTATTCCCAGGTCGGAGCTTGCACCTTTTTATTTTTGCTTTTAGATCACAATGCGTGCCCCCATAACCTATGGAGGTTGTGTCCTTTTTTTGCCGCCGCCTAAGGTCTTCTTTCGAGTCGATTGCTCTTTCCCCCTCTGTAAAAAAAACTCGATCCTTCGATCGGCTCCTTTTCGCATTGACTCTCTAGGCCACCTATAATTTTGCCTCCATAAGTTCCTCTTTTCTTCGCTTACCCTTAGTAACCCCTCTATTCCTCAGTTTACTTTATTCTTTCTCAAATTTGGTCCTTGCTTTTGTCCCCGTCCGCTGAAGTATATTCTCATAATAAAGAAGAGCTCGTTGTCTCTCCCCGCGTTCCTGCTTTTTTTGTGCCACCCCTACCAAAGAATGCGATTTTCTTTGGCCATTCCCCCAGTTTCTCCTGCAGTTTCTTCCCGTAGTGTGTCCAAGCCGTCTGTGATTTGGACGTTTTTTAAACCAAGTATGCTTTCTTGTTCCTTTTTGGCAGTTTTTGTGAATGTTAGTTAGATCATTCCGAGTTATTTTAGTCTTACCTCTCGGGTCGCTTTCTTTACCTAACCGGAGTTGAGCTACGCCCATGAAAAAAAGGCCTTTTTTTGGCTACGCGCACTTTTGAGCAAACAGTTTTTGAGGCCAACTTTGTCAGCATCAGAACGCATCTCCTCCCCACTTTGCCCCGCTAATGGCCGTACGACCATGTCCAACGGATTTTCCGAGTCCCAGCATCTCTTTTCTTCTTCGCTGGCCTTCTTTGAACCCCAGCCGCCTCCCAGGCTTCTTTAAAGCACACTCCCTTTTTTTCTCCCCCCCTTTTCCTAGTCCGGCGTGAAAAAGACATTTCACCGGGGGCGACCTTATCTCGATACCTTTCAAACCCCCCTGGACTCCTTTTCCCTTGAGAGACCCCCCAGCTACCTTTTACTCGCGACCTGTCCCTACATTTCTTCTCAAGAGACCGATTTTTCAGCGTTTTCGTGCTTTCCTGGCTTTGGTATCCGCACCTCCCTTCCCCCGCGCGTTGCGACCACATCCCGCGCGATTGTTATCCACCTTTTCCCCCCATGCCGACTCCCGTGTTTTTTTTCACTATTCGATCTCACTCCTCCAGCCCCACTTCTACTAGAACCAAGATTTTTCTCTTCCTCGTCTGGCGACCAGTAGCTTAAAAGTCTTCGCGAAAGACCCCCCTTGAAGGCTCTCTCCGGCTGTTTTCTGGCCCAAAGATACCTTTCGCCTCTTTGCTCCCCGTTGAATTGCTCGTTGTCGATCCTTTGAAGACAATCGGATTCGCATAAGCTTATACTCGCGAATCGTCTTTCCTCTCGCCCGCGAGACTATCGGTGCTAGTGGACGTCGGGCGTCTTCGATTGTCCCCCCCCCCTCCCAAATCGTGTTTTGTTTTTTCTCTCTATGATCGGCATCTTGTTGATCGTGCGGTTCTTGGGACGGAGGCAGCGATTGCGCCGCTCTTTGCTTTTTTTGGCCGTGGATAGCAGGACTCCTTCCACACCCCCTGCATTTTCAGACCGCCCTTTTTTGGGCGGTGTAGCAGTCGCTGGTATTGAACAAGAGCATGTACCGGTCAGTTTTGACCTTTATTTTGCGGCGCCTCATCCCTCTTTCTTTAATCCAGTCCCACTAAGAGATCATGGCCGCCATCGGAACTCCCCGACCCTTCCTTTTATAGCCCGATTTTGTCAGGAGTAGGTTCCCTACCCAGAAACGTACCTCAGCTTTTGAACCCCCGTCAGTGTTCGTGTCCCGACGCTCGTTTGCGGTACAATCGCGGCTTTGGGTCACGGCTGCTCATGTTCTCTCTTCGTCAGGCTAACCCCCCTTCCAGCCTTGATGTAGGACGAGCCTTCTTGCACCCGGGTCCAGGTATCCCCCCCTCTTTACCATATCTCCTTTCCATGGCTTCGAAGGTCTTCCGGCCGAGGCCGAGCGCCCCCGAGTGATAACCTCCCCCTATTGCAAAAGTACGTCGGCTTTGGTACCCCCATGCTCTTCTCCCGCCTTTCCCCCCAATCAGCTTTTCTTTCATAGCACAGCTTACTCTTTTGCCCGTCTTGGATGATTGAAACCCCCTCGCTTATCACGTCCCGGTCCTCTTCCTGCGTGGCTTTTCGTCGCGTGGCTGCACCTCCTCTTTCTCGTCACTCTTGAGCTTTCCCCCTGGTCTTCGCAGGCCCCTTGTGGCACCGATCCCGCCCCCCCCAGGTCAAATCCAGCACCCTGACACATCCCCATAGTGGCCTCGATTCTTCCTTTCTTTCGCGGTCAACGAAGCAACGTTCTACATGCCTTATGATCTCAAATTTTCCAGCTGGATTTTCCCATCTATGAGCGCTGTTCGTCTGTCGAAATGCACACGCTGACCCTTCTAGTCCTCCCCCGCCTCGTCTATGATACCATCCCTTTAGACCATGCAAGATAGCGGATCCTCCCCCTTAACATATTTCCTCCCTCTTTACGATGCATGACGGTGCACTCCCCAGCTTGGGTTTCATAAATTTCTATAGGTGATGTCATTTTTTATTTTGGCCTACTGCCAGCCCTATTTTTTTCTTTTTTTTTTTGGGTTTTTTTGTTTTCTTTTTTTTTTTTTGTTGTTCTTTCTTTGTCTTTTTTTGTCTGTTTTTTTTCTTTTTTTTTTTTTTTTCTTCCAAACCGGCCCCTTTTCCGACGAGACCGTATCCTCTTCGGCTCTATTTTAAAATATCAATTAAATGTTTTAACTCCGCGTGGGTTCTTTTCTCCTGCCTCCAGCCCCAGCGATCTGCTACTATGGTCTTCCCAATGCCCCCTAAATATACCTAGATATTCTCCCCTGCACGCCATTTCGTACTATTATCTGTTCGCAGCTTTAATACGGTACCTTTCGATAACTTGGCCTGCGCATGAGTGTCTTTCCCAGGCCGCTTCCACTGTTTGTTCTGCCCTTCCATGCTGCCGAAGAGTGCACGAATAGACAGGCACGACTGACGCTGCAATTAGAATTTTGCTCACCATACCTTTATGACGCCTCCGCTATTCCCTCCCTTCGTCTGCCCGAGTGTACGCTCGATCAATTTTTTGGTTCGATGACTCCTCCCCATTTCATTCTCTCCTCTTTCCCCCTTCCGTGTGTCCGCGCCTTGAGGATTAACATTCCGTTTCCTCAACCCCCACCCAGTGATTACGCGTCTCGGGAATACAATCTACGATTCGCGGCTCAATCCCCCCTTGTGCAGTCACTCTAATTCTCCTTCTTGACTGGTTCCGGAGCCCATGAGTTGGCACTATCTCGGTCGGCATGGCTACGGTCCCCCGTTATGGAAACCCCGTTTGTCTCTATGGCCTGGTTCCTAACCCCTCTGCCAGGAGTCCCTTCCAACCTATCCCCGTTAAAGGGTCCCCCCAAGCTTGTTGATATCCACGGTGTCGCCCAAGAATCGTTGACTCTGGGGTTCTTGCGTCTTTGCTGAAATCGTCCTTTCCTTCCCCTTGTTGACTTGTTGGAGCCTCGTTTTGAGCCCCTTTTTTAAAACATTTTCCCACTTTAGCACCGTTAACGTGCCTTCTCTGCCCCCCTGCTCCGAAGCGTCCGTACCGTCCGTAGTCCTGGTCTGTGCTTCTTCTAGGCAACGTGCTGCGCGCAGGGACCGGACCCGATTATGCGATCTTTTGAAACACGCTTGGTCTTGAACCGTCACCCCCCCCCCCTCTCCGACGCTTAAAAATGCATGTTTCAGACTTTTAGATGGATGTTTTTCCATCCTGCTGGTCTTCTGAACAGACTATTCCTTCTCCCCTCTACTCTGCTGTGGAGTGCCACAAGTTTATATTGTCCTTAGTAAATTTTTGTGTCCTTTCTAAGGCCCACCTTCAATCTCATAGAGCTGCTAGTGATCCTGCGCACCTATCTCTCTCAGACAGTACCGCAGTGGCCTCTTTTGGCGCGGTAACACCTCACTAAGGAATGATACGATTTTTTGCCCCACTTACTCTTTTTCCGGAGCTGGTGTGGTGTCTGAGACCGTCCCTCCCATGTTCGATCCGCCCCTTTCTTCTCCGTGTCAAGCCTAGTAGAAGACTCGTTTTTCCTGTGGACATCACGCTCTTTTAGCTGCCCCTGGGTGTTGAACAGGCCGGGAGTTCTCGCTTTTTCATCTCCCCCCAAATTGTGGGCAGCCCCTCGTTATACGACACCCCCCCACTCTGACCCTGTTAAGTTCCCCTGGCCCAGATAGTGACCAAGCGAATTTACTTGCGTTTGCAGAATTTTCTCTCGTCCCGATGGGAGAGGCCGCTCCCCTGGGAGTTCGTAAATGCGGCGCTTCTTTTTGATTCTCTATCTCCTCGCGTTTCGGGAGAGCTATTTTCATGCGCGTCTATCGATCTATCTTCAGGTGGTTACCTCCTTCTCTGATACAGTTTTTCCCCCCAACGGCGCAGATGATCAGCACCCTATTTCTGCGAAACTCCCCATGCTGGTACCGCGTCCGTTTTTCTCCTATCACCTCTAGCCCGTGAACCCCAAGTCGGGAAGGTGAGCCCCCCTCCGTTGGGACGAGTGATCGATTTCACTTACTTACCGTATCTCTGGCCGGAATTCATTATGCCTCCGTTGATTCTGGCCTAATCTGGCCCTGTATCCCACCTACCTTGGCCGCCTTTTAAATACAGCGACGTCACCCATCAAAGCGGCAACATTTATTCTTATGAAAGGCCTTTCCTTTTTTTCACTCCCCCTTGATTGACTCAAAGTTTCAGTCTCCCGACCTACGGCTTCACTCCTTTAAAACAGGACCCTGATGTAAGATTACATCGCTCAAGTCCCTCCCCAGACTCGGGGCTGGACTCATCGTCCGCCGAAGACAAATGTCCAAAGATAATGCGTTTTCTCCCGGCGATGATCATCTTTTAATCTCCCTGTTTTTCTATAATCCTCGGAGTTCGATCAAGACTCTGGTATGATTCTTAGACGACCGAACTGTTTGGCTGAAATTCTTCCCTCCTGAGGGATAGCGTTGGGCCCCTCTGACCGAGTATTCGACTCCCTACCTCTTTTTTCCTTCTTCCTCGATAGTTTCCCCTAGATGTCCCTCGACCTTCTCCGTGACCCCCAATCTTTTTTTTTTTTTTTCTTTCTCTAGAAATGATTGTTTCTGTCTCCTGCCCATATTGTCGAAACAAACGGTTCCTCCTTTGTACTTTTCTTCCCCCGGCTCTTCGTTCGCGAAGCTTTGCCTTTGGCCTACCTTCGCTTCGGCCTTTCTTACACCCACTCCAGTTCTCTGCCCGACCACGTTTGGACCGTGGCGCAGAGTTTCACGGCCTTCGATCTACTCTCGCGCAATTATGAGGATTCATCATTTCCCTTCTAGAGCGTAATGTCCTCCCCCCATTGTAAATATGTCTTCCCCGCCGGTTCCTACTGTGTCCAAAAGCTTGTTTTCCTCTACGGAGACCACGAGAAAGTTTCAAAAGCATGGTCCTTCCGTGCTGTTTTTTTTCGCGTTTGGCGCCGATCTACCTACCCTTATGGTCGTTGAGTCGGTTCCCTCATTTTACAGGGGAGCCGTCAGTACTCTTTCATTAGGAACAGGATTAGTCTTAGTAGCTTTCAATTTTCTCCTCTCCTTTTGGCTGCAATCCATGGCATTCTTTTTTTGGTCACAAAGCCATTTGCCTTTGGCTGATAGACTGAAGGTTATCGACCCCCCTTACGCCGATAATCGACCGTCATTCCAGCCCCCCCGTAACGCCGAGTTCCAATTTCTCAACTTACCAAGCCTTCGGGATCGAATCCCCCTTTTAGCCACTCAAAGCAGTTCAGACTATGGCCACACGAGCTTGAAAGGAGTCCCCCCTATGGAGAGTAACTGGTGAAAGTTCCTCCCTCCCCTTTTTGGTTTCAAACCAAAAAGCGGTAAGAGCATCATTGGCCTCTCCACGTTAGGGGCCTTTCTATATCGCGGCCTATCATTCCCCGCGGAATTGCAGGAACCCCCAACTCCGAATACCCTCCATCAACTCTTTCTCTAACGCTGCGCAGTAGGTCCTTTACCTCTTCCGGAAAGCGCTTACCTTTCTATGTGCTTCCCCCCTTCCCTCTTTATAGACTCGTCCCTAGTAAAAAGGGATGCATCTAAGCCCCCTTGGCCCCCTAATGTTTATTTTCATCGTGACGGAGCGACCTCCCCCTCGCTAGGTCCATCTTCTCCCTTACAAAAAAGGGATAGCCCACCTATCTGGTGTATTCACCCTCTCTCTCAGCTGCCGACTATCTCCGTGATCAACTCGACATGTCGAACGCCTCTGTATATCTTTCATTCCTCCATTTATTTAATGTCCCACTTTTTTTCCTCCTTACTTTTTTTTTCCTCGTGCCAACTTTGGGCCCTCTCTATGAAGTCGGCTTTCTTGAAGTGGTTGTTTTCTTTTCTGAACGTGACCACCTTGTGAGTTTTCCCCCTGCTCCATTCGGGGTCCAAGGTCCCCCCATTAGCAAATATTCCCTTTCCCCCCCCCCCATAAAACAATGATTCTCCCCATTGCACGTCAATCGATTTAAATCAGATGACCTTGTCGACCCCCCCGCTGACACCCCTTCCTATCTCCTACTAATAACCCCCCCCCCCCCCCCCCCCCCCCCTTTTTTTGATAGACGAAGGCTTGTTCATTTCCTCGACAAACCATTTCCATTATGTCCTTACTCTGACAGTGCACTGCTGCTACTCTTGGCCAATTGATCTTTTTTGTTTTTCCGAATTACTGGTCCAGACAAGTAATTTCTCCGGTTTTTTCCTGTTCTCTCCCCCACGGCACATTACCACTCCCCCTCTATGCCCCCCCAGTTAGGAAAGTAGCCATCACAAAATATCGGCCTTCGTCCATGTTGCTTTCCCCTTCCATTCCTGACCGTCCCTTCTTGATTCTAACTTTCGGAGGCCGGAACCATTCTCCGGCTTTTTTGCGGTCCTACTTCGTTTGAATACCACACTTTCTTGGTTGGTAACGTTTTTCTATAATTCCACATCTATTCTCGTCGAGTCGAGCTCTTAATCTCCCCCTGCACCACGTTCCCTTTCTTATCATATCGGCAATCCATATTTTTCAGAGGGACATTATCTAGACCCTTTTCCCCCTTTTATCCAGATAATCTTGAAGATTTGTCCTGAGCATTTTTCTCCAATTGGTTCCCAAATCCCTCATCCTGCAGCATCGGTTTATTACTGAGTAGAGCTGCCCCCTTTTATTCTTCTTTTTGTTCCCCCCTTAAGAGAATTTAGGTCCGTCTCCTACCCTCAGCCTTAGCTGTGTTTTCTCCATGCCTCTCTGACCGTGAGGGTGTTCCCAACGCCACAAAGAATGATAGGCCCTCTGGTATGCAGAGGCCTAGCAAGCTAGTTTTCCATCCGTCCCGTAGGCGTGCACAGTTTGTTTTGTTGCTTTGAGAACCAGTCTTCTTCTTCCCTGTCGATGAATTTGGTTCTTTGTTTTCTTTTCATGTAGTCGGTTCATTTTGTTGTGGTGTTTTCTGATGGACGCTTCGATGTGTCGTCCCTTTGTCTTCCAGCAAATGCCCACGTTTTACTTTTTTTGTCCCAAGCTTCTCGCCATTTCTTTTTAATTCCCCAACCTGGACGACACCACGCGCGCATCCCTTTCCTCCCTCCGGCCCTAACGGTTGTCCTCCGGCGCCTAACAGTCCCTGTAGTGTGAGGCTTACTTTTTCCACCGAGAAAACCTTATAACTTACCGCTCACAGGTTTTCACCAGGAACTCCTTTTTTTCCTCACCCCCACTTATAACCTACCCCGTCTGTTTTTTCCCACCCGATTTCGGTGTCTCCTTCCCCTTCCCCTACCCCAACTTCTTTACCTCCTCTTACTTTGACATCGACGCTACCATGCGTGACCTTTCTCCCTGGACCGCCCAGGGCAAGCTCCTGGATTTTTCCTTCTAGCGTTGACGACGCAGACTTTGATCCGCATCGGTCCCCCCAGTTGTCGCGTCAACCTCCCCTTTCTTTGATGGAATACCGGCCCCCCAGAATCGACCCTTTGTTTTCTCCCATATTGACAAGAATGTCCCGACCCCCTTCTCCCGCTTTTCTCTTTCTCCTTCCTAGGGCTCAATCGCTAACCGAGCTCGCGAAGCACCCTCTCTTTTTCATCTCGCGAAGCTTTTCCTTCCTGGTCCCCCCGATTCTGCAGCCCTTGAACCTAGAACACGTGCCCCGTCCTCTTCGCTATGGTACTTCGTTCTTCCATTTCTTCCGATCCCTCCTCGCAACCACTGTCGTTAGAGATTTCTCGTGGCTTTGTGTCGCATGTTTGAGTCCTTCTTCGTTCGCGGCGTCACATCCTGAGGTATTCTCGATCATCGGCAATACTGTTACTAGGTTTTGCCATTAGCCCCTTCTTTGCCAGAATATTTTGGCCCAGGGTCCGCCTGCAGCCTGCCAAATCATCCATTCCCCCCTCCCCTTCCATGTTTGCCTTCTGGCGGTCTTCACGTCTTGGTCCTCCCCCTCTCCTCCTTTTTCTGTCGTTGGTCGGCAGCATAGCTTCCTTCGCTCTTCCCTTGTATGCATATTTCCCGGCAATAATACTGAGATCTGTGTACCATCTGGCATTTCCCTTGTTTGATCGCCTTCCCCCCCCCGTCTTCACGGGGTAGAGTGCCGGCGACTCCGCTCCGTGCCACCTCCAGTGCCATGTGACTCACCTCTTGTCTTTCCCCTGCTTTCGAGTGGACGATGCGACTGATTATGCTGACGCTTTACCCCACCTTCATGATCATCGATCCTTTCCTGTTATGGACCATAGGTCCTTTTAGTCCAGAGATGATCGCTCCTCTCCTCAGCGCGTATTCACTGTGAAGTCGTCGTTCCGATTTCTACGAAGTCTAATCCGGACTTCTATCGACCTTCCCTCGGGTGGCACGAGCTTTGGCCGCTCTTTAGCGTCCCATTCGATTTTGATGTCGATTTTCTCGCAGAGCTGCTCCCAGGTTGCTTTTTTGAACCTTCGGGAACTCTTCTTTCGTCCGATGGGTTTCGCGGTTGGCGTCGCCTTCTACTTTCCTCTTTTGATCTTGTCTCAATCACTGTCACCTGGTCGGCGCAGGAACATGGTTTCGCCAGGTCCCCTCACCCCCAACGTGCAAGCCAGCAAAGAAACACTTTTTTACTGCCCGACAGCTTCTCTGGGTTACGCGCCCTAAATGCCTCTGCTGCCTAAAATAGTGCGGCCGGGCTATCTTCATCCGACCCCCCCCCTCTTGTGCTGTTCGCATGACTCACCTTTCCACTCCCCTACTACTTATAGAACGTAAGTAGACCACCCCACGCATCTTTGCGAGATTTCATTCTGTCAGCAAGATCTGGTTTTCCCCTCCCCTCTTCACATTTTCAGCTGATCTTACCCTCTTCTCTCCGCTGCGGTTTCAAGCCCTCGCTTGTGTTAATCCTTCATAATTCTCGGTCGGTCAATGCTTTTCGCTTAAGCATATGTCTGTCCCCACCGAAGAAAGCTTTCCCTCTCCTTCAAGCACGCTGGCGCTCTTGTTGTCACTCTCAAGCACCTTTTCAACCGGGCTTCGTCGTTGGTCAGATTTTTCTTCCCCCTCTTTTTTCTGTTACCCCCTGGCACAGTCGAATATCACCCGATCTCCTTGGCCTCCCCGCTTCTTTTCCCGCCGCTTTTCTCATCCTTCCCGTGAAGATAATTTGGCACGTCTTTTTTTTTTCCTTCGTCTAGCCCCAGTTATCGCGCCTTGGGTTCTTGTCCCCGTTCGCAAATTCGCGTTTAGTGCCACCGCCTTGCGCGGCCCGAAGGAACTTTTTCTTTGATGAGAATACCTTTCCCCCCACCCGGTCTTTCCTGCTGCTATCGCTGGTTTGCCCGAGTATCCTCTTCGACAGGTTCTCCCTG
>Ga0179593_1255347_pt1 | contig 13633 bp, 17 predicted proteins | sample CZODoug2_1_08_16_FD_185931 | JGI IMG/M metagenome (GOLD analysis project Ga0179593, IMG submission 185931) | Vadose zone soil fungal communities from Angelo Coast Range Reserve, California, USA - CZODoug2_1_08_16fungal (PacBio error correction) | ecosystem: Environmental > Terrestrial > Soil >... | reverse complement strand
CCGTGATCAATCTGCTTGCTGTTTCATTATGCCTTCCATCGCGCCTCAACTGACCCCCCTTCCCCTCACGGTCCCCTCTCGTCCCCTCGTTTTTAATGTTAGACGCCTTCGCTCGACATCATTCCCTCGCTGCCCGTCAGAAAGAGCCGCGCGTCTTTTCCGTGTCTTCTGGCTTTTTTTTTCGCCTGGGATCACGCTCGTTTTCATTCTTTAGAATTGGACCCTCTTACCGCGGACATTCTGCTCTCCTTTTGAGCGACTACTTTAGACCTGCTTTCCTGCGCCTACACCCTGTCTCTCAACGTTCTATCGGCTGAGAATAGACTGCTGGCCGATTCTTTCTGGTAACGTCGCGGGGCCCCGTCTCTGGGTTGAGAGTCCTCTATGGCAAATCGTCATTATTCGACCAGAATCGGTGCTTATGATTGTGATCTTCTACCAAATCAGTTAGCAAATGATTGATGGACTTCATGCTCGGTCGATTTTTTCGCTCTCTTCCCCCGACCCGACGTAATTGCGGGTAGACTTTATTCCAATTGCCCTCGGCGACACCTTCTGGGTCTCGCTTTTGCTTTTTCTCTTCCCTCCAGAGAAACTGGACTCTTTGCGCTTCGTTTCTCCATCCTTCGCTGATTTCCCTATTTTTCTCGGGCGGCTTTCCCTCACCGATGTAAAGGAAGCGGTATCTCCCGCACGAGGCGAGCCTCTTCGTTTGTTCTTTTCTTCCGCTCAGTTCTTTCTGCCAGCTTCTTGGTCAGTTTTTGAGTTTGCCCCCTTCGCAACCCTGAAAGCGGGGTATTTTTCTGCTTCTGATGCCTCTGCTTGCGGATTGACTCTAGGGAGACCCCGAGTCTTTTCCTCTTCCTTCGGGAAAAATCCCTAGTCGGGCCCCCATTGATTTCCTCTACGTTCTTACTACCGACGCCACCTTCTCTGGACAATTTGCGCTTTATTTAAGTGAAGATTGCATTAACCTGGCACCTCAGGTCAACAACCAGTTGGACTTTCATCCCGTTCCACCCTCTGCTGGTTCATCACGGGATTGTTTGTCCATGTTATTGATGTATTTAATGTTTTGCCGTTTTGTGCAGTGACCTTGCCCTGCCAACGGTTGCCCATGGTTCCTATGACCCCGCGTGTTTTCCCCTGGTTCCCTCGCTCCCCTCGCGGCTGACCTTTCCCTATTCCTTTGCCTAATTTCATTGAGGTATGTCGGGATCTGTGGTGCTCCTCATCGAACCGGCTCTCGTCTTTCAATGTCTGCGCCCTTTTTTTCCGCCGTTTCTTTTTTTGACGCTCTTGAGAGCCGACGATCTTTTTCGACCTCAATTCTCTCGTGTTTTGTTCTTTCCAGACCGTCTTTTCCTATTTTTCCGCCCCATCTTTTCTTTTTTTCACCAAGTCGCGTTTTCTTCTTTTTCTTAGAGACGCTCGCGAGTTGAGGGTATCATAGAATAGCAATCCACCCTTATCTTTATTGATTTTTTTCCGCCAGGTCGTGTTTCCGTTTGTTCTGCCTTTCCTCTCCGGCTTACGGTTATGCCACTCCTCCTTAGTCTGCGGGGATCTTCCTTATGTTTGGGTTGCATCCCCCCCCTCAACAGCGTTTCTTTGCTCCCCTGTACCCTTTCTTTTGCCGATCTTGGCCTATTGCTTGTTTTGTGGGGGTCAAAATGTGCTTGATTTTTTTTTCCGGCTGATTGTCTCCTTTCACTTCTGCCAATGGCTTACCTTTTTGATGTTCTCCTCTGTAATTCCTTGACCTGGTATTACAAGATAGGCTCGGTACTCCTTCAGGTTTTCCCCATGGTCTCTCCCCCCCTGCTCGCTTATTTAGACTATGTATATCGGCCTCGTCTTTGCGCTGTCCTCCGCTGCCCCCCCTTTGCGATTCCCTCCAAAATTCCCCATCGGCAATGGTATTGGTCGACGTGGCGGCCCTGGCGATGCTCATCGTTTTGCACATGCTCCTCACTAAAACCTTTTTTTTCTTAAGTTTTTTTTGTTTTTCGGCGCTCTCGTTGGCAAGGGTCCTGGGGTCCGAGACACCCTCTTGCCCAGTACTTTCGTGGATTTCTGCGCTTCCACCTCGGTTTTCTCCCCCATCGAGGAGGATTCGACATCCTTCACTTTTTTCCTTTTATTCGTCCTCTCCCTCATCGTCGCTTTTTGCGTCTTTAATCATGTGAAAATGCTCCCCCTAACGCAATCGACTGCTCGTCGCCACTCGCCGCCGCGTTTTCGGGCGGTCTTAATGTGGTGCCCTCCTTTCTTTTTTTTTTTTTTAGTGGCGATTGCCTCCCTTTTTTTTTTTTGTTCCAGAAAGCCCCCCCCTTTCCCGCGGCGTCGCCCTGTTCCGTATTAGGTGTTTTTTGTTTCCCCCTTTGTGTGCTTTCCTCTTTATTTTTGGGTGTATTCTTTCGTGTTTGTCGTCCGTCTTCGTACATTTAGAATCTTCGTCAATAGAAGGTCCTGGTATTAAGTTGCTCCGGTTGATTGATCTCCAATCCCCCTCGGAAGTGCGCATGTCTTTTTTTGTTACAGGCAGTGGGTTGTGGTTCTCCGTCGATCGTTTTTCGCGTCTGGCGCTTGTTTTCAGGAACTCGTCGCCTGCTTTCCAGCACGCTACGGACATTGAGGGACCCTCGTCTTTCTTCAATGGCGCTTCTCGCCCCATTTTTTCCCTCGCAACCAGAGGGACGCACTGTTTCTTTTTTCTTTTTTCCCCGCGCTTGTTTACGTGCGCGTTTTCCCATTCTTCCCGACAACTTTTCTCTCCTTATCTTTTCCGTCCGATCTTTGTCGCTCCCCCCGCCACATGAATAAGTTTTTCTCGGCTCATCTCCAGGTTGCTCCGGTTCATGCGCCACGTCACCTTGCTTGCCCCTTCTATCATTTCCTTTGCGTTTTTCCTTCCCATCTTCTTCCCGTTCATTCTCCCCGCAGAAAATGTTGAGTAGGTTCTTCGTTACCGGCTTTACAGCCTTTGTCCGACAGAAACTGCTTCTACGTTTTTCCTTCGTTGCTGACCCCTCACCCGTTTCTCTGTTTCCGCGCACTTTTCTCCCGTTTTCAGCGTCGAGACCTACGGCACTCCCTCCAGTGGACGACACCCCTGTTTTTTTTCTTCGCCTCGCTATCAGCGGCTAAGATCGTTCCTTCAGCTCCCCCTGCTTTATATTTTGGATGGCTCTCCTTTTTTTTTGGGTCTTCGCCCAGCGGCGTTGCGGCCCGGTTCCCTTTGGGGTCCTAGTTGGTGGAGAGCTGCTAGACCTCCTGCATCTTTGTTGGTTTTCTTTTTTTCTTGGGTTTTTCTAGAATTAGGATGGATGCTCCTCCGGTTTCCGAGACCTTCTATTGGTTCTTCCCTACTTTCCTGTATTTTCTCGCCTGCGCCCACCCCCCCTCCTTGCCCGGTTCGCGGACATCGTGTGGTTTCCCTCTCCCTGGCTCAGAAATCGAGGCTTCGTCTCCCTCTTCACCGATGGAGTCCGCCTGCACCGACGCGTTCTTCTGATGGAGATGAACGGTGTTTAGCTGGAGGGCTTTAGCCGGTCAAGAGATCTGATGGTTCTCTTTGACGGTGCCTCATCCCTTCGTTGCTGATCTTCTTATTTTTGTCCGTGATCTTCTTTGTGCTGCCGAGAAACCGCTTCGTTTGCTTAACCTGGCCGATGTCGATGCTTTTCCTTTCCCCTCCTTGGACCTTTCTCGGCTGTTTTTTTTTTTTCTCCAAGGAGTCCTTCTCCTTCCCCTTTCTTCATGGTCCGCGACCCTCTCATTCATCCAGTTGACTAGTTTCCTATGTCATCGGCGAGGTCGTGGTTGCGCCGTAGCAGGGCGACGATTTCTTCTCGCCGGTACGCCGTGCTTCCCTTTTGGCGTCCCCAAGTGCCACTTCTTCTCCCTTCGGAAGCGAAGACCCCCAGGTAGTTTGGTTTTTTACGGAATTATCCCGTGGTCGCCGCCTTCTATTCTATATCGAATTTTTTGCTTTTTGCGGCAAAAATCCATCCCCACCATCGTCGACCCTGCGTCCCCCTTTCCTTAATTCTTTGAGCGCATCGGGAATTGAGGTCCTTTCTAGCATTGGGCTTCCATCCTCCTAATCCCCTTCCACACGTAGGACACCATTGAAAAGCCCCCCCTGCCTTGCCGTCTTGCGGCACTCTTTTCTCTGCTGAAGTCTCTTTTTTTCGTCCTTTTGTACACGTTCCCCCCATCGTCCACCCGTTCTCCAGAGCTGTTTCTTTCCAAGACCTCGAGGGAGGTAGACGTCGCCGAGCGTCTTGGACTCGACGCCCAGTTTTTTAGTTCCCAAACCGTACTTTTCCTCAGCCTTTGTTTTCTCTTCCCCCTCTTTCCCTTGGATCGCCTCAAGAAAATCTTATTTTAAGGTCGGCCACACTGTTCAGTATTTCTCCATGGGCCCTTCATGATCTATCGTTTAGTGAGTCCCTCCCGTCTACCAGCTAGCAATTTCTCTTTCCCTTTGATTCGAAGAATCTCTTTCCCTGCGAGCACTACGAGTTTCTTTTACCGAGGTTTTTTTTTTTTTTTTTTTTTTTTTTTTGTCCAGAACGACCGGTTTGCTTCGACGCTTGGAAATCCTTGCCTTTGTTGACAGATCTTTCTCCTACCCTTTGCCCCTTACAGTTCTCCCACGTCAATTTTGGACGCAGCCGCCCTTAGCCCCCTTTTCGTAGATCTGTTTCCTCCCCCTCCATAAAGCATCCTCCCCCTTTCCCCCCCGCAACCCTTCTTCCAATCGTCCCTGCGGATGGTGTCTTTTTCCCCTCCAGGGGCACCTCGAGGATGTGTGATCCCACCTTTAGGCCCTACTTTTTTCAGGTTAATTTTCTTTTATTCTTTTCCCCCCCCTTTGAAGTTTTCTTTCTCCCTTTTCGGTCTAGTCGCCTCACTCTTTAGGAGCCCTACGAAGTGCTTCGGGAAGTCCTCCATGTACTTTCTCACCGCTATATCTCGAGCGATTTTCCGACTATTTTTCCAAACTAGCGCGTTTTGTGACCCTTGCCCGTATTTGCGTGCCCCCTCGCGCTCGGCGGATTGCGAAAATACCCATCTACGAGGGCATGTAGCTGCCCCCCCTTTGTATTCGTCTGTTTTTTGCCCCTCGCTTTTTCTCCAGGACCCTTTGCTTTTCGTTTCACATTGTGGGCCTCGACGGGCTCTGTGTGAGTTTTTGATGAAGGGCTTTTGGCCCCACCCCACCTTAATTGAATCGTTGTCTTGAATTAGTTCACGTTTTTAAAGGTCCAGCCTGGCTCTTCGAGGTCCGGGTTTTTTGAAAACGCTTAATGTTACCCTTTCAACCGTGGCGGTCTTCTTTTCCCACCCTCTGCAATCTTTCTTTCCACCCATAAATTTTACCCCTTTCCCTCTTTTTTGAGGGACATTGTTCCAATTGTGTTTTAAAGGGATTCCACTTCCCTTGTTGTTCCTTAGGGTAATTTTTTATTTTCTGCAATAAGCTCCCCTTTTTTTTCACGCGGCGGTGTTGGGGGGTGTTTTTTTTTTGGGGGGGTTTTCTTTGTTGGGTGGGGGGGGGGCTTTTTCTCCTTTTTTCTCGTTTTTTGTGTGTGTTTTCTTGGTGGGGTCTATTTGCTTTTTGTTGTTGTGGGTGTGGGGGGTGGGTTGTGTTTGTGGTGTCGGTTTGGTTTTGTTTGTGTTTGTTTTGTGTTGTTCTGTGCGGGGTTTGGGTTGTTGGAGTGTTGTGTTGTGGGGTGGGTTTTTTTTTTTTGTTTTGGTGGGTGTTGTCTTTGGGTTTTTTTGTTGTTCCTCTCTTTCCTCCCTCTTTGGGGTGGGCTAGTTTGTGGTGTTTTTTCCTTTTTGTTTTTTTTGGCCTGGTTCTTTGTTTTTGTGTGTTGGTTGTGTGGTTTTTTGTTTGTTGTTGTTTTTTTTTTTTTTTTGGGGGGTTTTCGAGGTATTACTCGGTCGTCGAATGATCCCATCCGAAAATTCATGTCCTTTATCCTTCTCGGTCTTTTATGGTTTTTCGAGATAGGTGTCTGGGGGCTTTTTCTTGGTCCAATCCTCCTCTTCCGCAGCAAATCCCTCCTTTCTTTTCCCGATGTCGGCCGCTTCCCCTCTATCTGTCGCTCCATTCCGCGACCTTCCCCCCCCGCTACACAAAAGATCGGTTCGAAGCTTTTTCTTAATTTTTCCCCCTTTCTCCCCGGTGCGGTAGAGCCTCTCCCCTCCTTGAACACTAGCTGCGACGTGTATGTATCTCGCGACTGCTTCCCCGGTAGCGTAGGCCTCTCCGCGTTAAGTCGTTACCCCTCCTTTGTCCCGCGTGGGAAGACTTATTTCTTTCTCTACAGCCGCCCCAATTGCGTTCCTTTTCTCTCCTATTGCCTGCCGGCATCGCGCAGGCTGTTTTCCCCCCCAAGAAGGTGTAGACATTTTCTCTCTTCCTCTCAGTCGAGCCGATCGTTCGAAGAATTCCCTGAATATGTGCGAATCTCTTTTTCTGTCCCGATCTTTCTGCTCTTTTCACCGCCAGCGTTTTGCTCCTAAGGCGTTTCAGGGAGCGCGTTCCCCTAGGGCGTATAGACATTGTTCCCCTCTTCGTCCTGAGCTGGTTCTTGACTTTTTTTCTGTTCTACCGCTCTCTCGTGGCCCCCGATTTATTCCCTCCCCTTCGACGCCTGTTTCTTTTTTTTCCTTTTCTGACGAAACCAGCCTTACCCACCCTCCTTAGAGAGACCGCGTACTCGCCGTCACGATGTCAGGTTTTTTATTTATCAGACCTCCTCATCGCTACGTTCTGTCCCGCTCGGCGCGCGGGACACGGGTCCCTCTTCCCAAGATGTCAATGTTCCTTGTCTGCTTCATCTTAATCTTCTCCGATTTGTTCATAGATTCTCCCTCTTTCATTCTCTCTTTGTTGTTTCCTCGATCTCTGCTGCAGCAAACCTGGTGCGATGGCATATGCCTGCCATCGTCGCCGCCAATGTCAGCTGGTTCTATTCCCTCCCCGGTCATTAGAATCTTCCCCTCCCTCCTTTTCTCCGTTCCTCTTCTCTCGTTTCCCCGCCGAACCGTCTTACCCGATGGACGAGGTCTCGCCGCCGTTGGTTTTTAGGTGTTGACCCCGCCGAGCCTTCTTCTTCTTCGATGCGTCAATCGCGACCCCTTGTTCTTAGATTTCGATTTCCCCGACGCTCATGTTCCGACCGGCGCGCGGACGTTTTACGTCCTTTCGACCAGACAGAGTTTCTTCGGTCAGGGCCCCTTTTTCCGTCCTTTCCCTCTTGCCGCTTTCTTTTTATGGCGCACTTGGTGCTCTTTGCGCGAGTTTTTTTCCAATTTCTGCCCCTTTTCTTCCTCCCATAGACCTGGGCCTATTTTTTTACTCTAACAATTCGATCCTTTCGAGATCGAATGCCTGATTTTCCCCGGCTGCGCTATGCTTCCCTAGGCCGCACGCGTTGCGATCCCGCCCTCATTCTTTTCTTTTTCATCGATCCTCCCTTTCCCTTAGGACAACCAGGCTGGGGTCGACGCGGACATTTTCGTCGGGACGAATGACCCGTCCCTCCGTTTGCGAGAGGAAATCCTTTTTTCCGTCCTCTGAAGCTGCTGATCCGTTCTACGGCACCTTCACCTTCTCTTTTCTTAGCTCCAACGCGTCGCCGTCCAGTTTGTTAGTTTCTTTTTCCTGCCCATGGCGCGACGATCGAGGAGCAGTTCCCCCTCCCCTCACCCGACCGAGGGGATTGGGCTTTCCGGCTTTCTCTTGATAATCTCCTTGGTTCGCCCCTGAGCGCAGCGGATTAGACTGTCTCCAAGATAACATGTTGTTACTGGAAGATTCCTCCCTATCCGTCTTTGAAGACCGCTTGCAAAACCTTCCTCCTCCCGGTTTTGCTGATTTTATCTTAAGATCCTACCCCTTCACCTGATTCCGAACACAACTTTCTTTCATAAACCTTAACACTCGGCAACCAAGGTTTTCACACGGTCTTTGTGTGTTGTCCGTCTTGATGTCGGTCCTTCTTTCCATTCTAGTGGGTTTTTGCTTTCCCCCAACTCCCGGCCACGGGTTTTCCCCCCCATGTATTAAGATTTAACCTCGTTTAGCCCCATGGTCATCCTACTCACTTTTCTTGACCTTTTCGCAGTCTCCCCCCGTTTTTTTTTTTCTTCTCCCCTCACTCTCATTGACACCTGTTCATTTTGGGATACTTTGGCTTAGACTTAATTCCTCACCATGTCCCTTCGAGGCCCCATTTTCTTCGTACAGAGCAGTCCTTTTCCTTTCGACCCGGCTCTTTGCGCTCCCTTATATCTTTTGTCCTTTATCTCATAGGTTTTGGTCTTTTTTCCACCTCCTTCCTGCTGGGACCGCAACTCGGTGGAAAACTGCGAGTTTTCGAAGAGTCTCCTTCTCCTCGCCTGCGATAGAGGTAGTTTTAGACCAGACTGATGTCTCTGTTCCTCTATTAGAGCCTCCTCCGGTCGGTTCTTTTCCACCCAATCTGCCAGGTTTCTCGCAAGGTTACCCCCCTCTCCCTGTCCGGTCTGTAACCCGACTCATCGTTTCCTGCGTTTCTCTCCCTCCTTCTTTTGTTCCACTCTCTCTTTTTTTTCGCACTCGCTACCATCCGGCGTGCCGAGCTGGCACGATGATATGAAGGTGTTTCTTATGTTTTCTTTCGTCCTGTGATCTCCGGCCATAGTTTTTCATGGTTCGTTTTTTCTCAGTTTGATGGTGGTTCCTCGTCCTAATTTGCTTTTCTCCCAAGCTCGTCCCCGGGAAGAGCCCCTTTTATGATTCCAGCTACCTTTTCGCAAACCTCTCTTTCTTTTTTCCTATTGTCTTCCATTAGGCCTCGTAGGTTTTTTTGTGCATGGGACAGCACCCTTTCATTTTTTGCCTATCCTCCCCCTCAGTTCCTTCTGATTTTTTTCTCCCCTTTTGTGCTTCCTCGGCGAGGCGTCATTTTTGGAATAGCTTTCAAACCTAACCCCCCCCGGTCTTGCCGATTATCCTCCTTTGTGGTTGATTTGATGCGATTATGATTTGACGGTTTCAGTCCCTTTTCTCTCAAACCGAGCTCCCTCCGTTCTTTCTTTTTAGGCGATGCAAACTCCCCTCTTTTCTGAGCCCGCGCTCGGGTCTTCCCGTCCCCTTTGATACTGACGAGGTCAGTCCCTTCTCTCATTTGGGAATTTCTTTCCCTTTGCGCTGGACCTTTGACCTCAGTGGTCCCAATGAAGAACTCGTACTTTTTCCTTACACGCGCTGCCGTTTAGAGCTGGTCGTTCTTTTTCTTTCCCTGGGCCATCTTTTTCACTTAGGTAGGATTGCCGCAATAAGGCTTTCCCTCCCAATTCCATCTATCTTCCCCTTTTCGTTCTCCCACGCTTTCCTTGTACTGTTTTCCCGATCTACGCGTGGTGTAGGGTTTTATGTTCGTGTTTTTCTTCTCTTTTTGCTTTTTTTTTCTCAAATGTCGATATAGGAAATATTTCTTTTTTTCATTTCTTTTTCTCCCTGTATTTTGATACTTTTTCCTATCCACGACCTAGGTCGTCGCCTTCCCCCCCCTCTCTGTTAGTGCAAGTAATTTTTTGTTGTGTGTTCTTGGCCTTTCTTTGTCTTGATCGCACGTCCGCTCCGGTGCCCTTTTCGCCCTGATCGGTCGCCAGTTCACCTCAAATGAGTCCTTTACCCGTCTTACACCTTCACGCCGGATGCTTTCGTTCCAATACCCCGGACCGTGTGCGCACAGTTCTTCCTCCCTCATCCTTTAAGTCCGGTTTGATGCCCTTCGCCTATCTTTTTTGACGAGGTTTTGTCTTCTCCTAGACCATTGAGACGGTTAGCTTTTCCCAGACGATCGGGTAGTCATCTCAGCACCCCCAACCCTTTATTTTCCTTCTTCACGACTTTTTTTCTTTTGTTTCCTTCCCCTCGGTACAGTGAGGGGCACCTCCGAAGCGAGTTCCGAAACAATGTCTTCCTCTTTCCCGTTCTTGCGCTTGCCGGTTTTCCTCTTCTTTTCCGTGCCAAGCGTTTTTTTTCCGTTTTCCCCGTTCGGTCCCATCCCTTTTTTTTCCTCCCTTTTATAACGAGGGAGCCCTTTGTTCCTCCAGAGAAAGAAGAGGCAGAACGCACTCTTTCCTCTCCCGGTCGCTGTTTGGTTTCGCTCTTCGATTACATAGCATATATCTCCTTTTCCTCTGTTCATCTTCCATTTAGTTTTTCCCCCCTCCTCCCGATAGAGGGCTCCAGATCGCTCGCATGCCTCTTATCTTTAGGGAGGGTAGAGCATTCCCTCCTCCCTCCGTGTGTTTGTGGTGTTTTTTCTCTCTCTTCGACAGTCACTATCGCAGCGAATCTGCTCTATTTCCGTTCTTCTCCTTCTTCGCTTAGCCTTCCCTTTTCATTTTTCTTTCCCTTACTGCGCGTATTGCCTTATTTTCTTAGAAGCTACCTAAACAAGCGACTCGTTCCTTTCTAGTCGTCGCTTTCTTTGGCCTATGCGTTTCCCCAGTCCCAAGTCTTTCTCCTATGCTTCCCGAGGCGTTACTTGCACCCTACTTGCTCGCTCATTTTATGATTTGCTGTAAATGTTCCAGTTCCTCCTGATTGATGAGAGCCTTCAAATGGCTCTATGTTTCTGCTCGCTGTTGGGTGTTTTCCCTTCCCAGTCTTTGCGCGTAGGAGGTCTTGTCCCCAAACTTCTCCTGTTGTTTCGGTCTCTTACCATGATCCCTCTTTTCGTTTCTCGGCTCCCCCCTTTTTATGTCGAGGACGGACCGCTTCCTTCTTCGGCGATTTTGTGGTTCACGGTCCTGCAGAATACTTTTTTCGTCCCTGTTTTCTCCTTACACTTTTTCCTTTTCATTTTCTCCCCTCGCTTGGCATCGCGGCGGTGACGATTTCCCTCCCTTTTACGTCGGTTCTTTTTTTCCTGCCCCCGAACGATAAGGGAGCCGATGGTATTTTGTCTCATGACGCAAGCAGCACGGCTTAAGTATGTCCTCACCCCACCCGTCTGCTCTACGCCGCTCCCTTGACGGAGACGCCGATTTGTCCTTTGTCTTCGAGTCGGAAGGTTATCCAAAACTTGACCCTGTACCCGCTTCACGGTGAGTTCCTATCGACATTCTCTGCCGGTTTACTTCAAACCTACCTACCCCCTCTTTCCTTACCCGTAGAAGGGCAGCGCGCCGTTTGTCTTTTTTCTTCTTGGACCCCTTCCTAATTTGGGAGGAAACTTTCCCCCTTCCTAGTTCAACCACGATAGGCCCCCAGTCCTCCCCCTCCCGTAGACGCTTTCTAGGCCGCTTTTTAGCAGTTGGTTTCCTTCCTCCTTCTGTTCCGAGTTCGCGCATGTTATACGTCGAAAGAGAAACGCCTGAATTTAAGAGAGGTTGTCTTCCCGACCCTTTTTCGTCTAGGATCTACGCCTCCGATTCCTTTTTTCGACGCGATTTTTCTATCCGACATCTACGTTGAAATCCGGTACTCCTTCTTTTTTTGATTCGGCCCCGCTGACAATTTCCCTCTCTATAGAAAAAGCACCCCCTTCTTCCTGTCCTTAACCTGTTTCCTGTATTGCCTCGTTCCCCTGCTCCTCGACTCGGATGCCTAACTTTTTTTTAGAGAGTATAGCGTTCATTTCTTTATGACGTCTCCCTCTTTCTTCCCGAGCCACCTACGAGACTATGTTCTTGAATTTTATCCAGGCAGAGAGAGGTTTGCCTACTCCGTGGAAATACCTTTTTTTTCCCTGTGCTTTGATTTTGTCCGAGCTTCCTCTGTCAAATAAATGCCTGACACCGCTGCTCTTCCAACCTCAGCAGAAGAACTTTCATCCGGGTAAGGATCTCCTGCTTTGTCCACAGACCCCGAACCACTATGCATCGCCACTCTCTTCCACGCATATTTTTTTGCTTTTGGTGCGCCGGGCGATTTGCCACCTGGCGTTTTTTCTGCCCACCCCCGTCTCCGGCAGCCTTTTCCTTGAGTCTGTACCAGAGGTTAAGGTCGAGGGTTACTCTTGCGCGGCCCATGTCTCTTTACCCCAGTTTTTTTGTCTACTTGGTTGCTCTCTTAACTTCTCTTGCCTGCCCGCTCATGTATTTCTACTCTCTCCTGGAGTCGGGATCGAACGTGTTGCCCGCCCGTGGGGGAGAAACTCTTTTATGCGGCCCAGCGCGTCCTTGATTTTGCCCCCACCTATGACGAGTTTTTTCGCCGGACGTTGTATGTCGTCTTTCACTCTTGGGTTCCCGGCTGTCGGTCTGTCTGGCCATTTGTTTCTACTTTTGTGCGGTTTCCATGCGTTTCCAAATCTCTTGTTCCTTCTTCTTGCCAAAAGCTCTGCGCCCCCGTAAAGCATAGTTCACTGAGCGGCCAGGTTTGCTCCTCGGTCACGTTTTCCCCTTCACAAGTTGTACGCTTTTTTCCCGGCCCCCACGTCTCATTCTTGGTTCCCCCCTATTTGTCCCTGGAACCGTGGACAAGCGGGTTTTCTTGTAAAGATGATTCTAACGTTCACGTTGCTTATTTCTGTCACTCATGTTTGTGTCCCTTCTTGTTTCTGTTTGACTTCCTGCGACTTTCCCCTTTCCAAAAACGACCATCAAAGTTGCCGCGCGTTTTTTTTGTCCTCGCGGTCTGACCTCGTGCGTTTAAGGATCAACTTCCCTACCAATTGATGTCCTAGATGTTGGCAGCCGTCTTTTTTCTTTCCCTTTTCGGCGTACTCCTGCTTTTTTTCTACCGTAGTAAAGCCAGCACCTCTCCTTTTTGCGCTTGTTCGGGCCGGTTTTGCTTACCCCTCGTCTTCTGGGTTCCATGAAGATGGACATTCCTCGCGCAAACGCGACCCTTCCCTTCGAGTTGGGACGAGACTATTAAGTGTCAATACCTGAGTCAGGTAGCGCTTTTTTCCCAGCCTATGTCCCAGTTATCCGGCCCGTAAGGTCTTTTTCCTTCTGGTCTCTGACGGAGTCCGGTAGCGTCGGCTCTCCGACCGTTTGCGCCCCCAGCCTTTTTCCCGGATTTTTCCCTTTATTCTTTCTATGGCCCGAGCAATTCCGCGTGTCGTTTGGTTTCTCAGAGAGTCGGAATACGGCATCGCGCATCTTTTCCCTAATGTCCTTGCTTCTCCTTTCTTTTCCGATTTTATCTATCTTCTTAGCGCGTTCGTTTCTGTTCGTATATGCTTCTTTTGCCCTCGACCGAGCCATGAGACAGTTTTTTCCTCTCAGTGCCATCCCCTTTCCTTCGCTTGGGGGGCGAGTAGACCGTTTGGGTTGGTTTGGGTCCGATCACGGGGCGTACCCCCTCCCCGGTTAGATTCGGCTTAAGGCGCAGTTTTTTCCTGACTTCGGTCTTCTCTAATTAGCTCGCAGGGTCGATTCTCGCGTCCCCCAATCGACCGCGGAGCCGGTTGTCACAACCGCGCGACCATGTCGATTCCCTAGAGTTCAATAGCGGCGTTCGGTCTCTGCAGTGGCTGCTCTCCACGTGGCCGTCATAGCCTAAGCTTGCTCCAGTTCGCGGCGCAGGGCTTTGACGTGCGTGTCGAGGACAAGGATGAATTGTGCGGCGCGTCGTCATAGTGCACCTCTCGACGATTTTCGTCCT
>Ga0179593_1394907_pt1 | contig 13634 bp, 12 predicted proteins | sample CZODoug2_1_08_16_FD_185931 | JGI IMG/M metagenome (GOLD analysis project Ga0179593, IMG submission 185931) | Vadose zone soil fungal communities from Angelo Coast Range Reserve, California, USA - CZODoug2_1_08_16fungal (PacBio error correction) | ecosystem: Environmental > Terrestrial > Soil >... | reverse complement strand
CGCCGACTAAAAGACGATCAGTTCATTGATAACCTCTTCATCCAATATTCCCCACGGCTCAAAACCTCCACCGCTCCCTTCATTTTACCTCGCGCAGAGACGACCCCCCCGGCTGCGCAAGAATTGCATGAGAGAAAGTCCTCCTGGAAGTCAGAAATTAACAGGACCCGTCCAAAAGACCCATGACCACACCCAGAACCCTAACGGCCTAGGAACCCCTGCCCTACTCCCTTTGCCAAGAGTGAAAGTAGCTAGAAAACCCGCACCGGGAAGAAACAACAAATCCCAAGTCTCTCACTTCCGCTTAGCCCTTCCCGTCTAGCTGTCCCCTGAATCTGAATCCATCACACACTTGCACTTGTGTTACCAAAGGAACCCAGGAAAGGGCTTTCACGACCCCCGTAACTCTCCTTCCTTTTTTTCAAACCACTGAATTACCCGGCCCTAGAGCGGGTTGCTTCGCCCCAGTCACATGTATTGCGGCGTACTGTCCCCTTCCCCCTTTTCAAGGCCCGGCCGGTTCCCTCGATTCCCCTCCCCCCAACCCCGCTGCAGTCTCAAATAATTTTTCCAGCGGTCGTTGCCAATAGTGCCCTTCCCCCTCCCCTCCTCGGAATCTTTTTCTTCGCGCCCAGAACTAGAACCAGTTTATGCCCTCTCCCTTACCTTTTTTGAAGAGAGCGGCAGCCATACATTTAATCACATCTCTTTCCCTCGTAAACCGCCCGCTGCCGTCGGCCTCGACGCTATTGGCCCTCAGGTAGTAATCTTTCCAATTCTTTTTTTGCCGTCCCCCCACCTCCTTCTCAGTCCGATTTTAAGCTCCCGGGCCCCTCAGACAAGGTCTTCCTAGTCCCCTTCTCCTTTTCCCCCTAGAGCTCCCCCAAATTTCGTTTACAACCCTGCTTTTACTAGCCCCAGGGGTTCAACCCTGAAAAGGGCTGTCACCCCGCCTCATCCCAGTGTGTAATTCCCTTGACCTTCCAACCGAGCTAATAGTAACAACCCTCAATTCCAGCCTCTTTGGATCTCATACCTTTCTTACTCTGTTTTTGCAATAGTGCCCCTTGGTTCGGATTTGTATCAATGCTTATTTGTTTCCCTCATCCGCCAGCAATCTGCGCGTCTTTGTTCCGACCCTGCTCTCTTAATAAGCTTTTCCGGCCTCCCCTTTTTCCTCAGCACCAACCCTGAAACCGTCTCCTCAATCACACACCTCAGGTCCCTTTCACTCCCCCCCTTCCTTTCGCCTATTCTCAGGTTAAGTTCTTTCCTGCCAACAGTAGATTTAATCCCCCCGGTTGTTCCCTGACATTTTTTTGCCGTCGACGTTCTCCCCGTCATATTAGCCAGCATCACCCCCTCGTGTAACTCCCTGTGCCGCACGGCCTGGTCTTTTCCGAATGTCGCCGGCCTTTCCCACCCCCTTTCCCCCAGCCCTATGTCAGGTTGTGAACCCCTGCTCTTCAAGGCCAATTTCATCATCCTGCTCTCCCACCACGCACCTCCAAATCCCCTGTGTTACGGCGGTTGCATAACGACCCGCTCTCTTTTTGGTTGGGTCCACCACCCCCACTACCCGTAATGACACCCCGGACGCCGGCCACAGATACCAGCTGGACGAATTCCATTCGACCAAAAACCTAAGAAAGTTAACAAAGGCATGCCATGAAAGCCCGCTCTCGCGAAATTTTTGACCCCAACCTAAAGCACCCAACCCGCCTGCCCCCCTTGACACCTCCAGGAGGACTGTTTGTTCCCTTTAGTGGAATGGGGTCGTTTGTTCCCATTGCGCGTTACCACCTTCCTCCTCGCCCCATTGCAGCGGGGGATAGTTTTTGGATATTTTTGAGGATTCGACCCAGTTAGGCTGGGAATTTTCCCTTTGAATCCCCGAGTTGGAAATACCCCGGTACAGCCCCCCCAAACTTGACCTGTCAACACACCCCCGCTTCACTCCACTAAGGTTCTTTTCTTTTGTGTTCCCATTCTCCCTTCCCTGTCCCCCTACTGTCCTGGAAATATATAGTTCTCCTACTTTGCGCCCTGCTTCTTTTATTCACTTACGTCTTTACGCTCTTTCGTTTATTTTAGGTGATAAATTTTGCAATTGATGTGTTTATCTAAATGTTTTGGTCCCGCCCATGTGTGTGCATCTCTGAACCCTCTCTAGTCTTCTTCCTACTCTTTGGTTCTTTTCTCTCTTTTCCTCCCTACTCCCCTTTCCTCTCTAACCCCCCAGCCCCAGTCTGAGATAAAGATCTATCAACCTCCCTTTTCTGGGATGTGTTTCCCCCCTTTCATCCTCTTCCTACCCTTTCAAATTTCTCCTACCCTTAAAGGACCCTCTCCCTTTTCCCAAGTCCCCATTTCTACAAAGCTTTTTTCCAGGTTTCGTCTCCATATAGAGGAACTTTCCAACTTCCCCCTTTCTCTGTTGGGTAAGTTCAGACGTCTTGGCCTATTCCCGCAAAAGCCACCCGTATGGCCCGTTTTTTCCAAAAGAGTTTTGTCTTCTTGGCGTTCGGTTTATTGAAACTCGCTGTTCCTCCATCGCCTGTTCCTCCCCACTGCCCCCCCTTTTCTCCCTACACCTTACTTCGGAACCAATATCATCTGCCCGATATTATCGACGGTTTTTTTTTTAACTCTTTCTTCAATGTTCCCCCTCCCTCAACTACGTGGCACCAGTTCGGAGTGCTAGGAGTTTTTTTGTTGCTTTTTAGCTGGTCCCCACTTCCTTTCCTCCCTTTTAATTCTTTTTTCCCGTGTGATGATTGATTACCCTGGCGTGGGTTAGGGCGTCGGGTCTCCTTTCAGGCCTTTAGTGGATATGGTTCTTTCAAAACAACCGATCCCTTTCTTTCGGGGCCTTCTCAACTGTCTTCAACCGGGGATGTGAGTTCTTCGGTGCCGATTCCTTTTTTCTCTATTCATCTGCGTTTGACCTGGCCTTATCTCCTCCCAAAAGTTCCTCTTTTGTATTTCTGTCCTGTCTCGCTCATCCCTTCTTTACCACTCTCCACCCCTTTCCGAAGTGATTCTCGTCGTGTTTTTGCCACGCCCCGTTTTTGATTTGCTGAGCTGTAGGGCGGAACTTAGCACTTCCCTCTTCAGAATTTTCTTTCATTTACCATCCTTTGCAGGGATTCTTCCCCGAGCTGACTGTTGGTGATACTTCCTTTCAAAGTTTTTCTTTAGGAGACTGGAATTGCTCCATGTACCTGTGATTCGTAGTCTGCCCTGAGTCTCTTTTCGTTTGCGCTTCCGCTTATTTTTTACCTGGTTTTAAAAGCTGTTTTTTCTTCTCCCTGGGGGGGGCCTCCCTCGGCGCGGAGTTGGACCCCTTTGATTTGTACCACAGGCCTTCTGAAAGGGCTATATCTACCCTCATTCCTGGCCAACCAGCCTTTAGACAAACGATTTTAGGAGAGCCCGGAAGCTCTGAACGTTATTTTTTAGTTCGGCCCCTTTTCGGTTTCTCCAGTACCTCCCTCCCTCGCTTGGGCTCGGCCGACCTGCCAGCCTTTTTCGTTCCCCCTTTGCTAGTTCAATCAAGTCTTTACAACGTCAATTTGGCGGATTTTTCGTCCTTTTTTTTTGGGGGTTGTGGTTTTTTTTTTTTTTTGTTTGGGTGTTTGTTTTGGTGGTGTTTTTTTGGTGGATTCCCACCGACCTGGTGACGATTCTTAGACCTTTAAGGAGGTCGCTGCGATTTTGCCCGGGATTCGACTCCCCTGTCCTTAATTCTTTTCTTTGGAGTTTCTCCCGTTTCGAGGGATGCTAGCTTCCCTCTTCGGCCGGCGGCTCTCGTTTTTGTCGATTTTTGCGAAGAGTTATTATACCGTCCCGGAAGTCCTCTTCCAACCCGATGTCATATTATTGTACACTCTTGCCTTGTAGCCGAAGACAGATTACCTTCCGTTTTTTTCCTTGGCTTCGGCAGGACATCGTGCAAGGAGTGTACCTTTCTTCTCCCTTGTTGTGGGATAACCGCGTTATGCCTTTCCATGGCCTTCCAGATTTGAAAAGGACTCCCTTTCCCCCCCCACGAGCAATTTCGCCTCGAACCCAGCTTTCTCCGAAGACCACACCCATCCTATACCCTTCTGAAGTCACTCCCTCTTTCAAAATCCTTACTCACGGGAGGTACAATTGTTTTAAGTTGTCCAACCATTCTTTTGACCCCCTTAATTCAAACCCGATGATCCAATCTTTACCGTTGAGTTGGTGTTTCCATTATGTTGTGTTTGACCTGGTATCAAAGCCGGCCCCCACAGGAAATTATAGGTTTTAAGAGGGTTTGAGGGTCGGGTCCCGGACTGCAATAAGGACCCATGGCCTCGTCTTTGGGTTTCGATCGGATTTTCCGATCGTGCCCCCCGTCTTTCTGTCGAAATGACTTTGCTCTGTTTCTTGGTGAGAGGCCCGTGAAATTGGGATTCTGTCTGCTCCTTTTCGTCTGAGCTTTCTCGGATCTCTTTCCTTTTCTAAACCGTTGTGTTTGTTGAGATTATTCCCCTTTTATCGAGCCAACCTCCGACCCCGCTCATGCGCCGGTTGCTCCTCCCCCCCAAATCTTCGCCACCCTTTTCCCGCACACACTCCTTTCTCCTTCCCGCAGTCGAGCGTACTCCCTCCTCTTCCTCCGCTTCGCGAACTCGAGTTTATGACATTGCCCTGTCCCACATTCTTACCTCCCCCTCCCACAAGATTTCTTTTCCTGGGACGTTGAACAGTTCAGGCGACCCTCCCCCAACTACTGCAACACCAACCACCCGCCCAATCGCCTTGGCCCCATCTCGTTGCTTTGCGTTATTAAGTCACTTGAATTGGTTACCCCCCCTGCCCCCTTCCTGAAAGAAAAAACTTTACGGTTTCACAAAAGACGGACCTCCCCCTTCTAGAGGTGGGGACCTTTGCAATGCCCGGATGAACTCTAACCTTTTTCCAATTACCCTTCCTTGTGTTTTCGTAGCACCCCCCCCCTCCCTGCCGACCTTGACACTCCGTGCCTCCCCTTTTCAATTCCGATGCCGCACCCTCAATCTTCAGATTTCTTCTTTACCAAGAACCTTCCCATGAGATGTCAAGATCTTTCCCTTCTTTGACTAGAGTCCGCAGACCGTACATAAGGATCCCCTTCGCCCCCCCCCCAATCGAACACCCAAACTTTATCCACCCATATGCCTCCCCCTTCCCCCTCCCCCCTCCCTCTCCCCCCCCTCCCCCCCCCTCTTCCCCCCCACCTCCCCAATTACCCTTCTCTACCCCTCCACCTCCCCTTTCCTCTCTTTACAATCCCCCCTCCCTTCCTCTCCATCTCTTCACCTCCTCCCCCTACCCCCTCCACCAGCCTCCCTCATTACCCGCCTCCTCCCCCCCCCCCCCCCCCCCTCGCCCCTCTCCCTACCCCCCCCCCTCCTCTCCCCAAGCCTTCTCACCCTTCCCTTCCCTTCCCCCACCATTACCACCCCCTCGTCTATCTCCTCCTCCTCTCTTTTCCCACGCGTTCCTCCTTTACGAGGCTCACTTCTTTTCTTTTCCCAGCTCAGGTCCAGCTAACTCGCAATTTTTGCAACATAATTTTCTCGCCCTCCCCCTCTTTTGATTTTGACCCTCCCCCCCCTATTCTTTTTTATAATATTTCGTTGCTGCCGTTTCCCTCGAGGCCAATAACGCAAACTTTTTTGCAAGGATGGACCTGCCCCTGCCCTTTGCTGAACCCCCCGGGGGACACCTACCTGGTTCCTTCGCTAGAAGCCCTCCCTTAAGTGATTTTTCAGACGCATTTTTTAAAGCCCAATTTTTTTTTGCCTCCCCCAATCGATTTCGTTTTCTCTACTCTCCAATACCTTCGTTCGTACCGTGTTGGTTGGCCTTTTGAACGTGTGTTCTTGTCTCTCCTCCGTATTGACCCATTTTCCGCCAAGAAAACCCATCTCTCTCTCGGCCGAACCATGCTCTCCTTTCCCTCTCACCGGTTTTGTTTTCCAACCCATTTGCCGAATGCTCAAACCCGCCCGTCTACGTCACCCACTTCCTTTTTCCATGGACAAGAACGTAATTATCTGCTTTTCAGTTAAGATCCCTCCCCCCCCCCCCCGGTCAGCTCGTCCCTGCAAGACTCTTCCTTCTTTCCTAATAATTCTGTCCCTTGACTTGAGATCACTTTCCCCCCTTCATCTCTTTCCCCCCTCGGCGACCCTCTTCTAACGGCTCCCACTGGTTATCTTCCCCCTAAGTTCCTTTCCCTCAATCCCATTCCAATTCTTGTTTCCACATTTTTTTTCACGGCACAGTGATCATTACTTAACCCTGATAGGAACCTCCGCCCTCATAAAACAAGTTCCTTGTTTTCATCACGCCCCAGTCTGCTTGTTTTTGTTTTAAACAATCTCCACCCGTTGATTCCCTCCCGCTCCGCATTTAGTCCCCACCCGCTTTACGAGACCATCCCCCCCCCCCAACCTAGCCTGTACCCCACCCCCAAACTGACTTTTAAGAACGACGAGCTAGTTCATTGAAAACTACCACTCCCCCAAATACTATCACTCCGGAACTAAGTCATCTTACTTGTCGTGGTTCAGGTGAGAGGGGAACCATCTGCGTTTAACCCCCTCGGATAATTTTTCCGGTCCCTTTTTTTCTTCAGATTATTTTTCTTATCCCCCCCTAGTCAGTTGATATTTAAGAATATAAGTCTGTCCAGTTAAATACAACATTTAATCCCTCCACACCTCGATCATCTACCTTTGTCGGGTCGTCCACTCCGTTACCCCCCACTTTCCTGGGGCCCCTATCTAGTGATGCAAATTCGTTCACCCTGATCTTTGGCTCCCGAACGGTGTGTCCTTCTTTTCTCCCACTGTTCGTTTCTTGTGCCTTTCTTGCGCCCTCCTTACTCGCTCAAGATTATGTGTGGTGTCCTTTTCGTTGTTTAAAGAATATTTGTTTTCTCTCTTTCTTTTCCTCCCCCTCCGTTTTTTTTCTCTTTGATCTAACAAAAGCAAACGAGTCCTGAGATCCCCCTCTCTCGTTTTCGATCGAACCACACTTTCTGGATTTTTTTTCTTTCACCCTCTTTTTCCCCCTACCATTTTCCCAGTAGTAATCCCAACGGTGCACGAGAGGACAACGGTCATTCTCCACCCTCTTTCCCAGGAGTTTTTTCGCTGCAGAAACACTCATTCTCTTCGCTTTTTCATGGAAGATTCTTCTTTTCCCCTACTCCCGACATCCCACCAAAAAAAAACCCCACAAACCACCCCCAAAAACACAACACAAAAACCCACCCACAACCCCCAACCAACCCCCCACCCAACCAACCCCCACCAACAAAAACAAAACCCCCCCACCAACCCCCCAAAAACCCCTTTATTTGTGTCCGTGAATTCTTCTTTTTCCCTAGGTGTGGATGTAAAACAATCTGGCCCTACCCTTGAGACCTCCCCCTCCTCCTTTGACAATCTCCCCCCCAATCCTTAGGAACCCCTAATCTACTTGTTATATTAGAAGGTTTTACCATTAGTCCACCCCTCTCCTGTTCACCTCCCCCTTACCAAGACGTGCCCCAAGTTCCCTTGCTTAGTCTTGCGGTGTTTTTGGTGTGTTTTAGTTTTTTTCCCCACTTTCTCCATCGTCCTTTCATTCCCCTTTGTGTCCCCGGTCTAGTAGGTTTTGGAGGGATTCGTTCAGTGTGTGTTTTTAGTGATGCTCGTCGTCTGTCGTGGCAGGACTTTTTTCGTTTTCGATTTGGTCCCAACCACGAGAGGGTCCTGCAACGCGTAACCCTGGTAGGTGTGAGTTCGTAGGTTCCTCTTGGTGCTCTACTGAGGGGTCCCTTGTCATTATCGACCCTGGTAGCACAACCCTCGACATCCATTTCTGGAGCTGGCCCTGTGGTCGGCGCGGTTTCGTTTACTCTCCAACCAGGTTCGAAGTGTCACCGTTGACTCTCTTTTTTAGGAGGCGATTAGGGTGCTTGTCTTCAATGTCCTCACCTGTCCTAATGTATGCCTCCCAGCTTTGACTTTTTACCTTTTCCTTTTCCCAGAGCTACTTGTTTTCGGATAACTTTGGCCATTGAAACGGCCAGCGATTGCTCCCCAGAGTCATGTTTTTTTTACCTCACCCTGAGGTTTTTTTTTTTCTCTTTCGGTCTAGAGTTTATTTTTCTTTTTTGAGCCAGCTATTTAACCGGGGGAAAAGCTGCTGCTTGCAGGTTTCGGACCCAGACGAGCTATGTCAGTTTCGGCGTCCTGTATTTGTTTTTTCCCACCCGTCCCTCGAAGGGATTGCACCTCCGTCAAAAAAAATGTCACTCTCAAAACCCTCTCTGTCCTTAACCCACGTCTGTGAGCAGTCCATGCGCCAAGTCTTGATTTTTTGCCATCTTCTAGATAGATTTGATTTTCTCCCCGGTACGGTTTTTTTTCTCCACTTATCTGTTGCTCTTCCCGTTTTTAATTCAGCTTTCATTGTTGTAACTGGTTCTTTTCCCCACGAGTATTAAAAGGCTCCACGTTGCCCTTTTACTCTGCCTGAGCCCCGGTGCCCTGAGAGTGACCTTCGGGTCGTGCTTTGTCTTGAGAGCGTGTTTCCCCTGAGGTGAGTTTTTTTTCTGTCTCGTATGCGGACCTGCTTCTCCTTCTTTTATTGCAGGTTCGTCCTGCTGGTTTTCGCTGGTTTTGCCATTGCTCTGAGTGATTTTCAGTTCGTTTGCTTTTCGTCCAGAGAGTTTTTTTTTACAAGAGGATTTCCCTCTCTTTTTGTTATTGTCGCGACTCCCCTCTTTATTGATCGGGTTTGGCCTTTTGATCTTTCTTTGAGTCCTTCGCTTTCCCCGACGTTTCTTCCCTCCGGTGGTTTTTGTGGGCCCTTGGGAAGTGCGGGGAATTCTTTGAATTTTTCCGAGTCCCGCCGTCCCATTTCCTTGCTGATCCCCACCCCTTCATTTCGGGGGTCCCAATTCCGTTCTTTTCCCCTAATTCTTTTCACGTGTTAGTGACCTTTCCGTTGTCCCCCCTTTTCCCCATTCAATACCCTTCCCATTTCTCGCGAGAATTCCGGTTTTCGGTTTTTAGCAGTATATTTCTGTTCTTCGACGTAGCTCTTTCCCCCCCCCTTCCGGAGGAAGGAATATTGGTTGCGGTGATTTTTTCTAATTCCATGGCTCTTTTTTTCTCTAGACTTGCCTCCTAGTCTACGTTTTAGTCGCTTTTTCCCTCCCTGTAGTTCTATGGGTTGGTTCTCTGCCGTTGTTTCCAGCTTTTTTGACAAGCTGTCTGCTTGCTCTTTATTTTTTGTTGAGCTTGCCTGCGGCTCCTTTCCTTTCTTTCAACCCTCCGTTTTTTTTGTTTAGAGTCTTCCGCTTTCCCTAGCAACCCGCTGCCCCCTCCCAGCTTACAACACATATTCCGGCCCTTCCCCACTCCCCTAGCCGTTCCTTTTTTAAAGTTAAGCGCCTCTCAGTCCGTCGAGCTTCCATCCTCCTCTCTACCCCGCGCCTGTAGCCATCTCTTCACCGCCCCCTTTCAACCCAATTCCTGTTAATAATGACTTGGCCCCTCTGAAGTCTCTTCCCCCCCTCTCCTGCCCCTTCCCCAACCCCACCTCAAAATATCCTTTTCCTCTGTTCAGGTTTTCTAGTAAATTGCCGTTACAACTAACCCTTCCTGGGCCGAAAGTCGTAACCTTTGTTATTCCCCCAATCCTCATTCCGCCAACTAGGTTGTTTTTTGCTTCTGCCAAGTAACATGGTTCATTTCTGCCTTCACTCTTTAAAATAGTCCGTCCCCGGCTTGCGCCTCCGATGTAGCCAACCCCCCCCTTGCCTTCTTTGGTTTTACCACTCCGTGACGCTTCTCCCCCTTCTTTAAGAAATGTTCCCCTCCCCCTCAGCTGTATTCTGACACTAACCCCAATTTTTCCAGATCTCTTACCTATCCCCTGTGATCTTCGCCCTAACGCTCTCCTTCCGCTTACCATTTTTTCAGAAGGACTCCTCTCTACCTTTTTGTCCCGCCGCTCATTGCCTCGATCCCGGCGCACTGCCTCACCTTCCTTCGCCTCCTGCTCTTTTTCCGTCCGGAACCCAAGCTGATTCATTTCCTTTTTCTCCATTGACTCGGTTCCACTCCGTTTTTCCCCCCAGCCCAACTTGTTTTTTACTGCTGCATGCCCCTCTTTACATCACCCCTTGTCACCAGAAAAGTCGCCCTTGGTCCCTGCATCCCCCGCCTAGTCTGAGACCGAAACCGGCCCTCCAAATTCGAGGCCCCCCTGTTCCCCCCCCCCCCTCTCAGCGAGCATTAGTGGCTCATCCCTAGGTTAGCAGTATGTTGTGCCCGTTCAACGAGGGGTCTTCTGTGTCCTTTTTTCTGGCATGTGGACCCCTTCCTTGCCAAAAGACCTAGGAGTTGCCGTCTTGTCCAGTGTCCCCCCCTTCTCCCCCTCATCAGATTTTTTTTCCCCTTTAAAATATAGTGCGCTGAAAAACTCCACGCTCACGAAAAAGAGTCTACGCCTCCCCACCCCTTTCTTTTCCCCTTTACCTCCCCGTCCTATCTTTGCATTATATGTTTCTTCCTGTACCTACTAGTAAACAACAGTAGTTTATGAATTGATACCTCTCTCCTGGGTCCTTTTTTCCAGTACATGGTTCCTGGTGACCCCCGGTAATTTCCTTGTCCGCCTCTACCTATAAAAGTCGGAGCCTATACGATGAATCAGGCTACACCCTTATACTTCCCCCGAATGTTGACCTTGCCCGCCACCCGGCAAAGATAGCCTTCTGGTGTTTGTCCCTTTCCTTCAAGGGACCCCTTTCTCATTTCTCTCTGATAGTCACTTCCGCCAATATGACTCCCTTGACGCTTTGCCCCGCCAGCCTCGGGTGCCCGCACACACTAAAGGCGACACACCACGAGAGTGCCGGGACTCCCCCAAAAGCCTCCCGACCTCCCCCCCCCCCCCTTACTACCTTTTCCCCAGTTCCTGCGCACCATACGAGCTATGAAATTTTTGGTACCCACACCACCCCCCTCCCCCCCAACGTCCCAGTCCCCTTCTTCCTTTTTTGTTCTGTTTTTTAACATAGCGATTTTAACCGTCGATACTAAATTGCATATTCGCCGTTTCCCCTCTAGTTGGATATCACCTTTTCTTCAGTTGGACTCCATACTCTTCTCGTGAGGGTGCCGCTTTCTTTTCACCACTGAAGCAAGTGACAAAGATCTTTTCACCTCCCCCCTAATTTCTTTGGTGATTTTAATACGGATCATCCCCTCGCGATTCTCCGATCTTTGCACCTCTACTGACCGCTCATGAGTCTTTGTGAGCAATGACGTTGGTTGACCCTTCCGGTTCATACCTTGGACCTTTAGTTCCGATACCCCTGGAGCACCCCACGGTCTTTGTGGTTGCCTCCTCAATCTCGTTCTCTCAAACCTCGTGTTTCTTAGGATGCTCCTTTGTCCTCGTTGTTTGTTGTTTGATAGCGTAACTAAAAGACAAAGACACTCTCCTCGTTCGTTCTACCCAACGTTTTTCCTTTTCTTTCTCCCATTATCCCCCCCTCCCTTCCACCCTCACAGTAGAATGCACCCCTTCCCTAGGCGTGCCCCCCGTACAGTCGCAAAGTCAAGGGCGCTATTTTCCCTGACATATCCTTTCCCCCTTTCTTGGGATTGTCCGTTCTCCTTTCTTTTTTTACGTATCCCTCCCCATTACAGTAAAGTGACATCCGTTTTTTTTCTTGCGTTCAAATTTTAATGTGAAGAATTGGCGCCAAGATCTGAACTATTCCCACCCGTTTCCATAACTGTGACCCACTCTCCCACCTAATCTTCCCCCACTACGTCCTTTTCCCCTTCTCTATCGACCGGTTTTTTCCCTTCTAATGTTCACCTCCCCCCTAGGTACATTTTTTTTGAATGCGGTAGGTGCTAGGTCTTTTTTGGTGATGTTTCTTTGAGTACAACCCTTCGCAGCTCGTTTAATTCCTTCTTTGTGACCTTCTTCTTTTTGGAGATTTTGACAGCGTTTTTCTCCTGCTTGTCGCTGCCTTCAGCCGCGTGGTAAGGATTTATTTGGGACCCCCCCCCCACACCAGAGTTCTTGGAGAACCCCGCGGCCCCCCCCGTTATGGGGAGTTCGTAGGACTATTCCTTTTGACCGGGAACAGTCCTCCTGGACCTTTGTCCCTTTTGCCTTTAGTTCGTCCCCCAATTGACCTCATGTGTCTGGAGCTGGCCGGTGGCGGTCGGCCCCTTTTTACTATAAAAATTGTCTTCCTTCTTCAAGCGTTTTTTTGACTCCCCCTGTGGATGCCCTTGATTGAGGGAGGCGGGGACTCTTCACGTTCTCCGTTGCACTTCTATGTCTGTCACCCTCCTTTTCCCCCCTGAGAGCATGTTTTCCCTCGGCCCCCTTCAATGTCCCTCTCTAGCGAAATTTACGGGCTGCCCATGTCCTTCTTTTTTTTTGGCTGTAGAACTGCGTTTTCTTGTCTTTGGTATTAGTGCCTTGGATTTACCGGCGGCACCCGCTGATCTTTTAGGAACTTTTTTTTCGGGCCCATAACGCTCGCCCTCATTTGCGTGTTTTCTTTCCTTCCTCGTCTTTTTCCCTCGCAGTTTGGAGACCCAGCAAGCACACCTCCTTTACTCGGCACCCCAGCGTTCCATTCCAACGAGGAGGATCTTAATCCTCGACTGCTTGTTTTTTTTTGCTGGTTCATTTAGTTAGCCAGGAAGTTTCTCCCCACCTAGTGGGTCTCGGCGACATGAAAGCCTTTTCGATTGCACCCTTTGTTTTATTCAACTCAGTTTTACCTCTTCCTTCAGCACCTTTGGAGGATCCTACCAACCAGGCTCGGGGACTATGATTTTTTTGACCCCTCCTTAGGGTTTAAGGCGCTTTGTACCTTTCTATCGCTGACTGCACATGAGTGCTTGAGAAGGGCTGATTCCCGGTGACATTTCTCTCGTCCTGCCGGCGCTAGGGTTCGATGGTTGAGCCTTCTTGAGTCTTCTTATCCTTATTGGTAGGAGTCTCCCGAGGTCCCCTAGAGTTTTTACATCTTGAGAGTTATTTTCGCTCAGGACCCTTAGTCCGCTTTCTTGTTGGTGCCTTGCCGTCCCGTATAGAAGCCTTGAGTTCTCTCCCAGTCTTTTTGGAAAATCTCGTTGAAGGACTTTGCATTCGGGAAGGTTCCGTATGTTTTTCCCGCCCTCAAGTCCGTGACCCCAGTGAGAAATCCACAACCCCTTCCATTAAGTTACTTTTGTAAACCTCCGATTTACGTTTTTTTCCCCTTCCTGTAAGTTTTTAACTCCCTTCCTTAATTAATGATGAATCCTCTCTTGCCCCTTTAGTCGTTTTTTTGATGGAAATGATTTGTGAGTCGACTCCAAGTCGTTAACCTGGCTGACGGCATTATTTGGGGAGGGGCTGTGAACCGACGGTCCCACTGCTTTTCGTCGGAGTCTCGGTACTTAGCGCTTCCTGCTTTACCCCCTCTCATGTCGTCCCGAAAATCCGGTGATATTTTGGCTTTGTCTCCGGTACTTCTTCTTAATCTTGGATGAAGCTGGCTTCCCCGCTTAGGCTGGATGTCTTGAGATAGGCAG
>Ga0179593_1538784_pt1 | contig 13635 bp, 15 predicted proteins | sample CZODoug2_1_08_16_FD_185931 | JGI IMG/M metagenome (GOLD analysis project Ga0179593, IMG submission 185931) | Vadose zone soil fungal communities from Angelo Coast Range Reserve, California, USA - CZODoug2_1_08_16fungal (PacBio error correction) | ecosystem: Environmental > Terrestrial > Soil >... | reverse complement strand
TCAGAATTTTTACATTCCCTCCAATCTTTACAGCCCCGATTTTCCCCTGTACTTTTTTTTACAAACTTGTGAAAGGGCCCCCCCCTGCGCACACCTTGGATTTCCGAGGATTCGTAGGGGGACCACCCCTTTTATTTTCCCGTTTTGTCCCGTTTTATCCCATTAGGATCAAGATCAAGTTTTTTGGACACCTTGCACTAACCCCATTCGAATCTTTGAGTTTTCCATGGATGGCCGATCGCAGCTGAAGGGGCCGCTGGACTGGGGCTTGGACTGAACCTCGATATTTTCGCCCCTTTTGAAGCACCGAGTTTTCGGTTTTTCGTCCCCTGTGAAACTCCCTTTGGGAATCCAATGTTTTTTTGCCTTTTTTTTTTGGGAAACACCAACAATGCTGTTCTTCCCCGCGTCCTTTGTCAGGCAGAGGGTCATTTTGCGATCTTACTTTTGTCGCCCTTCTTTGCCTTTTCCCTTTTAAAAGCCTCTTTTCCTTCCCCCAACATTGAGAGCTGGTGGAATGTTTCACCAGTAAAGACTGTATGTCTCCCCCACTCAAACCGCCTCCCAATGGCGTTTGGTCCCCAACACGATATATGCCGTCCCAAAGAGTAAGGTCAACGTACCAACCCGCCAGGAACTGGTTTGGGTGGAACACCCACCAGCTGTTGTGATCAGTGGTGTCGTAGTAGGTGAGGGTTATGAATCCGGATCGATAAAAAAGGCCTCACCTGTTATTCTAATTTACCGGCTTTGACTGGCCCCTTTCTGGCCTGCAGTGATGTGGTTTGGTTCAGAGTTTGGAAACAAAGGTCTCCTCGCGACATCTTTTTTGCTCTCTTTCTGTTTGATTGCCCCGCGGCCGTCCACCGGTACCACACGTTGTCGCGGCGTTCTTTTGAGAAACCTGAAGTCACAACGGGTCTTTTGTGGGTTTTTTGGAAGACCGAAATTTCTTTGAATCCGAGCTGAGGACCTTTTCTGGTTTTCGAGACACAATGAAGTGAATAGCGGTCCAAATACAACCCCAAGCATCTTGTCTACTCTGCAGGGCCGTCTGGAGAGCCCATTCCAACTAACCCAAAAATGAGATACGGTCAGGCCCTCACTGAAGAGATGCAATGCTTCAACTCTTGCTTCTAAATGAAAGTAAACCTGTGTTCGGCTCCCCCTCGTACTGTTCCTTCCTTGTCCAGTAGGATTTGTTGTATGCGGTGTCGTGCTGGGATGCCGATGCGACACCTTCTTGACGCAGGATATTACACACCCCCCCCTCTCAGGTTGCGTATTTGCCGTTGGCTCCCCCTTTTTTTTGCTTTTTTCGTTCCTTTGCGCTCGGGGACCTTTTGCAAACGGCCCCTGAGCCACCTCTCCCTAATCAGGTCTTAGTTAATAACAGTCCCCACTCCCCACCCACTTAAATAATCACTCAGACTGTGACAAAACACTATCCCTCCGCCGTCATTAACTAAATTCTAGCCCATCGGGCCACTCCCTTGCCCGCCCTCAGTGAGGCCCCATAGTGAGCCCCAAGAAACTACCAAAGCTACACTACCACTCTGACCAGGGAATTGGAACCCCACCATATCCCAGACATACAGAGAGGCCAACACAAGGTCAGAATACCCCAGCGAAACCGGTGTGACCAAGATGATGAGTGCCGCTGGAGTTTTGAAAGAACACACGTAGAGTATTCGCCGGATATGACCGCAGGTGAACCTACCGTTCGCATCCAGTGTGTAACAACCGCCCCGTTTTTTTTTTTTTTATTTTCGGGTCCCCGGATGCTACACGGACGCTGATGTAGCCGTTCCACGCAGTTTCCCCCCCCGTCTTTATTTCAGCCGAGTGTATCCTGCGCCAAGCGGTGTGACAGGTAACTGGGCCTCCCGGGAGCCGCTCAACCGTTTTATTTTTCGCCTGTCATGGAGGTCTTTTATCTAACCCCTTGGAGAAAAAGTTGCGGCTTTTTCCTTTTGGGTACCCCCGCTAGACCTAATTTGGCCTGCTTGACAGATTGGGAGGTCCGCATTAAAGGGACTGCCCCCCTCCTTGTGTCCTTCCCTCAAGTTTATTCAAGAAATGATATTCCCCAAAACGAATTGGGTGGGGAAATGCGATGGTTGTTTAACTCCGCGCGGCTTTTCTTTCCCCATTTTTTTCTTCTTTGAATCTTCTTTCGTTCATTTTTCTTTTACGGATTGTATTATGTTATGTCTCCTTTTGCGTAGATCCAGGAGGAATTATTTCCCTTCCCTTCACTCGATCCCGGCATCTTTTTTGTATCTTCAGCTGGTCATGGGGTCCTTTCTGTTAGGATCTGAGTCTTTTTCGTTTAACGGAGAACTTCGAATTGTGAACGAGGCAGTTTTTCCCCCTGCGTTACGAAACACTCTTTACCTGCTCTTTCCTAGCCCCCGGGCCTAGAGGACCACCCCCGAAAAGTCTTTACAGCGACATCCTCCTGGCCTTCTGGCATTGAGTGACATGAATAAAACCATCAGTTTGGAAGTGCCCCCCTCCATTCCCCCACGATAGTTACTAACTCCAAAACACACATATTCCCCCCAGACGCTCAATTCGCCACGGAATAAGGGCCTGGAGGATTTTCCTTCCAAGATTCCGGTGCGGGTTTTGTTTCTGGGGTCCCTTTTTTATCACGTAGATTCAAAGGAACGAGTGTTACCCTTGTTTCCCCCTTTTCCTTCACCCCCCCAAATTTCCAGGTAAATGCCTTCCGGTGATCACCCAATTGCAGAAGGCTCCGGGCACCCTTTTTCCTTTTTTTCTTGCTCGTTTCCCCCCCAACAGAGGAATGAATATCAGTAGATTCGCGGCCACAGTATTCAATTCACCCGTTGTTTTTTTTCCCACAAACCGAAGGCGGCGAAACGCGAGGCTGCCGGAGTTTTCCCCGTATTTGGGTTGCGGACTCAGCCGTGCCCCTTCCCCGGTAGGGGTGGAGTGGTGTGGATTTTTCCGGTGCTAGGGCTGGGGCGCTTTTGGTTGTGAGCAAGTGAAAACTTCCGATATTCCTTAAGCTGGGGCACTTTCGAGCTGGACCACGTTTCCCCTTCCTGATATTCTATTTGGCTTGAGTTTTTCCGAACTGCCTTAACTTTTCCTTCGAGCCACGTATCTTTCCCCTTTTCGGGGGCCGCAAGCTAAAGATGTCAACCGAACACCCCCGTCAAATCGAGCTTGATAAGGTTCTCTTTCCCCCCCCCTTTGTGGAATGGATATTGTTTTTGGTTTTTCCGAATATTATGGAGAATTCCTAAAGTCCAAACCCCCTTAAGTCACCTTTCCCTTATGAGACCCTCTGTAACAATGCAGACGGGTCAACTGTGTTTTCAGCAAAGAATGACGTCTTTTTTTCTTTTGGTCGACTTACGACAAGACTTTACTATGGACCACAAACCCGAACTTTCTTTTGAAATTTCCAGAGCTGAGCGACTGCATGTTGAGAAAAAGCCCCCTTATCCACGGACCACAACGCTTTACTCTGGTTCACGTGCGGGTTGAGACCCACAACTTTTCCCCATTGTGCGCTGGATTCGGGTGGGCTCCATTCGGTTGGACATGTTGGATCCAAGCCTTTTTTGTATCCCATTGAGGGGAACGAACCTCTCTTTCCCTTGTTTTTTTCCCTTTCCTTCACCCCGGGGTTACTCCTTGATGCACTTATATTAGGCTTTTCCCCTATGTATTGGTCAAACTGTTTGTCGACTCTTTGGGCTCCTTTTTTTTTCCCTGTTCCTGCAGCTGATGCTAGGTTTTTCGAGATACCAAACCCCAGGAAATTTCGCGTTTCTTTCCCAAATTCCCTCCCATCTTTACCGACTTACGCTGCCCTCACCCCCTTTACGCATTTGTTCGCTTCGATAACATTTTCCCACGTTATCCCCCGTTTCTGTGGATGAAGCATAGTTCCTTTTTTTAGGTCATGAAAAGGTGCGGTTCTCAAAAAACTTTTTTTTTTTCTTCCCCTGCGAAAATGTGTCGGTCCACCTTGTATGGCCAAAAATTGTTCCCAGACCCCCCTAGCAATAGCGTTTCAGCAGCTTGGTGTTATATTTGTCCCTCGTATGAGTTCCCTTGACTTTCCTGAGTTTGAATTTCTGGGCGGTTTTTATCACACTCCTGCCCCTGGCAAGGATTCCTTTTTTTTTTTTTCAATGTCACCGGAGTCTTAGTTTAGGAGACTCCATTCACGCATCTTCGTGATTCGGCTTTCTTGTCTGTTTTCTTAACGCAATTAAAATAAAGCTCTCTTCTTCACCCCGCGTGACTGTCCGTCTCATCCACGTGTCTGATCTTTTCCCTCCCCTTCCTTTGTCAGTCCAAAGATAACCAGGCCAGCGGGCGTATTTCCCCTTTGCCATTTCATTGATTTTCTATTGGGAGGGTAGCCCCCCAGTTCTTTACCCCCCTGACCCCCCCTAATGCTTGTTCCGCCCTTGAGCACTAGACGAACCAGGAGTGCCTGAGTCTTCTTTCTCCCTCCATCAGGAAGTATAACTGAATTTCCCCCCCCAGTCATTTGGACGAGTTTGGACCCGCAGCTGGGCCCCCCGCCCCCCATAGCTTCATTTTTCCCCCTCCCCACGGGTTGCCGTGAAGATGGGGCACCTTTGTTAGTCCCTGGAGTCATAAACCCGTGAACCCGCTCTGTCACAAATCACCCCTACAAAGGGAAGGAGGAAGAAGAAGAGGAAAGACCAAAGAAAACCGTGACTGAGTAAGGTCTTTCTGTCTCGACGAGGGTACGAAGCGGAGAGCCTTCTTTTTCCCCCATAATTCAAGAGAGTTCCTCAACTTTTTTTCTTATCCAGACCTTTATTCCCTCGACAATTCTTCCCCCTTGGCACACGGATAACACGGCCCGACCATACGAAGTGAATAGTCCACATCGCCTAGTTGCAAATGTTTAACGCATTCGCGCCAATCATTTTTTTTTTCCCAAGAAGTAGGGCTACCTTTAGACCCTTTTTGGGAGCCTCTTCAGTCAATTAATAAAACGGTGGGCATGTGCTCCCCATTCGGGCATACTGGAGACACGGCCCCCCCCGAGCCCCCCCCCACAACCCTACGAAGTCCTCATCGTGGTCATGTCTCTTATCTCAGATCCGCTGGTTTGGTTGATGTGTCGATTAGGTTTTCCTGTCCGTCACTTTGGATTTTTTTCCTTTTTCCTCTTCTTTGCCCCTAGTGGGGGCTCCTTCCCTTTTGGCGTCGCGAAACGGCTCGGGCCACATGATCGTGCCGGTCTTTGATTCTATTACCTACACTTGGACGAGGGCCCGGGGCAGCTTGCCTTTTTTCTGCACCCTGCCCCCCCAAGAGTTAGGAAAAACTCTTCCCCCACTCAGCCCCTTTTCCGGAGAGACGATTTACAGGGCCAAATCTTCTTTTCCGTTTTTCGCCCTTTTTTTTCACCTTTCTTTTTTGCTGTCCCCTTCTTTGGGTTCATTTAACAGTCAGATATTGAAATTTTTTTCACCTTTCCTTTGGCAGGCAGCGTTTTCACCTTCAAGGTTTTTCCCCCCCCCTGTTTGCCCTTCCTCCTCTCCTGTGGATGTGTCAAGGCTCCTGTGCCCCAGGCGGTACACTTAACGCTTCTTTTTGGCTCTCAGTTTCCTTATTTTTTTCCACCCCCTTCCTTTCCCCCCATAAGATGGCAACACGGTATGAGAATTGCGGGTGATTGGTTTTGAAAGGGATGTTTTTTTTTTCGGCAGTTCTTTTCAGCCTTTAATGGGCAATCCGGAAAAGGGCACAAGTTTTCATAAGCCGGAGCGTTCGTTTTCTCCCCTTCCCACTATCCCTTGAAGCGAGGAAGGCTGCGTTAAAAGAAAGAAACCCCTCGTCCGCTCTCGTTCATGCCCCAACCCCCTTTTTTTCCTTGCCTTCTCCGACCTTAAGCGACCCCCTCGCTTTGGGGTACAGTCCTTCTCCGTTTCCCTTCCCCCTTTTTGCCGATTACGCCAAACTTCGCCCCGTCCTTCGGACGTCTTTCGTTCCAAACCGGAGGAAAACAATAAACAATTCTTTTTCCCTCCAACGGGTGTGGTGCGGAGAGATTTAGGAGCCCCCGTTTCCCCTTTCTGTCCGACGCAAAAGGGACTGCCATCGCATTTATCCTTTTGGTCGGAGGGTGCAGGCACGTTCCACAAGTCACAACCCGGCTCTTCGGGTCCCCCCTTGTCTTCTTTGCAAAACTCCTCCTTTGAGGCGTCCAACAAAAACAAAAAAAGGCAAGAAGTTCACACCCTGGCACGTCAAACGGTTTGCGGCTTTTCCCTCCCTACTTCCCACAATGGGCAGTCTAAGCATTCCCAGGCATTCCAAAGGATAAACACTGTGGCCCGGCCCAATTTCAATCTTTCCTGCCCTTTGCCCCTTTCCCCCAAAGTTTGTTAAAGAGTGACTTTCCCACAGGTCCAACCTTGCATTCAGACACTGGTGAATTTTTTCCCCCCCCGCCCTTCAACTTTTTTTGGCCTTTTAGAGCCGGACCACACTCTTGGTCGTTCACCCCCTCAACAGTTCTTACTTCGGGTTCTATAGGGTCCCCGCTTGTTCCTTCTGCAATCATCATCACTTCATCACCACACGTTTTTGGTTCCACTGGCACGGTTTTCTTGTCGTAGCACTTTTTCACCTTTTCCCCGTCCTTCTTCCCATCTCTGCAATTGCTCTCATCGTCGGCGACCACCGCCTTTTTTATGTTGGACCTTCCTCCCCATCGTAGCCGTCCCCCCCCCCTCCCGTTTCAGGTTCGACTTTCTGCCGTGCTGGTTTTTTTTGTGCGCCCGGAAGGCGTTTTTTTTTGCTTATCCTAAATTCTGTGTTTTTTGTCGCCCTCAAAGACGTAAGGTCGAAAGCTCCGGCGGCCTTTCCAATCCTTTTGATGCTTTAGTCCCTTCCCCCCCCTCTAAAGGGAAAGGTTGTTCTCGGGCTCCCTTTCCCCAATCCCTTTTCGGACTAGGCACCCCATCGACCCTCTCTACCCCGTCTGAAACCCGATCCCCCCTAATTTTTTTCACTTTCCTCCTATTTGGGTTTTTTCCCACGGATTTTTTAGTAACGGACACCCCTTTGTGCGTGAATTTTTTTATCTAAGTCCCCTTTTTCCGGTCCCTTTAATCTGTCCTTCTGGGGACACCCCCCGCAATGTTTTTTTCACACGTGTGACTTGAATCGCTCCTGCGGCACCCTTTTTTTGTCCCCCCTGTTTTTTTCCGGAATTGGTCTTGTGTATCAATTTCTTCCCCAAGTGGTAGGTCAAGGGCTTTTTCCTCCCCCCCTCCCCCTTTGGGCTGGATGAAATTTTTTCTCTGGACCCCGTCTATGACCTTTGAGCTGCCCTCACCAGTTTTTTTTCATCATTCCGTCTCTTCAAGTCCTAACTCTCCCGAATTGAGCCCTTACAAAAGTTCGACTTTTTCCCCATCCCCTGCCCCCTCTCTCCTGCATTTTTTTTTACCGCACGTTTCATCCGTGTAACCCGTCGGCTTTTAGTTTTCCAGGTTCCGGCAGCATGGATCGCGTGACCCAAAACCTTGGTCCCCGTGTTTTTTTGTCTGCTTCCATCCCCGTCCTCCGTGACAGATTTACCGTCAGGCCCCCGGCAAATCGTGGCAGGTGATCCCTGGCAACCGTTTGGCACTTTCCATACATCTGGAAACCCCTGTTGCCTCTTCCTTTATTTCCCTTCCCCCTTTTCCCTTGAGCCCCCATTAATCAAGAGTATTGGCACTCCCACACCCTTCGGGCTGTTTTTCCCATTCAACGCTGCCGGGACTTCGCGTTTTTGTCTTGCTCGAGGACTCATTCTTCCACCAATTTCCCATTCAAGCAGTCTTGTCTCCCCCCCCGTCTAACTTGCTCCCAGCTCCATTTTCCTCCAGTGCTCACACCGGATAAGTGCCCAGTTCGCGGTTCACGCAGCTCGTGTCCATCCCCTTTGCTGTTTTTCTCTCTCGCCCTTTTTCTTTTACAGTCCGGCCATCCCTTTTAGACACCCGCCCCTGCCGCCAGTTTCCATAGGCCCTTGGTCCGCCTGCCCTGCTCCCCCATTACTTTTGTGATAGTGAGAGTTTGGACCAAACACCCTTTTCATGTTGCGGATGCAGTCCCACCCCCCCCCCCCCCCCTTTCCCCGATTTTTTCCCAATTTCCCGGGGACAGGGTCAGTCATGTCAGCATAGGCGGCTTCCCGAATTTTTTCTTTTCACACACTTTCACCCAAATTTCACCCGGTGCATTAACGAGACTTTTTAGGAGAATTCCCCGTTTAGGCCGAGCCCTCGAGAATGTTTGTTCCAACCCCCCTTGTTCGAGACTGAACTTTCCCCCTCTGAGACGTATCACACCAATTTCGGCCTCCCATTTGCGATACTCCCTCCTTCCCCCTCTCTGTAAGACCCTAAACCGACGCCACCGGGCCCACCGGAATAAACCTTGCCTCCACGAGCCCGTGTTCTTCGACTGCCACCTCCCACCAACCTTCCATGCGGGGACAGATGGACTTAGCTTCCCCCTGCGTCCCTTTTCCTCACGAAAAAGGCCTTCTCCTAGGTTCTCCCTTGATAACAATGTGGTTCTACAAAAGGCCCCCCCGCCACTTTCGTCCGCCGCCCCTGGCTGGCACCGGCTCCTTCTCCCAACCCCCTGAATACGTTGCGGTTAGGTGACACACAAGCAGTCCGTGTTTCCCTCTTCGATCTCCCTCCCCCCCTCTTTCGACTGTCTGGAAGGGTTTTGTTGACCATTTCACCCATTGTTTCTGCTTCCACTGATATAAAGTCCCCCCCCCAGGTTCACAATCTCCTTTGCCTACTGGTTTGAATCTCATCGCCAATCTCCTCAGGTGAAGGGCTAAAACGTTGCCACCCCCGTGTTACTCTGCCTGGGTCCCCCCCTTTTTGATTTTGCACCAACAGTGTCGACTACGATGGCCTCAGTGTGTTTGAGCGCGTAACGTCCACCTGCCGGGCTTGTCCATCCTCCCTTTCCCGCGAAGGTCCAGATTGACTTTTTGGTTGTTTCAACTTGTTTAACCTGTCTTTTCGAGGCTCCCACTTACGGTTTTTCACCAAGGCCCTGCCCACGCTTTCCCATTTGTGTTTATAGTGGCAGACCTTTAAATTTCCGTTTCCCCCAACTCCTGGCAGGTGACCCCCCCTTCGCCTTTTTTTTTTTTTTTTTTTTTGGTTTACTCGGGAGCGTTTTTGTCTGCTTGCGCTGGTCTTTCCGGGCATTGAACTTCTTATTTTTTTTGGTTTTTTTCCTGGAGGTGGTTCCTGTCCGGGTTTTGACTACATTTTTGTTTTTTTAGTTGCAGTTGGGACACCAATCTTTCTGAATCCCTTAAGCTCCATCTATTTTGCTGTCTTTTTTTTTGCCCTCTCCTTTCCCCCTTAGGTTTTTGTAAGGACCGCAGGACTTGACCCTCTTTTTGACCAGGTATGAGCTGTTGAGGGAACCCTTCACGAACTTTGTTTATTGACTCCCACAGTCCCATTTTTTGGATTGTGGAGCCCCGCCATGTAACCTTTTTGGTGCCGGGCGCTTATTGAGGTCGTTTCTTTCGCTTTTTACTGTCCTAAGATTTTGTTCTTTTGAAGGTCTGATCGGGTTCCCCGAACGATTTGGGCTTGGCGGTCCTCCTGATTTTTTTTTTCTGCGGCCAGATGTTTTCTTAGTGTGAAAGACGCTGAAGATCCTCACCAATAGCTTCGACCACTTTTGCCCTGAAAGTCCGAATGCGAGACGGCCATTTTATAGCCCCTCCAGCTCTTTTCGAACCTTACTGTCTTTCCCCCAGGGGAGGAAATCCGCACATCCTGGCCGCATACCTCGTAATCCTGGGAGACGGTGTGAACCCTGGTGGTAGAGGGTTGGCCGGGACCAATCCCCCAGACATTTGGCTGACGTTTCAATTGAAGCCCCGTGAACCCCTGCCGGTGGCCCGGGCACCCTTTGATTGAAAGCAGGGAGCGGCTTTGATTGTGGCACTTTATAAACGCCCGCATTTCGTATGAAACCTCCCCTCCAAAGTTTTCACTCACCCCGGATACTGGTGGCAAAACATTAAACCTCTGCCGCGACGCACTGGCACAAACACTGAAATTGCCATGGCCTCTGTTAGAAAAAGGGAAAAGAGCGACGGCGAGAGACGTGTGGGAAAACCTACGACAAAAAAAAAAACACCCATGCTGTGAAGTGAACAGGACTAACCACGCAGCTAAGAAATAATAAGGTACAAGGGAGAAATACCCCACCCCACCACAAGTACAAACCCCAATCCAACCACGCCCATAACCATTCACACGACCTTCATCAGTTTTTGAGTGAGCGACCCATGACAAATGCATGATTGTGAAACGTACTCTGTTCGTGTTTTCTGGTGTTTTTTTACAGTCTATGTTCCCCCCCCTGGCCCTTTTGTGGGGACTTTGACTGGGTTCTTTCGTCTGCCACCGGCCAATCCCTGACTGCCAATCGGACCACAGCCCCCCCAATTTGATTTGCGCTTTCTTCTCCTACTGTTTGGCGTTCGATTCGTGCTGCGAAAATTTTTCCCGAAGAAAACAGGCCTTGAGGATACGCTCTCGAGGTCCCCCCAAGGAGAAACCAGGCGGTTGTTCCCCAATCTGCGGATGCGCTTCGCTGAAGGGTTTGTGTTGTGTACGATTTCGCTCCAGTCCCCACAAACCCCGCCTTTGGATTCCGCCAAGTGTTTCTGGTTTCCGTTCATCCCGCCCTGATGGGTGGGTTGTCCATTGACAACCCCACAGATTCTCGAGGGGTTTGGTTGTGGGACCCCTTCTAAGACCGGGATTGTACATCCAAAACTGTTGTTTTTTTCTTCTTGTGGTGTGGACACCAAACCGTTTTTTTTTTTACACCACGAACACGCCTAATAGAACCTGCTTTTCCTGCCCCCCCTTTTCCCACTCCAGGCCGCGCTTTAACGAATATGTCTCCATCCGTGTGACAAATTCCTCATTAACCCAAAAACCACCGGTTTCGATGGCGATTATAAGACAATGACCCGGGCGCCCCTTTCAGAGACCGGAACTGACTGAGCTTTTTTTTCCTCTTCCCGGTTTTTTTTTTCTTTATGACCTTTGCCGTTTGAAAGGTTTTTATTGAGTTGCCGGCTCTGAGCTACTCTTTTTGCTCTTCTTCGCTTCCCCAATTTTTACGGGTGCCAGTAACACTTGAGGCAGTTGAATCGTCAGTTAACATCTTTTCACAGAGCTCCCTCTTTTTTTTTTTTTTTTTTCCCGACCCCCCCCCAGCTACCTTCCCCCCACCCAGCTTGTACACTCCCTTTTTAGTCCATCCCTTCAAACTTTTTTTGAAGCAGCTCTTCCATAGGCCCGGCGATTTTTTTTTCCCCTTTCTCCCCCGCCCTCCATCAGCCGTGGGCCGCGTATGTTGTTCTCCCCCCCGGGCCATGTTTTTCCTCCCCACCGAGTTTGTGCACACAAAGGAATGCACCCAACAACTATGTTCACCCCCCCCGGTCAGGCGTTTTTTTCCCACGTTTTTGCTGCCGTATTTAGTCTTATCAATACGTCTCCCTTTTTGCAGCCCAGTCTCCTTGGAGGGAGGTCTTTTGGCCTTTTCCCGTCTGATACTGGAACTGCCTGCCCTTTTTTCCTTATCTGATATACCCTTTTTTCCCCATCTGCCCATTTTTGGACTGGCTCCTTTGCCGCCCACAATTTAGTTTTCCCAACCACCCCACCAACACATTTTGTTTTTGAGGTCCCCCCCCAGAAATTCGTTTTTCATCCCCGGGTCTGAACGAATGCTTCATCTGTGTTCCTCAGTTTTTTTCCGGTGAGATTAATGGCTTTTTTTCTGTCCCTGACAGCCTGACGAGAGTTTTTTTTTCCAAGTGAACTTAACATTCCCAGGAAGAAGTGGGGGTCCGCCTTCATGATTTTTTCTCGTAACATCTGCCGAGCCCCGTGGGAACTTGCCACCCGACCTGTCTCAAACCACCCTCACCCACTTACCAATTGTTATCACACCTCCCAGGGTTTCCTTGACTTCTCCGGATTCTTAGGATCTGTTCCAAATCAAGTATTCTTTTTTTGTCGGCCGGCCTCTTGACAAATCGACTTTTGTTTTTTATATTCAACAAGTATAGGGTCGCTGCTTTACGACACGAAACCTTCCGTTCCCCCACACCCCCCCCCCCCTTGAGACAGGCTCTTTTCTTTGCGGCCGGCCCCTTTTTAAGACCTATTCACGACCCCCTTCTTACTTTTCCTTTTTCGGTGGTGACTACTGAACTTTCCCCCAGTTTGGTTGGCTTAGGATGTTGGGGGTTGTTGGCAATTTTTCTCTCCTATATTTGGACTTTTCTGTTTTATCCTTGTTCTTGTCTCACTTGACTGCTGTTTTGCACTCGTTCCGTGGTGTATTAATTTACTCCCCTTCCTTTTTTTTTTTTTTTTTCCCATGTTTTTTTTCTTCAGTGATCACTTTGTGGGGCCCCCGGCTCCTTTGAAGTGGCGGTTCCATTTCCTCATGTCATTTTCAGCTTCGTTGCATTTCTGTTAGGGTGTTTAGGAAACAAGGTTTTTTTTACTTTTTTCGTTTTGATTGTGGCGACCCTTTAAGCCCGGTTTCTTTACTTTTTTGCAGTTCTCGCTTTCCCGCTCACCTTAGTCGTCTCAAACACCGACCCACCAAAGTTTTGGCCTTTCCGGATTTTTTTCATTCTCCCCCGGTTTTTCTTTTTTCTGATGGTCGGCCCTGTTCTTGTTTTTGCAACATCGATACTTTTACCGCGGACCGCCCCCCGCGGTGTCTACTGCCGGCCCCTCCGCTTTTGTGACCTTCCAAAACCCGTTGGGTTTAATTGCCCCCCCACTTTATATTCAAATTTTTTTGCGTTTTTACGGTGTGACGTCTCTTGGATAATTTTCCTCCCTTATCGCATGTTTTTTTTCCTTTCTACCCGATTTTTTTACCATCCCTCCTCTTCCTCGGCTCGATGCATCCCGTTCGCAGACCTGGCGTTCCTTCACTCCAACCACGGAAAATGAAATTTCACACCCCTTCGTGTCCTTGCACCTCCTTTAAGATTTTTGGGAGTTTCCGAAGCGTCCGCCGCCCAAACGGGACCGTCGCTGCACTACCCTCCCCGCGAACAGCGTTTTTGGTGACCCGCAACTCAGGTCCTTTTTGTTCATCCTCCCTTTTTGAGAGCTGTGGACAAAAAAAAAGAGCATCCCAAAAGGACCCCCTCATTCTTTTGGCTCCCCCTTTTCCCCTTCCTTTCCGACCACAGATTTTTTGTCCGGCTAACCCCCCCAACGATCGCCCCAAAATATCTTCTTGTCCTTTTTTTTCCCCCCCCAATCGTTTATTTTAAAGCCAAGCGGGCCTTTTGGCCTTTAATGGGGTTTCATTACCTTCTATACACAAATTTAACTTTCCCCCCATGCAGCTGCGAATGTCTCTTCTCGTCCCTCCCCCATTCACACTACGCTCCGTTCCCCAGGATTTCCCCTTTACGTAATCCGTTCCCTCCATGCGACTAGTTTCGGACGCACTCCTTTCTCCCCCCCCCATTTTTCCTTCTGAACCCATTTACTGCCGTAAGTA
>Ga0179593_1272569_pt1 | contig 13635 bp, 24 predicted proteins | sample CZODoug2_1_08_16_FD_185931 | JGI IMG/M metagenome (GOLD analysis project Ga0179593, IMG submission 185931) | Vadose zone soil fungal communities from Angelo Coast Range Reserve, California, USA - CZODoug2_1_08_16fungal (PacBio error correction) | ecosystem: Environmental > Terrestrial > Soil >... | reverse complement strand
GGCCTCCTCCCCAAGTAGCACTTCCATTAGTTTCGCGCCGGTATCCGAACGTTTTTCAACGTTCACCTTCCCGCTTGCCTGTTTACGACAGCCCCTACCTTTCAGGCTACGAGGTTTTTTGCGCGTGGTCCCCTGTTCCCTTCTTTTTCCTTCGCCCTTCCCCCGGACTTCTCCCCTTTCCGTTTCCCCCTGCATTTTACCAGGGTGCGACACTGTAATTTATCGGGTGCTGCGAAACTACCCTTGTACTGCGTTCAATTACTCCCGCAAGGTTTTGACCCACGCCCCCTTTTTTTTTTAAACTTACATCCAACGGTTCTCCCTCTTTACATTTGATCTTTGTTTTTGTTCCCCGGGTTAACAAACTTGCACCGTTTCAAGCCTTGAAAAGAAAACGTTGATTTAGTTTGAATATCCAAGCTTTTTCCTGTTCTCGCCTTTTGACGCACTTTCATCCTTATTGACATTTATTCTTTAGACCCCCCCCGCTTATTAATACCTTAGTAAATAATTGTCGCCCCCGAAGTTTTATTTTCAACTTTTTCGAAAAGTTTCTTTCCAGTACACACCTGAGGGGTTCCATGTCGTGAAGTTTTTTTCTCCTCATGAGTTTTCCTTATGGCGCCTTCGATGTGGATGACCTCTCTTCCTTTTTTTTTCGGTTTTAGTTCCCCCCCCTGGCCTTTTTAATTCTGGTTTTTTTTAGTTTTTTTAAAGCCCGTTGGACCTTTTCGTTTTCCCCTTCACTTGTGCTTTTCTTCAACGCTGCGGCTTCCCTCCTCTGTCTTGACTTTTTCCCCTTCTTGTCCTCTCGTCATTTCTTTTGAAACACTTGGATCCACAACGTTGATTTTCCTTAATGTTTCACTAGATATAGTTCACACTGCTTCACGACCCTGGTTCCTTTTTGTGCGGTTCCCTTTTCTTTTTTTTTTTCAGAGCTTGTTTCCCATTGATTGACCCCCATTAGTTAGCCTGTAACCTAGGTTTTTGAATGAAGAGACCGTCCCCCCCCGGCTCCCCTATTCCTTGACCCCCCTTTTTTTCTCGACCTTTTTTTTTTTCGTTGAGTTAGTATGCCCTCTTTTATTTACAACTTAGAGTTTTGAGTATCCGATTCCTCCCATTTCCCTTTTCGCTTCATTTGATTTTTTCCGTTTTTATTACAGCGCTAGCCCGTACCCATCGTCCTTTTACATGCCAGTTACCGTGCCCTTAGAACGCTCCTGGCCCTGTTTTGTCCGTTCCGGGTTCCCCCCCCAGACTGCCTTTTTCTGCCCCCTTCCCTTCAGATGAAGCTTCCTTCCCCTTGATTGAGGGTACTCAACAAATTTTCTTGTCACTTTTTTCCCCTCGCTGCCCACGCCTTACTTAAGATCCCTCTCTCAACGCGAGCATTGCTTTCCATTTCGATTTTGCTAACGGTAGTGATTGTGCATTTCCCCCGTGCCCCTTTAGCCTTTGACTTGCCCCTGTCTTCCCCATCCCTGGCCCCGAGCATTCACTTCCGACCTCACCTGGTTAATCTCTTTCTTTCTCTTAGTCGACCGCTTTCCGTTTTGTGGCTCAACTCTTTCCTTTTCTGCTCGCAAACGATGCCTTATCTTTCCCCTCCCAGTTTCTTTTTTTTAGGCCCGTTTCCCTTTTTCTCTTTTTCTTCCCGAAGTTCAGCTTTCACAACCTTTATGCTCCCCCGAGATTTCACTTAATTATATCCAATATTTTTCCAGCTCCAAGCCTCTCGTTTTGTCTTTCACGGCTTGGGCCCTGTCGAGACTTCCCTTTTTTTTTAATTTTCCCGCCCTGTCCCTTTTACCCCGATTCCTTTTTTTCCCCCCGTCGGTGGCGCCACTTAAGATTTTGTGATTTTTCTTTTTCTTGGTTTCCCCCCTTTTTCCCAGACTGTTCCGCGATTAATAGTCCCCCCCCCCCCCCTCAACTTCAAAACTACAGGCCGCTCCTTTAAGGATACCTGCTTCAGTTCTCTACGACACTACCATTTTTTTTCTTTCTCCTCTTTTTTTTCCGATTTTTTTTCGATCCCCATTATCTTGGCGCGGCATGTTGTCAACCCTTACCACCAACGAGGTTTTAACACCTTGACTCTGGATTACGGTTTCAAATGCTGTCCGCGTTATCGCAAAGATAAATTGACGTTTTTCTTGACAGTTGTACCATTTTCTTCGCCTTTTTCAATAAATCTATTTGTCCGTCAGACACCCCTTGAAAATTACTTGTGGTCCACCTTTCCCTGCCCTTCTTTTTTAATTCCGAGACATCGAATTGCCCAGTAATATTTGAACTGGATTGTCCGCCGTTTTTCTTTTTTTTTTTTTTAGGGACTCACATCGATGCTCTTTGCAACATGGGGCTTGATAACTTTGACTCACGTCCTTCTTTTCCGTCCCCTTATTTACCGTTCTTTCTTTTTTGCAAATTAATAAGCTTTTCCCTCTTTCATTTTTTACAAAATGCATTACATCACCCTTTTATTTTTGCCGCAATATTTTCAATCCCGCCCCCTTGTGTGACGTTCCTCTTTTTTCGAATTTTTTCGGACCTGCGACATTTTAACTGGATTCTTCCCCTCCCCCACCCCCACTTCTTCGCCGGTCTCTCCCCGCCACAGGACATTGGTTCTTTCCCTTCTCCGTCTTCCCGGAAGTCTTTTATTCCCTGTCCCACCCTTTGCTTCGTTTTTCGCAGAATCTGTGCCCCTCTGCCCAAGCCGTCTTCCCCTCCAAGGACTCATCTCTCCTTTTTTTTAATAATACCCTTCCCGTTTTGTCCTTTTCTTTCCTCCTTAGGATCATGCATCGCTTTCTGTTGGGTCAAAAAGTGTTTCTGTTTTAATTTTTCTCTCTACCTTTTTTCTTTCTTCCCCCCCTTACCGAAGTGTCCCCCTTAAATGATAACCATTGATCGACGCGGAAGTCCTCCGCGGCCTTCACGCTTTCGGGGCGCTTTTTTCCGTTACTGACGTCGTTCTTTCTTTGAGGTCGCTTTTTGCTTGCAATTGTGTTAAATTACACGTTTTTTTTTGCCTCCTGTTGGACTTTTTGTTTCCCCTTGATTTTTAGGGCGTGCATTGGGCAAGCGGATTCGGCCAACCGTTTTGCCGCTCCCCCATTATTTGACCAGTTTCCGGTTCCGCATCGTCCTCATATCTTTCTTCATTTCTGAGATTTTTTTTTCGTCCATAAGCGTCCCAAAGATTTATGAATCCTGATTCTTTTTCCATCTATGTGAGTCCCCCTTCCGCCCCTTTTCTTCTAACAAGGAATTTTGAAGCGCTACCCCAAGTATTTCATTATTGACTCACACGCCCTGGTCCGTTTTCACTTGTCGTTTTTTTACCCCACGTGTTGATGCTAAATTTCCCAGGAATCACCCCTCCTACCCTTGTGAGAAGGTTCTTTTTTCTTCCCTTTATTTTCCCCCCGGATCCCGGTTTTTTCTTTTGTTTTTTCAATTGAATCACTGCCGCGCCACCCCACCCCGATGGTCGTTGGCCCCGTTTCGTGCTTTTTTCCTACAATGACGATAAGTTTCAAGATCCCTTTCCTTTTTTTTTTCTAGTTTTTATTGTTTATACGATCCTCTCTCTTAGTGTCTGCACCCGCGGTCTTCCTACTTGAAACTTATTAACTCTTCCCCCGTTTCCTTCCCGACGTTTCCGTTAAGGTTTTTTTTCCGTTAAGTTCCCCTAGGTACTTAACCCCCCCATTCTACCCCCTCCCATCCATTTTTGTCACTTGCTTTTTTTCCCGACCCCTCCCGGGTATCCTTGGCGACCTTTAGGAATCAACCTACGCCTCCGCCTCGGGTTCAGCCCCCAGATTTATTGATTAGACCTTTCGTCTTTAGTAGTTTCTTGAGACACGTTGCGCATCACCCTTTATTCTTTTTTCTGTAGTTTTGCCCTTTAACGCTCTTTTATTTTCCCCTTTTAATCTTTCCTGCGCAAATAGCCCATAACCCAGATTTTCCCCTATTGTACCCCCCCCTCCTTATTTCCCAAAAACTATCTTTTTTCCTGAAGTTTTCCCCCCATTTCGTCTCCGTCCCGTTGCGTTTTACATTTTCAGCTCTTGCATTTAGTTTCGATTTCACACCCTGAGTTCAAGGATAATTGTCCTCCACTATTCAATGGCCAATCGGCCTTTCTTGCCCTTCCCCTGTCTTTTTCCTTTTTTTTGATCCGGTCCTTGTGTTCGGACGTCTCAGGAGCAGCTTTGACTCTTTTTTCCCCTTTCTTCCTCCTGAATTTTTGCACAACCCAAGCTTTCTCGCCTGCAATTTCTTTTTTTATCCCACGATTGCCCGGCTTCAGCCTTCTTCAGATTCGAAACTATACTGAAGCCGTTGGCGGGCTGATCGTCCCTTCCCACCCGCGATTAAACAACGTCGTGGATGCAGTGTTTCGATTTTTTTTGATCGTTTCCAGTTCTCAATGCCTTTTCCTTGTTGCCCCCCATTCCTGAATTTTGTTTTCCTCCCACTGTCACTTGATCTTCTCCCCGTAGCGTTTTTTCAGCATCATTCTGGCGGCGCACTCCTCCTGTAACCAGGATTTCTTTTTTTTCCCCGGGGTTTTTTTCACCGTCCCTTAGACCGTTTTTATGTTTACCTTTTGACGCTTTGTTATATTTTTTTTTTTCCAATCTTAGAGGGGCATCAGATTGAAAACCCTCTCAAGAATAAACCCCCTACCGTTCCTCTGTGAAGATGGTTTTTTCCTCCGAGTGTCCTTCAACTTTTTCTTTGAAATTTTTCCCCCCCTATCTTTTTTTTCTTTTTTTTTTTTCTTACCTTTGTTTTTCATTATTTTTGACCATTTAATAGTGATTACCAGCAGACGTCTCAACCTGGACCGCGATAACCCCTACTTTTTTTTTTGGTACTTAAGATTTTTTTTGACACGTGGAAATCTCTGGCTGAGCCCGTTTAGGACCTAACATCCCCCCAGTTTCCTCCCTTACCCGCCCCTTTTTTTCACCCCATTACCGGCTCCTTCCCTAAATACTGTTTTACCGTTTGCAAACCCTCCCCTCCCTCCTTTTTCTTCCGGTTCCCCGTTTTTCCTTTTCTGGTAGATTTGTCGCCTTTGGCTTTTTTTGAGTTTTCCATTACAGTGTTCATGCACTATGTTCTCCCTTGGTTTTTTACCTGGTTTTTTTTCCTATTTTAAACCGGGGACCCACTTCCCGGTATTTTTCATTCTCGCAAGCATACCGCCCCCCCCTTGCTATTTGCAACTTAGGAATGATCCCTTCTTCATACTGACATTGAACCCTCTGGCCCTTTACCTCTCGGCGCCCCAGTTTAGCCGACGCTTTTCCGAGGCATAATTTCTCGGCTATTTCTCACCGCTCCCCCTCCTATTTCTGTGAGGATATTGAATTATGATATTCCTTTTACTCCTCCATCGTGTTTTTTTGTTTGCTTTACCCTATGTTTGGTCCCCCCCCACCACTCCCCTCACCTTTGGTAGGATTACTTTTTTGAATGTTAAAAATATTTTCCCTCTCTTCCTTCATCATTTTTTGCCCGCTTTCTTCCGTCTTTCTTAACGGTTCTAGACGACCCCCCCACGCCCTTTTCCCCTATTTTTAAGCCTCAAAGTTGGGGATGCTCTACTTAGATTGAGGAGAGTAACACCCCTTTTTTCCCCCCCCTCTTAAATCTTCCTTTAAATGAGGCCCTCCCTTTTCAATTGTTCAGTACCACCCCTTTTTTGGCTCTTTGATTTTCGCCCCATGAAGTTTTTTTTCCACTTCCCCCGCCGGTCCTTAGGGAATTTTTTTTTTTTTTTTTTGGTTTGCTGAGAAACCTTTTTTTTTAGCTGTACTGTCCCCATTTCAACGCCAAGGCCCTCTTTTCTCATGCGAACTTCCTCTTCCCTTAGAAATCCCCTCCTCTATAATTTTTGTTTGCCTTCCCGTTGACTTGAAAAGTTCCTTCTTTTCCCTTTTCCTGAGAAAATTTCCCCCCATTGTCGTTCTTATCTTTCCAATTTTTATTTTCCAGTGTCATGATGTTTTTGTAAACTTTTGTGCTTTCCCTTTCTGCCTCTTGCCCCTATTATTAGAACGATAAATATCTTTATTCCACCCTCTTCCCTCCCCCTCTGCAGGCGTTTTACATTTCCCTCACAGAGACCAAGATCCATCGGCCAAGATTGGGGTTCGATGTTTTTCTGTCTTGCCCTTCTGTTTCCCCACCTGATGTCATTTCCTAGACTGCTACATGGGCTTTATGAACATGTCCAAATTCCATTCTTCAAGCGTTCCTTTTCCCGTCCGTCCTTCTATGTCATGATAATTTACCCGGCGTCTTTCTAACCCCCTCACTAGTAGTACCTCCCCCCCCCCTTTTCCCCTTTCCTTTTTTTTGTCATCAGACGGGCCACAACTGAGATTTTCAATGTTGTTGCCCCCTCCTCCCCTACCCCTTAACGTCCTATTTTTTGCTTCTGTCTCTACCTTATATTCTCCTTGCTCCCCCCAAATGCCTTCTGTTTGTTCGGTTTACGCTGCTTTCTCTCTCCTACTGCTCGTCTTATTTCCCTCCCGTAACCTCCCTCTTTTCCCCTTCGTTTTCTTTGAGACCCTTTGTTCAAAATTCTTGAGGGGATCTGAGGTCCCCCCCCCACTTCCTTAGCCCTGCATACTGTCGACAGATCTTTCCGTTCCCCCATAGTTTTTTCCTTGAGTAGGTGCATCCTTGTTCCCTTTTGTTCGTCTTTCCTTTCCCCCCCCGCCCGCATTGATATGGCTTGTTCTTATATCGCCTCTGACGTCACTTACCCCCCCCCTCTTTCCACACTTCGAATTTCCGTTCCAAGAGCTTGATCCACACTCCCTTCCTCCGTAAATCGATCCCCCGTGCCTTTTTCCCGTTTTTGAGGGTAGGGTGTCAAAATTGTTATTTTTTTCTCCTTTGTTTTTTCCCCCCCCGTTTTTCTGGAAGGTCATATATGGTCCCTTTGATTTTAGTCTGATTTGTTCCTCATGACTCGTTCTCTGAATTCTCTTTTTGTTATTCGTTACCTCCCCCTCTCGATTTCTGCCCCCGGTTTTTTTCCCTATTTTTCAAACTACGTCTTATTCTTCCCTCCCCCGCCGCTCCTTCTTGTGTTTTGGTTTCCCTTTTTTCTCTGTACCGGGTCTTTTTTTCTTTTCCAAGTTTTTCCCCCCTTCCCCATTAAAACACCAAAATACTACTTTGTTTCTTTTTTTATTTTTTTTTTTGTAAAATTTGATTGTTAAATTTTGATTTTTTTTCCTCCATTACATCCCCGCTTTTCCGATTTCGCTTCCCGGTCCCGCGCCCAGTCGCCCCGAAAGTCCGTATGACGTCTCTTCCTTTTTCCGCTCCTTTCATTTTTAGCTTAACTATTTTCCCCTTCATTAAGGACCTTCCCTACTTTAGAGTTATTAGGAAGCGTCTCATTCTCCCAGTCCTTTTTTTCCCAACCTTTCTCCCTTCTTTTTTTTTTTTTTCTTTTTTTTCCCCCAACTTGCCCTTCAGTCCCCCCAATATTTGGTAGACTCCCTCTTTTTCTTTCCCTATTACTGCTGTAACCGATAATACAATCAGCCCCTCCTTTTTGACAAGGATTTTTATTTGCTCCTAAACATGCCCCCAGTTTTTTTTTTTCCGTTTCCCAGTCTTTTAGAGTCTATCTCTCAATTGCTCTTTCCCAGCTTTTTTTCCCGAACCTTTTTTTTTCCTGTCTTCTTCCTATCGGCTTTTCCCCTTTCCCCAGTGAATGACATCATTACCCTTTTTTCACCCCCCTTCTTATTTCTCCTTTTCTTTCCCCCGTTTTTTTCCTCGACCCCCCTCCCCCTTCCCCCCCTCACATTTTTACCCCTCCCGTTGCCCAACCCCAGTTTTGATCATTTTCTTCTTTACAATATTCCTTGCCAATCATTTTTTACCTTTACCAATTCCCTGGAGTCTCCTACCTTTTTTTTTGGCCTTCTCTTTTTGCAGAGCTGTCATGTTAAGTACATAGAGGCCACTTTTTCCCAGTAACCTTCCCCCTATTTCTTTTTCGTGTCCTCTCATCATTATTTTACCAGGACCCCCAATACCTCTCCTTCCTAGCACTTTTCCCTGACCCCTTATCCCATGGACTAAACCATTTTTCCTCCTCCCGACTCCTTTTCAGACCCCCCCCCCCTTATGACTTTTCAACCCTCTTCACATGTTTAGATTTCCCCATTTCAAACCTCCAGTTCATTTCTGTTTGTGAATTCTTTGCCCTTCCCTCGTTCCCATCATCATTTTTCCCTCGCCCCTCCCCCTCACTTAACCCGACCTCTTCCCCCCCTCCCCTTTTGCCATTTCTTTTAGAAAAAGGTACTCTAATTTTCTTTTTTTGTTCCATCCCCCTTCCCTTTCCCAGTTGCCTCCTTCGAATGCCTCTCTGTTGTGTTTTCAGGTAAACCATTCCTTCCTTCCCTCTTCATATATTTCCCTTTTCCCTATTCTCCCTTTGGTTTGAGGATATTCACTCTCATTTCATCTGGTTTTGTTCTTCCCTTTGCTTTTGTACCCAGTGATGTTCACTCTTGCCAATAACCTCCTCTTTTAGGTCTTAACCTGCCGATCACCTTTACCTCCTTTGGGACGTCCTTTTTTGGCTTAATCAGGCTTTTCTCCCCCCCCCTTTATTTTTTTTTTTCTGACCGGCCCTTTTTTTCGCCACCGGTTCCCTTGCACCCGCTTATTCCGATTTTTTTAATTTCTTATTGGTTCTTCTTTTTTTTCTTTTCCTCTATATCTTTTTTTCTTCCCACCTCCGACTGCTTACTCCCTTTTTTTCCTTCGTTTCTTCTTCTGTTTTTTCTTCTCCACTTGAATTGGTTTATGTGTCAGATTGTCTCCTCACTTCTTTTTCCTTCCCTTTTCCTTTTTTGTCTTTCCTTTTTTTTTTTTCGTTGCTTTTCTCCTTTCCACAATTTTTCGAGTCTATTTTTTTTTCCTTTGAACTTTTGATTTTTCCTTGCCTCCCTTCTGAAGAGCTTGGTCCAATCCCCCTCTCTTTGGAGGCCCATCCCCCTCACCTTTTCTTTCTCACCTTCCTCATGTAGCCGGCATTTTCTCTTTTCTTTTTCCTTTTTCCCCTTTCCCGACCGATTTCCTTCTCTGCCTCTGCAGTCTTCATCCTAAGAACTCCACTTCTTTTCTCGGTTCGGAACCTTTTCCCACTCCTTTTTTTTTAAACTTGCCCCCCCTTCTGAGCTGTCTTCGTCTTCAGGTTCGTTGGCTTTTTGCACCTGCCGCCTTCTCCTCCCACCTTTTCTTTCCTGTATGTTGCTTCCCCCCTTGCCCCCTTTTACGTCGACCTTCTTTCAAGCCCCCCGCCTTTCTTTTGACCAGTTTTCTGGTTAACTTTTCACTCGTTTCTCAAGTCTTGAACCTAGCGTCATCCCTTACTTCCCCCCTTTTCCTTTCCTTATTTCTATGTTTGTCTCCTTTTTTCTCCTCAAGCAGCTTTGTCCTCAACCTTCCAATTGGACTGCTACTCCCCCTTTCTTTTCTCTCTACCTTTTGTGCCCGCCTTTTAGGACACCGCCCTGTCCTCCGCGGGTGGCCCTTTTTCCTCTTACAACGTTTTTTCGCACCTCCATTTCTTTCTCCACTTTATTTTTCCCAGTGTCCCAGGTCTTCTTCTGTTTCATTCCCCCCCACCTACGTTTTGCACATCTCTTTTCCCCCCCGTATGACCTTGAACAGAAACACCTCCATTTCCCGTCCGTTCCTTTCTTCCTAATTTCCCGTTTTTTAGTTGGACTTTCCCCCTAAGTTTCTTTTTTTTTCGCACTTTTTCGCGATGCTGCCCGAATTTGAGCTCCTTTCAAGGCTTTTTTTCACCTCTTCTGCTACTTTTTTTCAATTCTCGACCTTCTTTTTACCTTAACCTTTTTTTTTCCACTTGTCTGCCACCTCACTTGGAACCTTTGTCGATGTCTCAACTCTATTCGGAGGTTTTTTCTCGTTATCCTCGCCCTTGGGCCACCAAGTGTTCTGACAAGCAACTTTTGCGCTCAACCCATTCGACTCGCTTCAGTCTCCATCTTTGCGTCCTCCTTTCTACGACTCCTCTTTCCTTTTTGGTGACGGCGATCTGCATTTAGTCCCCCCGGACCAAAGAACTTCCACGAATCTGAAGCATTTTCGCCCCCGTTCCCCCCCCCTTTTACTTTCAATTTCTTTTCCTGTTTTTTTGCCCCCACCGTGCTGAATGACTTACTTTTTTTTTTCTAGCTCTCCGCCTTTTTTGGAAGTTTCCCTTTTTTTCCGTCCCCTCTATTTTCAGCGCTGTATTTCCAGGAGTTTTGCCAGGATCCTAATTCCGATGTCTTTCCCTCTTTAAGATTACTTCCTCCTTCCCCGCCAGTTTTTTTCCCTCAGATGCATTATTTTCTACTCACTTTCCCTTTTTTGGCCGGCTGCGGATTGTAATCACCCTTTCTATCGCTTCCCTTTGCTACCTTAGTTTTACACATATTTGACCTCGTGCGAGACAGCCTTTTTCAACCCGCCCTCCCCCCTTGGACCAACCGCCGTTCATCGCTAGGCCCGTGGAAATCGCTGCTATCTGACTACGCAAGGATTCACCCCCTTTCAAGGCTTTAAATCTGACGTTGACCTCCCTCACAAAATTACTTTCTTTTTTCCCTGTCTTTTCCCTTTTATTGCTGCCGTGTGATGTTCAGTTGCAGTACTCGTTCGTCAGCCCCCGCTTTTTCTTTTTGAATTTAGACCCCCTTGTCCCCTGCGGGACATTTTTTTTTTCGGTCGGCCTTTTTTGCCCAACTCCACAGGGACGCTACGCGAGTCACCCTCGGAGACTTCTTTTTTTTCGCGTTTATTTTTTCCGGTTCAGGTGTGGCGATACCGCTCTTTTTTCATTGAGCTCTAAGGTTAAGCGGCCCCTTCCTATCAGGTCTTTTTTATTTCAGAAATCCCGTGACTTCCTCCCTGCACATTCTCATTTTTTCCTCGCCTCAGTTGTTGTTTTTTTCTTCTCCCGCCCTCCCCCTCTTTCATTTCCCCTCGGTCGCAGATCTACATGTTTATTATAGTTGAACCGGCTAGTGCTTCCATATACATTTTATAACCTCCCCTTGACGTAGTTTTTTTTTCAATTCTTCATTTTGGCATCCGCCACCGAACAAGTCTTATGGTCAGCTATTTTTTTCTTTTTTTCTCCCAGCGGTCCGTAGTGTCCTTCCTTTTGACTTCCTTGCAGACCGAGTTGGGTCCCGCATCTGGGGTGAGTAACTTCCAGCCCCGGTGTTTGCGCGAACTTTTTTTTTTTTTTTCTGTTTAATGCTACCCCTTTTTCCCAATTTTCGCTTTTTCCTTCAGAGTCAAGAATGGTCATCCGAAAACTGATGATTTGCTTGTTGATTTCGGTCCCTTATTCATTAACGAACGCTTTCTTAGTACGCTACACCGCTTCATTTTCCCCTGGCTTTTCTTTTCAAGCGCTTTGATTGTCTCCCCTTTTGCTTTTTTTTGAGATCTTCTTGTCAGATAATTCGTAGTCACCTCTTGTTCCTGAGCCTTATATATTTTCTTTTTTTTTTTACCCGTTTCGTCCTTCCTTCTTGACCAAGAGGATTTCCTGTTTATTCTGTTCCCTCTCGCGATTTCGCGATGTTTTTGATGATTTTTTCAATCTTGCCTCCCCCTAATGTTTTTTTTCTCGTCCCCTCCCCACCCTTCCTTAGCCACAATCGCTTTGTCCTGTCTTCCCCCCTTTTCTGGACTGCTGACCAGTTTGAGCCTATATTTATCCCCCCTTTTCCTCCCCCTTCCCCCCTTCCCCTCAAATTGGCCCAATTCTCGTTTATACCCCCATGGAAACCCCTCCCCGACACTTTCCGGTCGTTTTTGCTTTGTTTTTGTTTCCTTTGTTTTTTTTTTCGCTTTGACCAACTGCTTCCGGTTTTGGCTAATTTTTTTTTTTTTCTTCCTCTCGGTTTTCTCTTGAATCCTGGCGATTCGCTTTTTTCATCGTCCAGAGTTGCGTACCGTAGAATTTTTTTCCCAATTTCTAGGACCTCCTCTTTTTTTTTCCGGGGGTTGGCACACACATTTTTCTTCCCTGCCTCCGGAGTCCTTTTTTTCACGGTGAACATTCTTTAAGCCTCCTTCCCTTGGTTTCACCCCCTCGTGTTGTTTTTCTCCTTCGCCTTTTCCCGGTGCTCTTTGTCCCCCTTGATCTGTCCCCTTCTAGTTCTTTCTTTGGAATAACCCCAACTTGGACCGCTTTGTTTTCTCCAATTGATTTTCGCCGAGCTTTCTCTTTTCCAACTCGTTTGTCCCTTTTTCCCTACATTTCTTGCGAACGGCTTTTGATTTTCTTTGGGTCCAATGTCACCTTTTTCCACCGGTCCTTAGGAATTTGTCCTCCCCTTGCCTATTGATCCTCCCATTGTTCGTCCGGACTTTGGTTCTCCACATTCCCCTCTCCGGCCAAGCTCCAAGCCGCTTCCCCTTACTTTGTTTCCCCTCCCTGTACCCCCATTTCTCCTCACATCCCTGTCAGCTTTTACTCCTGTTACCCCCCTTTTCGAGGGTTCCCTTACCTTTTTTTCCGTTTCTTTTTCTCCCCTTTCCCCCCCACTGACCTCTCCCAGATGTTTTCCCCTTTGCTCCCCTCCTTCTTTAAGTAGGCCGATCTGTTTTTTTTTTCCGCTCCCGTTCCCTTCTATAGTATTTCCACCCCTTTTTTACCAACTTGGCCCGCTCCCCCTCTGCGTACGTGTCTGATAAACTTTTGACCCCGTCGAACCCCCCCCCATTCCTTTTGTTTCGCTGGAACTGCTTGTCACGATATATACCCCCCCCCCAACCTTGCAACCGGGCCCCCAGTCCTCCCCCCAAATGCGTTCCCGGGCTTCGCCAAGGATTTATTTTTTACGTCCTTGTTCGTTAGATGCTCCCCCTGGCCATTTCACCATGCCAATGTCCTTTGTGAAACGGAACCCCTAGAGCGTTTCTCATGGGAGTTTTATATTCCCATGTTTCCCCCGCGTTCTGTGTTTTTTCCTAAACTCTTTCTGCCCCAATTTGGGTCTCCCGATTAGTAACCTCTTTCATAATTGGGACCCCCTTCCAATTTTCCGCTGCCCAATGAACCTTTTTCATTTTAACCTTCACGTGCCCGCTTTTTTCAAAAAACTGGCAGTTTCTTTTTTGCCCTTTTTGTGTCCCCCGCTTTTTTTTTATTGACTTTTTTTTTTTTGTTTTGAGACATATCCGCGTTAAAACCCATTTTTTACACGAATATGCACGCCCCCTTGGCCCCCCTTGTTCTATCACGTCCCCCCCAGTTGACCTCCCCTTTGTGCATGCTCGATTACAGAAATGTGCCGCCACGCCTTAACCCCGGGACAATGCTTCCATCTACTCTTTTTTCACCTCCCTTCCCCCCCCCGCCTGTCCCAGTATGTAGTTCCTTGTCCTGTTTCTTCAACATTTTTGCTGCTACTTCGAGCATCCACTTGCCCGAATCAAGACTCAACCCTTGTGATCGACCTTTGTGTATGGAGGCGTGCCACTCTTTTTTTCCCCTTCTATGACTTCTGGTCCATGGGCGACCCTCCA
>Ga0179593_1696545_pt1 | contig 13636 bp, 13 predicted proteins | sample CZODoug2_1_08_16_FD_185931 | JGI IMG/M metagenome (GOLD analysis project Ga0179593, IMG submission 185931) | Vadose zone soil fungal communities from Angelo Coast Range Reserve, California, USA - CZODoug2_1_08_16fungal (PacBio error correction) | ecosystem: Environmental > Terrestrial > Soil >... | reverse complement strand
TTCCCCTCTTTGTGGTTATAGATTCTCTTTTTTTTCTTTCCTTCCAGAGACGTACATCGGCGGCGTGTATCCTCCCTCTTTTGGTTCAATGGCCGTCTTCTTCTTTCAATATTCTTTTTCCTCTTCGGATTTATCGCGGTGACCTTTCGTCACAAACTCCCCCTCCTTTTTTACCAGGATGTTATGGCCGTCTTTTCCTTTTCAAGTTTCCCTTTTTCATGCCTTTTTGCTGCCTTCCTCCCCTCCCTCTGAAAATATGGACGGTCTCTTTTGGTGCTCTTTTTTTCATCGCCGAAACTCGACTCCTTCTTGATTTCGGTCCCCTCTCGTCCCCCACGCACCCTTCTTTCACTGTAGGTGACCTCGCGCGACCCTTTCCGTAGTTCCTCCTTTTATTTGTCAGGAATTCGGCTGCGCTGTTCTTTCCATTTCTTATCCGCGAGGCAACCAGCACTTTTTTTTCAGAGCCCCCTTCCCCTTTTTGTCACTTCAGAGATTTTGCAAGATTTGTGCTTCCCCAGTGCCCCTTTCTCTTTTTCCTACATGCAGGTTTTCCTCCTTCTCGGTACACTCGTTGGTTTAGAGCAGAAACTTCCTCCTCTCTAAGCGATCCCCTTTCTTTTCTACTTGTCAGGAGGGGAAGTATCTTTCCTTTTCTATTACGCACTTTTCTTTTCCCTTTCCGTAATTGCCCACGCGGACAAGCCACTTCCTCCTTTGTTGGGCGCAGATCCCACCCGGTGCCGCGTCTTGTTCTTTTACGGTCTTTATGCTTCCATCCGGTCATGTGGTGAAGATGAAGGAGCTTCCCCTGTTAAATCTTTCCCTTCTCCGGTCATATGCAGAATTGAAGTCTTTTCTATTTGACGGCTTTTTTCCCTCTTTCCCCTTTCCCGTCAGCCCTCTTTTGCTGTGGGCGAGGCATCGTCCCCCCCCATCTTCTACAAGCGGACGCAGATTAACTTCTTTTCCTCCTCGCAACAGACCGACTCTTTTCTTCAAGCTCAACCCTTTCCTCAAAAGTGGGCCCTTTCTATTGCCACCCCCCCTATCTTTTTTGCCCCCCCCTTTCCTTTATGTGAAGATCGGGCATGACCCCCCTCTGACGACGCTCTTCGTGAAATCTTTTTCAACCCCCACTCCCCCTTGCACTCATTGTTCCCGCATGCCGAGCCCATCGTCTTTTTCTCATCCCTTTTCTTCCTCCGCCAGCAAGGCTTTCTCCATGACTCTATTTTTCTTTTCTATACGGCAGCAGTTTTTTACTTCCACTCTTTTTTAATGCGAGAGATGTGGTCCAATATCCAGCCCCCGTACCTGCGACGGTGATGTCCCCTCCCCTCGCACTTTCTCCCTGCTGCTCGGCGCGTCTCTTCAAGCTTCCTCCTTTTTTCCCACTTTCCCGCGCGCGACGACCCTTCCCCACCAGAGCCCCTTTTTCCCTCAGGGCGCGAGGCCTCTCAACCTCTATTCTGTTCCGTTTCTCCCGACTTTTTTTCTTTCCCCCCCCTCCTCCCGAGACGACCGCGAGGAGCGCGCTCCTTTCTCCATTTCTTCTCGTGCGGTATAGTTACTACCCCCCCCCTTCTTCCCTCCCCTCCCTTTTGTGAGGATCTCTTCTTTTTCTTCGCACCTATTACCCCCCCCTTCTCCTTGTAGATGCCGGATGCTCTCCCCCTCCTTCTTGCGAAATACAGCTGTGGTACGCTCTTACCATACAGGACCTTATCTTTTCTATTATCCTTACGGATCCCCCCCTCTTTTCTTGTTAGGGGAAGGCGGGTAGTAGCTCCGAGTTGGTGTTATTTTCTGCCACTTCCCAAGATCTTTCTACCGGCCATTCTCCTAGGCGCTTCTTTTCGCCTCCTTGCTCCCGTCGCCATGTTTTCTTTTTTTTCTCTGCGCCGCTCTTTTCTTGAAAAACACCTTCTCCCGGCAAGCACCGGCTCCTTGAATCCCTTCCGTTTGCTACCTTTTTCCCCTTCAAACGCCGATGCTGGAGGTGGCGCGGTTCCAGGTCTCCTGAAGATGGGGAGAGGAATGCTCTGTTTGCGCTTATTCGTCAACTCTTTGCTTTCTTTCGAGAGAGGTCGATTCCCTCGGATGATTACTCCCCCACCTTTTTTGTTTGGCGAAAAGATCATGAGCTCTTTCACTCTTTCTAACTGCCAAAAACCCTCGCTTTTTGCGGGAAATATTACCCCCCTCGCTTAGGTCTTTTTCTTCTCCGGAGAATAAATCTTTCCTTCGAAGCTCTCCTTCTTTTATGTTTTCTCGTCAATATAGGAAATCGCCCTACTCGCGTCTCTTTTTTCCTCCCGAGGGATTTTGACTTCTCTCCCCTGGGCAGTCTTCTTCTCAATGAGGGTGGTTAGGTTTCCTCTTCAAGGTCCCCCTAAAGGGTAGGATCATTTCCGGTGCCGGGGACCGTCTTTTTTTCTGGGGCCTTTCTGCATCCCTTTCCCGGGGAGGGGTCGCGGACCCTGGGCCCAGCACCCTGTCCCCTTCTTTCTGAGTCCTAGGGAGCAATGACTTGTCTTCAATACAAGGATGGCTATAGCCCTTTTTACACCCTTTTTTCTTGCCCCGCAGAAAAGTCCGAACCTGACTTCCACGTGATCGCCTTCCTCCCTTTTCGGTTCGCTCGAAAACAAACCTTTCAGCGACGGGTCTTCCCGCCTCGTCTTTTAAGTCCCCCCGGCCTCCCCTTTTTTATGAGAAAGGGGTGTTTCAATGGATTCTCCACCTCTGAAAACTTTTTCTTTCCTTTTCCGTACAAAGTGCTTCGATGATGTTTCGCTGACGGTTTTTCCTTACTTTTTCAAGAGGGACGATTTTCTGGAAAAATAGAAATCCGATTCCTTGATGTCCCCCGCGCGAGTATGCATGTTTCGTCTGTTCCAAGACCGCGATTCTGGTCAACATGGCTTTTTTTTTTGCCGGGAGGAACGACTGCCTCCCTCCCTTCCATATTTTCTTCCCTCTCGGATTCCTTCTTTCCTTCTCAACGCACCCATTTCTCTCTTCCTTTTCGCGGGGACCTCTTCCCCCACCGTACAAGGACGGAGAAATCCCCCCCAGAAGCTCTTCGTACCCTTTCTTCCGACATCGCCCAATTCTTTCTTCCCGGACGAAGGCACGATGGAAGCCAAACGCGTCCCCCTTTTCCACGCCGGCCTATTTTTCCCCCTCCGGGGCGGAAGACGAATCTCTTTCTATCTATCCCCCCCTCATTTCTTTTTCTTCTTTTCGAGGATGAAGACATATACCGATGTGGTTATAGATTCCTCTTTTTCGCTCACGCCCTCCTTCCTCTCCTGGCGGGTGATGCATAAGAGGCGAATTTTTTTTTTGACGCGGTCTTTTCACCTCCCCTTGGCGTCTGCTCATTTGCCTAAGGTGACAGATCGGAGTATGTGGCTTCCTCCCCTTTTTTTTCGACCTCCCCTTTCCCACTTTTCGGTAAACGCGGAAAGTATAGGAGATTCTTGTTGTCACTATATTACCAGTGTTCCTTCAAGACCCGCTTGCTTCCTGTCTAGAGCGCTTTTCTTCGGGCCCTCATCTCCCTCTATGAGGAGAAAGCTTCCATCGCGGTCTTTTCCAGCCTTTCCTTTTCTAATGTAGGTGAAACTCGATTCTCAGCATCTTCCTTCTCCCTTCCTGGTGCGAGAATAAGACCTTCCTCTTGTTCCCCGCCCCTTTTTCACAGTAAGAGAGGCCATTGGCATCACTTCATCCCTTGCATGGTTTTGTAATTAAGATATTTCCCCCCAAGGGAAACACCCGTTTTTTCTCCAGTCTCTTTGAATCTGTTCACCCTTTTTTTTCTCCCGCGCGGCCGAAGCTGACGCTTTTTTCTTCCCCCGTTCCGGTCAGGTTTCATTCTTCCTGCGCCGGACTTCAGGTAGGATTCTTTTTTTACGACGGGCGTTTCTTCCTTTCCTGCTCCTTTCTTCCCTTGTGACCGTAATTGAAAAAGACGGTCCTTTTCTCATGGTCATTTTGTTTTTTCCGATCACAGGCCGAGAAAAATACGCTTCTTCCGGAAACACGGCACTTCTTTTCCATTCAGCACCTTTTTTTTTTCTCATGAGCCGAACTTGAGCCACTTGTTCTCCCCTCCCCCTATCGCCGTTCATATGCAGTCCGGCTATTTGACTGCCCCTCCTAAATCCCTTGGCTCTCCCCCTCGACGGAGTGGGGCCGGTTTTCTTCAATCTTTTTTACGCGCAAAACCCCCCTACGATGACACGCTTTTGCTCTGCCACTTTCTGAGGGATTCGCACTAACTCTCCCCCCCGAAGTTTTCATAATATTCCCGCTCAAAAATCTTTTTGCCCACCTTTTGGTCCGTCTCTCTTTCTGAAAGAGAGCATGATCTCTCGCCACCAATTTGTCTTCTCTCTTTTGTGAGATCGGCCTCGACCATCTCTCCTGGCGTGACCTCGGGTCGTTTTCCTCCCCCCCATCCCGAACCAGCCTTCTCTTTCTTCCGAAGACAATCGTTCCTTCCTCTTGACCGCCCCTCCTCCGCGTTACAGCGTTTCTATTCTCTTTTCTACCCCTAGGTCCTCCTCCGCATCTCTTTAGGACTTCACTTTTGTCCTTCATGCTCTCCCCCTCTGTGTTACAATAGCCGGCAGCATTTTTACCATGGCCTTGACTTTCCACTTAACTGAACCGCAAGCGCATCTCCTTCCTCTTTCCGGGTTGCCGAGCCCTTTTTCCGCGCTAGGACCAGTCCGAACCGCGCGCGACTTTAACCCGCGCCTGTTTTTTCCATCCGGGCGCGCCTTTATTTTTGATAACACCCCCCTCCCTTTTTATTGTGAGTTTTCCCCATCGTAACCGCGTCTCGCCGGCCCCTTTCTCGCATCCGTTATCGACTTTCATTCCTTGTTCGGTATAGTGAAGTTTTTTTTCAAACCCCCCTATTCTTTTTTTTTCCTAATCCGTTTGTTGTTTTCCGATATGGGTTTGTTCTTTCCCTTATACTCCACCAGGTCCCTTTTTCTTGTCGATGAAGGATGCGCCCTTGGTCCTTCTCTTTCCCCCCTACGATGGCGGCGGAAAGAGCTCGTTTCGAGTGCTATGTATTGAGCGCTCTTGGGAACGATGAAAAACGATTTGTTAGGGGCCTGCTCGACGCGTCTGGTCGAGCGCTCTCAACTGCGTTATGGCAACTTTTGCCCTAGCGCGCAGAGGCGTTTTCTTTCTTCGAAGATTTCTTCCCGTTTTCTACGCGATCAAGAATCTTTTCCCGTGGGCTTTTTTTCAACCACCCCCCTTTTTTTTAAGGCCAGCCCGCGTTTTTTCCTTTTTCCTCCCCCGTCGATGCCGTTGTCGAAGACTTTTTTTGAAAGCCTCTGTGCTGTCCTCTTTTGCCAGGTGTCTCTTTCTTTTTCCTCGGTGCGCGGATTGGAATTGTTTTTTTTTCGGGTCCCTCCGTGCGTTTTCCTCTCTTCGGCCGATATAACAAGCGCATGATTTCAGCGGTTTGCGCAAATAGTAGTGAGCGACGAACACCTCGGGGGCCAATTTTGCTGATAGCGTGGTTGGAATGGAATACTCCCCTTTTCGGGTCTGTTGCTTAGGTAGGTAAGTGCAGCTTTGATTCCCTCTTCTTGACAGTCATTAGTACGCTTGTCATTCGTTGTCGCTTTTTCCCCCTCTATTAGCACAAACAGCCGACACATTTCCTGGGTCCCGCTTGGGTTTTGTTGGAGTCACTCCCCCCTAGAGAGGCCTCCTTTTCTTCAGGCTTCTATGACCGGCTCTCGTGGTCGGGATCACAAAGATTCAAAAAGGGCGGGCTCCTTCATCGGCACACCATTTTTCCCCGGTGGAGCCAGAACGCCTCGTCCTTTTTTTCGGAAGACATGAGCTCTTGAGGGGTACGGGCCCTTTTCTTTCCCAACAGAAAATGACTGGTTACGTCCGTCTTTTTTGATGGTTAACAAAGGATGGCTCCTTTTCCCGTCGTGGGTTCAGAACGACACGCCTTGTACATACTGTCCCCGTGCACCTTCCCCTGAAGGCCGGCGACAAAGTGATCCCGCTGACGGGGACGTGTTCCCCCCCCCCCACCTCTTTCAGTGGCCGCGAAGGGCTGACCCCCTTTTCCCTCTGTCACCCCTTTTTACTCCTTTCCCTTCATGTGAGAAAAGGTTTGGTTTACCTTGGAGGGCCTGCTACCTTCCCCCTCCTCGATGAAGCGGACAAAACAGCCCTTCTTCGAGAGTGCTGGTTTCTGACGTGGTATAGTACTTTTTTTTACAGAAGCCGCCGCTTTCTCTTTTCACCCTTCTTTTTCGTCGACGGGCCCGATGATGATTTCCTCCTTCGATGTCCCCCCCTCCTGTATGACAGACAATATTCGGCTTGGCCCTCGACCGCCGGTTTTTCCCCCCTCTCCTACATAGGAGTGTCGCCTTCCTTTTTCTCCAGGACGGCACCCTAATTCCCATATGTTCCGGAAGCCAGCGCTTTTGCAAGGGGATCTGCGGCCACCATCCCCGCCTTTTGAGCCTTGGCTTTTCTTCTTTCTGGTCAGGTACAAGAAGGCGTCTTCCACAGACGCCGATCGTCACCTTCGTCCCCCCCTCCGGAAAATCGAAATGAAGCCTGCGGTGATTTTCCGGCTGGCCGAAAACCGCTTCCCTTTGATGGCATCACGCCGACGATGTGACGTCTCTTTCCATTTCATGTAGCGATCCGGAATCTCCCCACCCTCTGAGTATGGATGTCATCTCTCCTCTAGAGATGCATCCATACTCTTCTTTTTCTCGCTGCCCGAATGACGAGACGTCACATCCCCTTTTGCATCGCGGCGACATGCTGACGATTTTTGCCGTCGGCTTTTCTTCATCCTCTGTTCTTTCCTTTGGCGCCGGCTTAAGGTCGGACTTTTCGAAGGTCGCGATCGTGGCGTTGTTTTTCTCGTCTGTCTGCCCCATTCTGTTCAGTCTTTCCGCGAACGTATCGGCGACTTTTGTTGGGGACCATCTCCCCCCGGAAGCCTGCAGGACTCGGGAAAATATTCCCTTCTTCGCTGGGTGCCGTTCTTTTTCATCGCCTGACAATCCATGTCTCGGCTGATTTCGGCCATGGTATTGGCAAAGAAGAAAATTTTTAATAAGAACCTCATGTCGGTGCCCTCTTTATCCAGCAAGCTTCCCTCCTCTTTCTCTTTTTTCATACGAACCATTTTCCGGCGACGCCCTTCTTATACCCCGAGGACACCAGAAGAAGCCTTTACCCTTTTAGGAATGTTTTGTCCTTCCCTATCGTTTTCTTTCCCCCCCCTTAAACACCACGTGACTCAAAGGGTTATTCCGTTTTGCCCTCGTCTTCACCTCGTTTAAGACCGTAGAGGAAGAATTTGTTTCGAGCCGTACCTAGCTTTTTTTTTTCGCGATCACTTCGGAATTCAGGTCTTCTCTTTTCGTGGAAGGATTTGTAGTGCGGTTCCCTTTCTAGATCCTTATTTTGACCCCCCTTGTGACCGTAATTGCCCCTCTCATTTTTCCTGGTGATGTTGGGGCCGTTTTTTTCCCAGTGCCGCGAAAAATCCCCCCCTCCCGGAAACACGGCCTTCGCTTCGTCTTGTGTTGATGACCTTCTTTCGACCTTCCAGTGAAATCTTTGTTATACGAACACCCTTTGCCCTGACGTCTTCGCCGCCTGCTCCTTTCCGGGCGACCCTCCGTCAACGCCTCTCTTTTTCGCCTCACTTACGGCGTGTTCTTGGGCGCTTCATAGAGGTTCCCCCCACCATCGACGTACTTTCCCCTCTCTCATGAGCGTCGAAAGATGATTTCTCCGGCTGCACTTACTATCCCCCTCTCTCCTTTTCATACTCTCACGTCCAACCAGCGTCTCTTTCACCGGTTTTGCTTCGATAGATCCTTATTGTTTTCTCTTGATCTTTTCGAAAAACCCCTCAGGCTTGTGCTCAGAGTCCTCTTTCCTGACCTCGGGGCGTTGCAAAGAAAATCCGACTCACCTCTTCCAGCAGCATGCAGAGAACCATCTTCCACGCGCCGCCGCCCCCCTTCCCAGCTGCGCCTAGACCTCCCGGCGACAAAGGACCTATTTACGACGGTCAGGCCGGAGTCCCTCGAGGGCTGCCGTGTCCCTTTGTTGTTTTCACCTCCCGTGAGGCACTTGATCTTTTTTGTTGTCTTCCTTGATTCCTTTGAAACGCAAGCGCCTCGTCTCTTGTTTAGAGTGCGCTTTTTGATTCCCCCCTCTCCCCAGTCCGCTCCTACGACCCGCCGGCACCTACAACAGTTTTCCATCAGGGCGCGGCTTATCACTTTTATGTTGAAACCCCCCTTTTCCGGTATTGGTCGAGCGCCCTCGTACCCTTATTCGCGCAGCCTCCTTTGTGCTTTTGTCGCAGCGCTGCCGTTTCCGTGCCGTGCTATAGTGCACGGACCCTTTCACATAGACCAGTATCTCGTGACTTTGTCATGCCCTCCCCTGTTGATGCGGGTTGATTTTTGTTTTTCTTTTTCTCCCTCTTTTTATGATGGTCCCTTTGTGTTTTTTGTGTTTAGAGATTGTTCCACATAGTTTTTTGTGAGTGCTTCAATTTGATTGAGTTCTTTTTTACCTTTTAGAGTTGTGCGCTGCCGAGACCCCCTGTACCTTTTCCTGAGCGCCGTGGATGACTGCGTCCCTCTGATTGCACGTTCCCTTTTTGCTATCCTCGCCGCGGTTTTTTTGATACTTGGCGAGACATCCTTCTTTCTTTCCTTACGAGCACCGCAGACACTTTTCTTTCCTGTTCCAACTCGACTTTTCCCTCAAGCGATGTTTTTCAGTCCCCTCCCTTTTCCCCGTCTTCCCCTTTAGGGGTACTTTTCTCGGTGGTTATTTGTTCCTGTTTTTTTCGCACTGGCGTTTCTGTTCTCATCGCGCTGTTTTTCCTCTCTTGACCACACTAATCTCCCTCGCTCCTCTTTCTTTTCAGTTGAGGGTTTTTCTCATGGGCATTGCGATCAATATGGATTTTCTTCCCCTTGCTTCTGTAAAACCACAGTAGTTTTTTTTCCTTCCCTTCCATGACCCGCGTATTGGGATAGTTGTAGTTCACCGCATGCGTTGTCTTTCTCTCTCTCTTCCGCGCGGAATTAACACTTCTCCTTTCCCCTCATTGTGTGTACTGATAGTGAAGTCGAGGGCCCTTTTTGTCTCTTTGTCCCCAGTTCCTGGTTTGCGACTGCTTCGGAATCTTCCCTCCCTCTTCCTCCGGAGCTTTTTTTTTTCCTAGCCCATGATTACCCTTAACAAGCGCCTGACATCCGCCAAAGGTGATGTTTTTCCTTTTTCTTTAGGATCATGCGCTCTTTCCCCTTTTTTGCGTCGCGAACGCAAACCCACTTTTGTCTGATCGCGCGCTTTTTCTTCCCCCTTCTTCTCCCCAAGCGTCGGGCTTTGTTGTCGGTAATTTTTCCCTTCACCTCCTCGGTCGAACTCATTTTTTCTTTTTTCCTCTTCGTGATGGTTGGCTTTTTCCTTCCAGCAGCCACGCCGTCGCTTTGGGTCCCCCCCTCTATTCTTGACGTCGATTTAATATCTCCCTCTAGTCAGGCTGAATATGAAAAGGCTCCCTTTCGGGACACAATTTAACGTCCGACATCAAGGTCTTTTTCCCCCCCTTGTGCCGGGATTTCTTTTTCCGTCGAAGTGCCGTTCTTCTTCCTACATTTGAGCGGCAACGGTGTTTCTTTTTTTCATCTGCGGGCCACAACCGCACTCCCCAATTCCTCCCTTGATGAGTCCGTCTTGTTCCAGTTTCTTTTCCCCTTTCTGTTTTCACCTACAAGTTTTTTTGTCGACCGCAAGCCCGTTTCCTGTCTTCCCCTCCGCCAAGGCCGGAACTGTGACAAATTTTTTCGCTTCATGAAAAAGCTGCTTTTTTCCTACCCCAACCGTTTCTTCCGCGGACGGCTTGACCCTCCTCCAACGATGTTCACGGTTATTCCTTTCTCACGGGGTGTTTCACTTGGATGTGCCCCCCCTCCAAAATTTTGCAAATCTCTGAAGGACCCTTCCCTCCATTGCTCAGATGATTGGCCTTCTTGCTGAAGGTTGTCTCCGTTTCTTTTCCTTCGGCCTCTTGGGCAGAAGCTTTGCACCATAGAAAGCGTCTAAGGCCATTTTTCCCCGTGCGCGGTCACTATTAGTTTTGTATGACCGACCTTTTTTTCCGGGTGGCAAATTCTTTTCCATCAAGCCGGGCTCTACATTTCTTTTCTATTTCCTGAGCAAAGGAACCTCCATATTTCAAGGAAAGCCAGCGCTTTTTAAGGCTTTGTCGTCCCCCTGGGACTGCGTCCCACCTCCCTCCCAACGGCCACTGTTTTTCGCGGGGACCGACTTCCACCTTCCCTTGGGCAGGTAAAAGACTTCTTCCCCGTTTTGCCGACAAAGAAGCCGACGTTTCCCCAGATACTCCCTAACTGAAGCCAGGGCCCGCCTCCTCTTCGGCCGAAAAGAAGACGGACACTCCCTCCCCACGCTCCCCATCCTCGATGAATCAAGCAGCCCTCTCTTTTCGATGGGTCTGAGCGCAGCGAGCTTCCACTTTTTTCGGGAGATGGATTCACTCTTCCTTTCTCTCCTTTTTTGGTGTTGGTTTTCCCGAGGTTTATTTCCGGGCTTCCCGCTCGATTCGCTCCCTTTAATGACTACGAGACGTTCCCCGTTCTACCGTGATGCAATCCCTTCCTCCCCCGAACATTGACGCTTTTTGCTTCACAGCTCCTTCCTCTCCTCCGAAATATTTTTCTTTTTCTTCTTTCGGATTTATTTCCCCCTTTTTTTTTGAGATAGGGAGTCTGGTGGCCTTCCTCCTTTTTTCCTTTTTCGCCGTCATTTCTTTTCCGTATGTTTACCGCGCAGTCTCTTTCCCTTTTTTTTTCACTTTTTTTGCTTAGAATCTTCTTGACAGAATATTCGTGAGCGGATTTCACATTGAAAACCTCTCGCTCCTATGGGTGCCGTTTTCTTTCCTTCTTCGCTTGTATTATTCTTCCTTCCTCTCTAGGTATTGTTTCCCCCCCTTTTCGAGTAATACGCACTTCATGTCCCCTTTTCCCTCGAGAATTGATCCTCATTATCGGGAGTAGACGCTTTCGATAGCCTCGCTACTGTCCCCCCTTCTGTGGGGCTTCACTTCTTAGCACAAACTTCTCCGGGCCCCCCCATCTCACTGCGGCATCAGCCTCCCATTTATGGTTAAGTTCTCAGATTTTGGCTTAAGCGTGCCCCCCCTTTTTCCCCCAAACTTTTCCCCCGGTTGTTCGGGATGACTTTTCCCTCGTTAACATCGGCTTTTTTCAGCCCGTCGCGGTTGGTTGGTTTCGATTTTCCCTTCCGTCAGCTTTTTCCTTCTTTTCTTTTAGACAGGAATTAAGGTCTTACTTTTGGAGTTTTCAGTAGGTCACGAACGGTGCTTTTCACCCACGTCCTTTCTCTCTCCTTTGAACATCAAAAGTGTGACAGTCTTCTTTTATCCACAGTGTCTTTTCTTTCCTTTTTTTTTCAGATAAAAGGGCCCCTCCCCTTCCGGTGCTTGTCATTCTTCGGAAAACACTCTTCTCCCTTCGTCCTTTGGCTGTCCGGTCCCGGCACGTGTTTTTTTCTCTGACCTTGATTCGGTCCTTTTCCTCCGACCACACGGCATATCTCTTTCCTATGCTTGTTTTTCTCAGCAGAGCGATTTGCTTTTTTTCCCCTTTCCCAACGAAAGCGCTTTCCCCCCTTCCCACCGTTGGGCGGCTGTTTTTCCTTCTTTCTGGTCCGACCGCCCCCCCCCCTTTCTTTTCAGCGGACGAAGGAGCGTCGGTGACGATGCCCTTTGCTTTTATTTTTTCCTCCCCTCTAACAGAACCGTCTCTTTCCATAATATTCCCGCTCAATTTCTCCCCAAGTGGTCACCGGGTTTTCTCGCGCTCCCATTTATTCAGTCGAGCTGATATTCCTTCGCCAAACTTCTCTAAGGCGCTTGTCTTCCCTACCAGCGAGCGAAGCCCTTTTTTTTTCGTTGCCCGAACCCCCCCCCCCATCCGCGAACCGAATGATGCAGCGCAGCCGCGCCGGTTCAGAAAATGGAACAAGCGCCCCCCGTTTTTTTCCCCTCTCGGCATATGACGAGGTTCTCCTCATGCGACGGCATCCTCTTTCCCCAGAGATTTCTTTCTGTCTGAGCGATGTGGTGTTCACCACCGCCCGTGATCCCCGGGCAGCGATTTTTTCCCATGCGACGGGATGACGAACTGAACCGCAAGCGCCTACCTCCTTTTCTGTCGAGGCCTCTCTTTCTTTTTCGCCAGTCGAACAACACAGCGTGCGACGTACCCGCCTCCCCCTTCCTCCGGTGGCCAGTTTGGCGCAGGCATACAGATTGTGATAAAACCCTCTCTCTTCTCCAGTTCGCAGCATCTTCCCCACCATCTTCCTCCTGGCCGAATCCCGCGGCGCGTTATCCTTGCATCGAAAGAGAAAGCTGCTTTTCCCCTTTTTTGCGTCCGACAAAACCCTCTTTCCCTTTCCTCATCCGAGTTGTGTTGTGCGCTCTGCCAAACCTTTTCCCATTCCTTCCCCTCCTCTGGCGCTGTCGATGCCGATGCGCGCGCCCGCGCGGTCGGCGTTCTTGTCTACGATGTGGTAAGGATTTCCCCTTCTGGACAATACCTCCCCTAGGGTTTATCAAACAATCTGGATTCTCTGTTCCACCGATGCTTTTGTTCTTGGCCCTTTTTCGCTCGCGGTGGTGTTCTGAATGGTAGAGAGCTTTTTTTCCAGGATCCTTTCCATATTCGACCATCGAGCGCTCTTCAGTTCGGGCGCCGCTATTCCCGTCGCATGCGAAGCATTGATTCGCGCGCAAAGGGGAATTGGTGCCCCCCCCCCTCACACGGTAGGAACTCACGCCCCTCCCTTTTCGTCGACGACGGCCTGCTGCCGTTTTCCGCCGACCTCTTCTATGCTCCCCACCGCTCTGAGGGGAGGGCGGCGCTGGTCCATGGTTTCTTGAAGACCGCCGCATGGGATCGGCATGCTTCCTCCCTGTTGAGCTGCTTTGTGGTTCGGCAACGCCTTCTTGCTTTTCCTTTCGAGGCCGATCTCACAATCCCCACGGGAAGCCAAAGTTTGTGTCCCTCATGCGCTATTTCAATCCGTTTCGATTACGAACGCCCCCCCTTTTTTTCTGGCTGATCGCGCGCTTGTTTTCTTCATCTGCCCCGTCGTCTGTTGGCTATTCTGTGTCCTCCGGAGACATCCCCTTCCGCTAATTAGTTTGTTTTTTTCTCTCTTCCCTCTATGCCATCTTTTCCTCTTTGCGCGGCACCCCCGTCTTTTCTCTGTACTAGCGTTTCAAATCGCGCGTCCGGCGAAGACGTCCCTCCCGGAGATATGTTTTGGTCGGGATTTCTTTCACTGTCCGTCCCTGTCGGCTACTTCCGAGGCACCCCCCCCAACGTTCCGGACCGGATGGACAGGCCGACTTCGGAAGAATGCGCGGCCACTTTCTTTGGCCCTGGGATCGTTTTTTCCCCCAACAGACCATGACCATTGCGCCCTTTCTTCCGGCTGGGCCAATGACGGTCACACTTTGTCC
>Ga0179593_1412292_pt1 | contig 13636 bp, 19 predicted proteins | sample CZODoug2_1_08_16_FD_185931 | JGI IMG/M metagenome (GOLD analysis project Ga0179593, IMG submission 185931) | Vadose zone soil fungal communities from Angelo Coast Range Reserve, California, USA - CZODoug2_1_08_16fungal (PacBio error correction) | ecosystem: Environmental > Terrestrial > Soil >... | reverse complement strand
CACCGGTCTTCGACGCGTTCACGCTGTCCGAGCGTTTGGTTCGCCCGCTCCGGCTATTTTTTTCTTTTTTTCGATATTAGTTCTTCCCTGAATCACCTTTTCCCCCCGCCAGATGAATTTTTTCCTCCCTTCCTTTTTAGTAGCCTTGCATTCTCTCCCCCCCCCGGACGGAGTTCTTGGTGCTTCGATCACGTGTTCTTGATGGATGTTCCTTTTTTCTCCGATTTACTTCGCCCCTTGTTGAAGTACCCGCACCAGTCTTGTTCAAGCCCGTGCCAACCCAAGATTTTTTCCTCCCTGTGCTCCTCCTTCCCCCCCCCCACTCCAACTCCGTGTCCTCCGCTTCTCATGAAGCGTACGTAGCCTTGAGATGCTTTTTTCCCGACTTCTGGCCATTTCCTCCTTGCGCGGGGGAAACGGGCACTTCACGGCCAGCTTGGTTTCCAGTTCCTCTCTTTTTTCCCTACCGCTGTCCCTTCCTTTATCCCCTCCCTTCCTGCCAGGAGCGACTTCTTCCTCCCCATCTATCCCGCTTTTTTTTTTGTTGTCATCTCCCATTTTTCGAGTGTGCAGATTCGTAAGCGAGCCCTTTTGCGCGGCAGCGGGCCGGCCCCCGTCCCAGTTTTCCTCTCCTTTCGCCGCAAGCTTGGGGTTTTCCCAAACAACATTTTTCTGCAATACGGGAGTGTGTTTGCGGCTAGTTGATCCCGTTTTTTTTTAACGTGCCGCGCCTCCCCTCCTTGACCTTCTGTAAACGTTTTTCGTTTCAATCCCCCTGCGTTGTATTCCTTCTTCCCCTTTTGATGACATGATGTGCCTTTGCCCTTCCTTCGCTCAGTTCGTCACCCGTTAGAGCACCCGGGCTGGACTTGCTTTTCATCTGTAGTTGTTAGGAGGATTTCCGGCTTCGGAAATGCCCCTCTGAACCGAAGCCGATCCCTCCCTTCCCTTCCCCCCTCTGTTTCTACCCCTTTTTCTTTCACTTGCTTAGATCCATCTTGAATGTCGGTTGAACTGTCTTTTTGTCTGAAGTTGTGATATTGACTTTTTTTCAACGAATGCGGGGTCACTCGTCCTCGCTTTAGCTGTATTTTGACCTTTCTTGGAGGTTTTTTCCTTTATCACCCCCCTACGTCCCACCCCCACTGCTTCTGCCGTTGACTCAAGTCAGGTCGTTTGAATCTCCGTAAGTTTCCCTCCCTTCCCCCTCGAGGGTAAGTGCTCGGGCGCGTCCACTGTTTTTTTATCTTTTCCCCCCCACTCTTTTTTCATCCTTTTTCTCTTGCTGGAGAACCAGCGTGACCGGATTTTGACCCTTTTCCTTGGTGGAAGTTTTTTCATCACGCTTATTTCAAGATTATTTTCTCCTTCATTCCGTCCCCACCCTATGACCACCCATCTCCCCTCTTTGTTACCCCCTCCATCTGCGCCCCCGGGATCCGCTTCTGATTCCGTTTGACCTCTTTTTTTCTTAACTCACGACTGTTTGCGCCGCAAAATTTCCTGGTTTTCCCTCACCCCCCGTTTGCCCAAGTTGGGCCCCCTTTACTGCCTACGGTATCTTTTTCATCCAGCGAAATCAGGCCCATACAATGAGCTTTCCCTTCCTCATCTTCTCCCCCCTTTTTTTTGTTTGTTGTTTGATCCATCTAAGATTGTCGTTTTTCTCTTCTTCACACCATGGCCGGTTTTAGAGGCTCTCCTGGATGTCTCCCCTTAACAACTTCCCCCCCTCTTTGGCAACCCCTTCCGTTGACGCAATTACATGTATCCACCTCATCCCCCCCTTCCGCGGAAGCAAAAAGGCGACTTTCTTCTGCATTTTTCCGTTATGTTTATTCGCTTTTGGTGGTTTCCGGAACAGTGTTTCGAATGGCGGATAGCGGGTCGTGACTCCAACTCCCCCCGTTTTTTCTTCCAAAGACACAAAAGAAAACTAGATACCCACGCCCCCCCCTTTCTAGCCACTCTTCCTTTGACGTTCCGTTTCTCCTCCTTAGACTGCTCTTGTTCCCCCCACCCCTTGGTTGCAAATTTTTCTCTCCTCGGTCCTCCTTTTCTTCTCTCATTTCCTCGCGGTCTCGTATCGGGCACGGCAACTACCTGTGTAGCTTCTGCTTCCCCAATCTAAACGGCAAGGTCTTTTTTCCAAATTGCTTCCTCTTCCCCAAACTCCCTCCCCCCCTCCGGTTCACCCCCTTTCACGCTCCCTTGTCGAGGGTACGTGAGCAGAAGCCCTAACTCCCTCCTCCCTGAACATAATAGACTGCTTTTTTTTTTTCTCCGTGGCCGCCCCTAGTCCATTCAGATCTTTGATCCAGTCCATTCTACCAGTTTCCTCAAACGCTTGGGGGTTCGGTTCCCTTATTGAGGTCATAGCATTTTTAGTTCGCCGGGTTTTTCTTTCCTTCCCCGTTCCGTCCCCTTTCCCCCCCGGCTTTAAGTCAGCCGGCCTCACCCTTTCCTTCTGCCTTCTTCCTATTTTCACTTTTTCAAGGATTCCCCGGTGGATTCCCCTTTCACTATCCCAATTTTTTCTGGGCCTTTTTTCAGAAATCGCATGGCGTACGAGTATCCCACCTCCCTTCCCGCCCTCTCCCAACTTTCTGTCCTTCCCTCTTTTCTCCTGATATCTGGTGAGACCATTAAACAACCCAATATTTTTTTCTGTTTCGTTCCCTCCCTTTTCCTATCATGACTGGAGAACAGGGCTCGAGTTCCTCCCCCACTGTCAACTTTTCTTCTTTCCAGACTTCCCCATTTGAATTCCCTTTCTTTTTTCCCTGACAAGCACTCCTTTCTCTTGGTCGAAAGTTTTTTTTCTGGTCGATTTGGCTTTCCTTGATTTTTTTTTTTCCCTACCTCGCGCGCGTACCCAGAAGGAAACTTCCTCTCCTCGTCTCCCCTGTCCCCCATTTTTTTTACTTTCAGTTCTCCACTGCCGCTCCACGTAACCGGATTATATTGAACTCAAGAGCATCTTTCATAGGCTTCTTCCCTTCCACAAGCGAGTTCCCCTGGAGTAGAGGACAGGTGGTCCTGTTTTATGGGGCCCCTTATGGTTCCTTTCCTTTCCTTCCACTTTTGTTTCACTGGCTTGCTTTCCTTTGGAACCCAACCACCAACTCGGACTAAAAAGCCCCCCCCCCTTGATCATTCCCCTTCTCTAACAGACGATCTCCCCCTTTCCTTCCCCTCCTCCCCTCACTTCCGAATACCCAAAAGACCGCGTCTGGCACTTCTCTACGGCTTGCACATGAAGCTGCTGAGTTCAAATTTTGTTGAGTCGACTCCCTGATTACCTTTCCACCTCTCTCCCCCCCCCCCCCCCCTTCAAACTAGTTTTCTGCCCTTCATCGTTTTTTTCGCCTTCTGCTGTGGGCCTGCTGATCTTTTACTTTCCCTCCTTCTGTTGTTGGTGATCTCACAGCCTTTTTTGACCCGCCCGTGCATATCAGTCCTCCCTTGTCCCTCTCTGCATTTCGTCCCATCCGGATAGTGATTTCTACTGCCACAATAAGTTTTTCACACATTTTTTTCACTCCTTTTTTTTTTACCATGTAGAGACGGCATAGTTTTTCGGAAGAGACGAGGTATTGGGTCCCTCCTTCTTCCTCCATTGATTTGCTTGTTTCTCTTCTTTCTTTCTTCTCGCTCTGACTAAATTTCAGACAAACACCTTCCTTTCTTTAACCCTACCCATGAGGGTTTCACAGTGCCGACTGCCCCAGAACACTACCCTTTCTTTCCAGTTACCCCCCGTCCCTCTCTTCCCCTCTTTTTGTTTTCGTCTTTAGCTCTTTTCCCTCCCTTCCTGTCTGAATGACGATGAATTACGTGGTGCTTTTTTTTCCGGCCGGTGCATTTGAACCAGGTGTTTTTTTTCCCATGAAGAGTTTTTTTTAAGTTTTAAGCGCCTGGAAAGTTGCATCCTCTCCACCCCCATACCTACGTCTTTTTTTTTCTAGTGTCGACCCATTCTCCTCCCTTTCTTCCAGTGATCCTTGTCATTTGGATTCATGTTAACTATATTTTTGGGCTGATTTTTTTGTTGTTTCGGCCTAGGAACAGGCAAGTAGAGCCGCGCAATTGCCCCGAACTTATTTTTTTTCTTTTTTCCCCCCCTTTCTCTTCGACCTCTATCTTCCTTCCTTTTTTCCTTGGCCGGGTTGCCCAAGTATTTTTCGGCTGGAGCCATGCCACATCCAAAGTTCTGCACTGTGCCTTTCTTAATCTACGTCCAGTCCACCAGTGAAATTGAAGCCTGTAAATGCCGGCGGATTCCCCGCTTCCCCCCTCCCTTTTGAGCATTCTTTCTTCTTTTCTCACCAGTCCCCTGAGGTCGGCGACGACAAAGTTCGTGTTTCCCCAAAAGCCGCAGCAGATCTTGACGGTCCTGAGGTGATAATTACTGCGATTAGCAGTGAATGCAGGGTGAAAGTCGTTTTGCAACGTATCCCCCTCCTTTCTCAGATCCCTTGACCTGCTTCCCATTTCTGCGACGATGGTTCTGGTATCAAGTTTTTTTGGGGGGGTGGGGGTGGTTGGGTTGGGGGGGGTTTGATTCTTTTTCACTTTTTTTTTTTTTGTGGTTTGAGATGACTTCTCCTGTAGGTTCTACATCTTTTTCCTTGATTTCTCTCGCGGACTTTGCCCCCCGCCCCCCTGCCGTGCGTTTCGGAATCGACGGACCCTAGTAGCCTCCTTTTTCCCCTTCCGCTCTGGTAGACGAACGGCGGAGAATGAACTGCGATCTCCCCCTTTTTCCCCCCCTCCTTTTTTGTATTTCTTCCTTCCCTTTTTTTTTTATTTGCCTTCTGAACATGTTCTTCTCACGGTGAGCCCCGAGGTGCTGGGTTTTTGCACCCCGCTAAAAAGATTTTTCTTTTTAGTCTATTCCTCCCTCCTGAACCCCTTTTCCTTCCCACACCGTCTTAACCACCTAAGAGACATCGCTCAGCCGGCGACCTCTTTACCCTGACCGTCACGGGCGGTTGTAACACTTTTTCCCTGCGTTTCCCCCCCCCTCCCCAAAAAACCCCCACCCCCCCCCCCCGTTTTTTTTTAGACAACTTGCAGTCCCTATCAGCCCCTCTCACCCTTTTTCAACTATTGCGGCATGCGGAACTAGAAAGAGGAAAAGGACGCCTACTATTTTAATCACTACGTTTTTTTTTTAGGACTTTTCCACTCCTTGATGGCCTCTTCTTTCAGCAAAATTATTTTTCCTTTTTTTTTTCATGAGTTTTCTGTGAAAATGCCAAACTTCTTTTGTGAGTCCCCCTTTTTTTCCCGCCCATCCACTTTCTTATTCCCCCCTTCAGAGAATGTTTCAGGAACACGAACCAGCTTTGGTGGAGGATGTTGGAAGTGTTCGTCTTCCCCTTTTTTTTTCCCTATTGAGATCGCTCGCACGAAGCTTTTGTCTACCAAACTCCCCCTAGGGATATCTCATGCCCACGAGCTCCCCAACCCTTTTAGGTACGACTTCTGTTTTTCCATCGAGTCCTAAATCGGCAAGCCGAACCCAACCTGGTTGCCCCCCCCCCTTTCTATCCTCCGTGGGCCCGTTTGTTCCTAACCCAGCGTTTTTTTTTAGTAGGAACGGAAAGGTATTTCTTTTACCCCCATTATTCCCTTCCTTTTTTTAAACGACTTGCAACCACCTACTCAAGTTTTCGCACCTACCATTTCCTTTCCCTCTTTGAGCCCGCTTTCCCTTTCCGAAGCGTTCGCCAGCACGGTAACCCCCCTTAAACCTCGGAGTGGTTCTTCACGTGGCTGTTAGACTTTGGTGGAACCATCTCCCCTGCTTTTTCTTCATTCCCCCACCCTTTTTTTCCGTTCCTGCAGTCCCCCTTCTTTTGCATATCCCTGGCAGCGTTTACGTCCGACCCTCCACACGGTGTTTTTTCGCTCGCAATTTTTTCTACCAACTGGGAACGCCGAGCGCAATTTCAAAGCTTCCCTTTTCATCCCGGGGTCCCCTCCCCCTTTTCCTATCCCTTGTTTTTCCTTCACCGTTGTTTTCACCCTTGCTGCGCGTCCCCCAGTACCGATTTTGGTCTCCGCCGCACCTTCCCTTTATCGATATTGCCATGTTTTACAAATCCTCTTCGATTTCCTGGCTTTTTCGCTTCCCTCCCTTTTTGGCCTCCTTCCTCGGAGTCATCCCCACCCTCTGGCAATTTTCAATGCAAGATCTTGAGGACCCAGGAGACTTATGGGGAATCGGAGGAGGCTCCGATGGGTGTCTTCTTTTCTTCCACCCTTCCCTTTTTCCCATCCTTCCCTTTCCCCCCTTTCCCCCCGAGCATTCAGATCGTCCTTGCTACTGCAGGCCGCGAACGTCCCCTGCCCCCGGTGATCGTGTGAATTTTAACCCCCCTATGCCTCTCTAAGAAAGCATCCCCTCTGGAGGCCCCTCTTCTCCTCAGCGGGAATCGGTTTTTTTCCTTTTTTTTCCAATTCGGCTGCATGTGAGGCACTGGGTCTCCCGGTTCAACGAGATTCCTGTTTTTTTACCGATAGTCTTTCACAGCATTTGCTTTTTCGCGTTCTCCCACGTCTCTTCTTCCCCACATGACCCGCCCCCCCCTCATCCTCTCCCCGAAGCCCCCTTTTTCTCGAGTCTAATCTCACTTTTCGCTCTACCGGAATGGTAGCCCTCATTTTTTTTTCCATGTGTTACGGCTTTATGTATATTAACACCTCCCCCCCAATCTCTTCCTTTTTCTTTCCCCTCTCCTCCCCCTTGGCCTTCTCTCAATTTCTGCCGTGGCAGGCGGATCCTTCTTTCCTTGTTGTTTTTTCTCAGTATGAGATGAAGCGCGGAGGCGATAAGTGGCGCGGCGAGCTCCCCTTTTTTTTTTTTGTTTGTCGATCTACCTCTTTTTCACCCCCCGAAACCCCACATCCTTGCCTGTTTTTCTCAGGCAGTCTTTCTATTTCCGCTCGAATTTTGGGTTAGTTTGCCTTTAATTCTTTGCATGGCAGTTTGTTTCCTCATTCAGCGCCCCACCATGTCCTCTTTTTTCCCTTTACAGTCTCGTTCACCCCCTTTTTTCTTAGTTAAGCCCTTCCCACCCCCCAGTGTTTGTGAATCCCGAATCTCAAACGTTGCCTCTTTCATTTTCCTGGTTTGCGATGGATGACTTATGATTTTTTTTTCTTTAGCTCTGACCCTTCTTTCTTCCTTTCGCGAGACCGGTCTCTTCCGGGTCGTCGCTGTTTCTTTTTTTAACTTACTGAGCCGCCGGATTAGTTTTCCCCACTACCATAAGCATTATCCGCTGAGTGGCCCTGCTCTCAACGGTAAGGACCGTGCGCCGGTCCCAATCTTCCCTTCTTTTGTTTCCTCTTCCGCCCTTTTCTTCCTTGCCCGGCGGCTCTTCCCCCCGAAGAGTTTTTCCTCAGTGCCTTCTCCCCGCTTTTGGTTTTCATTTCTGAATATCTGGGAGGCCGTCGCTTGTGTCGTTTCCTTCTTCCTTACTTTGTATCCTTTCTCCTTTATCTTCTTAAACTTTCTTTCCCCCCCGGTGTCCGGGCCCCGGTTGTCTATCTGTCACCGTGAAAATGAATTGCCTTGCAAATTTTCTTTCAGCAGGCGAACCGGGCGGACTTTTGCGATTCCCCCCCCCCTCCCCCTTTAGTTTCTTAGCCCCTTTTTTCCCTTGAAGCTTTTCCCCTTTTTTTTCGGCCGACACGGCGTATCAGGTTCCCCTGCTCCCTTTTACCAAATTTCCTTCCCTTGTTATTTAATGTGGGTGCCCGTAGTCACAAGGCCTCGTTTCCCCCCTACCTTTTTCTTTTTCCATGAGCCTCCTTTTTTTTTCAATATTCTCCTTTTAGACTTAGAGAGTTTCTGGGAGTCGATCGGACCTTGACCCCATTCCGTTTTGAGCGCCCGTATTGGCATCAGAGACGATAAGGACGGTTTCCTTTTCTTTCCCCGTGCCCCCCTCCCGACCTCCTCTTCTTCCGGTATATTCGGGCCGCATGTCCATTTTTTGCCACCCCACGTGTCCATAGATGGAGGATGCCTTTTTTCCCGCGGTTGACTTCAGGCTCTTTTGTCAGAAATTTTTTTTTCTCTTTTTCATTTTGGGTCTTCCCTCCGGATTCCAAAGGTTCACCCAATCATTTATCCATCCTATTTTAGTTTAACCCCAGCAAGACCCCTCCCCTTTGTCCCCCTTTCCCCTTGGATCGCTTTTGACACCTTTTTTGGAGAAATGGTCTCCGCCCCGAAGTTGTGCCATTGGCAAGTTTCGGCCCCTTCTTTTCCAGCCCTCCGTCCTCCCCCCTGAATTCTCCCCTTTTCTTGCATCAGCATCGGCCATGAACAATGCCCTTAACCCCGTTGTTTTTGAAGTCGAGTTCTGTCCATTCCCTGTTCTCGGTAGCTTCTTTTCCCATGAATTTCCTTTCCCCCTGTGGCTCCCCTCTTCCGAAAATGCACCTGGCGTTTGATGGGACCCCTTCGAGTGCTGGTCTCCAGGGACCTTTTCTTTTCTTTCCCCCTACCTCCCCCTCCCCGGTTTTTTCGGAAGTTTTCCACTTAAACGGCGTCCGGATTTCATTTGTAGAGAGGTGTTTTATCTGCCTGGTGTGGCCCCTTACCTTGTTTCGATTCCTCTACCTCCCCTGCTATTTTGTTGACCCTCCCAAATTTGTCTTTGGGCAGCCCATACCGTCCACTGACGCTCAAACACGGGAAGACATGCTCCCCTGAAGTTTAAACCTCTACTTTGTCCCTTTTCCCCCCTCCCTCTTCTCTATGACCCCCGGGTCTGCGAAGGTCCTGTTTTCCCTAGTTAGCATAGACCAGCAGGCTGGTCTTCTTATGTTCCTTCGAAGGTCCCCCGACGTCCCGGACCATACCCCGTGTGAGAATTCAAACTGCTGGTGCGTTTCAACTGGACAATTAACGACCCCCTCCCCCCGCTTCTCAACCTCACTTCTTTCCTTTCCAATTTGTTTCGGGCCTACTCCGTGCGAAGTCCCCACATCCTTGTGACTATGACCAGAACTCCCTCCCCTTTGATTCTCCCGTCCCTCCCCCTTGACCAGCCCCATCACTTTTTTTTCCCGTCCCATTCGGGGAGTTCGCAAGCCGCAGCGCTATTCGCCTTCATTTTCCACCGTGGGAGGTATCTCAAGTTCGCCAGGGTTCTACCCCCCCGGTCCTTCCTTTTTTTTTACCGCTCTCTGGCCCTCCTTTCTATCACCCCCCTGCCTCCCTGGAACCTTAGTTTATTCCATTTAACTGCAGAAGATTTTCTGCTCGCCCAAACTCTTGACCGGATCAACTGGCGCACCGCAGCCCTGGTTCCCCCCCCTTAGCTCTCTCCCTTTCAGCCCTTCAACCAACAATAATTCCGCTGCTGTTCCTTTGCGGGCACTTGCCTGGGCCTGGCCGAGCCCTTGGCTCGCTCATCCCACCTGAAGCGAATGGCAAAGCTTCAGCACGGGTCTGTCTTCTCCTTTCTCCTCACGGTGTCCCTTTTTTTCCTCCCTTTTCCTGGTTTTTTATCGGCGGTGTCCTCGTGGCTGTATAAGAACCCCCTTCACCCACTCATGGTTTTTTTCCCCGGAAGTGAATCTAACTGGGCGTTCACCACCTCCCTGCCGCCCCGTTTCCTCTTCGTTCCCTCCCCCTCCCGATCCCATCTCTTCTTTTTCCCTCCCTCCCCCCCAAAGCCCGGAGGCCTCTCATGAGAAGAGAAAGGGTTTATGTTTTTCTGGCGTCGTCGGGCCTGTTGATGAAGCTTTTGGGATGGTCAGTGAAAGATGAGTTTTTTCCCTCGTTTCCCTTTCCCTCTCTTTTTCTCTCCTCTTCGTGTACCTCCTCCCCCCCATGACCCACTTGAAGCTTGATTTGACAGACAGTCCGTGTAAAAAATCTCATGCTTGACGGCGTTGGAGACTCAAAAAACCTCTTGCTGGGTTTCCCCCCTGTTTTTTTATTCCAGCTGCCCTTCTCCCACAAACCTCCCCCTTCCGCTGCCGGTCTTCGTCCGCGCCACTGCGTCGCGGCGTTTCTGACGGTGATCTCTCTATTTTCCTAAAATAAGGTGTGTCTCTTCTCAGCCCCGTTTTCGCCTTTCCCTTTTTGGCTTCCCTTCTCTTTTTTCTTTCTTTCAGAAGTCCTTTATTGATCTCAATATTACTACCTCCCAACATTTGAACCAGTCCAGCTGATGTTTTCTCGTCGCGGGAGAGGCATAGATTTAATTGGGGTTTTCGTATCTTCCCATTTTCTTCCCTGATGCCTTTTTCTCCTTTTTTTCTGTATCCCTCTGCCGTCTCGCGTGAGTTCGGCACCTCTTTCCGCACTCCTTTGACCCCTCAGTGTACTCATCTTTGACAGCCCCACCCCCCCCCCCCCTTGGCACCTCTTCCCTTACCTTCCTCTTCTCTTTTTTGATGGAGATTCCTCTTTTTTTCCTCTTATGGATGATGACCTTCTGATTATTTTTGAGAGTGAGCGGAATGTAGCTCTTTCCTCCCCTGTTGAGTTGTTGTTTTCCTCCATGGGTAAGCTGCCGACCTTGCCTTTCTTCTCCTCCCCCCCCTCTTCGCGCGTTCTCCCTTTTTTTTTTCTTCCCGGAAGGCAGTGAAGTAAGTTGATTTTCTGAGTTATTTTGGGCTTAGAAAAGATTCGGCAGGCCTACAGGAAGTGAAAGGCGCACGCACGCCGCAGAGCCGAAAGTTCTTTTTTTGTTTTTTTCCCCACATGGTATTCCCCCCTGCCTCCTCTTTTTCGACCGTTAGTCCTTTTTCAACTTCCCCGCCGCCCCCGGAAATTATGTCACACTCAGACCCTAGTTGGTTTCGAGTCACGTGATTTCTTGGCCTTGCCTTTGTTTGTTCCGTCTTCCCCCCTTTTTTCTTCCCCAAGGGCTACTGCCTCCCCCCCCCCCCTCACCCCTGGGAGTTGTAGAGCAATGAGTTTTCGGTCTCCCCCAAATTTTGCTTAAGCTAGCCCGCGAGGTTTTAAAGATTTATGGTCCCCGATCTTTTCTATCCCTCTTAATCTTCCCTTTTTTCACGTCTTCCCCCGTAGACGTAGAAGTTCCTTTTGGACAGAAATGTTTCGGACTTGAAGGTGTTGGCCTGGAGGTTCATCTCTTTTTTTCTTTTTCCCAACCCACCCCCTCCAATGCCGTTTGCTTTCCCGATTATTCCCCCTTTTTCCATCCGTCCGCGCGAAGTCTCCGTTAGCGAACGATGGTTCCCCAAACACAGCTCTACTCCCTTTTTTTTCCACTCCCTTTTTTTCACCTTTTTTCCTAGATGTAGTCCCTTCCCTCGCGTTTTCCCCTGGGCCTTTTCTCCCTCATTTGTGACTTTTTTTTTGCTGATGCGATCCATAAGTGGATTCTCCCAAAGATTTTCGTGCCTCTCTCCTTTGGCCATTTTTCCCCCCTTTTTTCGGACAACCCTCCCCCCTCCCCCTTAAAAACCCTCTTACTCCAATTGACAAGGACTTATTTCGAGAAAGGTCGGCGGTGGAGAAGAGGTACTTCGGCCCCCCCACCCTCCCCCAGGGTTTTTTCCTTCCCCCTGCAGTTTTCTGGCAACAGTCCCTCCCTCGAAAACCGTAACATCTGTGAGTGCGACCTCGGACATAGTTTCCAAGGGCCCTCTCTTTCCTCCTCCTTTGTTGTTTTTTCTCTTTAATTCCCTTTATGTGGTGTTCTGGATTCCCTCCCGTTAGTGTAATTTTTCCCCCCTTTTTTCGTTTTTATTTCTTGTGGGTACCCTTCCAACGGTGTGGGCCCAACGGTTTGCTTGGCAGGACACATGTTTGGGATTCCACGTTCGAACTTTCGGTTAAGTGTCCCCCCCCCCTTTCCCCAGCCCCGTTGTCTTCTTCGGCGGTGGGTTTTTTCTTCCTCGTTTTTTTCCTTAAAAGGGTTTAGCCTTCGCCTCCCCCTTAATCTTTTTTGACTCCGCCCCCCCTCCCCCCTTGGCTAGGCCTTCCCCTCTCCCCACACGTTCACCCAAAAAAGTTGCCATGCCTCCTTAAGCCCTCGTTTCATGAAGCCTATCCAGTTCCTGACACAACCGGTGTCCCCCCCCCCCCTTTCTTCTTTTTCCCTTCACCCTCTTCTGAAGGTCGCCGAGACAAGCGTTATTCGGGATCGACAGCCGGGTTGCGTCGATGACACACCTTTCATTCACCCCTTTCGTGGTTTTCTTTTTGTTCAACGTGAGCTCCCTGCGATTCTGACCCTAAATTTCTATCCCCGCTGATACCGAGTACCTGGCCCCCCTCAGACCATTTCCTTCATCTTTTTACAACTCCCCTTCCCCTCCCTTGACACGATCTTGTTCGACTCCCGATTTGATATTAAAGGGAAAATACCTCTACCATTTATGGGCAGTGAGGATCGCTGCGGGATGCATTACGCCGGGTGCCAGCGTTCTTTCTTTGACTATTCCCCCTCCTTTTGATTGGTCTTGTCCCTCCCGGGTGCTCAGCGGAACTCAGATTTTGCACAGTCCTTTTAATACACTAGAAAGTTCGTTTATCTTTTGCCTTCCCCCTTTGCAGCCTTCCCCCTTTTTCGGCCGTTCTTTGAGTTTCCCCGAAACCGTCCCCGATCATGGCCACCGCTCCTTTGCGCATGTCGAGAACACAGTTTTAAAAACCCCCACCACTTCGCGGCGCTTCTTTCCGGCTCCACTTGCTTTCTCTTTCTATCCAACTGAAGGCAGATTCAAAGTTCCCTTTCCTGTCGGACACCTTCACGGTTTCCTCCTGCGCCCCTTTCTCTTTCTCCTTTCTTTTTTCGGGTGGAAGGAGTGATTTGCCCTCCCTTTCGCTTACCCAGCGAAGTGAAAATCCGCGAATGAGCGCTGCAAGTGCAAGTTTTTTACCGCGCCACGTACATCCAGTATCTTTCATCTTTTGAACTCTTTTCTTCAGCATATTCCTTTCTTCCTCCTCCCCCCCAGGACCTGTCCCTCCTTGAAGAGGCCGGTTGGGGAGTGCTTTGCAACAAGCTGGTCGTTTTCCTTTTGCCAAGAGATTTTTGGGGGGAACTTACCATGCTTGAGCTTCCCGAGGCGCCACGTCCTTTTTTTTGCCCACCCTTCCCCCTCTCTCCTTGTCTCTACCTTCCCCCCCTTGCGTTTCAAATCTCCCCACTCCTGCCTTCTCACTGTTCAGTTCAAGGTGTGAGTTCGGAATTAATGACACGCACAAAACCCCTCCCCCTTTTTCTGCGGTTTTCCTCCCGAGACTTTTTTTCGATGCACCTCCCGCTCTCCGGCGATCTTGATTTTACTTTCCTCTCCTGTGTTTGATCAGCTTTGTTTTTTGATCGCCGCAGTGGACCTGAGCGCAGCCGGCTATTTGTTTTTTTTCCACTTCCTCCCCCCTTTCTTCTGATCCTTTCCCCCCCTCCCCCCTAAGATTTTTTTTTCCCCCCTTTCCGAGCGGATGAGAATTCGATTTGTCTTCGTCCCTGGCTGCATTGGTTCGCTCTTTGTACGCTCGATGTCGCAAAAGCATCCTGTTCCCTTTCCGAGCGGTTTCCCCAAGTCTTTTTCCCCTTCCTTTTGACCCCACCCCCTTTTTTGGCCCCTGACCGTGCCCCTCCCTCCAAATCCCCCTCCCCCCCCC
>Ga0179593_1261564_pt1 | contig 13636 bp, 13 predicted proteins | sample CZODoug2_1_08_16_FD_185931 | JGI IMG/M metagenome (GOLD analysis project Ga0179593, IMG submission 185931) | Vadose zone soil fungal communities from Angelo Coast Range Reserve, California, USA - CZODoug2_1_08_16fungal (PacBio error correction) | ecosystem: Environmental > Terrestrial > Soil >... | reverse complement strand
TCTTCCCCCCCCCTTTTTCTTCAACATTGCTCGACGTTACGAGACGACACCGCCGCGTTTTAGCCTTGTCCGGTTGTCTAAAAATTTTTTTTTAAAGGGATCCCGAATTGGTACTTTAAGATTTATTAACCAAGCCTTGGTTCCACTCTTTCATCCTTTTTCCCTCGTCAGTTTCTCGGTTTCCTGGTCATGTATCAAGGGTTCCTTCAAGTTTCTTCCCTTGCCGGCCCGTCCAAATCCCTTTTCGCGTATCTCGTTCCCGTGGTCCGCTAGCCTTGCTAAGTTCAAATTTGGTTCTTTCCCAGCTCCCCTGGCAAATTTCCAACAGCTTCAGCCGTCATGGCTTCGCCGTAAGGATGTTTCCCCTCCGGTTCACAAGCCGCAGGCCTCCTCATTGAGCACTTTTTCCACGCTTGGCATCCCGAGTCAAATTCCCACGGCATCCCTTCCCCCCCCGCCACATTTTTCTTGAGTGGTGTATTTGACACATGTCCTGCCTTGTTTGCACTCTTTCCTTGATTTCTTTGTACGGCCCGCTTCCTTCTCCTTTTACACTCTATGCTTTCGTGGACAGTCCCTGGCCGATCTCCCCCTTTTTGTAGCGTTTTCCAGTCGACTCATTTCTAAAATATCTTCTTTCTCCTCTCTCGTTGTCCCGCCAGTTGTTTTCCTCAAACGCCTCGCGCCTGCACTCGCTAACTTTTCCCCAACGCTAATTGGTTCGTCGTCGCCGACTTTCCGGACTGGTAAACACGCGGCGTCTTCCCTCCGCCACTTCCTGTACACTTCACTTTCGACGGCTTCCTTGTATGGTAAAGGTGGTATTTTATGCTTAACCCCATTTTCCCCCCTTGATCATTTAGTTGGAACAATTTGAACAGTTTTCACTTTCTTTTTCTCCCCCTTTTCTCCCTTGAACCTCCTCCTTATATGTGGGTGCTTTTTTTTTACCTGTATTTTGTGCGGATGTGAAAGTCCCACCCTTATACCCTTTTTTAACTTCCTTGCGTCGTATTTTTACGAGGACTTTCTGTATAAAGAGACGTCTTTTCTTCCCTGACGTCCTTTCTTTCTCTTAGCCCGAAACGGTTGATTAGGAAGCTGACCTTTATTGTGGTGACCGTGGAGAAGATATGGTAGTTTTGGCCTCTTTCGTTGCTGCCTGATCCTGTAATCCCCCCCGGGAAGATCTTTAGAAGTCTCCCCTTTTCCCCCTCTTTCCTCCCGTATCGCATTTTTATGAGGTTATCCCATCTTGCCCTGATGGCTTCCCCTGCCCCTTTTTGATGCCCGGGTCGCCCCACTATCTTTTTTTTTATCCCGGAATGGACGATCCTCTCTTCTTGTTTTCTTTCACCCCCCTTGTTTCCGTATTAAATCAATAATGATAGGCTTTTTGGTGGTGTTTTTTTAGGCCCTTCCTTATTTTCTCCTTTTACTTTCCCTAGCCGCACCCCAGGCACCAACCCAATGGTTCTCTGGTCTTACATTTTTTCTCTGCTCGAGCTCTGCTTTATGCGGTTTGAGAGTCAATAGTTCTATTCCGTCCTCCCCGTTAGGTCCCCTCAGGTCATTCGGAACCACCCCCCGTTTGCGCACGTTCGTAGGGATTCCCTTTTTTTTTCTTTCTTGAGTTTTTTTGTGTTGCCTCCCCTCGCTTCTCTTCCTCCCCTCTGGGCACCTCTGATCCTTTCATATTCTTTGTTGGCTTTTCGACGTTTTTCTCCCTTCGCCTTGTTGGTTCCATCGGAAAAACCTGTTTTCAGAAACCCCCTCGCCACTTGTTGCTGTTGCCTTCCAGTCCTTGTGACTTCACTCGCTTTCACAAGTTATCCTAACTCAGGCTAGGGGAGGCTTCTCTTTTTTTTAGCGGATTATTCTTTGATGGTACGGTTGCCTTTTGATCTCGTTGTTAACCCCCCCTTTGGCCAACTGTTTCTCCTTTCTTCCGCGCCTCGGTTTGATCAGAATAATATGCTTTTTGCCCCTATGCACAGCCCTTTGCCCCTGATTCAGTAGGCCTCCTTTTCCCCTCGAATCTCTTGTGATTTTCCCCGACAGAAGTTCGCCCCAAAGTCCCTAGGTGTGCAGTCTCACTCCCCCTTACTCTCTTTAACGTCCTCTTGCGTCATCTTTGTTTTGCAGCGGATTACCTGATTCCCTCCCAAACCTCCCTTCCCCAGCATGTCTCTCCGGATACCTCCCCTCCGGTTGTTCTTTCTTGTCCCTTCAATTGCAGACAGGTCGGCCATGTTCCCTCGTGCGGTGGTGACAACCCCCTCCCTCACGTACCGGTTGGCCTCTGTCCGAGGCAGCCCCTCTTTTTAGTGGCCGCTTCGTTGCCGATACTTACACCTATCTCCTGATCACTTATTTCTTTTATGTTTTCGCCTTGGCCTTTTTTTTCCCATTTTTATTGTGCGTGGTGTTTTTTCATCTCGTGCCACTGGTTGAGGGTATTTTTTTTTTTTCTCTGTTTTTATCTTGCTTGGCTTCATTGACTCCCTTCGTGATGAAGTACACTTTTTTGTCTTCCCCTTTTTGCGAAATCCACAACTCTCGTAAACTGCGTTTTCGGCGGCCGTTCTCCTTTTCCTAACACACTTCCGCCATACCAACCAATCTCATTTCCTTGATCCCCTTCTCCCCTCTTGGCCCTTGCAACGCACTGTCACATGCGTTACTAGCGGGAGATCCCAGGGTTTAGTCTTTTACAACTTTCTGGCCTACAGCGATTTTCCTTTTCCTACCACCCCCCTGAGCCCCGAAGCGTTTTACCGGTTCTCCTCCTAAAAATACTGTTGTTCGTTTTTTTTCTTGGCGATTTAACGATTTTGGAGGATTTACCTTTTCTCTTCCCTTCCTCCTGTTAATTGCCTGTTGTGGTTATCGTCGACACTTCGCCCTTTTTTAAAGTATTTTTCACTCGCGCATACGCGGTATACCCCCAAGCGTTTGCCACGATTGCCCTCTGGCCTTATGGCAATGTTAGCTCCGTTCCCCTTACTCGACCTTGTGATCACCAGATTTTGTGATTAGGAGAACCCCTTGATGGCCCCTCCCTTCTAGCCCCCCTACTTAACCTTGGATATTGTTGGCCTTTTTCACAATTTCCCTTTTCCCCCTTGCTTCATCATTGTCATGTCCAACATCCTCCGCCCTGTCCCCAACAAGTCTCCCCCCCCTTTGCTCATGTAGTTTAAGCTTAGCGAAGTGCCTCCTTTTTTCCTTTACCTCACCCCCGTACTTATGTCGATCCGGGTAACTTTCCGTAGCGTTTCATGCGCCCAACCCCCTTTTCCTTAATCCCGTTTTTCGTTCTTATTTATTTTCTTCCCCTCTAGGACCTTCCCAAAATAGAGATCGATTTCCATTTGACCCCTCGGCCAACAATCGTTCTCCTGTTTCATTTCAGACATTCGTCCCAAATGTCTAAGTTAGGACACCTGTTTCCTTTTTGAGGCTGTGTCCGGACCCCTCTATCATCGTTGAACATGTCCTGGCAAAGTCGTATTTTCCCCCCCCCTACACTAGCAGTTCGCTCTGTAAGATGTCCTGGCGCACCTTGAGACCTTTCATCCCCACATCCCGGTTACAATTCCGCTCCTCCCAAAGAGGTAGGGGACCCCCTTTCCCCATCAATTCAGATGCCAAGTTTGCGATGGGTCTACTTGGATCAGGGGTTTAAATTGCCCCAGTGTTGCAACCTTTGATCTTTCCGCAGCCCACAACCAACGGCAAATTTACGCAATGCAGCTCAATTTTGCCCCCTCTCCCCACTTTGGTCATCGTTCAAAGCCGTTTTCCGCCTAAAAAGGAGTTTCTGTCTTCGTCCGGCCACAGCGTTCGCGCGGTTTCTGAGCCTGCCACCTTATGCCTTTCTCTCTGGATGTACCAGGTTTTGTTTCTCCACAATCCTTGATTTTTTTTTTTTCCCCCCCCCCTTTTTGGCTCTGCCCCTCTCCGCCGCATTTTCCTTGTTTCTTTCCTTTGAAAGATGAGGAGCATTCTCTTTTTCTGGGCGATTGGTCTCTTTGCTGTTTGTGTCCAAAAGGAGACTTTTCCCCCTTTTTTTTTGGTTTTTTAGTTTTCTTCCAACCCCCGTCCCGGCTCCCCCCGTGAATTCAGACATTACTTTAGAATTTGAAATCCTTCAATCTTTAGCAAAAACCACCATCTACCAAAACCAAACCATCCCAACCGCCAATTTACCCCCCCATTGGCAGATGAACCTCATCCCCTCCCGAGCGATTGTTTGAAAGACCAGAGCACGGACATACTGACTCTGTCACGTGACTGACTTCTTGGTTTCAGTCTTCCCCCCTCTCCACACTATGCGGCCTTTACCGCCGCGAGGATATTCCCAACCGGGAAGTGGCCTGTTGAACCCGCTTTTTCTCCTCCCGGCAAACGGCCGCTTTGCTGAAGCACTAGTTATTGTAACATTCGGCAATTTGCAATCCCCCAAAAGGCTTTTATAGGTTCGGCCGTTTTATCGACTTCCCCCATTTTTTGGTTTTACGTTTGGTCTCTTTTCCATGCCCTGGTCCCCGAAGAAGACCCTTGAACCTGCCGGAACGAGAGATTTTTTTGATTTAAGGGCTTTTCCTCGGCCTATCGTGTTTTCCCTCCCTGTCCGGCAATCACCACCGAGTTCGCGTGATGCTTACCTCCTGTGGGCCTCATCTCCCCCTCTCCTATCTGTGTCCGATTCTGCGGCCCCTGTGAAGGCCGCTTTGACGCACCTCTTTTTTTGAATCTGCAGTTGGCCCCCCTGTTGGTTTTGAACAGATCATTCCGCGGATCACCCGGACTTGCCCCAGAATTTAGGACTTCTGGCTTGTTCAATCTGCATCTCTTAGTTCTTTCCCCGGTTGGGAAAGCTAGGGCTTTCGATTGCGCAGCTTCTGTTTCCGTGCAAATGGCAACCCTTTGCTTTTTTCAACCCCCCTAACAGGCTTTTACTCCCTCTTCACAGCAGTTCTTAGTGCGATCTCCCCCCTTTCTGAAGTTCCCCAGAGTTTAGTACCGGAGCCAGAGTTGCCCCTTCCGGAAGAGAAGAGAGGCAAAGGTTTGGATCAAGAAGACTTTCCCCTTTCCTTGCGTCCAGCAGTTAGATTCCTCTCCTTTTCGCTATGAAGTCCTTCCCTCCCCGTGGATCGACGTACTCCGTCAGGCCCGAGCATTTTTCCGCTCCCGAATTATCTCCTTTTAGCCCATCAAGACGCGAAAAATTTTCCCTTTTTGGCTCCTTCCCTCTAATTCTCTTTCAGAGGGAAGAGGTCCTTGGGACCCGGCTGCCCCAAACAATCCCCCGAATAAGTCTTTTGTGAGATGGGACCACACTGACCCTGTGAAAGCAACCTACCGGCTTCCCCTTTCCTCCGATCCGTTTAACCGTATAGGGCGCTCCTCGCCCCTCAAGGCCATGAAGCCCAATTGGCCGGATTTTTCTTTCACGTGCCTGCTTCGCTACTTTTCACATTTGGACCAGGTTTCTGCTTCTATCTCGACACCGAGATGTTTCCCCTCTCACTGCGCCTCACGGACAACCTCCTAAGCTCGGACTAACGAGTAACCCCCCCATACCCGTGCCTACAAAAGCACCCGTTTTTCTTTGGCTTTTGTTGGGTGTTGGTCTCAACCTCTCCTGGACTCAATCACGTATGCGGTTATCCTAGTTCCTCGCAGCTGAGATCGCATTGCTGTTTTTTGAGGGGAGGGCTCCGCCCCAAAAATTCGTGGCACCTCTCCCCCATCTAAGGAGGCGTTCCCTGCTCCCAGGCCCAATGCTAGTGATGGGAACGGACTTAAAGATTGTTTCCTACCAAATCTGCCCATGTTCCCTGGGTTACCTCTCATTCCCTCACCCATTCCCCACAATTAACCCCTTAGAGGTTGCCCGTGTCACTCACTTTGGGTGACTCCGACTTTTTTTTATTTGTACCCCACAGGCCGTGGGGCTTCCGCCTCTGCGTGAAAAGGACTCTTGGCTCCATATTCGTCGCTCTTTTTTCGGCGTATTAGTGCCGCCTTTTTCGGCGGACCCCCCTCATCGTCTAAGACGCTTTCGTTGTTATTTGATCCTTGGCAACCAGTCCCCCTTGCCAATGCCGTACACGTGGCTGCTGGTTGCCCCGACCATCTTCGTCCCCTACGCTATCGCGGTTTGACGGGACAGAATCAATTGGAAGACTGACTTTCCCCCGTCAGCCGTCATCACCTACCCAAGATATTTCACTTTTGCTTGTGGGGAAGCGGTAGTCGTTTTTTTCGCTGCTGATGCAATTGGGCAAACTTGTGCCGGAGGGCATTCATGCTTGTCCTTGGTTCTCCTCCTTTTTTTGCAGATGCTCCTCCTCTGTAAGGCGTTTTGCGTGTTTCGCATTGATGTTATGGATCTGGAGTCACGAAGGTTTCAACTTGCGTGCCGTTTTTTTCTGCCCCCCCTTCTTTTTTTCGAGCGTTTTTGCCCTTTCCCTTGTGACCCCAGTGGCGTTCCGTCTCAACGTCGTGTGCCACTTGCTCACTCCCCTCGCCGCGGCCTCTAAAACCCTGAATGTGACGCTTGTCCCCTCGGGGACAACGCAGTTGCCCTCGTTTTTTGCCCCTCGGTCCCTTTGCCAGGACAAGAATTTGCGAGACCTTGCGCTTTCTTCAACCAGGGTTCCCTTGTCTGCTGCCGTTGCTGTCTGTCGGCGGGACCATTGTTTCGGAGTTTGTGGAATGATCTCTCCTTTTCCTCCTCTTTTTTTGTTTTTTCGTTTCCCAAAAATGTCGTAAAACCTTTTCCCGACCGTACCGCCGTGAACCGCGCAGACGATGGTGTCAGTTACCCTTCAAAGTTTTCCCTGCCACATCGATTGGCCTTTTTAAGTTCCCCTGGTCCCTTCCCAACACTCTGTCGGTCTTTTTTTTCCAAAGAGTTAACGAGTTCACGCGCTTCAGGTTGGTATTCCCTTCGAGGAGCCGATACCCCGGTTGCACCCACCCCTTTGATACAGAACTTAAAATTGTCCACGTCTGTGCCGCGCTATCAGCCGAAAAGTCTTGTTCCGTCGACTCCAGCAAGTGCACAACGATTAGGGGAATTTACCCGCTTCAAGAATCACTTCTCCCCAGCCGTTTTGTCATGATTTTTCTCCTTGCTTTCCCCCAACGGTAGCCGTCAGGGACCCAGCCCGCCGGCCCCATTTTTCCACGCTTTGCACATCCTTTTCAACATTCCCACGGACCTCCCCCCCACTATTTTCTCGTGTTTGTAGGTTCCTTACTTTTCTCGATGAGGAATCGTATATTTTCTCTTCTTCATGCCCGAGTCATAGCGGTAGCCCGCGTCTTTTTCCTTTTCCTAGCGGGCCCGAGAACAGTGACGGCTTGCTGTTGTCCAGCGGGAAAGAGAGCAAACCTTAATCGGCGTGCCGTCTCTATGAGGTCCTCCAGTGTCCCTCGCTCCCGACCCTTGGCTCATTAGTCTTGCCCTGTCAAACAGACGAGCTCGCCGCCGCCACTGCCATTGTAAAAATCTTGCGGCGTCCTTTACCCCTACATGAGTTTCTCCTCCTTCCCGGATTCCTGTACTGGACCGTTTTTTTTTTTCGTGACTTCAGATGTAACCCCCCTTCCATTTTTTCCCCCGAGTTTTGTCTTGGACCCCCCACTTCTTTCTATTTCCCCTGTCGTTGTCCTTTCCCATTTTTAAAACTCCTCCTACCGTGATAATGAAGACCCCTTCTTTCGTCGCCAATCCATCCATCCCCCTCCCTGCTCTCTAATGCTGCCTCTTCCGACATTTTTATCCCCAGAAGACGGATTAGGCCACGTCTGTACAGTGTTCTCGCCTGATCCCGTAAACGAACAACTGGTTTATTTTATGCCGCGTTTTTTTTTTGACCTTGGGTTTCCCTCCCTTGTTATCCGAGTTTTAGGTTTCCTGATTCTTTTTTGTCCCTCTCGGTTTCCTAAGCTCGCTTCCGGAAGCCGGGTTACCCCACTTCTTCATCCGTTTCTCTCCCCATATGCGGAGACAGGGCTGCCAGTTTTTTCTGACCTGATGTCGATGGCCTCGCCTGGTTCGCTGTCTTTTCCGACTTTTTTTACTCCTGATGATCTGTTTTGCTTCTTGAAACTTGGTGGTTCATCTTCACCGGCACCACTCCTGCTTGGATTGTTGTTTAGACTGTCCTGTCCCATTACCCTTTCCCCCTCCTTGCCCAGATTATGGACTTCCGCGCAACCCGGCAACACATTGTTCCCGAGTTTTTCTTTTGCTAATGTCGTATCCGGCTTTCCCGCTGATGACCTTCTATCATGAGTATATTCCCTTCTTCCGTTTATTTGTTTTCCCGGTGCGCCAAACAACAATGAGAGAACGTCGTCCACTCGTGCGCCTTCCCCCTTTCTTTTCAGTCTGTCCTTTCGTCTTTCTCTTTCCGGGAGTGGCCAATTTTTCTTCCTCTCTTGTTGGTCGCTCCTTGCGAGATGGAGATGTCAACTACCCATCTCTGTGGCCTCATGTAAACATACCTTTGTTTCCCCTCAAAAGCGCCACCTGTTTTCCATTTTCCCCCTCCCTCCTCTGCGCAATTTTTCTCTAATCTTTAACGTTTTTGGATCCTACCCTCATCGAGCTTAGGATAGTGTTAGCTGCAGAATGGCCTCTTCTGGCCTGCTACGTGTTTTTCCGTTTCCCCTTTTTCAACACGTTTTCCCCCCACTCCCCAGATTCATTCTGGCCTGAATGGATCCGTTTTGCCTATATCCGGCCTTTTCCTCTTCCCTAGCTCGTTGCGCTGCCCTCAAGTAGGTCCGCATCACTATCTATCTTTGCGTCCTGGTCCCCTACTTCCAACAGTCCATACGGTGTTTTCATCTTCCTCAGTTTTTGCCCACCTCTGACTCTCATGCAAGTAGATAGTCAGGCCGGTTCAGATTCTTTCTGTTCCTTTCATTTACCATCTCCAATTTCCAACCCCCTCTTGTTCCTCCCATGTTCGGATAAGGTTCCCATACCCTCCGGTGGATGCATTGGAAAGTCCGCATCCTGCATGGCTTCCTCCCGGCTGCCATGGACTTGATTTTTGTGTGGCCACCCTACTCCCCGACCGGTTTTATTCGGCTCGCGGTCCCGCCGCATAGTGATTCTTTAAGCTCTCCCTGACAGCAGCTTCTTATTACTTTTTCTTGGGTCCGTTTAGGATTTCCTGCCGTCATTCTCTTCGTTGCTGGCGGTTTAATATAGTTTCCCAAGTGCTGCTTGGAGTTTGGTGGCATTCTTTTGTTTTTTTGTCTCGCTTGGCTTATGTAACCCCCTGTTTGCATTAAAGTTTTTTTTAACCTGTTGGCGAAAACTTCCCCCCAATTCGCAAGAGGGGTCGTTACCCTTTCTCCTTTAAGGACCCCGCCAGATGCCATTCCCCCCAATTCTCCCAGTCCCACGTTTTTTTTTTTTAGAATGTCGAAGTTTTTCTGGTCCCCCGTCTCAAGGAAAATTGATTTACATCTTTCGAGCCAAGGGTTGTGCCTCTTATTGTCTTCACCCCCCACGCATTTTTTCCTCCCTCTTCTGCAGCGCGCTCCCTCCCAACATCGCTAAGAGATTTTTTCTCCTCATGCCCCTCTTTTGGTTAGGCGGCCGGGTTTGGTTTTCCCTGCATAGTCGCTTTTGCTTTTCTTTCACTTGATGCTTTGTTTCATCTGACCCTTGTCCCCCCGTGTTGGGTTTCGTACCCGCTTTTTCTTCATTGTCCCGTTTTATTTTTTTTTTAGTCATCGCTTCCCTTTCTCCCAGCGGGCCAGCTTCGAAATGGCCTGAGGCATGGGAGATCCCTCACTTCTTAGGAACGAGGTTTTTTTTCAAGTATCGGTTTTTGCTAGTCCTGCAAGGTTCTGGCGCAAGATTTGTCTCGCTGATCCTGACCGGCGCCTTGTTTTGGCAGCCCCTTTTAACTTCCCTTGTTTCCCGCTGATGAGATTGTAATTAAAGAAGAAGCCGGTTTCCCCCCCCCACTTGGTTCTCCGTAACATTCATTCTGATCCAGCTTCGCTGAAGGGTGTTGTAGCTTTTCCTTACCTTTCCCTCTTTGCTTCGAGGTTTTTATCTTACTCTCTCCCCCATCTCTCTCTATCTCGTGTGTGTTGAGAGCTCTTTTTTTTTCTCATGACCTCTCCTTCCGGACCCCGGCTTGAAGTCCTTTGTTCCCCTCCCCTCCAACATCTTTCAGACTTGTTTTTGGCCCGACATGAGAACCAATTGTGAAGGAGACCCATTTTTTTTCCTGTCTCGGATGTGTCCTTTTCAACATCTCCCATCGGTTTCCCACGTGGTATTGTGAAAGGGCGGTCCCCCCCCCCCAATAAATCCGTCATCTTTACTCATTGGTGCCTCACCTTCTGCAAAGACCCCCATTGGTGCTTCACACTTCCCGTCATTAAGACAGTTTCCCTTTTAGGATCTCCACTTCCATCAAGGCCAGTTTGGCCCTTTTTTTTCTTCCCTGAATGCTTAGACGGTTGGTGGGATGACATAATTGGACCCGGTGCGGATTCTACGAGTCACCCCCCCTTCCCTTCCTCTCAATCATAGCCGTGGACAATCCGCAAGCTGGATCCCAAAATTGATACCCCATACCCGGCCGAATAAAAACCAGGAGTTGCTTTTTCCTCCGTCCAGAGCTTCTGCTTTGTATGAGCATTTTCCTTTTTGACGCTCTGGAGGACCATGGCGGGGGAAGCCCCATACGCGTCCACAACATGTCTCTACCTTAAGGCCGTATTTCCTTTTGTTTTCCTTCCCCCGATGCTTAGCTGGGCTCCGTTTTTCGGCGCATTGTGGAGTCTTAGTCGTTCGTTGGTCCGGCAAAAGGTGCCCGGCCCGGCCGCTTTTCCTCGTGTGTCGTTTTGGCCAACCTTTTGTGATCCCAAGTTGTCCTCATCACGGAAGGTGAGGATGAAATCCCCCCAAGCCTGAGCAACACCCCCCAGACAACCAACCATTCCAATCCCCATCCCCCTTTTCCACGAGATTAAAGAATCACCCCCCCGGACTCGAGATTGAATTACTATTACCCTCGCGAAGACCCAGAGATTCCTTTTTCCCTTCCCCTTCCGTGATGGAGCTGTATCTCTTCAAAGAATCCCACTTTAGTTTACCTCTGACCTGTCTCTCGCTGACAAACGTTTCCGTTCTTTTTAAGGTGTGCCCCCACCGCTTTTGCTAAAGGCCATGAAGACTTGCTTTTGCCTCCCGTCATTCTTCGACACTGTCGCAAAATCCCACGTTTTTGTTTCTTGATCCCTTCACTCCCCCTTTTCTGGAACAATGAGTTTTTTGGCCGTGTCTTCCACTCCGTCCTCAGAATCTGAAAGGTTTGAAACTCTCGACGTGCAGGGATGGACCGTTCTGTGTTTTTCCTTCCCCAACCTATGTTCTTGTTGCCTCACTTCGTTTTCGTCCAATGAACAATGATTAGCTTGTGCGGACTCCTACTTGCGGAAGAATACCCTCATCTTTTTTTCGAGGCTTGCGGCTATTCTTGGTCCTCCGGTGCTGATCCAATCCTCTGCGTTGGCCAGTGTTGAACGATACAGTTTTCCGGACCGCCATCCAAGTACATTGGGACGGTCCACACGATCCGACTAATTTCGATGAGTTTCGGGACCCCTTTTTTTTTTGCTGTCTCTCCCTCTTCTCTAGGTAGGGCCTTTTTTTTACTTCCCCTGTTCCACCATTGCTCTTTTTGCTTAAACAAGAACCTTTTTGGGTTGTTCTTCCCCCCCTCGATGGCTTCTTCTCCTTCCAGCATTAGAAGCTCCCCCCCATAGAGAGGACTGCTCCAGAGTTTGCCCTCTTTCCGGAAGAGAAAGCGCAAGGGTCCTGTCTTCAAGAAGAAGAATGTACTGGTTCCCCCCTTTCGACTCCAGGGGTGTTTTTTTTTTATTCCGGTACGGAAAGCCCCAGTCTATTTACGAATCGTACCTTCCCATTTTGACCGCTCAGTCTTTAAGCTATTAAGGCTTCCTCCATGCGCACATGTTGCCCAGTTTTGACCCGAGACCATTTTGGGACGGGGGTATTTTTTGGCCTTTTTTTCCCCGAGAATCGTATTCAGCGTTCAACCATGTATTTTTTTGCAACTTTTTTTCTTTTTTAAAACCCCCCCTGATCAGATTTCCTTGAAGATGGCGGGACACAATTGGAGGGTAAATTGACCCAACCCTATCTCTTAGCTGGCAATTCCGTCGATTCCTCCCCCCCCTGCTATTGGCTCCCCTCCCTTTCCCCCGCATTGCTCCAATCTGTTGCGTCACTCTTGACGCGCTACGGTTTTGTCCCATTACGTTTACACTCTATTTCTCCCTCCGCTTTCTCCTCTGAGTTAACAGACCAAGCTCTTTTTGCCAATGAACTGACCAATCGTATACCTCTTCAACCCCCCATTGCTGACATTAACACCAGACCCATTTTTTGCCGTCTATTCTCTGCTAACCATGTGTTCCACTCTTTCCTTTTAATCATCCCCCGTTTTGCGTTTTTTGTTGGTATACCCCGTTTCTTCCTTCAGACTTCGCCCTGTAGGTTGCTTGAGGGGTCTTGCTCAGCACACCACCTTGGCAGAGACCCCCTCTAAGGAGGATCCCAATTCTTCCCCCTTGCCCACCCCGTTATTTCTTTCCTTTTAAAACAGATGGTAGGCACACCCCCCTGATGATCCCCCCCGAAACTGTGGTTGCCCATTCATCACGAAAAACTTTACTCCTCCCAAGGTCGACTTTTTCATTTATCACGTTCGTTGGAGGCCGCCTCAAGCGTATGGGGACGGCAGTGGGCGGTCGTGTGCGCGAGGTCCTTTCACCCTTCCTTTTTTGCGTTTCACTCTCTCTCTTCCTGTCTTCTTCGTATTGATTCCCCAGCTAGTTTGACCTCATCGAGACTTTCTGTCTCGTTGGCCGCCGCTTTGAGTAGAGGGGCCCCTTTTTTCCACTCCGACCCGTGGCTCGGTTGCCGATTTTCTTCCACTTACCCCCCCCCCCCCCCCCCCCCCCTCGAGTGTACCGCATGACGCGGGATGGCAGGCACAAAATTTCTTTAAGGACGATTTACCTTTCCCCCTAATTCCCCTCCCCCCAGCCCTCGCCCCGGGTCCTTTGGTTGTGCATCCTTAAGTTCCACGCTGCTGATGCAAGAGTTGTTTTCCCTTGGTTCCCGGGCTGGCCGCGCGTCCCCCCTTTTCTTGCGCCCTCCTCCTCCGCCGTTCCTTCTCCTCTTTTTTGTCGCCTTTTCTGTGGGCAGCGGGATTCCGAAAGGTTTTGACCTTGCTTTCCTGGCTCGACCAACTGTCCTGTTTGCGAACTGTCCCCATTTGACGTGGGCCCCCCAACGTGTCTTTTTTCTTTTTCGGAGTGGGCCACTTGTCTCTTTTTGTCCGCGGCATGATAACCAACCGTCCCCGTTTTCTTCCTGGCTGTGTGTTTTCCCCCTCCGGGGAAACCCCCTCCTCCCCTCTTTTAGACGCGTTTACATGTTCCCCATTCACTTGCGAGCACTTTTCTCTTGTATTAAAAAAGGGAAAGGCTGTGCTGTCCCTTTTTTAGTTCTTCTTATTTTTGCACTTTTCCTCCTATTTTTGGACAATAG
>Ga0179593_1794411_pt1 | contig 13637 bp, 16 predicted proteins | sample CZODoug2_1_08_16_FD_185931 | JGI IMG/M metagenome (GOLD analysis project Ga0179593, IMG submission 185931) | Vadose zone soil fungal communities from Angelo Coast Range Reserve, California, USA - CZODoug2_1_08_16fungal (PacBio error correction) | ecosystem: Environmental > Terrestrial > Soil >... | reverse complement strand
CCCCTTCTCATTTCCTTTTTTCCCCTTCTTTTTTTTTTCGGCATTTTGCTTTCCTTCCCGGACGCCTCCAACCCCCTCCGTCGGGGCATCACCTTCCCCAGCCGCGCGGCCTTTCTTACACTTCTACAACGTTGCTCCTCAGGGCGGGCCCGGCTTTTCGTTACTTACAAATGTCTGTTTTGACAAACAACTCCCTACGCGCGGCCGGCTCGCCGGCGCCCTCTCTCCCAAGGACACGTGCACCCTCTTTCCCTTTTTCATCCGGTCACGTCTTCTTCCCCAAGGCAGATTTTCTTTTATGGCAGCGCCCCCAGCTGCCCTCCTTCTTCCATTAGCTCCCCGATATTTCCTTTCGCCCCCTATCTATCCTCTGCTGCTATGCAGCGCCCTCTTCCGGATAACGAGGTTCTGCAAAAGCGCCCTCGCAGGTGATTCCCCTCCTCGGAACATGCCCTGCTTTTTTCCCTCCCGCCTTCTACCGCTCGGTTTTTTGGGAAGGCCTCCCTTTTTGCAGTTTTTCCCCAATGCCTTGCGGCACCCGCCACTTCCCCCCTAGTACTTCTGTTCCCCTGTCCCCCCTTTCTCCTCCACTTTCGGATCTCCTGCCGGTGGCAGTTTTCCCACTTCAGTGCGAGCTCATTTTGGAGTTCCTCTCCCCCCCCTCGGACATTCTCCAATCGGGCGATCGAGACACCGCCTTTTTGGCGGTCCCCCCCCATGATTCAGCTTCCTTAGAGTGGCTGTTCCTGACCATCTTGTTTAAACGTCTCGGGACTAACTTCCCCCCCCCCCCCCCCCCCCATGCGGTTTACCCCTGACTGCCCACTACCTACGAGCCCTTTTTCTTCATGAGCAACTGCTGACTGAGGGCGCTCGCCTGCTTTCTCCTGCATGCTTCCATGCGGCTCTGATTGCAATTCGCGCGTTACGTTGTCTGCGGCAACTCTTATCAGTTTGAGCCTCTTCCCCCTTGACTTGGCGTCTCGCGTTCTTCAGAGAACTGATTGTGAAGATCCCGGTTGTGTTTCAACTTGGGCAGAGCCCCCCCCTCCGTCTTTTGACTTTCAGAGTTTCCCCCCATCAGTGATGGCTTTGCCGTTCATGCCTTTTCGTCCAATTTCCCCCTCTGTATTCCAGCCATCTCAGTTCCTCTCCAAGCTCGATCTAAGACCGGAACGTCCCGAGTATCATGTTGCCGGCGTCCCCCGTCGAGTCCTTCCCCCGCCCTCCCCCCCCCGTTTCCGCACGGACCCCCTCCTGCGTCGGTCATGCCTTTTTTTGCACAATTCTTCGTTGCGGCTCTCCCTTCTGACCGGAGGGCCTTTCCCATTTTAACACGCCACAGGTCCTTTTCCGACTTGTGGCCCACACCTTTCAGGGTCGGCAATTCTCGATTTTTCCCGATTTCCCCTGAGTTTCGGGACGCTAAACCAATCGTCAAGATTAACCCTGTCCCCCAGGCAAGTTTGGAGCGTTGTTCCTTAAACCCGAAGACCCCTAACGCCACACCCCCCTCCCCCGGAGGACTTTTCCTGACTGCTGGTTCCCCCCGGAAGGATGGGCGGCCGACAACCAGCCTCCAACCCACACTGCCTTGGGAATTCCATCTCGAGGACGACTCGAAGGCCTTCTCCCAATTTGTTTTTTGACTTCCCCGGCAATCCCTTTTTTGTCTACTGCGGCGGAGCTAGAGCTCCCACCTTCAACCTTCTCAGTTTTTAAGCGTCCTTTTCTGTTTCCCTTTTTCCCCCCCTACGTTTGACTGAGGCGTTCCCCCAAGGGCTCGGCGAGTTCTGGGGCCTTCGCTTCTGCGTGCCCTCTTCGGCGGTTTTTCCCCTACACCTTGCCCACTGGACCCTTCATGTGCTGGCCTAGCCCTTACTCTCAAGCCCAGTTCTTTCTAGCCCCCCACTCACCCACGGCCGGTTCTTGTAAGTGGACCCACCCCCTTTGAGGTACCCGCCTTTCAAGGGAAAATACTACTGTCCCTACAAAGAACTTCTTTCCTGTGTGGTTTTTGTTCTTCGCCCTCCCTTTTTTTCCCCTCAGAGCCGCGCCGAATTTACGCTCACCCCCCCCCTCAACGAAGACCCATAGGTGTAGAACGGGTCGGAGCCTTCTCTTGTTGCTATTGCTCCCCCCCTTTCCTTTGAGGTCCCTTTCCAGGCCCACTGGGAGCCTTAGTGAGTGCCTACCGCGACTTATACTCTGCCCTGAGACCTCTCTTCTTCCCACCCATTCGTCTCTCGTGTAGTCGACCACCCTGAGAAAGTGCTCCCCAGGAGAGGAGTAGAGTAAAAGGACTCCCCCCATTTGTAGTTTTTCCCCCCCCCCTGGCCGGAGGTCTGATAACGTTTCTGACGCTCCATTTAGCCTTTCCTTTCGGCTCTTTCAGGTCTTCTTAGATCTTTCTTGTGGACCCCCTTCCACCATTTTTCTCCTTTCTTTTTTTGTTGGTTCAGTGTTGGTCGACTTTTTTTTTGAGTACGGCAGGCAGATCGTTTCAGATACGTCTTCTTGTCTTCCCTTAGGCTTGTCCTGGTTTTCTTCCCTCGTTAGGTGTTTCGAGGACAGTACCTTCTTGGTCCTTCCCCCTGCTCCTATCTACTTTTGCCCTCAGGGCGTAGCCTTTTCACTTTGATCGGGCATTTCCTTTAGAGCTTCTTGCCTGTCTTATGGTTTCTTCCCTTTTGTCCAGCTTCCCTTCATGTCTTTTCCGCAGTTGGTCAGTTGATCGCTCACATATGAGGGAACAGGGCTTTTGAGTTGCTGAGTCTTTGCCTCCTTGCCCGTCCCCGCCGTAGATTCTTGGGGTGAACGGCTCTTCATAATCAACAAATAGTCTTCTTAGGCCTTGCCCCTACAAGTTCCTGAAGGTGTCTTTCTAACAGGAGATTTTTTGTTGGTATACTCGATTTTTTCTTAGGTCTTCCTCATCGGCCCTTCACCGTGTCCCCAAGATGAGTTTTTTTTGGTGTCGGGCGTGATAGGTTACCTTTCACCACAGGAGCCCTCCCTTTTTTCAAGGCATTGTGTTTTCTAGCTTCCAGTCTCCACAGGCGGGAGAGTTTGATGAAATTGAGCAACAGTCTTTGCGGTCTCGGAATCCCGGCGCCGCATCCAGTCCCTTCTGCCCTGATTTTTCTTTGGACGCCATTCTTTATACTCCCCCTTTCCTAATACCTCTTTTGTTTTTTTTTTCTCGTCAGAAAATGTCTCTCGTCAGGGTCTGCCACGGCGTTCTGTTCTATTTAGCTAACCGTGCAGCGTGAATGTAGTTTCCCCCAAGGTTCCCCCCAACTTTTTTTCCCCGTCGCCGGCCTATCCACAGTTAGCTTAAGTCCCCCCCCCCCCATCCTGTCCTCCTTCGGGCGGGTGTGGTGACCTTTCCCTTACGACCCCACCAACCAGCCCCTTCTGGGGGTGTCAACCTTTTTTTTCCGATGTTCCCCCCCTACCGAGGAGCTACAATCTCTCTTTTACCCAACCCCCATCCGGCATGTCCCCCTCCCCCCCCCACTTGTGAATGAAATGCTCTCAGTTGCACGTTTCCCTCGGCGACATGTGGGCTTATGGACTGTGCCTTTTTTTTTACAGTTATCCCCTTCCTCTTCCGTTTTTTTCCCCTCCTTCAAAATGTGCGCACTCCTCACCCCCACTGCGGTCCTCCCCCCGGTCTTTTTTCTTTTTTCTGATGCTGAGTCCATTCAACCCGGTCCCCTCCCTTCTGTTCCCCACCATTACCCCCGATCACCCCTTCACTCTCAGAAAGTCCCTTATCCTGCTCTACTATGATGAGCAAAGGTGGCACTCCATGTTCTCCTGCCCTCAATTTTTTTTGTAGATCTTGAGTCTCTTGCCCAAGACCCTTTTTTCTGTCCCTCGTTCCTGCGGCCCAACCCTCTTTCCGAGTCACTACCCCCGCTTTCCCTTCCTTTTCGACGCCTGCGTGTCACTGATCGACCCCCTTTTTCAGACCCCCCCCCCCCAAACTCAGGGTTGGGCCTGGGAACTTTGCCTCCCCCACTCCCTAGACCGCCTCCCGGAGCTCAACGATTCCCGCGAGACTCGCTGACCCTTTTCGATCCAAGAATCTCGTGCATTTTTTTCTCCTGGACCACTTACTTTTTCAGACCGTGCGGCACTCTCTTTACAACCTTTGCTCCGGACCCACACCTTCCAGACTTCCCCCCCCTTCCTGACGAGATGTGTCAAATATCGGTCTTCGCGGCGCCGCCCTTGAACTAGTTCCCTTTTCGCCCCCTGGCCGTCCCATTAGTCGCTTGGCGACTCCCTCCTTCCTCCCCAGGGCTTCAAAGGCCTGAGCTCAAGGTGTTTTTTGCATGCTGCAGGCGTTCCCCCTTTATATCTTAGTTTTTTTCTGTTTTTTTTTCTCTCCCCCCGCTTTTTTTTCGCGCCTTCAGAGCGGCCGCAAGAGCGCTTTTTTTGGGTGACCCCTTTTCTGTTTAATCTTCGCTATTTTTCCCGGTTCCTGCCTCTTTTGCCAATCTTGTTTTTGGTACCCAAGTACTTACCTTGTCCCGTGGTGGCGTCGACCAGGTCCTCCTTTAGCAGCGAGTTCCACATATTCGGGCCCCTTGGTTCCTAGGACTTTTTTTCATTGAACCCCAGCATCGTTCCCCCTTTTTGCCCTCAGACTCATCCTTTTGTGTCCTGTTTTCTTTCCCACGTAAAGTAAGGTTCGGGCGGGACAGACCCTTAGACGTCTTGAGAGACCCTTTCGCCCCTGAGAGTCAGTTTCCTAGAGCTAGAAGAAACGGGGGATTTGCAACTCCCTCCCCCCAACAGCACCTCGGTCCCTTAGTAGACGGAGCCGAGTCTCTTGTGGTGTTCCCGAGCTTTTTTTTTGTTTCTTTTTCCCCCTCATCTCGTGCCTTTTCGCCTTGTCGTTTCTCAGGACCTATTCCGGTCGTCGGTTACTGTTGTCATAGGGTTTGGCGTTATTTTGCCGTGCTTCACTCTCCCCCAGGTCGCTTGCCTATTGGACTTCCTCCCACTTCGGACCTCCCCCCCCCTTGTTGCGCGCACCCCTTTTCTTTGTCAGTTTCCCCCTGAGAACCCTTTCCCCTTACTGGCGTGTTTTCCTCTTTTGTCGCCGCCTTTTCTTTCCAGAACTCTCCCCGGGTCCTTTTTTTCTCCTCCCCTTTTTTAGTACTCTAGGCCCGACGTTCTTTCTGCCAATTCTTCCGACGCGGACGATGTCGTTCTCCCCCCCTCTGAATGTTTGTGGTTGTTTTTTTTACAGTGTGCGGGCTGTTGCCGCAGCACTACTCGGTTTTGCCCTCTGCCGTCGTACGAGTTTGAACCCTCTAGGACCCGCCTTAATCCCCCCCCCCTTTGGGAACTCGCCCTCCCCAAAGCGTCCTACACGCGTCAGCTTTCCGCACTAGTCCTTTAAGCTTTCCTTTTTTTTTTTCCCCCCCCCAGACATCCTTTCCGGTCCCTTGATTTGCCTCTTGAAAACCTGAGACCTCTGTTGCAATCTCCTCCCCTTGACCCCCATTTTGATGATTTCTCTCCTGCTCCCCAACAAGTTTCCGCGTTCTTTTGCCGCTCCAGTACTCATTCGAGCGATTGTCGAATCATGCTGGAATCTATCAGGCAGTTTTTCCCTTCTCCCTTTCGAATGCTTTTCCCCTAGTAGCAGTGGCTCCCCCTTCCCCGCAATTCTTGCTGACGTTGGTCTCCTTTCCCCTGGGCTCTCCCCACGCCCATCGTGCCCCCCGTCAGATTTTTCGAAAAACCCGTCGGTGGTTTTCGACCAATGGTTCTTGGAGAGATTGCAGTCAGCCTCCGTGCTTTCCCTTTCCCCCTAAACCCCCGGAGTCTCCGATGCTTTCAGGAACTGCACGGCTTGGCGCCGACTGTCAAGCCTTTCTGACCTATTTCCCTAGGATTGTCCTCTGGTTGGAATTTTGCGTTCTCTTCCGCATTCTTTCCTATCAAAAACACCTCACCCTGATTCTCCCGAGAGGTCGACAGTCGCTCACACTTTCCCTGAACGAGAAATATCGAAGATTGTTGAACGAGGACTTCCCCTTCATCAAATTGCCAGGTTCATGAAGATTTTTGCCGAGCAGATTTCTGTTTCTTTTTCTTAATTGGTTCCTTTTTTTTAGCAGTCAGTTCCCCCTTAGATAGGCATTGTCTTGCGGCGATATCGTTTGGTCCTGCCGCGATTTTCTCAGGTCAGAGTTGCTTCCCTTCCTGACTCTTTTTGGCACAACGAAATTCATTGACCGGACTCCTTTTCCCCGCGTTTGTTATCTTTCTGCGGCTCGTCCCCCCCCTTTTCTCTCTTCTGTCCGTTTAGTTCTGTGGAATTACCTCCGTCATTAGTATCTCACCTCTCCGCGCGCGTCTTCTCTTGGACGCCCGTTAGTCCTTTCCCCTTTGCCTTTTGGATCTTTTACCCCCAAGAAGTGGGCTGTCGGATGTCTGCGCCGATTGTCTTTTCCTCAGTCCCTGTGCGTTTCCGACCGACTTTCCCGTGAGGGGTGGGGTGTCTGTTTAACTATCTCCTTAACTCCTCCCTCTTGTCTCTGATTGATTTGAACTCCTTTTTCCGCCTTTTTCCTGTTTTTTCACGAACAGGTGCCTTTCCGTTCTTTTTCCGTCGGCGACGACGCCGTGACCTCCTCCGTCGGGGCCCCCCTATCTACTTCTAGTCCAAACCTTTTCTTCCTGCGGAGCGCCCGGGTTCTTCCATCTACTATTACACCTTCTGGATTGCCACAAATAACGCGTCTGGGCCGCCGCGTCTCCCTTCTGACTACGCTCCTCATATTTTTTTTTTTCCCCCCTCCTCGTCTGGTTACCCTCCCTCTGCGTAAATGACTATTCGGGGAAAAGCATCTTCTGCAATGGCAGCGCCCCTTATGCCCTCCTTCTTCTCCGCTGAGGACCCCTTTGAAGCCCCTCCCCGAATATCTACCACCGGCTGCTGTCTATTATCTCTCCAATCCACCGTTCCCCTTTGGTAGTCGTTCAAACGCTGCAGAACCCCTCCTTTGATGCTTGATCTTTAAACACCTCTCTTTTTTCGCTCCCGTTGTGCGACATTAGACGGTCCTAAGCTAGAAGGCCCATGCGGTTGCTTTTTTTTATCTGCCACTCTAGCCCCCCCCCTCTAACCCCAGCCCCATTACGGCCCCCATACGATTCCACAGTACCTGACCTCTTCCTTACAATGTTTTTTTCTGATAGCACCTTTTTCTAATTTTCCCCCATTTCCCCCCACCTCCTCCCGGTCCTCTACGCGAGTTGAGTTGAGGAGTGAATCTTCGACATCCTGCTTCTGCAACGGTCCTCCGCATACAATTGTTCCCACACCTTCTTTTACTTTCCCGGCTGACGGGTTTAGTGGAATGTGGAACCCTTGCCGTACTTCGTGCAAACACGCCTTCCCGGACCCTCTTTTTTTTTAAGGCTGCCCACCCCTCCGAGAAGATATTTCAAACCGGCTTCCGGAGCAGCTTGCGCTGAGATCTTCCCTCTCAACCTTTTTCTAGAATCCTTATGTTCCGGCGTCCTTCGGTCCCGACTTGGAGGGCAGGAAATTCACTGCAAAACCCCAAATGGCGTGCAGCGTTTTGCGCGGAGCGGTTCTGACTGTTCCTCCTTTTTGTTTTTCCCCTACGCGCAGGAAAGGCCCCCCTCAATTGCTTTTGTCCTGAGTTCCTGCCCCTTCCTTTTTTTTTTGCTGACCCTTCATGCCGCCCCGGGAGCATTCAAGGTGCTTCACTATTTTTATAAGCCCTCTCCTACACTTCCCTATGCACCTATCGATACGAAGGCCGGCATCGTCACCTTTCAGGCTTCGGACCAGCGTTTTTCCTTTCCGTGCCCACGCTTGGGGCACCAAACGTCCCCTCGTCTGGTGTTCGGAGAATTGTGTCGTCCCCTCTTCTTTTTCTTTAGATTCCCCCTCCCTGAGCCTTAGAATCATCTCTAAAGTTTGCCGACGGTTTGCCCGTTTTTTTTTTTTTTTTTCTCCCTTTGCTTTTTCCAACATTCGATTTGGGACCCCACCCTCTTTTATCTCAACCTGCGGTCCCAAGTTTTTTCTTCCCAGACGGCATGCCTTGTGTTTCCACCGGACAAAATAACCCCCCCCTTATGACCACATTCATCCGATTTGGCTTGTCCGCCCTTTTCCCCCCCCCGGCCCCTCTCGGAAAAAATTCCCCCGATCTTTGTAAAACTCCCCCCAACCTTACCCTTTATCCAGCTTTCGCGCCCTTCGGACCCTCCGCCAAGGGCGGTTTTACAGGTTGGTGTCCTCTCAACTCTTCTTCGCCCGGCCGCGGAGGTTGTCTTGCAATGACCGAGCGACGCGTCCTTTCGGGTCTCTTACGCCGATTATGGCCGATAAAATTTTCTTGCGATTATACGAGGCGATTGAAGACCCAAAGATTTCCGATCTTTCTTGCCCCCCCTCTCTTTTTTGATGCCACTCGCGCCGTATGAGCGTTCCCCCAGGACCCGACCCACACTCCCTGCATGTGTTCCCGAAGTTTTTCTCGCACGCCCCTTTTTCCACCCCCCTTTGGTATCTCCCCAATCAAAAAACCTCTGTAAAGAGTTCTTCTTTTACGTGGAACCCCACAGCTATTTTTGTTTAGACGCCATGGCCGGCAGAGTTCCCCTACCCCCTTAATTATGTTTTCCCCTCGAAGTTCCCGCTATTGGCGTCCTTTCGGGCTTACTGGACGTGCAACCCTCACAGTGAGTCCCGTCCCCACAGTCCCCCCTCACTCCCCCCTAACGGTCTTCGCTCTGAAGATGCTAATTGAGTCGGTGCGTGTTTGAGGCCGGATGTTACCCTTTCCTTAACATGGCGAAGTATGCTTCTTTTCCGTCGACGCGACCCTTCATCTTTGCGAGTCTCTTTTCTCCGATCTTTCTTTCCCCTAGATCCTTGTTTTTTCCGAATTTTTTTGAGAACGTTCCTTTCCGGGCGCGTTGGAAGTCCCCAGGCCCCTGCGCCGAGTCCGGCGTGCTTCTCTTTCAACTATTCTTTGATCTCTTGATTTTCTTACGCGGGTCGGCGGCGAGTTCAGGTGCTTTTTTTTTGTAGAGCTTCGTTGTCGTGGTTTTTCCCACAAAAAGAGTGCCAACTTTAACCTTGCCTTTTTTTTTTCTTCCTTTATCCCGAGTCACGCAGTCCGTTTCTTCCCCAGGGATGTAAACATTGGTGTCTTGCCCTGGGGATTTTCTTTCCCACCGGCCAGTCTTTCGGCCTGCGAGGACCTGCTTGTTCCGGCTCCCTTGATTAGCCTTTCTTTTTTTTTTGAGATAGTCTAGCTCTTTCCCCAGGTCTTCGGGTCGTTTTCCAATTGCGTCCAGTTTTTTTCGTTTCCCATGTATGTTTCCCCTCCAGCAGGGTCTATATTTTTTTGCTCCCCTAGAGAAAGATTGCGCAGTTTTTTTTTTTTGGGTTTTGAGCTTTTTCTCTGTTTTGCCCGCCACCCGTATGCCTCTTTTATGTGTGTGCTTTTTGCTCTCATCCCACCTTCAGGGCTTGACCATCAATACAAGTTCCTTGCCGGTGGTTTTATCCCAGGGAGATGGTTTTCTAGAGCTTTGTCTGAAGTGGCCTTTCCCGGTGGCTGAAAAGCAGGCACCCCTTTATTGCCGTGCCCCCTGCTGGTCGGTTGGCTGGTCCTTTTCACCCCCCCCCAGGCTCCTCCTTTCTAGCCAGCATTTAGGTTGGTCCTTCCCCCCCAGGTCTCGCCTCTTTTCCGGCGCAGTTTTTGTATGTCCATCCCTTTTAGCGGCATCCAGTTCCCTTAGATCCAGTTTCACGACGCCCTTAATCGCCCTGGTCGCTCACGACGATGATCTTTCCTCTTCTATTTCCCTTTTCTTTGTTTGACAGATCCCCAAGATCATTCGTCCTTTGGCTCCCTCACGGCGTCCTGAGTTTTTCTTTCCTCATCGTTTTCTGGGATGCCTTTCGACGGCAATTCTTTTTTCTTTTCCCGTTTTCTTCCTCCCCCCGAAGGGGCTATTTTTTCCCCCGGGAGCAGAACTGGAAAACCTTTTTTCTTCCCCCCCCCCAATGCCTTTGCAGACCGGGGGCTCTGTTTCGACGTGTCATTTCCCCGGGTCAAGAGCCCACCAAAAAGTCATTTGTTTTGGGCACGGGCCCCCCCCCCTCCGGTGCCGATCTATTACCCGGCCCTTCCCCTGCTCTACAAAAAGCGCCACTCACTGGGATTTGACACCGGGCAGGCTTGGGTGAACTGGTATTCCAGTTTCGAACCTCCTCATTCTTTTGCGGGGCCGGACACCCCCCCCTCCCCCCTTCCATAGACGGAGTGGTCGTCTGCAACACGCGTGCTCCTCACCAAACTCCCCTTGCTCCTGGCTTTATCTCCTCGATGGTCTTAGATCCATCCTTTTCTTTTTTCAGAACCGATTCTTTCGAATGACTCGAAAAAGCTCACTGAAGACCCAGGATGACCCCAGTCCCCCCCCCCCGGCAGACGCTCGAATTCATTTATCCCCCCCTGATCCATGTTTCCATTCCTAAGCTGGTACGGCAATGATTCATTCGTTCCGCGCGCCCCTCCCCCCCAAGAAGGTCTTTTTTTTTTCCCTTCGCCCTGAGAGGCACCCAACTAACAACACAACTCAAAAATACTGGCCGAAGTTCCTACCTCCCCATGCTCACTGATCCTGTATCCCGGCTGAAAGTTTCCTCTTCCGGATTCCCTGACCCTGATCCCAGCACAAGGAATGCCTTTTGGGAAAAACGTGATATCCACCCGACCCCTCTTTACGAGGAGAACCACTTCTTCCCGCATTACCCTCGAGATAACCCTTGAGCTTTCTCCGCATACTGAGTTTCTTCCGCAACTAAGCGAGGAGCCTCTACAAGGCTGGCCTGTATCCACCGCCGAGCTCCCTTCATCCCCCCCACTCTCTGGGTTCGCTTTCTTTTTTCCCCCCCCTCCCCCCCGACGCCCCTTTTTACGAATTTTTAAGATCAATATCGGCTCTTCTTCTTTCTTACCCTAAGACCCCCTTTCCTTGCAGGGTCTACTTTAGACAATTACGCACCTTTCGTTTTTTTGTTTTCTTGAGTGCCTTTCCCCTACGCCTCATCAACCGGACCCGAGCTCCCTTTCTAGCAAGGTGTATCCCCCTTTCTTTATTCGGGTCATGTGATGTTGAAGCTTTTTTCTCGCGTCGTCGGCAAGGGTCCCCTTTGCGTCGCCACGAAGCCGAGCGGCTTCGTGACACAGTTCGCCTTGTAGTTGGGATCCTTTCCCGGGGCCTTGGTTAAGCGTCCCCACAAATAATGATTGTGATCCAAGTACCCCCCCCCCCATCACCGTGAACGGCGTGTTTCTGTAGATAAAGGTCCTTTTCCGTGCGAGTAAGTTCTTTCCATAATATTTTTTGTCCGTCGGCCTTTTTTCCCCAGAAGCCCGCCCGCACGTTTGCCGTGTTATAGAAGCCCTTCCCCCAGCACTCGAGATTCGCATGGGCATTTTTCGCCTCGTTCTCATTTTCTGAGAACACGTCATTTCGGGCGCGTGAACCCTAAAGGCGGAGCTTGGAGGAGGGGCCCTCCTCTCCCAAGTTTGTACCTAGAGCGCAGGTTGCAAGACGTGGCCGCCCCCAAATGATATTGCCCATACCTTCACCTCTTTTTTTCTTCCCCACCCCGCCTTTTCCCCGTCCCCCCTCTTCGCACCGAGAAGCTTTGTGTTTATTCCCCTTGTTTGTTGCGTTGTTCCATCCCCTCCATCCAATCTCAAGATCTTGCTTTGTTTTTTTTCCCTTCCAATTGACACGTTTTTTTGACGGTTCCTACACATTTATCTGTGCTCTGGTTTCGTCGGGCTGCTTTCCCGCCGCCGGACAGGTTATTCTCGCCACCGCAAGTACAGCAGGGTTGTCCTTTTTTTTTCCCCCCAGAGGGGTGGCATTGTCGGTCGGGTGAACCGGACAGACAACCCCCCGCTCCACTTCTTCTTCTTCCCTTTTCGGAATACATTTTTCCCCCTCCTTTTTGAGGCTCGAAAAAGGACCCACCTCCCCTTGTCGTTTCTTTATCTAGGAACTTTGAAGGGAGTTGCCGATCATTTTTGCGTGTTTTTAGTTGCGGCCTTTCTCCCGCCGCTAGCGGCAAGGTTTTGACATTCCGTTTTTCCGCCCTTATCGAAGCTCCTGAGATCTTTTCCCCCCACAACCCCCTTATACGACATCCCCCCCCCCAGACCCCCCAGACTCGTCGTTTTTTTGTTCACTCCCCTTTTTGGGTTCCTTCTTGACCGCCTCCGGTGTCGTTTCCCCTTCACCGTACTCGGTTTTGCCTTTTTGACCTCCCCCTTCGGTCGCTTATCGATTCTCTAGGAACGTTTTTTTGAGTCGTGGTGCACACCCACAATAGTGCCCTTTAATCTCCCGACAATTTTTCCATTCCCCCTTCAGCAGTCAGCCGTAGGGAAGTCTTTTTTTTTTTCGTCTCGTCAAACCCCCCCATTCGGCGGTCCCCATGGGGTCGGCCCGCCGGTGGAGTCCCCACACGGGCTTTCTTGCAACCTTTCGTCCTCCGGTTACACAGCCCATCTTGATGATCATCTCCTGCCTCCAAAGTCTCTGCTCTGACGTTCCTCTGTAAGATCATTTTCCCTGCGAGCGATGTATTCAATCTGTGTAAGCTAATTTTTTTTTCGGCGCCCCTGCGCTAGTTCCTCTACCTTTGGTTCCCTTTGATTCGCTGTAGCGTGTGCTCCCGCCCTTTCGAGGTTCCTGGTCTGTTTATCTTCTTGCTTGTTTCCGGTAGATTCCAGCCCCCTCGGCCAACCTGTAAGCTCCAAGAGCCGTCGCGTGTTGTTTTCCGTGACACACCAAGTCCGCGGTATAGGTATGCCGTTGAGGCAGGGATGTCAGTTCCCACAGACCGCCTTCCCCGGCCCCCGAAGCTTTTGCGGCCATCACTGAACCTCTTTGGAGCTGGAGCAGGGAAGGCGTGGCTTCCCCCGTTATTGTACGTCGTTGATGGTCGGTTGTTGCGACGAATGGTCTTTCAAAACGGCCCACCATAGCTTTCTTTTTTCTTTCGCCGCGTCCCTCCGCGGCAACTTGCCCTCGGACCTCCGCGCAGGTTTGCCTTTTCTCCCCACGATGGAGTTCTTTTCTCTTTCCCGAACATTTCTCGGTGGATTGAGTCTCCATTTTAAGCATTATGCGGTTATGTAGACTTCTTAGGAAGTCTTGTCATATCGGCGCCTTCAAATTCCTCCGCGGTGCCGGAGGGCTTTGCGATGCACATGGAACTATCTTTTTTTTTTTCCCCCCCGATCTTCATTGACCGGATAGAATCCCCCCTGGGCTTTTTTTGAAGACTGTCTTTTCTCGTTCGCGCCGTCTGAGTTTTTTTTTTTTTTGCGTTCTTTTTCTCTTTTTTTTGTGGCCAATTTTTCAACTCTTTGTTCCCCCTCGCCCGTCTGGCTCCTTAGGCCCCCAAAGTTGTATCCGTAGGACCCGCGCTGCGAGATCGTTTGAGGACCTTTTCTTTTTTTTTCCCTGCGCGTTCTCTACGGCACATGTTTTTGGACCTGTTGCGTTTTCTTCCCCCTGAATGCTCTTCTTTCCAA
>Ga0179593_1596821_pt1 | contig 13637 bp, 20 predicted proteins | sample CZODoug2_1_08_16_FD_185931 | JGI IMG/M metagenome (GOLD analysis project Ga0179593, IMG submission 185931) | Vadose zone soil fungal communities from Angelo Coast Range Reserve, California, USA - CZODoug2_1_08_16fungal (PacBio error correction) | ecosystem: Environmental > Terrestrial > Soil >... | reverse complement strand
TTGTCTGGTGTTTTTTCTCGAAGGTGTTTCGGTTTTTTTCCTTGCGAAGGCCCATGGTTTTTTACTTTTCTTGGTTTCCGGCAGGAATTCTCGGTTCTTTTTTTGCCCTGGCCCCCCACCTTGCTTTTTTTTTTTGCGTTTTGCCTGTTCTATCCGGTTCTTTTTTGGTTATTTTCTTTTTCCCCCCCCAGTTAACAATTGACCTTTTCCTGGCGCCAGGGTTCTCACGCAAATTGGGGCCCTTGGTTGGTTGGCTGTTTTTGCTCTAGCGCTTTTGGTTTCCGTGGTGTTTGCTGGACCATTTCCGGGGTGGTTTTTTGCTGGAAGTTTCCCTCCTCCCCGGCCGTTTCCCCATTTTGTCCTGACTTTTGGAACGGTGGTCTTTTCGGCATGTGGGGATTTTTTTCAAGACACGGAGCCCCCCGAGGCTTTATAGAGATTTCGTTTGATTGACGCTCGGAATTTTCCTTTTTCTTTGTCCTTTTTCTCTCAATTGAATACCTGATTGGCGTGCGGTCTAAAAAAATCTCGTTCTTTTTTTTTCATGGAACGGTCACCACCTTTTCTTTTCCGAAAGAGCCATCGGGACTCGGTGAAGGATGGTTGTTTACCCGCGTTTAAGGGACCTTTTGGGGATTTACATTCCATGCCCGAGGGGGGCTTTATGGAGGGTGTACTTTTTTTCTGGATTTGTTAAAACCTAGTCTGACTTCATGATGGTTGCCTGCCTCTCTTCTCCCGGGGCATCGTTTTTTTATTTGGCACATGGGTTATCTTTTTTTTTATTTTTCTTCCATGATTAGTCTGGCGTCCCATCTTTTCATTGTCAGGTGGCCCATGCAATTTGGGTCTTTTTTCCCTTTTGGGCAACTTTTTAAGGTTGAGAAGGGCCTCGAGAAGTTAGTGGGTTTTTTTTTTGCTAGACATCTTTTAGGATTGTTTCCCACCCCCTTCCCCTCCCCCGGGAGCCCCCCCGGTTCTCCCCCTTTTGGAAACGGGCTTTTTTTCGTGAGGGATCCGCGGATATGCTTTTTCCCCGCAGATTAATGATGACCCTTCTGACCCCTCAAAACCTCTCTCCCCCTTTCTAATTGATTTTTGCTCCCTTCATTAGCACGCCTTCTTGGAGACTTGGACTCTTTTTGCTGTGCTTCTCTTTGACTTGGTTCTTCCCAACTAGGGTGGGTCTTTCCTTTTTTTAAGGCGGTTAGTTGTCAAGATCTCCCGTGCCATTAACACCTATTATGATCACGGTGAATTTCACCCTTGTTGGGATGGACCAAGCCCTAAGCCCACCCCCCCCCGATTAAATATTTCCCCCCCCCCCCCCCCCCCCCGGGGTTTTTTGGACGGGAGCATGGACCTTTTTTTTTTCGTGATCTGGTCGCCCCCTTACAGGAGGGCCCAAGGGTTTATTTCCCCGCGCGACCCTCTTTTTCCTGCGCTGGGACTTTCTTCTCCCTTTTAACGGAAAGAACTCCCCCGCTCTATCACGGGGCAGGCACTTCCCTTGAAGGACTCCTTTCTTTTCCCTTCTGGGGGGGACGCGGCATTTTTTTCTTTCAACGAGGATTGTCAGCGGTTCTTCCACCCCCCACAATTTTTTTTTCTTTTTCAGCATGCCGGCGCTTTTCTTTTTCACGTATTATGGGTCGGGTCGTTTTCCGCCGTGATCTGGGTCCCCTTCCCCTTTGCGCCCCTTTTCCCCCCTCCCAATCCTTGGAATTTCTTTCCTCCGGACCAAATTGTTCCGGGGTCTTAAATCTGGCGCAAAACGTGATTTGTCCGCATCACTTATGAACATGGTCAATCGTTCGTTTAGTCTTTGAGCAGTCTGCGGAGCCCATTCTCTTTCCCCCTTGAAGCCGTTGTTCTTTTTCTTTCAGGAAAGGGCTTGCCTCTTTTTAATGAAATGTCCACGATGGCATTAGATGGGCCTTGTTTTTCTTTTTCTTTTTTTCAACCTTTCCCACGAGTTCCTTTTTTTTCCAGGGAGCGGTGTAAGTCCCCTTTTCCCTTGATCTACTCCCCCGACAAATGTTGGAGGAGATTTGTTTTTCACCCCCTTCCCGACTACTGTTCGCCGGATCTTCTTTTTTCGCTGATGGAGATGGTCTTTTTGCCCTTCTTTGTATTTTTTCATGGACATTAGACACCTTCTTTTCTCCAATTTTTTCTTTCCACCAAGGGGAAAAGTACTTTGTCCCTGCATGTCAATTTGGGGGGTTCCTTTCCCCTTTTTGCCAATTGCCTGGAAAAATCCCTTTACACAAGTTCCCTTTTCCTTGATACCGGTGTTCTTTTCCTGGGATAATTCCTCCTTATAACAAACCTTACCCTTGGAGGCAGGGCGCCACGACCCGTTTGACCTCTGCTCGAAACCCCCCTTTTTCACCTTTCGGTTCTCACATTTTTGAATTCTCCCCTTTACCCTTAAGGAGGGTCGGCCCTTCGGCGCAGAACCCCTTACCACAACGGGTAACCTCTGTGGACCCCCCTAAAACGATGGCTTTCAGTGGTTGGCTACGCCCCCCGTTTTTTACATCAGCAATCGTCTCCTGCAAACTTCCCCATCCCCCACCCACTGCATGGATGGTGCTTGGCAGTTTGGCGGTGCCCCCTGGCCTCCGTACGTAGGAGAAATATTTTTCATTTCATTGGCACCGGGTGATTTTCCCTCTGAATTTCAAGCCAGGCGTTCCTTGAAAGGAGTCTTGGTTTTCCTGGATTCGGGCAATTTTTTTTGGGGACCAACCTTGTACCCTGACCCAACATAAACGAGCCGGGTTTATTCCCTTTCTTTGAGCACCTCCTTTTCTATCTTTACTGTGGGGGGGGTGAGGGCCTTTTTCCTTTGGTTTTTTCCCCTTTCCTCTCGCCTTTTCCCTGCGGTCCCCCCTTTTCCTGCTTGGGGTGCCCTTTTCGGCGTTGGGATTTTCCCTGCGGTGATTCCTCATGGGTTTTCCTCCCGAAAGGTCTTCCTTTTTTCCGAAAACTCGGCACTTTTTCCTTTTTTCTAGGTGCTGTTTCGTTACCCAGACTTCCCCTTGACCAAGGCCTGTCCCCCCCGTTACTCTCTTTTTTCTTTCCCCCAGAACAATTTTTCCCGTCGATGTTTCTTACGGCAGGGCTCCATTCTTTAAGGTCCCCCGTTTTGTTTCCCCCCAAAACCTGTTCGAGGGCCTTTCCGGTTCTTTTACCATTCCCACAAGCCAGGGCAGCTTCCTTGTTTGTGATTTTTTTTCCGCCAGGATGGACAACCTTTATGGGTCTTGGTTGTCCTGCCTCTCTTTCCCCCTTCCCCTTCCTTTTTAGATCTTTTCAGGTTGCGGTAACTTCTCTTCTCCCAATATTCGTTACGCACATGTGGCCCCCTTCCTCCACCCCTGCCAAAACGGGTTTCCCCTTTTCTTTGGGGCCGGGGCCCTCCTTCACTGAAGAGATGCAGTTCCTTTTATCTTCTCCTTTCCCTTCTAAGGGTTGTTGTGGTTGATGATTCTTCTGTTCCTGCAAGGCTTCCAGTTTCTTTTTTCGGACGCAGGTAAGTCGACTCTTTTTTTGGCCGGTAGGTTTTCTTCCCCCCCTTCTTTTGGGGCAGCCCAGGATCCGGTCCCTTCTCTCCCCTGCGGATGACCTTTTTTTTGTTGTTTTTTTTCTTTTTTTTTTTTTTTTTTTGATTTTCTTTCAATACCTTCCCACCCCAAGAACCATCTCCTTCCATTCTTTGCGTCGTGCGCCCCCTTTTTCTTCCGATAAGGCTGCTGGGTCTTTTTTTCGGAGGGCATTTTCACCCAGGAACTCCCTTTGCCCCCCTTTTCCTCAGGAACCGTGTTTTTTGCCCCCTTTTTCCTAACTTCTTTTTTTTTGCCGTAGCGCAGTCTTGTTGTCGAGGTTTGGTCTTGGATCTCCTCACGTCTGTTATTTTTCCCCCTTGTGAATGAGTCTGTTTCTTTTTCTCCCCCCCCCCCCGTCCGAAGGACTCTTGCCTGCATGCTTTTCGAGGGCTTTCTTCGCATCCACGACCTCCCGTCCTCGGCCGGCACCAATCTCTCTTTTCGGACAAGGAATGTTCTCTGAATTTTCCCCCCCACCCGGAAACCCTTCTCACAGGAAAGGAATCCTTTGATCGCAAGGGTCCTTTTTTCCCCCTCCCTCCCTTTTGGGTAATTGTAGATGTGGGGGACCCCTTCTTTCGTTGGTCAGATCGTTTCCCTTTTTTCTAGAGGGGACGGCCTTTGCGGACTAGGAGACCTCCCCTTCTTGTCCTTTCCTCCTTCCCTGACGCCAAATACATTCTTTTTTTTTTCCATTTTTTTTTTTTCCGTAACAAGGCTGGACGCAATGCAAGCCCTTTCCCGTCATTTTCTGTCCTTGTGGCCACTTTTTTGGTGAATTCTTTCCTGTCCCCCTTTGAGAAAACCTTGCTTGCCTCCTCGGTGTTCGAAGGTTCCCCTGGTACCGTTTGGTTTTCCTTACAGACATGTTTCGAAGGGCCGGCTCCCTTTCTCAATTCTTGATGTTGTCCTTTTTTTCGAGGGTTTTTTTTTTCCTTCCAGGTCGTTTTTGCTCTTTCGGGCGAGGGACCCCTGTTCGTCCTGTCTCCTTTTCTCCCGGTAGCGGATCCCGTCTCCTTCAAGATGGATTTGCCCCTCCTTTTCCCCTCAACGCATGGTCCCCTTATCCTTGACGCTGTCGACCTTTTGCTCTTTTTTTCCTTGAAGAAAAAAACACATGTCTTTTGGTCGTACCTTTTTTTTCTTCCAGAACTCCTTTCGGCTCCAGCCAGCTCCCTTTCTGTCAGACCTCCTAAGGCGAAAAAACCCTCCCTTTCCCTTGTTTTTCCCCCAGGACATTTCTCCCCATCGATTGGAACATCAGGTAGAGTCCCTCGAAGGAAGGGATATGGGCCTCCCCCTTATTTCGCTTTACACGTCCCCCCTCTCCGGGCCTGCTTGGCCCCTCCCCCCCTTTTGCGGAGCAGTGGTTTTTTTCCGAGCGAAGGTTTTTTCTGTGATAACAACGGGCTGCATTTTTTCGGGGTTCACCCTTCTTTTTTTTTTCAGGAGCAGAACCGTCCTTTCCCTTCTATTCGACGATTTTCCTGGGGAAGGGAAACGAGTCTTCTTTGGAGCAAAATTCCCCCCCCTTTTACGTTGCAGAGCCCCGGCTTCGGCTGTAAATGGCAGGTTTTTTCTTTTCCGAAATAACGGGGACGGTTGTTTTTTTTGAACGAATTCCCTTCCCACAACCGTCATTCCCAACAAGCGGCCATCCCTTTTTTCCCAATTCCCCCTTTTATCATGATGTGTAACGGAGGGACCTTTTCCCGAGTTGAAAGGCCCGATTTCGGCCTTTGCAGGCGTCTCCCCTTTCCTCCTGGGGCTTCCTAACTTCTTCCAGGGTGCAGGCCAGGGATAGTCTTTTCCTTTACAGATGATTTTTTAGGGCCCCTCGTTGGTCATAGTTTTCTCGGTATACACCCTGGTGGGAATTTTGGGCCGCGTCCCCCCAACACCTTCCCTTTTTTATGCTCGCCTCCGGGGTCCCCCTTAAATACCTTCCTTTTTTTGGATGTGGCGTTCCCTTTGAAAATGTCCTCTACGCCTCCTCCCTTTTTTGGGGATGGCTCGTCGTTCTTCCCCACATGCCACCTCCCTTTGATACCCCAAGTCCTGGGTTCGACCACCCTCGTCCCGTCCCCCCCCCATCCCTCCCCCCCAAAGTGCCCTTCCTTTTTCCCCCCGACTTCCGTCCCAAGGCAATAGGCGTTCTTCTGTAAGGACTCTTGTAAGTCAGTTTTTTTTTAGGCTAGATCTCTTTACGGGTCTGGCCCCCCTCTTTTTTTTTCCGGTCCTTAAGTTTCATGTGTTCGTGCTACCGGTTTATGGACTGCCCTCTCCGTGTCTCTTTTTCCTGGGGCCAACCTCCGCCCCTCCTGGCCCTTGCGCTTGTAAAACAGTTGATACCCCCCCCTGTGGAATGGCAACCGCCTTTTTTTTTTTTTAAACGCCCCCCTCTTTTCTCCAGCTCATCATGAGGATCGTATTTTTTTTGCCATGCCAAATCGATAAGGGCCTTGTGGCCGAATCGGCCTTCTTTCTTTACGTCAGGCCTTTTTTTCTCCGCCCCTCGAAAACTTTTTTCAGAATCTCTTCTTTTCCTTGATGTAACCTTTTCTTTTTTCTCTGGCTTACAGGCCGGCTTTTCGGACACCAGCCCCCTTTCAGACACTCGTGTTGGCTCTTGCTTCAAGGCCGGTTTTCAAGAAGCCCCAATCCACGCGGATTTTTTTTTTTTGGCGTGGCCAATGTTTTCCCAGATGGATGCAATTTTTCTTTCCGCGTCCCCTTTTTCCCCCCTTTTATTGCTTCACGATCTTTTCAGGACAACCCCCCCCCCCAGCGGTTTTTCTTTTGTCGGACCTACGCCCTCTTTTTTGAGCCTGGTTTTCCACCTGCGATCTACGCGATTTTTCCGGGTACCGTTCCCCCCCGGGAGGCCGACTTCCAATGCCCTGTCCAGTCTGCCTTGGATTAACCCCTCCCCTGACCCAGCAGGGCAAACCCCCCCCAATTTTTTTTCTTTTTTCCCTACCAAACCAATGTTTTTTTTTTTGTGGCCGCGATTTCCCTGCCCTGTGCGGTTCTTGGTTTTCTTTCCGGACAACCGCGTTTTTTTTTGATAGCCCCCCCTTTTTCCCCCAACTTTTTCCAACACCGGCAAGGTTGGTCCCCTCCCCCCGAAACTTTTTTGCCTCCCCCTCCCCAATGCTTTCAAACATACGGAGGTTCAGCCTCAACCTAGAGGACAGACAAACCCTTCCCCGGGAACTCGCTGTTTCCCCCTCTCTTTCTAATTACCACCCATTTTCATTAACGAATGGTGGGACCCAACCTCGTGGAAGTTCCCCCAGACGATCTCTCTCCCCCTCACGGTGTTTTTTCTTGATCGGCATTTAGCGGGTGGGGGGAAAAACAAAATTCGTTTTCTTGCCTGATGTCTTTTGAGATATTTCCCATTCTCTCGGGATTTGTATGTTTTTTTTCTTTCGAAGGGGTGTTTTTCTTTTGGTTTTTTTTGGTCTGCTGACTCCTTGTCAGTCTAGATTTGTTCCCTTTTTTTTTAGGGGAGAATTTATCTGGGCGGTTTTTTTCCCCCCAAAACCGTTGCGGGTTGCCCTTCTGGCTTTTCCCCCTCCCGGACGGGTTGTTCGCAATCAACGCGTACCCCTTCTTGGCGTCCTTCCCCCCACGCCCCTATTGGTGGTTTTGTATTGATCTCTCTAGATTTTGAATTGGCTGTTCTTGTTTGGGTCTCTCCCCCCCCCAAGGCGGGGATGGATGGCCTGTCTTTAGACCCCAAGTTGACCTTGCTTTTCAACCCTCTAGTGAGCTTGTTCGATGTGGTAGTTGCGATCGATTTTCCTTATGCTCCTTTTTTTCTATTCCTTCTCTTTGTGTCCCCGTTGCTCTTTTTCGGGAAACAACAAGGCCTGGCCTTTGTCCTGCTTCGCTCTTCTCTTCACATGCGCGTTAGCCGACCTTCTGTCAGGCACCATCGGTTTACTTTTCTTGGAGGTTCCCCCCGGCCGCGTTTTACCCCCTTTAATGAACCTTCTTTTTTTTTCTCCGCTGGTCGGTTTGTCACTTTCTGAAATTTTTCTTTACCCCCTCCCTTCCCTTTCCTGACTCTTTTCGACGGTTCTGGGGATTGCTTTTTTACAAATAGGTCTGACGTCCTTTCCCGATTTTTTCTCTCTCTCACCCTCTTTGGGAAAAGTGGTTTTTTTTTTTTCTTTCTCGATCTCCATTTGTTTTCGGGCGTAACATTCTTTTTTTTCTGTGAATTTTCGGTTTGCCCATTCAGTCCGCTTCTAAAGAGTGGAGCCTTGCTGGGGGGTCTTTTTCTCGGGAGGCGAGTGGCTCCTGTGTGACTCTTTTTTATAGAGAGAGGTCCTTTCACCGGGTCATCATTCCTTTCCCTACACAAGGGGAACTTTTTTACCGTTGGAAAGGTTTCTTTTCCAAGGCGGTTCATAGACTTCCCCGGTCTCTTTCCTTGCTGACACTCTTTTCTCCGCAGATAGACTCCAACCCTTTTTTTGCGAAGCGCGGCGACTTTTTTTTCCTGATTCCCTTCCATTTTTTTTCGAGTTTTTGCTTGAAGGGACTTGCGACCCTCGTGCTGGATCAAAGTCAGGTGTCTGGGAAGGGTGATTGATTTTTTGCTCACGAACGCCCATCCACCCTCGCGTTATTTTCGGGAGGAGAGAATTCCTTCGGACCCCCCCACGTTTTTCACAGCAGTGCATCGGATTTGAGGAGGGGCGGTCGGCCCCCTGGACGTGATCTTTTCTTGAAGCTTCCAAACGGCCTTTTTTTTTTTTTTTGGGAAGGGACTGGGTAAATTAACGATGGCTTTTTTGCGACCTTCTTTCCCTAAAACGTTTTCTTCTCCCCCACGGATATTGGGCCTGCACTTATTCAGGGGGAAGGGGCCCTGTTTTCCCCTTGGACGGAGGCCCCCCCCGGGCTGTTAAAAGGGGATTGTGACACTCACCGGGTCATTCCGTTTTTCCCTTGAGTCACTTTCAATTTTGCAATATTTTGTGCGATGGGGATTGTTTTTACACGTACCCGTGTTGATTTTTTCCCTTTTTTGGCGGACAAGGTTTGGCGTCCCTTTTTTTTTTTTTCCCGAAATCATGATCGTCCAGCATTTTCCCCCCGGGCGGGTGTTCTGGCTCCCCGCTTTTTTGTTCCGATCGTTCCCTGAAAAACTGGAATCGTCTTCCTTACAGTATGGACGCTTTCCCCCGGATAGGTCCTTCCCCCCTTTTTGATCAAAAAGCCCAGGGTCTGCTTTCAGGATCGCGGACTCTTTTGGCCAACATTGCTCCCTCCCCCCCTTCCTGGGCTCGCTGGGGGCCCGAAGTTTCTTCCGGGTTCGGGACCTTTCCGCGGATCCGTTCCGCTCATTCGTAAGTTACCGTTTCCCCCTCTACTGATTTTCCCATCGCCTTTGAAGGATGGGCCGGGTTTCAACTTCGACGGTGAGTTTTTTTTTCTTCTATTTCCCTCCTGCGTCTTTCCTTATGCTGGGCATATTTTGTCGTTTTTAGTGCAGGACGTTTAGGGGGGGACACGGCCATTTTGCCCACTTTCCTTTGGACGTTTCCCCTTTGCCCTTTTTCCCCCCCCTTGTTCCCGCGGCACCCCCGTCGGGGGGAATGGATACCGCAGACATGGTTGGAACTTTTCCGAAAAAACTGTTTCTCCGTTCTCCGCGCCCTCCTCCTTCCTTCCTCGGACAGCCTGCTCTTCCCAAAAGGACACCCCCCATCATGGTGTTGGGCGGCTCCCTTCCTTTTTTCATGTACCAATGTCCTTTTTTCCAACGGTACCTCCCGGAAACAAGGGTGCTTGGCGGTTGCCCTTTTTCCCGGGGGGTGAACCATCGCAATCCTTTTCGACACAGTAACCACCCAATTACGGGTCTGTCTCTGGTACCTTTCCCTTCTGGTTACGTCGAAGCATTCCCTTTTTTTTTTTTTCGATTGTATTTTCGCCGTGGTCTGAGCATCCAGGCGCTCCTAGGCGTTCCCCCCCTTCTTCTGGCCGTTTCTCGATCGGGTCAATTTTTGATGGTCGATTTACCAATCCTTTCGACTCCTCCCCCCCCAAAGCCGCTTTGTTCTCTCTTTCTTGGCGATTTTTTTTTTTCCCTGATCTTTCCTTTTGGACTGATTTTTTCGGGGTGCGCTCTCTCCGGTTTTCCCTTTCTTCACGGCCTTCTTTCTGCCAACGATATTACGAGGTGTGGCGTGTTCCACATAAGGGTTTAGTCCCTTCCCTACCCCCTTCCAGAAGTGCCGAAATTTCCATAAATTTCTTCTTTCGTGGTTATTTCTCATCCCAGACTTCCGGGTACCCGCGTCATTTTCCCCTTGTTATGCGCGGTTCTAATCAGTCACTCGTGCGTCGGATGTCTGCGCCCCTGATATTCTCCACTGATTTCCTTTTCCCACCCACGTCTCTTTCCCCTTTTCAGTGTTACTTAACCCCAATGACCCTTCGACCATCCCCAGCCAAAGCTCTTAGTATCTCACTAAAGATTTTCACACCCTTTTTTTCCTTTTTTTGGTGGCAAATTGCGATGGAAAAAAGCTCGCGTGTTTTCTTTTTTCCCTTTTCCCCCGGCAATCCGCTTCTAATTATTTTCCCGTAATTGCCTTTTTTTTTTTTTTTTTTTGGTTGTTGGTGCCAGACGCCAACTTCCCCTTTTTAGTAGACTAACCCTGAGGGCCGGCTCCCCTTTCTTCTTGCACTGTCCCATCGCTTTTTTTGATATCTCTCTCCCTTTGAGAGGGAGATATCATCCTGGCAAGCTCCTTTCCGTGCTGGGGCCCGGGGCACGCAAGGTAAGCTCTTTGGAAGGTACTGCGTCTTCCCCTTTTTTGGCGTCGGCGCAAAAGTTTTTCTTTTCTTTCGATCAGAGGATGCCGTTGACCTGCCGCTTTTTTCGAGCGCGTTTCCCCCCTTTTCCTTGGCCCCCAACCCCTCCCCCCTTTCAAGTTTACCATCTGGCGTTTTTTTTTTCCCCTCAGATAAAGCGGCTGGCTGTTTGCTGGTGGGTCCCACCATCGTGAAAAAACTTTCCCCCTTGTGTAATCCTTTCCCCCTAAGGAGCCCCTTTGCAGGCCCCTTTCTTCGTGGTACCGAGTTGTATGAAGAGACTTTGCAAGGGCCGTTTCCCCCACTGTGGGAATGAGTTTCTTGGTATTGATTCCCCCCCTTTTCCCTTTCTTTTCCCTTCTTCTGCTGCTTTGCGTAGGCCTCCCCCCTTTTCCCCTTTCCCAACGACATAGATATACGTTTTTCCTGCACCCCATAGCTGCGTGTGGGGCGGGAGGGGTTCGGGCCGACAGGGCCCTTTGGCGAGAAAAGGCTCCCTTGACTCGTCCACAACAGAATCTTTTCTTCTTGATCGGGGGCCCGTCCCTTCCCTCCCCTCAACGGAGCGTATTTTTCCTTTTTTTCCCCCTTGGTCAGACCGAAACCCTCGCATATCGACGGACGGAAATCCTCCTTTCCCTGAGCAGCATTTTCTTTTCCTTTTTTCTGCACGGGGTCGGCCCGTACTTCATTTGTTTTTTTTGTTGTTGTTTCGGGAATGATTCCCGTTTTTTTCCTCCTGCAACGCACCCCCTTTTTTGGGGACCCTTTTTTTCCTTTTTTTTCCTCTTTTTGCGATTTTTCCCCCGGGCGAGCAAACGTTTGCCTTGCACCGCCTCGGTCGGTACGTTGGGGGAACGACTCTTTTTCTTTGTGCCGACTTCTTTGCATCCTCTTGAGAATTATTGATGTTTTGGGGCCTTTGGTGTCCTCAGTCCGTAGAGATGGCCTTTTTTCTTTCCCCCCAGTTTTGGACCCTTCTGCCTCTTTCGCCGGATCCAGTTCCTTTCCCTTTCCTTTTGGACGGCACGGGCAATTTGCAAAAAACTTCTGTCCGTCCCGACGGCACCTTTTCCGTACTTCTTGAGAATTTCTTTTTTCCAATGGGCGTGTCGTAACGTGTTCCTTTTCCCCCTTCCAGACAAATGCAAAGATGCACTTGCTCATCAGATGGAATCTCTTCTCCCTTAAACCCCCCCCCTCTTCCGGGGTTCCGGGCCCATTCCCCCCCCCCCCCCCTCCTTGGGACCTAGGTTAGAGGTACGTCCTTAAGCGCTTTCAGGGATTCTCTGATTCTCGTGGGCCCTTTCTGACTCCGCCTGCCGTTTCCCATCGAGGGCCCTATTGTTGCCTGTGGCGGAGTTCATGCAGGCTGGCCCCCCTTCAATCCTTTGTGAATCACAACGTTTTTCTCCTTTTCGATGGGTTCGACCCCCCGCCAGAAAAACACGGACCTCCCTGCGATGACAGTTCTACCCCCTCCTCTCATTTCGGGACCCCCCCCCTTCTTTTTTTCCTCGGCCCTTCCCGTGAAGCTCCCCCTTTTCTTGTCGGGAGTGAAAATGATTTGTGACGGGAATTCTCGAAATAAGGGGAACTGGTTTTTTCCCCGGTTTTTTCTCCCTGACCTACTGGCGGGCCCCTTTTCAACATCCCCCAGCGGCCATCGTGGCCCCATTTCCTGCTGGATCAGGACCTTTTTTCGTTTCAGCGATGAACCCCCCCAAAGCCCCGAGCGTTGGACAAGAGTCTCCGTTTTCTTCTTTCATTAAACTTTCTCCCCCAGTGGCAGGCAAGGCCCTCCTTTTTTCCTTTACAGAGAGGTAGCCCAGCCGCTCGTATTTCGTTTTTCTCGGTCCCCTTTCCTTTGCCGCGTCGGGAACCTCCCCCTTTTTTTTTTTGCTGTCCCCTCCTTGGTTTCCTTAAAAGTAATTGATCAGTTTTTTCTTTTTCCTTTGTGTTCATTTGGTGAACATCCCCCTATGCCTCGCTTTTCTCCTTTATTTTCCGTGACCACCCTTGCCCACTCCTTTTCTTCAGTCCCCCCCCCCCCCTTTTTCCTTCCCTCCCTCGCAAGCAACGCGCCAAAAGCTGCTGGTCTCACTTTGTAAAAGAAAATAGGGTTTTTCCTTTTAGCCTATTTGTCCAGGGGTCATTCTTTTTGGGCTCTATCCCCGGCGTTAAAGCTTTCTTTTCCCCCTTTTTTCCAGGGAAGGGCCGTTCCTTTGGCGAGGGGGTGGGGGGGGGGACCGGCTCCCTTTTCCTTTCCTCGTTTTTTGCACCGATGTGATTTTTTTCTTTCTGTCCGGTGATTCATCTTTCCAGCCCTTTTGATACCTTTGCATGGGGCCACCCTTTCCCCTTTCCCCGGCACAACGCTTTGTTTCCCTTAGCTCCATCATGGGCCTTCAACATCAAACGTTGCCCCCTGCCCCAACGTCTCTGCCGAAGAGAATTCCCGTCCTGCCTTTTTACGATTTTTCGTCCCCTAGAAACCGTCTCCAGACTTTATCCGTTGTTTTTAAAGGGCCTTTCGGAAGGAACGGCTCTTTGAACCCCCCCCTTTCTGCTCCAAAGCCCATCGTTTGCTGGCGTTTCATAACGGCCCGGTTCCCTTCCCCAACTCCATCCCCGATGGTTTGGGGCTGTCCCCTTTTTCCAAGCAGCAGCCAAGGGATGGGATTGAATCGAGGGCGGACCCTTTTTTCTCTGCCGCCAATTCCCCCCTTCGATGGCAGCGTGCATTGACAATACCTCCACATTGCGGACCTTTTTTTCCCTCGCGTCGAACCATGTCTTTTTTCCCCTGTGGTGCGTCGAAGAACACTCTTTCCCCCTTGGGAAAGGGTGGTCGCACCCCCCGTAAACCTTAAAGCATTATGAGGCAAATGAGACAAACCCCCCCCCTTCCCCCAGTGGCGTTTTTCCTTCTCTTTTCGTCATTTCGGGGAGTGTCTTTTTTTTCCTGCCCGGGCGACGGGGGATATGCCATTGGCCCCCCCCCCCCCCTCCACAAACGACAAAGGTTGTCCCTCCCCTCCCGAGAAATTCTTTCTTTCTATTTTTACCCATTGATTAGCAGCCCCCCCCCCCTTCCCTGCCGTAAAAACACCTTCGATTCTTCCCCTTCCCGAGCATGGGATCCTCCTTCAACATTCCCTTCTGTCCACCTCCGAAGGCCGG
>Ga0179593_1582904_pt1 | contig 13637 bp, 9 predicted proteins | sample CZODoug2_1_08_16_FD_185931 | JGI IMG/M metagenome (GOLD analysis project Ga0179593, IMG submission 185931) | Vadose zone soil fungal communities from Angelo Coast Range Reserve, California, USA - CZODoug2_1_08_16fungal (PacBio error correction) | ecosystem: Environmental > Terrestrial > Soil >... | reverse complement strand
TTATTCCACCGCATCGTGCCGGGAGACTGCCCCCGACTCCACCATGGACGCCCCCCCCTCCTACTTTTTTTTATTGATTCTATTCCTGAGAGGAGTCCTCCTCCATCTCTCTCCATTAATCCCCGTTTTTTTCCCAATCCCCTGGCGCAAAATCCGATCTTTCTGCAAAGATAGTTGCGCCGACTCCTTTCGTTTATCCCTTTTCGGCCATGAACTCGTTGCTGTTCTCGATAAAGAACTTCTCCCCTCGCTCCGAACCCTTAATTTGTCCATCTTTCCACAGGCGCCAATTCTCCCCTCTAGATTCCCTTGCGCAACAAAGCCACTTAGTTTCCGTTTTACAATCCCAAAACCATCCGATAAAGACGGGCTGTCCATATTCTTCCATCCTCATTTTTGGGTTGCGTTCAGGACCGAGTTTAGCTTTTTCTGAAAGTCTCCAGGTCATGACAAGCAAAGTCGAGGGATTTCTGCACTACTAGTCCCCAGGAAAACCCGCGACCTGTTCTTCGAGACTACTAGGGGGACCTAACGTTATGTTTGAGGCCGTCGCTCGCAGAATTCTGTCCCTAACGGCACGACCATTCGACCCTCCTGTTCGTGCTCACCATGGGCCGATTCTCTCGGCAATTCTGGAAGCTCTCCCTAGTAAATATGTTGGGTCTCGCACTCGCTGACTCTCTCCCCACCTCTCTCTTTTCCCCTGTTGGTTGTTTTAGATCTCGACGCTGCTCGTCCTTCGGACCAGATGTACGAGTTCGACGTCGCATAACCGTAGTTTGCTGCGGCGTAACTTGTTACCCCGCGTATCAGGTACCAAATGCTGGAAGTGCAAATGCACTTCCTCCGGCTTTTTTCTCCCCACAGACCTATATAAAGCCCTGTCGGCGTGGCCTCATGTATTTCCCTTTTTTATTAGCGCATTTTTTGGGGAGGTGAGTCAGGTCGTTTCGACCCCCGCACGTTTTCTCATATTCAAAAAGTAGTGTCCCTCCCGGACTTTGAGCCTCCCAAGCACTCCCGTCGCCAACCCACGGCTTGCGGACCTATCCGCCCACTCAAGTGCCTTTACCTTCCCACGTTGCTTCTTGAGAAGGGAAGGTTTTTTTCTTGTGTCGTTTTTGGGCAACAATTTTAGTCTCCGGTTCTTTTTGCCCACCTCGTACCGTCATTTTCCTTTTTTTCCGAGTGAAGGTTTAGTAGGATTTAATTTTCGTGTCTTCGTCCCATCCGTTTTGTCCCGCGGACCCAGAGAGGGATACTTTAGTTCTTTTGAGGAGGCCCCTCGCTCGGCCCTTTTTGACCCCGTGGATGGGGCAGAATGCATGCCAACATTTAGGCGCCGCTTCGTTTTGATTCCTTTTGTGGGTGTTTGTTTTGTGGTGGGGGGACGGCTTTCGCCCCAGGAAGATGTTTGTTTTCTGTTGCAGGTGCGATGGCGAATTTTTCTCCTTTGCCACTCCTTTTGCTTTTATCTGAGCGTTTTCTATATCCTTAGTAACGCTTATCGGGCGTTTTTTTTTCGCGTCGCGATTTCCTAGAAGGATTTGTCCGTTACCCTCTTCTGGCTTTCCCCCCCCCTTTCTTTCGCAGTCCGGTCCAGCTTGTCCCCAATGAAATCTCGTCGGATCTTCGTCCTCTCCCCGGCGGCCTCGGCTCGTTCGGGGCCCCCTCAATCCCTGCGGGATGCCTGCTATGCCCGACCGATATCGCCCTTGGTTCCCTCACCCCCCACCAGTTCATCATCTCTCGAGACCGTTTGCAGCATTACAGCCTTTTTTCATCTTTGGCACTCAGCTTCGATCGCGCCCCCGCCTCCCCCGTTCGAGCGTCCGTCGCATCAATGCCGTCTAACATCCAGCTTTTATAGCGTTGCGTCTACTTGCCGTGACGAACCTCCCCTTCTGCCTCGCCATTAACCGGATTAATCGCATCGAGACGAGAATTTTCGTCGCGTTTGCGCCCTCCATTAATCCCCCTTAACAGCCCCTCAGAGGTCCCTTTGTATGATATTGTGCGCCTCCGGTCGGCCAGACAGCCGGTTTTTTTTGTTTCCTCTTGCCCGTTCTTTGGCCACACAGTGGTTTCCCCCTCCTCTTGCAGAAAGCAAACCCCCTCACTTTCGTGACGAAGCGTGTAGATACCTTCCTCCCCCCGTTCTCGCTTTACAGCTCCCCGCTTTTCCCCCCCCGATCAGTTTACGAAGTCCATTCCCCTCTATTTCAGGCGCCACTGTCCTTACCCGCATATTTTTAAACAAAATTTCCAGAAACCACCATCCCAAGCGAAGGAGATTCAACTGACCCCCTTCCATCTATTTCTCCCCCGACCCTGCCCCCCCAGGGTCATTCTTACCCGTTGAAAAACACAGCGGTGGCTCTGGTCATCGAACTAATTCTGGCTGATAAGTTTGCATGACCCACAACCCTTTATCCGATTCTACGACAGTGATGCACCCCATTACGTTTTTATTTTATGCTAGCCCGGCAATGCAGTTTATCTCGAACCCCAAAAACCCTTTAACCGAAGAATGTCACAGTTAATCCCCCTGATCCGAAGAGAAGAATCGTCGGGTTGGTCCGCAATTCCGCCTTCCAAGCATATGTTTACAACTCGAGAGAACTTCAGACTTCGGCGTTTCCCAGCTATTACGTCGAGCATTAGCTTTTCCAGATGCTTGAGATAGTCTTGCATGGCGTCCTATCACAGCCCCGATTCGTTTTACCCCCACGAATGGGTGATAGAACTCACCCAGGCCGACTGCGCGGAGCATCGCATTTTTGCATTCCCGAAGATTTCCTTCTCCAGATAAATGCGTATTTCTGTTTTTTCGTATTCGCCTCCGCAGGCACCTTTTCCGTTAGATAGCACCCTCGCGCATGAATGGGACTCCGAAGACCGCAAACCCAAGATAACTTTTTTTCGCCAGGACATGTCGCCCGCTCCCATGCCGGTTGGCATCTCCTCTGTTCATTAACGCTGCCGCGTTGCTGTATCAAATACTTTCCTAATAGACTTCTTTTCCTACTCTGACATCCAAGGACACCTGCCTCCCACTTTCCTCGACTGGGGAGGTGTTCCAGATCTTCTTCCGTTCGAGTTAGACGGGAGCCCCCCTCCACCCATATATCTTTGCCCCCCAATTCTCTCCTCCGTTTTTTGGTTGCTCCCCCCTATATGGTCGTGAGAACTGGACCTACGAGCGATCTTTAGGGCAATTTTAATTCTCTGTACTTTTTTTTGCGCCGGACCTTGAACTTCCCGGACTTCCGACCTTGCTAGAGAGAGGAGATGGTTCCTTTTCGGCATCGATATCCCCCCCCTGCGCCGTCTTGGAGAGATCCTGTCTGAGTCTCTGCTTTTCGCGTAGATAGGATCCGCATAATTTCTATTTCCCCCCTGCGCGTATCGCCCCGCACGTATAGACCTGCTGCGGAGGACAGCCTCACCTTCCGCCGGAGTTTTTATTGCTCTCGGTAAGTCGCATTTTATTGACCCTGCCCGCGAATTCTCATTTGATAGAGTACCCCAAGATCGGTTTGTTGGTAAGTAAGAGAGGTTGTTCCGACCGATCCACCTTTATATCCCCCCTGCCATCTTAGATAACTAGACCGTTTTCCGACGTGAGGGGACCCAAGACAGTCTCTTGAACAGTTGCTGGCGACCATACGTGGGCCGAGTCCCCCTCCTTCCCCTTCTGCCCCCCCAGCTTGATTTTCGGATTAGGATTTTTTTGCCCAAAATTCCCCTAGCCCTTTGATCTGTAATAGTTCCTAACGTTTCCACCTGCAAGAGCATTCCAGGCTTTGCTATAAAACCCTAACGCTACAATGGTTTAAAAGGGAATCGGCATCGGCTAAAATTGTTCTACACCCCCTAGCCTCCCTTCTAAGTAGGTTTACCGCCTTGCTTCCCACGAGATCGATGTTTTTTTCCCTCTGTTCTCCTGGAAGTTGTGCAGGGGCGAAGGGGATCTTCCCGGAGGGAAGTTTTGGAGTGATATGTGGATCTTCCTTGCTAAGTTTTTGGGGGTTTGCTCAATGCTTCGGGAGGGGGGCCGGCTGGTGGTTTCCTTAGTGATTTTCTTTCTCTTCCTTCTGGCGGCGGATGTTATACCGTTGAAAGATACCCCCCTTTTTTGACCTTCTGCTTCCACGCTGATTTCTGGCTTAGGCCTTGTGAGGATTCATACCGGCTGTGCGATTGTTGCCACGAGAAAGCACCTCTGGATTTCTGTTATAACCTGCGGCGGCATCCCCAAGACCCCAGCCATCTACTTTCACCCATCTGAGGTTGGGTGACTTTATTCTTGTGCTTGATTTTGCGACCTTCGCCTTTTATCGCCGGAGTCTTCCTCTCTGTACCTTGAACTTTTTCTTTCTTGATCGGAGGGTTGTTATAAACGTCTCTCCTTCACTGCTACGTATTATGCGTCCGGCATCTGTGGAGAAGATTCTCTCTCCAGGATCCCGTTTACGTTTTTCGATATAGCGCTTCTCTCGACACGTAGTAGTGTCCCCCAATCCGGGACCCGATTTCCGGTGTATAATTCTGACGTCGTTTCCGGTTTGCTCACGTGATGATTTAAGGGGTGTCTTTCCCCCCCGATTTGTTCGGAATAGCCCGTGGCATACCAGTCTGGATCAGGGAGGAAATCGAGATGCTAAGTTAAGGCTATAAGGTGAGCAGCTCTAGTTAGATTACCCCCTTGTGGATTTTTCCGCAACTTCGTTTTCCGAAGGGCCGGTTCTCCAAGGAAGTTTTTTTGTACGCACCCCGAAGACCCCAGCCTTCCTCGCCCACTCCCTGGCCTTTTTTTTACAACTCCTCCTTATCCTTGTAGGAGGATTTCTTAATGACCTGACCCCCAGGCCTCATTTCTTTTCCAATCCCTGATTACCTCTCACCACCGATAGACCAACGACACCATGGCCGCCCCACTCCGAATATGGTCATACATTGTTGCTCCTGAATGATCCTTCATCGATCAGCTAAGCAGGGATTTGGAACTTCACATGCTTGGCACCGCAGTTCTCAGGTGCCAAGATCGGCGCCCTCTCTTTCTTCCCAGTATACCTGATCGAAATGACCCTCCGCCGTGGCCCTAGCTTAAGTTTTTCTTCTTTTACTTCCGGATCACCAGCCGACCGACCTTCCCTGCCCTTTAGGTCCCCCCTTCGACCACCGCGAAGACCATCTCTTCCCCCCCCACAAAAACGCAGACTTTTCGCCGAAACCTTCGCCCGTTTTTTTCTTTGAAATCCATCCCCCCCAATTGGCGATCCATCCTTTTTTTTTGTTTTGAATTCGTGCTAGGTCGGCCCTCCCGACTTGTGGGGTTCCGAGGTGATGAACGGTACCCATCTTAGTCGGTGTAGGGCGAACAATTACTCCCCGTTTGCCTGCTGTCCTTCCCTCTGCAGTTTTCCGAAGTGAAGGCGTTTTCCCGCCGAATGGTCTGGATCTCGGGAGCGGTCAAAGCCGAGAATTTTGCTCTCTGTCTTTGCAATAGGGTCTGTTTTTTTCCCCCTATTCTCCAGGTGCCCTTCTTTTACGAGCCCAGGATAGACCTTATGTCAGCGAGACGCAGCGGAGCGATTTTTTTTTTCCCCCCCAATTTACCTCCCATAAGTTGTTTGTTCGAGCTTGACCGATATTCTTCGTTTCAGGCCAACGCAAGATTCCTATTCCCCTCATCTGACCCGTGAGTCATTTTTTTCCATGAGGTACGACATGAGTTTTTTTTCTGAACTTGTTCCTCGTCTGAAGGAATCCTCATGTTTCTCGCCGACATTGTTCGCAGCTTCCTCCGAGATCCCCTGACCCCCGCGTTGAAAAACAGGACTTTTTATCGTCCCTTCCCCCGCAGCCGTGCGGCACTTTGCATTCTGCCGTGGAGGTTCGGCCCCCAAGAACCGCTATATCGGGTCTTTCCGTTCTTCCGGGCCTATCCCGCTCACGGTGGATGTCCTTCCTAGCATGCTAATACCCTTGCTTGATTCTTACCCCCAAGAGCTTTTTGTTTGGATAAGGGAGGACGTCGACCTTTTTTCTGAGTTTTTGGGCTCGAGTGAGCCTTTTTGAAAGATTCCCCGTCCTTTCCTTTTTCGTTTCTTTATGTTTTCTGAGGGAATTCTGGCTATCCTGAAATACGCGAAAGATCCATGAGAGCTTCCATAAGTCTTTATTTGGATGAGAGCCGAATTAGACAGCCGAGAAGTATTTGGTTGTCCGCCCTTTTTTGCCAAACTTTTATTTTGAGAGAGTTTTCCTTGAGTTTTTCTTTTTGTTAGTCCGATCCCCGGACTGGACCGCCCGCGCCGCGATCCACGACCGACTGGCCAAGGCTTCGGGGCGTCTTAAGGCGTTTAGGTTCATAGTTGGAGAGCCCGTTACCGAATGACAGGGTCTTCCAAGGCACGTGGAGGCAGGGGGTCTCGAGAGAGATCGAGCAGGAGAAAGAGAAGGAAGCCCTTTTGAGGAGAAGGTTTGGGGACTCTGGGTCTGCCCGAGATTTCCCGCTTAGGGTTTACCGTTAGGCGAGAACTCCATCGGAAGACCTTTGGGCAACGACAAAGACCTAGGCTTGTTTTTATGTGCAGTTGATTGTATTTTTATTTCCTTTTTTTTTTTGGACCGCCGTCGGCCTCCTTTAGCCGACCTTTCGCCTTCGTTCGGCTTCTGCTCCCAGATAACGACCTGTTCCACAGTTTATGCACCTGCGGCAAAACCATTTCTTTTCTTTCTAAAGGCTGTTTCAGCTGCCAGTATGGGGCCCCTCTCCCCTTTCGAGTCTTTCCTCTCTAGAGCCGGAAGATTTATGTGAGAGACGCCGTTTTCCGCCAATTAAGGAAGACCACAAACCCAGCGAAGATTCCTCGTCCCTCCGGAAGGATCGTAACTGGCCTCGATCCACCCTTGCCAACTTTTGTCCTCGGTCTAGTCTATACGAGGCATGTCAGTCGGAGGCTCGTGATGACTCCCATTTTTTTTCCACACTTAACACAAATCTTCGGACGGCAAGGATTCTTTTTTCTATCGTGTCGCCGCACGGTGTTCACGGAAAAGCGTTGAGGTGATATTGAACCTTCAACTTTTAAATTTCCTTTTGCCTCCCTGCTGTCCACCGAAACGACATCATCCTGACGTGCAGAAGATATCCGTTCAGTATTAGAACCCCCCAGTCCAGTACAGTTTGAAGTTTTTCGCTCAGCGTAGTCACTTTTTCAGGATAGCCCACCGTCGTTGAAAGTCGTCCGTCCCTCTCTCTTGCCCAAGACCTACCAAACCTCTTGATAAGGCCCGCTCCTCAGAAGCCGCACGCCTTCCGCCCCTTTCTCTCCCGTCTCCCCCCCAAAACACACTCCTTCCTTATAAGTCTGACAAGCAGATCCCTTGGCCCTTCTTTAGGCCAGGGAAATCATTTGTTTTTCTCTTGCTTTGAGTCCACACCCTTTAGATGTTTTAATCCCAGTGCACCTCAGTAGAGTTTGGCTCATTTCGAGAGAAACGGCCCTCGGTGAACTTCTTGTTTTTAAACCCCAAACAAAACAGGAGTTCAACAACATGGATCCCCATGTGGTACCTTTTTTTCACCGGATTACGTTTCCCCCGCCATCCTGTGCTTCCCCGCAGGGGAAGCTCCCAAGACTTTCCTTCTTGGGTCTAACCCTCCCCTAGCATAGCCCCCCTGCTGTTAAAGAATCGGCCCGGTCGATTCCTCTGTACGAGTTTCCCGCAAGGACCACAGAATTTTTTCGGTTTTAGAGACGCGTTCGAGGGTATTCCCACCCGACTGGTGTATCCCGCGATAAAAACCCAGGGAATCCATTCTTTTGCGGTAATTTGCGCCTGGACCCCTGAATTGGCACTCCTACATGCCCTGGCGGCGCAGAGGAGTGAGATTTCTCTAGCGCCCACGGCAACAATTTTACTCTCCCGTTACGTCGCCCCGGCTTTGTCGCCTTTCCATTGGATTCCCTTTCGTTTTCTTTTTTCGACGACTAAACGCGGCTTCGCCGAAGCGCAGTCCCTTCCCCATCCTTGACCCCATGGTAATATTTTGCGGCAGGGGATGGAGAAAAGTTCTCGCTTGTAGAACTCGAATTCGTATCAAGGGACTGGCGCCACCCTCCTTCGTTGGCGCAGATAGTTCGCTTGGCGTGATTTTCTTTCCGGCCAAGAACCCAATATATTTTGATATTCTTTTTTTTCCTAATATCCGTTGTGTTTTTAGTTTCGTCGAGCTTTCCAAACTATGCGGTGTTTATTGTCCTTCCCCTTTTCCCGCCGCCGGGCCCGAAATCGCCTTCCCTTTCGAGGGCCCTCCCATGCTCTTGCCTGTTTTGGCTTCGAGAGAATTCAGTCGGCTCTTCGTTCGAGCAATTTTCGATCGAGTGGTGATCCATCCCTGCATCGCTGACCCCCGTCTTTACACCTGCCTTTGGACCGGATTTCAGGTTTCGAGTCATCGTTTCGTTTTTTCAGAACGAGACTGAATGGCTCGCCCCCAAAGCCCGCTGTGTCGAAAAGGGACCTTTTACCACTTTTTGTTTAGTGCTTTTCGCGATGTGTTCAGCTCAAGAAGATTATACAGCGGCTGGCAGCTGATCACCCCCTTTAGGATCGTCTTTCGATGTCAGAAGGTGAGCCTAAGATTTGTAGAGCTAGAAAAAGACGTTTCCCTAATTTCAAGAGGAAGAAGAAGTTCCTCCCTCTCGCCTTCAAGATAATGCTCTGACGGGGATCCGGCGAATATTCATTTCTCCTCATTTTTTTTTCCCCACTTTGCGGCAAAGGAATTGGACCATATGTACCATGATTAAACCAGGCCGAGACCAAAGTTCCGATTGACTCCCGGGCGTTCGCCTCCTTGGACAAATTTAACAAATCGCATCACCCCTCTCTTTCGGTCATAGGGTTCCGTTAGAAAGAACCAAGGACGACTGGCCTTGCCCCGAATATATACCCCTGCTTTCTGGTGAATCGTTGTTATAGAGACAACTGGGAGGACATCAAACCCGCCAGTAGAGAAGCCCCCGACTGAGCCCTAAAACCCTCCAAGGCAGACGAGGGGGGGGGAAAACACCATCACAACCATACAACCAACCCTTTACCCACGCACGTGAGCGTTGGGGTTTGCAGCAGTTCTTGAACGTTTGCGTGGCGCATGGTAGAAGCCGTCGTCTGATGGTCCCTTTTTCTGGGATGATGCTATGGTTTTTCGGTCTCGCCTTTTTCGGTTTCGCGGTCTAGTGCTGGCTTTTTTTCTTTTTCCCGACGCTGAGCGCCTTTTTAGGCTGTCGCTTTGGTCTTCCGTCACCTGGACGTGGATCTACCACGTCGTCACATCCGATGTCTGGGCCACCAAGTTGCGTTCAGCGCCCCCTGTCGCCGGTGACGCAGACGCAAGTCACCCCTCGCGGAGTTTTGAGGACCTGAAGTCCTCAAGAGATACAACGATTTTAGCCGAGAAGGAGGTCCATGATTTCCGAGGGTTTCTGGGAGGCGCCATCCCCGCAAGAAGGCGGCTCCGTTTTCTATATTGATTAACTCTTTTACCCCTTTTTAGGCAATGGCTGTGCCTTCCACCTGGATATTCCGAGTGCTTCTATGACGTTTCGATTTGTTTCGGCGGAATTTTTGGAGTTTCCCCAGTGTCGCTACACGAAGGCTGCCCGCTCGATCTAGCTCGCACTTTCTTTGTGCAAACCCCGGGAACGCTTAATCTGGGATAATTCTTCTACGTATCATTGAGATGCCTTTTTAGAACTTTTGTTTTGCCGGCCAACCCCAGTCTTTTTCGGAAATCGCCAGCCCAGCGCCTTGTCGCTATTGCGTCGCCCAGATTCCCTCCTAGAGGATTCGTTTGGACAGGGGCGACACGCGCAGGAAGAGAGAAGGTTTCGTATCGCCCAGCGTGAGAAAGGATACACGATACAACTAGGGAGGACTCCCTTCTAGCAAACCCTTGCTTCATAGAAACCCCTCGATTCCTCCCCGGAGTAAGCCGATATTTTTTAGGGGTTCCTTGGATGTCTACGTCCCTCTTCTCCTGAATTGGAGCCCCCTAATTCCGGAGTCCCTTGATAAATCTTCGTCCCTCTTCGAAGCCCCCCCACCAGTACCCAACCCCCCGCGCCTCTTTCTCTCCCCCCTGCCCCCTCTGTGATCGTTCCCCCCTCCGCATTTCCGTCTCCCGAGCTGGCCCACTGTCACAATTGGAACCGCAAGTTTTTCTTTTTTTCCACTCGTAGCCCGCCCGTCATCTCCGCGCCTAAAGATAGCCCTTCACACGCCCCCTATGTGGAAGTTCAGCTCGATACCGTCCTTACCTACCCCCTTCTTTCTTTCGAACCTCAAGGACTGTCTTCCAACCAACGCGCCCGCCCGGACCCTTTCTCTTGCAAAACGCCCTCGGCGCAAACACCCTTAGCCTTCCCTGAAATACATCAACCCCCCCATACTCTTGGTACTAGCAATGTGTGATATTCTTAGGTAGGTCGAACCCTGACATGGGGGGGGGAAGATCTTCTGTCTTGATGAAACTTGAAAAGGGGCCACGAATAATAGGGAGTGATCTTCGACATTAATTTCCTGCAGCGAACTTCCCTCTCCGGTTCCCCCCGAGATGAAGGAAGTTTTTGCCCCGACTACATTTGTTTCTGTCTTAGGGAGGAGTCCCCCGAAGCAGCCGGTTAATGTGCAGCCCAGAAGGATAATTCGAACCGGTTATTAACGGCTAGCCCCAATACATGCTACATTTGAAATCATGAGGCAGACAGAGTCTATCCTCTTATTTTTGATGGCTAGAAGTTTTAGCCCTTCCCCCGTTGACATCGTCCCCCTATTTTATTTTCACCCATATCCGTTTTTTTTGTGTCATCTTTCCCTATCTTCGAGGCCTCTTGTAGAAAACTGCCCCCTAGGTACGCGGGCGCTCTGATTTAGCTCATTCCTGTGGTGATTCCGAAACCCTTTTTAAGAAGAGTCCAGTCATCCCCGCGGACGTTCATTCGTGCTTTCCTTCAGCTCGCCCCCTGACACCACTTGTTCTTGCGGTTTCAAACCGGCCTCTTGGTAGAAGCCATTGGGGTCGCGGGCATTCTCAGATTAAGTTCGAACTTTACTCCGGAAAGAAAGAGGGTAATTCCTAATTGTAAGGTCATCACTCCCAGAGACCTGCCACACCCAGGCGTGATTTTGGAACTTCCCCGCAGACTTCGAAGTTTCGTCTATTGACCCCTCTTTCTTGAGTTTGTCTTTCTCCTGGAAAGGAGCATGTTATTTGTTGCGTCCCGGCTTTTTTGGCAATGCGATTGCTTCGTCTTTTTTGGAGAAGCATTTTTGGTTCCCTCAACAGTACTTTTTTTCCCCCTGTAATTTCTTTGAGAGCGCTAGTAATAACTTTTTCTTCCGTCTTGGTCCCTCCTGAGTTCATGGCGTATCCCTCTTTGCCGTTGATGCGGCGAGTCGCGCCTATCTTTTTCCTCACCTGAGACTTCTTTTTGCTGCCCTTTCCAGCCTGAGAGTTCGGTTCTTTCCGCGATCAGTAAACACTAGAAGGACGGAGACCTTCTGTCCCGTTATAGGGTTGGGATTTCCCTTGGTGGAGTTGACATCCCGGGGTTTCGACTTGCCCCCTTCTAGCACGAATTGTTATCACCTTGTCCTATCCTCAGGGATTCGGGGTATGTCGGCTTTCTCTTAAATTGATTGTGCCCCGAGCTTACCCTCTCTAGTCGCGCAGACCCGATATGAGACCATTTCCTAGTGAAATCAACCCGACGCGTGCTTGCCAAGGTTTTTAAGTTCCCTCCGGACGTCCGATATTCGGTCTCCCTCCCCCCCGGGGTCGAAGACGTCGGAAGGCGCCCAGACTGGAGCGACTTGGGAGCTCTGACAGAGCTGACCCTTTCAGGTACCTCCTAATAGACCTCCTGAGCATGCATCTTTCCGAAATCTAGGCGCGGCTATCCCCCCCAAGCGGACGAAAAGAGTGCGGTGGAAGAGTCGAGTACTTTTCAGGCGCGCCCGCTGACCTTCCCTAGAGCATCTAGGCGCAATCTCTACTTGATTCGGTTTGTTCCTTCTTTCTCTACCGTCCTCGACCCATTTTTACGACCCCCCTAATCAATCCATCGTCGGCAAACAACGGTACTCTTTTTTTCCTCAGGACTTCCTCCACTTTTCCCTCTCTGGTGAACGACTTTTCGTTTTAGCTCTTCGAGCGGCCTTCTCTGATGTTTGAGTCCTATCTTCGCCGCCATCAATGGATGAATGAAACCTGTTCGAGCTAGAGCAAGACCGCCGACTTAAGGGGCCGTTTTCCAAAGCTGTCTTTGACCTTTGTAATAGACCTTCGAGATGATTAATTCTTGGACGGCGTCTCGGAGGAACCAATGAACACCAAACTGGATCAAGCCCAGTGGCAGAAGGCGTCTTTTTTGTTTATCGGGGATATCGTCGGGCCGAGGTGGATTTCCTTCCCGGTTTTGGAGAGTTATTGACCTCAAATTTCGCCCTCCCCCGGTTCGCTTAGCCGCCCCAATTCTACCGGCCTCATAGTGCTAGTGTTGGCTTACGAGAGTGTTAGTGGTGAATTCCCCTTTTCGTAACAGCACCCGCGGTACAAGCTTGTCCTGCCTCCCGCTTTTCGACCCCCCGAAGATCGACATCGAATGGAGAAAGCGTCCGAAAGTCTCTTTCGGCCCCCCCCGCCATTTTCCCCCCACGCAGACCGATCCGCCTTCCCCCCCCAGTCGCGCCCCCACCCCGCAGTGATTTTGCCACAGTCGAACCCTTTTCAACCCCCTTCTTCCTTCGGCTGCCCAAACCAGCAGATCCGGTGGTCCCTCTTTTCATCGGGGAAATCCTTTTGCCTGATTCTTTTTACTTCCCCCACATTTTTTCTCCGATTGATGACCTTATGATACCTGCCAGGCACATTGTCTTTTGCTTAAACCCCCCAGGAGGAACGATCCTATGGCACCCCCTCTGCTTGTTTTCCCCCGGCTCCGAATCCTCCTTTTTCCCAGTTCTGGTGGCGACTCCCTTCTCTGAACGCATTTTTCACTGGTCCCTCGTCCCGAACAGACCTTTACTTTTTTTGTTACACGCCGCCCTCGGCCCGGTCTGAGCATCTTCAGGATGGAGAAGGAATCGGTTTTGATGGCGGCTCCTTCCAATCCAGAGTGGTCCCCCCTGCTCTGTGCCTCGACGCGCTAACCCCCAAATACGATGCTTCTTGATCATCGACTTCTATCGCTCCCCCTATGCAGATCGTCCTTGGCTACGCGGCGTCGGCGCCTCGCCTCCTCTCACTGCAACAAGTCTCTTCCCGTTTCGACGCCCCCTCCCCTTGGTAGCCCCCCAATCTTTTCTGATATGCCCAAGATCCTTGACTCTACCCTAGAAGACCCACCTTCCTCGAGCTTCGCCGACCTTCTTCCCCTTCTCCCCTGCTGTTTTGGTTCCCGATGGTAAGATGGCGCTCCGGGTTTGCCTTTAACCCCCTCTTCCTCTCCCTCTTTCTCGACACTTTTTTCTCCCGAGATGACGTATATCTCAAGGTCCGGTCCAGACTGGTGTCCCTACGCACTATCCGTGGCTCCGAGTTGATGTCTCCTGGCCCATAT
>Ga0179593_1535022_pt1 | contig 13637 bp, 9 predicted proteins | sample CZODoug2_1_08_16_FD_185931 | JGI IMG/M metagenome (GOLD analysis project Ga0179593, IMG submission 185931) | Vadose zone soil fungal communities from Angelo Coast Range Reserve, California, USA - CZODoug2_1_08_16fungal (PacBio error correction) | ecosystem: Environmental > Terrestrial > Soil >... | reverse complement strand
TATTCCGATCACTCCCCCCCTCCCGCTTTGGGCTTGGCATTGCAACCTCTTCTATGAGTCCTTCACCCCCCCCCACCCCCATCCCCCCTTACCCGCCCGATCCGTTCCCAGGGGCTCGCTGAAGAGATAGGCAACAAACTTTTGGATGATATAGAACTATCGTGTCAGACTAGCTGTGGACGTGTCACTGTCCCGCCGGCGCTTTTGTTTACTCTCGCCTCTTTCGGTGAGGACCGTCTCTGAATTACCTTGCCCAGTCATGAGCCACGCGGTATTTTCCTGAAGGAGGCCAGCAAAGGAGGGGCGTATAGCGAGTATTATTAGTGTCGCTTGTCCTTTAGTGAGTGGATTCTTACTTTTTTTGGCGCCCCGAACGGGATAGCGAAATTTCTCGTAATTACGCGTTTCCGCTGTCTCGCGCCTGTTTTATTCCCGAGCCTGCTTATCAAAGAGTCACATAGCAGCGTTCTGCTGATTCCCCTGTGACCACATCGATTCATCTTCGTGCTCCTGACATCCCCTAAACCAGCGCTGCTCGCTTCGGAATTCCGATGGATCCTCTTGATCGTGATGTGTCGGTTCGCTTCATCGTCCTTTCAAGCTTTTCTGTATCGACGCACCCTTGGCTGGTTCGCGTCCCTTCTACGCGTCTAGGTAAAGATCTCTAGCATACCCGCGCGCTCTTCGGCTCTTGGGTAGTTTCTGGTCGCTCGCGGATGTTGTACCTGTCGTTTTGTTTTTCCGCCTCCTGGGGCGGCCGCCCTTTCCCCTGGAGACGGCTACAAAGCGACTCACTTTCAGTGATCGTCGCGTTAGGTCTGTCATCGCCTTTCCGCTTTCCGCCGTTTTCCCTTAATTTAAGCTTCTGATGGCTGACGGTGACGGCTTCAGTGACTAATGAAGATTGGCCGACATGACCCCACCTTCTCGGAACCTCCGCGCCAGCGCCGGCATTCCCCCCTTAGGCGGTGGCCGTCCTCTCCCTTTAGGTTGCTTCGGACGAGCCTCCAGGTGACGCACGCTTCCCACTTAGCCATGGGGGGTAAGGATAGATCTTCCGTGGAGCTCTCATGATCCCTGCGCATCCGTGCCACCGCACACCTGTACTCCTGTCTCTTTTTTCTTCGACCCCGGCACTTAGCGCACTTATGGAGAACAGCGCAAGATCCCTAGTCACTTGCGCCCCAGAAGGGCATTTCCCCTCTTAGGAGCATGAGATCTTCCACGCGGTGGTAAAGTCCCCCAGAGACCTCTCCTCCCCGGTTAGTGGGGCCTATGGATCCCCTTTATCCTCCTTTATTTTTTTCCGGATTCATTTAGACTTCCCGCCGGTCTTTATTAGACTTTTACCTGAGAGGTCGCTGCCAGCTCCCATGATCGTTCATTCTCGCCCTTTTCCCCTTTTTACTTGCTTACCCTCTTCGCACGTTTCCCCCTGTTCTTGGACTTTCGAGGAGAACCGGTAAAGTAAAATTTCGATCGGGATTCTTGTTTCTGGGTTTAATTCGGGGCAGACTCTCCTCGCATCGCTCGGTAACCTGATTCCCCCCGCCGTATAGTCGGCAGGAGTAATGGCGGGAGATGCTCCGCTTCCCTTTTTGTTCCTCGTCGAGGCATTCCCGATAAAAAGTTGCTTATTTTTGTCGGGCACGAGTGTCAGGCCGAACATTCACCCGTCTCTTTTCGCCTTTTGTTCCAGTTTCTTTTCGAGCGTCCGCGGAACCGGGCCTTTACTCGTGTAAATTGAAAAGGTCCACTGCTCCGGCCGCATGGCCTTTTTCGGTTCTCGAGCTTGCCGATTACTTTCCCCCCCTCTCAAGACTTCAGGCTTTTTCGAATCCGTAAGCATCATCTACACGTTGAATAACCCCCATGGAGCGCTCCGTCCTCTCCGGTCACTCTAAAGGTTCTCTGTTTTTTGTGCCGACCATATGTAGTTGCATGATGATAGAAGGGACCAGCTGTATGATCGGATCATCCCCCACGCGGACGCTGCTGGAGTTTTACCTTTTTCCCCCTCCCCCCTCCCGGGATCTGGCGACACGACGGCATAGGAGAGATCTTCAGGGGACTAAACCTCCCAGGGACTGTAGCTCTAGGGTCGGCGCCCCTTGTCAATCTTTCCTCTTCCTGACGTAGATTGCTAACAGTCGACTTCCTAGGAAACGCCGCGCGATCATGTCGCCTCTACCGTAATCTTTCTTTCCGTCGGCGCCCGCGCAGACGGCTAGCTCGCGTCCTCATGCGCGATGGTGGCTACTGACCAAACCATCACTTTCCTCTCTTCGGCCCAGCCCCGCGAGTTTGCGCGAGGGTAGTCCGAAGCGGTAACACTTTTCATGGATCGACCCCGGCCCGACATGTCATTGAGTGTCCCCTAATTCATTGAGTTCGGTGTGAGCTCCAGACTATCGATCCCCCCCTGGGCGCAGTTGCAGATGAGATTCGTTATGAGGTCTCGCTTCTTTGTCTTCGTGACGGCGTTGCTCGCTTTCTTTTTTCAATTGATTCTCTTAGTCGCAGAGCCCACCCGAGGGGAGTTCTTTCTCCATAAAACCTGTTACAAAGGTGGCTTCGTGTGGGAATCTTTTTTTACGGAGGTCCCCCACCTCTGACTATTACGCTTTCTCACCCGCTTCGTCAGCATTGAAAGGTTATAGCGGCGATTGACTTCAGATTTTCTCGAGCCCTGCGTTTTATCGATTCGCTAGGGAAGAGTGCCCCAGAAGAGATGTCTAGAGCGGAATGTGGTTAGAGTCGTGGACCAGTAGACCTCTCTCGATCCGGGTTCCCTTCGAACCTCGTCTACTTATTCTTCTAGTTCTCCGGTGTAGCCATCCTAGGACCTTTGGTAGTCTTGGATAGCCCGATATGATATGAGAAAGTTCTCCTTTTCTTTCCTGGCTTCTGAGGATGCGGGTTTTACCTTTTCTTTTTCCTTCTTCCCTTGTAGGCGGCTGAGGGAGAAGGAGGTTACGTCCCTGAGCCTTTTTTTTTCTGAGTGTGAAGCCCCCTAAGGGCTCCTGTTGATATGTTGATGATAGCCCGATGCCTTGTGACCTGTGTTCGTCCGGAAGGTTCTCAGACATCCTTTTTTTTTTCCCCCTCCTTCTTTCAGGCGCTAGACGGTTAGGGACGTACGGATTGGATTCGCCTTTTCCTTTTGAAGAGAGGGTATCGGGGCGTTACTCCCGCCGTGGCGCTGCTCTTATTTTCCCTTTTTCCTCTACTTTGAGGGCACTCCCGTGCCTATTGAGTTGAGCCAGGCAAAGTGGAAGTCAATTGAATATCTCTCTTTTAATACCCCCTGTTGGCGAGGAGTCTTCCAAGCGTCCATCCGCGATGCTCCCATGCGGTCGCTTTCCCTCCTCTCCGATCCCCAGGAACTCTTCACGATACGATTCCTGAAAGCGTAAGAAGCCGACCCTCGCATTCTCTCTCTAAGTGGGGACCAGCCCGACGCGATCCTGCTCGCCGCCACTCAGGAGGAGGAGATACAGTTCTTGGGCCTTCCTTTCCGGGCACTCCTCTAGTCCCTTTGACGACTCTTTTTTCTCCTCCTCGAGCAGGAGAGCAGCGGAAGACTTGAGTTCTTCGCAGAAACCGCCAGGATGGAACCAGATCTTCCGCAACGTCCCTTCCTCCCACCGTCAGTGTCTCCCCCGAACGGTCCATCTCCCCAGGCATCGCCAGCGGCAAAGCGCAGATTTGCCCTCGAGCTGAGCCAGGCGTGCCTCCCGCTACTATCCTTCTCCTGGCTTGTTGAGCCCGAACCTCCTCCGCCGAGCGGATCCGATTCCTCAGTTCAGACAGTTTAATGGCAGAGAACATCGAGTGCGCCGGCAACACCCCCAAACAACAAACCACGATAGCTGCTTGATCCTCCCGCGGCGGCCCCCGCGCTCAGCGAGTGGCCGAACAGTTTCTCCGTTTTCGAGATACCATCGACATCGAACGCGACACCGGCGGAGATCAGGGCCCGAGCTCGTTTTTTGGTGTCCTGAAGAGAACTAGTCGACAGGTGGTTTACTTGTAACACGAGACGTCCCCCCCCCGCCACCACCAAACTCTCCCGCCTCCTTTTCTCACTTTTTTCCCGTGAGACCGCGCCTTAGGTTGAGATGCTAGTATAGAATTAATACTGCGAGAGCCTTCTATCCACTCCTGGCTCCCTTCTCCTGCGATGGGCATGTCACCCTTACTCCCAAACGGCGAACGGGGTTGAGATAGTGGACCTAAACCGCAGCTGGAAGCTGCCCTCTATTGATCATGTCGGGTGTCGAGCCCCGGCCCCTTTCCCCCTCCTTCATACTCTCACTACTCTGGGTGCAGCGCCTTCGAGTCTGTGTGGCTAAGAGAGAAGGGATTTCATTTCTGCCCATTCCACAAGAAAACTTGCATGCTAATATCGCCGTATCTCCGCCGGCGGCCGCGAGGCCTCTCTTTCTTCTTTTTCCCTTTTGCTTCCAGTATCGCGCTGTGTGCCTGTAGAAGGTCAGTCTACTTAGATAAAAAGTCGTTTAGGAGGTCAAGGCGTGACCTTTCGCCTCTTGATCATCCGCATATCCGTGATTGTGATGCCATCGCTAGTTCTTCTCTTCGGTTCGTGTCTCCTATCCTCTCCTTGGTCCAAGTTGATCCAGTGTCAAGCTGCAGCGTTTCCCCACTTCTCTTACGCTCTCGGCCTCGCTTTTCGAGTGCCCTTCCGTACAGGCCCAGTCTTGCACCCAGGCTGCCCACTGTTTTAGTCTCGTCAATTCCCTTCTTCGTTGTAATTGCGTATCCCATCCTTAGTCGTCTTCCCGTCGGCCGGTACCGGCAAGTTTCGTTTTCCGCGATCTCTAGGACTTTAAGCTATAGGGAGACTGGCCATATAGGAGGTTCATCGTTTTTTCCGTCGTTGCCGTTACCTCCTTTCCGGTGCCCCCGTTTTTTTTTGCTGCTCCCCCGCAAACACGGGCAGCGCGATCTAGCCCGACTCTGACAGTAGGACAAAAATCAAGTACGGTCGCGGCTCTTCCTCTTCCTCTCACTTCCTACGGTTGCGCCATTACTCGCTCCCTGCGAAGCGCGCAAGGGGGCGACACTCAGAAGGAGGTGATGACCTTAAGGAGTACGATTACACACCATCACCCGATCCTAACTCTAATCTTATTTTCCTTTCCTCCTTTTTTACTGACAGTCCCTCACCTCCTCTACGTCGTTCCATGAGCATGTATTTTACCGAAGCTGGGTCTTCCGTTTCTCGACGCGGCGCCCCTCTCTTTTCATGGTCTGATGTATTTGCTCTTCCGTCACAGCTGTGTCCATAGCCCCAACCAGTAAGGCAGTCTGCCCCCAGTCGTGTAAATGGTCCCGCTCACCTATTCCTCGCTATCCGGTATTTTTTAGCTGTATTTTTTGCCTTGACCCCTCGTTCCGAACTTCTCCAGATGATAAATTTTTAGTCGATACGAAAGGGTGTCAAGAAAGCGCTGCGTTTCTTTTTTCTTACTTATTGCTCCTTGCCTACACCATACCAGTCGGGTGTTGAACTTTTTGAGGGGCGCCGTCTCGTGCTCCATCCCTGATTTTCTTCCTGCTTTGGTTTCCTGGAGCTCCGTAAACCTGATGATCAAGGAGAGCCCCCAACTCTGCCTCGCTCGGCCCGCTCGGGAATGCTCGAGTGGCCTTCCGATTCTTGACGAGCCAGGATGTTAATTTTTCGTTGTACGCGAGACGCCGTCACGGAATACATCCCCTTCAGCCCCTGACATATCCCTTGATTCCCCCCTCAGCAGCGTGAAGAAGCCTAGATTAAGAGTCCTTTAACTCAGAGGCGACACAATAGCATTAAAAGATCTCTTTTCCTAGTTTCCACCGTGGTTCGGCCGCTAGGGATTAAGACAGGCCCCGATCAGTACAGAAGCGTCCAGAGAGCCAGGGCTACCACTAGCCCTTTCCATCGGGGGAGCTCATAGAAAAGCCTTATAGGCTATTGTCCCGATCGACAGCCACTTTCTGTTTCTAGCCCGATCATTTTTCGGACCTGCCGAGCGTCCTTCCTCTTCTAATCGTCGTGGAACAGATGAGCCCTTCAGCTAGCAGCGCTTTTTCTTTTGTGGCCTTGAACATAACGGATAATAGAGTGGCGAGTCACAAATCAGCCTTGCAATTTCGGCTTTGACAGAGTTTTATAGTCTGCTCGTTCCGAACCCCGAGAAGTTGACCTACCCCTGTATGATAGATGGAAGTTCGTTTATTACTCGGCGGCCCCCCGCAGCGACACTTCCTCAGCCAATATCGGAGCGGTGGAATCCCTTTAATTCTTTTGACGATACTCCCCAAGTCCTTTTATTGACCTATCGTCATTCCCAAGGAAGCACCCTGGTCAGCACTTTTAGCCCATATACGGTCACCGCTTCCCGACTGCCGAGAAAAAGTCCTCTAAGGGTCCGGGAATACGACGTCCAAGGCTTCCTCGAACCTCCTAGTCCGACTTATCAGCCACCTTTTTTTTCTCCGTACCAGGCAGCTCGTACGGCGGAGTCTAGGTTACACTTGGTGTGTGGCGTTTTATCTGCAAGCTCGCCGTCTGTGACGGCCATGGTTCACTCGTCCTATTTGACGTTCGTGGACTTTACCTCTCCTCTAATCTCTGTCCTCCTCCAGCCGTTTTTGTTCGTGGTCTTTTTTAGCGCTCTCGACGCATCCACAAAGTTTTGGCCTGGCCTCTCGGCTACGGCTCTTTGGCCACACACCCCAGCTCTTCCGTTTCCCGCTCAAGGGCGCAGGGTAGAGTGACCTCCGGTATGGCTGATCCACTCTTCCCGAATTGCTTTTGGCCTCTCCTTTTTTTTCGTCAACCCAGCGGGCAGCCTGGGCCCCAACCGCTTCTCGACGCATGCTCGGGGAAGCCGTTAGGCTTAGATGATGCCTTCCTCTCACTCCTGCTTTTTCCTCCCCCTTAACTAGTCTGTGGCGTCCAAGTCCTATTACTTATTGGGTCTTGGGGGTGCGGTCCCTGATCTGTGCCTCCGAGGCGCCTCGTGAGACTTCCTCCAGATCATCTTTACGCGTCGTTTCGTTTAGAACTTTGCGCTTCATACCCCTCTTCACCTGGCTGCCTCAGGGTCACGCGCGTGCCTCGAGGCTCCGACTAAAACTCGATCGATATTAGGGCGAGCGCCGGTACAACTTCCGAAAACTAGCGCGGGCTCGCGCTGGAAGGGCCTCGCTCCCCGGCCCCAGACAACTCTTTAGTCTTTCAGGTCTATTGTTGTAGGTGCTTGCTCCGCCATGGCATCCCGCTACCTGCCCCCTTTTTTCTGGATAGAGCCAGCCCTTGTGATGTAATTGTCTTTCGCTACCGTTGTTACCGTTCTAGTCCATAGTAACTTCTTCGACAGGTTTGGCTGCGAGTAACGCGCGATAGTCAGGTCGTCATTTTGGGTGACGAGACAAGGACTAGGAGGCTTGTGGCTTGATCGTGGCTCGTTATACGCCTTGCGGCTACCCTTGGACGAGGCGTTCTTCGGACCACGATCTTCAATGCGCCGTGCTAGTCGGGGGGATGACTTTTTAGGGACCGCTTGTTCCCCTCCTCTCTGAGTCAAAGTCTCCCCCCTTTTCTTCAGGGCGAGGACGGGATTTTGATTCATGCTTGTCGCGAACGATGAAGGCACGGCTCGGTGCCCATTCCTCTCCCACGCCCCCCCTTCCTGATGCCGCCGCTCATGCAGGGTCGGCCGGATTGGGCGTAGAAGGGTGTTACGTGCAGCTCCCCTCCCCCCTGTTTTGCCTCGCCGAGCATTTTCGTGGAGCTACTCAGACGGCGCGCCCTCACGACCGGTGAACGCCGCACACGTATATGGAATGTTTCTTTGTTCGCACCGCCTCCCCCCCTTCCCTCGCGCCACATAGGGCGACCCCCTTTCAGAGCCGCACGCGTGTCTTTTCTTTTGCTCTAACCAGATCAGCCCCCATCCACGGGTTGATTTCTCCTTCTGTCATAGACGCCCCCTCTGTTAGCATTCCAGCGAATTCCCATAGAACCCCTAGATAGCTGCAGTGTCAAGTTGGTTAGCCACGTCATTATTCTCCCTTGATTATTCTTGGCCCCCTCCATTGCCCGAGATCACTCTGTAGTTTAACACCTACGTCCACTCATTCCCTTTTGTTCTCGGCCTTACCTTTCCCCTTCTGCGGAAAGACAGCGTCAGAGAATTTTTCGTGTTACTGCCTGGTTCCTGAGTCCTCACACGTCAGATGCTAGGATATGACGTTATGTGGTCTTGGGTCCTATGTTAACTCCGTTAGTGACTCTCGCAGGCTTCCTTTAGAACAGCTCAATGCGGCGGAGTGCATGCGGAAATGAGAAGGCTCAATTCTCTTCTCCTTTGGGTTTCGGGCATTTACCTTCTCCTCTCACTTCCTGCCTTATTTGGTCAGTTTCCTTTTCGGTTTGCCATCACGAGATAGGAAGATGACCCGGGTTTTGATGGAGCATTATCGCCCCCCCCCCCTTTGAAGAAGATACCCTCCCAGTCACCACGTCCCGAATTGCCTCTTCATTCGCTAACCTTCCCCCCGAGATTTGCGAACGACCTGAAGGGTTTTTCCCGGGCAGGATATCTTATCACACGTCTGTTATTACCGACATCTTTTGAGTTACGTGAAGCCGATGGGGTGATAGTAAGGTACCTACTTTCTGTTGTGTTGCACTACTGGTGGTCCCTCTTCTCCTGCTGTCGCCCTTTTATCCTTTCAGTCCTTCTGAGAGGATATTTATCTACAACGCCTGACGCTGCTGGGTCCCTGGTAAAAGGATCTGATGGATACGCGGGACGTTGAGAGCTACGAATACCCTTACTTGGCACGCTATGCTGTTCACTCTTCTCGCCCCACGTACCACTTTGGAACAGCCCGAGATTGATCGTCAGTAGAGCAATTTTTCCCATGGTCAACCAAACCTGTCGACCGACTTAATGGAGCCATCCTCACGTGAATAGATACCCTTTCGGAGATAGTTATGCTCATCATGCCTTTTCATTGGATGTATTGCAATCATTACCGCTCTTCGAGCTCAGACCCGCTTTTCCGCTTGAGGGAGAAGAGACGGGGAGTAATCTCAGTTTGTCCACTGGGCCCGGCTGACGGCCCTTCACGTTAGTATTTGTTGCTCTCTAGGCTGGTTGAGAGACGAGGTCACCTCTTCTATGCCCAGTCTTCCCTTTGCGTCGGTCTTCTCATTCTTACTTGATAGGAGACGGAGTGCCATTAACTGGATTAGCCCCAGATTTCTTGTACCACTGCTTCTTATATCATCTCCCCTGACTCGCGTCTGCTCCCCGTAGTAACTTTCTCCCAGGAGTATAGGAGTGTGAGGTTAAAATTTTCCTGATCGTCAAACCTTCTCGCCTATTAGTGTCTCACACGCTCCTCCTCCCTTGGAAAAATAGAGTGAGGCCCGACGCTTTAGATTTGATCGAGACCCTGCCTTTAAGATAGTGTCGTCGACTGGTAACTTTTGACTCGACTGATTCTGATAGATGTCCTGTTGTGCTGCTTTAGACTTTTGAGGGAGACCTTTCTTCGAGATGTCATCTTCAGCGCGTGCAATCTGACCTCGGACCCCCCTGATCCATTGCCGATGATGATAGCTAGGTTCGCTCGCTCCTTTTCCCCTTTCTGTCCAGTCCGAGGCGGTCGTGGTTTCTCCAGCTTTTCTTCTCGAGAAACGTAGATGTTCATTTTATTTTCGCTGGCTCTGATGGGCAGTTTCCTTTTCTTTTTCTCCTGTAGGTCGGGGAGCTGCACCCTGTTATTTGTATCGAAGGATTCGCCCGCATGGCCGTTAAGGAATCCTGCCGGTCGCTCCCTCTTGCTCTTCCGGCTCGATCGCCTCGAATTGAGTCATGGCTTACCCGGAATTGAGGAGAGAAAGACTTTCGCCCTAGCATTCTGTCAGGAGCTTCCCGGTTTATCGTCGTCGGGCTTTGCTCCCTCCGGATGGGCGTTCTTCCTGGGCTCTCTCTACTCCTTGGCCTATCGGTGGAGTTCTTTTTTTTTGAGAGACTTCGGCAGTTGCAAGCAAGCCCTTCGCAGATCTTGGTCCGATGTGCCTTAGCATATATATTTTTCCCGTTGGTTGTTTTTATTGATTATATAGTTCGTCCTTTTCTCTGATCCCCGGCTGCTACGCAAGACTTGGTCGGCTGCGTCCGGACGCTAGGAAATGAGTACCTCTATTATCCGCTCCAATGCGTTTCTAGCCTTCCCCTAACCCCCTGCACCATTCGGGCCTTAAAGTACCGATACCGCTCACTGCCCAGATTCTCGACGCCTGAAGGCGGACTGGAGTGTCCCTAAACATTCTTATCCTTCGGTCCACTCCCCTTCAGCACGACTTTTTCTCTTCTTTCATAGTCAACGCGGGGACGCAGGATGGATTACCAGAATGAAGAGATTGAGAGAACCGTCTTCTCTTCCAAACCCAGGTTTCACGGTCCCCTGACCTTCCTCTCCCCCTAAACTTCCTTAGCCATTCAGCATCTCCGCGAGGGACGCCGGCGACGATAGAGAGAGAGCCTGAAAAATTCGCTTCCGTCCCCTTTTTTAGCATCCGGCGCTCGCGTCTATCAACATCAGAGAAGTTATCCACTCTCGCATGTCGAAGTTCCCTAACGATTTCGAGATCATCGCGATCGATTCCGGGACGCGAAACAGGCATCCGTCAATGCGAGTGAAGCGATAGCCCCTAGTTGTCCCTGTCGACATCAGGCTAGCTCCCCTCCCCTTTCGCGGGATCACCTACTCCCTCGCTTCGAAGCCCATGGAGATCCCTGCGCCCTGAGCTTTGTTGGTCGCACGCCAGAGGAATAGGCTCTATGTTTTTTTATTCCCAACTTTGTCAACGAGAGCCCCCCTTCTTTTGAGAAAGGTTTTCTCTATGTCAACCTGCTCCCCGCCTTTTTAGTGGACTCTTCTGCGCGAGCATAGCGCCTCTTTTTTCCGCTGATCGACTAGTCCTTACTCTCCCAGACGGTCCACTCCTCGCTTTACCAGGCCGACGGCCCCTCCGCCCCTGCTCTCTGTGCGCCCGGCTATTATCCTGCTCCCCCGCCTCAGAAGGCGGCCGACGAATATAATGTAGGCAGAGTCTAAGAAAAGTGGACCCCTAGGTAGTTTACTAATCGTTCCTCTGCGCGTAGAAGCTTAGTCGTGGGCAGCCTCGCGTTCTGTAATGAGTTACACAAAACACCCATCCGGCATGCCCCTGGGGATAGCCGAGACTAGCGCCTTCTGACGACGTCGTCTTTCGGCTAGCTCCCGGTAGAGGACGCTTTGACTTCGTGCTCTCCTTTGTAATAGTACTACCCCCTAGAGCTCTGTTTGCTAGCGGTCAGAAATAGTTCGGGCTCCTTTTTTCCGTTAGTTTACCCTTTCTGACCAAGCGTGAGCATCCTTTTATCTTCCCTTTACGGTTGAGGGCCCCATTTCCCATATCTAGCAGATACGGCTTGGCGATAAGAGATTGTTTTCCGTTTATCCGGCTCCCAGCACGCGTTTCTATTGATCCCCTACCTCTTTTTCCCTCAGCGAGCCTGCCGTTCCTCTGCAGAGCAGACAGAGGCCATTATTCGAAGGTAAGCTGCCTTCTCGTGTTCCCGATAGAATTGATATCTCTTCCCCTGGACCCTCTTTCAAGCTTTCCCATCTGTTCGCCAGAATTGCCGGGTTGGACACGTTCGTATGAAGACCCCCCCGGCAGGTCCTGGTTGCTTCTTCCCTAAATTCCCTAGGAACCGCGTGCCCATTCTTCGACTCTAGTGGGGACTCCTGCATTTCAATGCGTGCACGGTGCGTCCCCGGAGATGATCCGGCAACCGGGGATCCCTATGCGATTCTTGTTTGCCGTGATCGCGTCGCTTACGTGGCACCATAAAGGCACATGTCAGTGCAGCACGAAGCCCCCCTTCGAGTGACATTCCCTCGACCCCACCCTTCCCGTCAGGCTTTTCTGACGGCTTTACGAAGAGCATCTCTCGGCTGGTGGATCGGTCCTGTCTATGAGGCCCTTTTTTTCGATGTATGCCCCCGCAACCCCCCCCCCCCCGTTTCCCCCATATCTGAGCTTTTTTTGCAATTTCCTCCATTTCCATGAAGACCGTAACCCCCCTATTCGCGTTACTGTCGTCTCTTTGCGCCCCGTTTTCAGTCAGGCTGCCACGCGCTCTCGTGATGTCCGAGCGGCGCTCGGCCCGCGTGGCCTCAGCCCAGGCAAAGGAATTCCCCTTCCCGCATCCCAGTCTCTTCCTTAGGGTTGCTATCAATAGTACCCCTCTCGATCCGGGGCTCTGAACTCTATGCGCTTCATGATGCCCCCGCAGTGCTTCTCCTCTGGTCGAGACTAAATGCTGTTTTTTTCTGCCCGGTTTGGGGGTCAGTCCCCTCCTCGCTGTCTTGCGTTATACTGATTTCCGAAGTACGTAGACCTAAAGTTTTACCGCACCTTTCGTTTTTTAGTTTTACTGCTTTCTATCTGGCGCGCCTTCTTATAAGCTACTCTTTCAGCATAAACCCGGGGTGGCGCTGAGCTGCCCCTCCACCGGCCTCTGCCCTTGCTGGCACGCCTGCCATCCGCCACCTCTTCCCGACTTAGTCTTTCTGTTTCCGTCTCGTATGTCCCACCCTGAACTCGGGGAATTACTTTTCTTGATCTGCTCATCTGCACGTCAAGGATCTGCCCCGTTTCTTCAGAGCCACGCTCAGCGGTCTTGTGACCCTTCCTCCTCGCGCGGAGCCACAGATCCCCCTTGACCTGTACTCTCAGTGTCCGATCGGAGCCTCTCTCCTGGACATTTCCCGTATAGACTTTTTCAGCTACGAGTGGTAAGACTGGAGGCCGCGAAGACTGTTTTTTTGGGGTTTTTTCCCCCCTCTTCCAGTTGACATCTTCCTCGTTTGTAGAGAAGTCAAGGCCGCTCACCCCTCTCCATCTCTGTGCCACGGGTGTGTTGAAAGACTTCTCTCATTACCTTCCTAGACAGCGTAGGGACGGTCTGACACAAATTAGTTTTGGCAGTGCCATCCTCCCTCTCCCAGCGTTTTCATCCGATGTCGCACCTCCTCTGCCCCATCATAGATGGAATTCTATCCCTTCAGCGATCATCCCTCCCATCATCCGTCGGGAAGAGATCCGAAGCTCTGCTTTTTAATTAGCCCAATCGACCTCCCCGTTTGCCTCTGCCGCCAGGTGTACGTTCTCCGAGCGAGGTTTCAACCGAGGCTCCGCGACCTAGCTATGCACCCGCTTTGCCGTTTCTCCCGTCAGGCTTCCTTATCATTAGCCAATCCGCACCCAGTAACGTGCCCTCCCTCCCTTGATACTCCCTGCCCCTTTTTTTTTGTTGCGTTCAGGTGACCCCAACCTCTCTGTCTCTGCCGTAATTATTCACCAGCCCCAGATATCAGAGCGACCGATCTATGGTCCCCTTTTCCTGTTCCCCGGCTCTTTCCTCCTATAGACCGATCCCTGCCACGGAGGGGTAGACTAGCCCCTCTCCTCCCTTTCAGGCTTCTCGCGACTTCTTTTGGGTGTTCATGTCACTCCTAGCACGAGGTCTTAGGGCCACTCTCCTGTGTTGATCCTTCCT
>Ga0179593_1727372_pt1 | contig 13638 bp, 22 predicted proteins | sample CZODoug2_1_08_16_FD_185931 | JGI IMG/M metagenome (GOLD analysis project Ga0179593, IMG submission 185931) | Vadose zone soil fungal communities from Angelo Coast Range Reserve, California, USA - CZODoug2_1_08_16fungal (PacBio error correction) | ecosystem: Environmental > Terrestrial > Soil >... | reverse complement strand
TCCCCCCATCCGGAACACTTTTCCCCCAACTTTTTTTTTTTCCATCAGACCGGTTCCCCCCTTTTTCTTGATCCCCCCCCGCTTGTAAGCCTTACTTTGTACGTGAGTTTTTCGTTTTTAGTTCACTACTATGAGATATGGATCCAAACTTGCCCCCCCCCCCCCCCCCCCCATATTTCACCTTCAGTCTACCTCAGAGGATTTGACCCCCCTCTTGCACTGTGGTTTGAGTGGGTTCTTTTTAAACCTGTAGATTCCTTTCTCCCCTTGCTATAAATTTTGTAAAGCCCCCTTTTTTGGCCCCCCCCTTTAAGCCGACACATCTCTCTTACTAATGTCTTTCCCTTTCCTCAATTTCATGGAGGAGGGTGTCATGGAACAGATGTCTCCCCATCCTTTCTACCCCCTAAATTTGTTTCTTAAAGTCCTTGTGGTCTCGGACCGATTCCCCCAGTTCTGGTTAGTTCTTCTTACTTTTGGATTATCCTCCCCCCCCCCCCCTTTTTTCCCAATCCTTTTTCTTCTGATATAAATATATCCTTCTAGATGCTTTCCACTCATGTGAATTTTCATTTACTTCTTTTTCGCTAACGACCACTTCCCCTCCTCAATGCCTTTTTACCTTGATCCTGTGTCCGGACCCTAATGTATCATCTTCATCGTGTTTGACTTCAGTCCCAATCTAAATCGTCAGTGGTGCTTTTCCCACACCCTTCCCCATCCCAGTTTTATGGAGGGCCTCAACCATGAATTCTTCCTTTCAATTACTTAATTTTTGGATGCCCCTACTTACTCATCGCACGGTGCCACACCCTTTCCTTCGGCTTTTATGATGGTTTGTTCTTCCCCCCTTTAAGTTTTTTGGATGCAATCCTTTTTCATCTCGGACCCTTATTCCTTTCTTTTTCCTCCAGTATTCTTCCCACTTAGGTTCCTCTTTGCAAATCTCTTTTCCAGTATGGCTTTATGATTGTTGGCTTGTAATATATTGGTCATTTGGATTTGATGCTCTCTCTTCACCTTCTTGAAACTCTCAAAACATTGGCTTTAAAGCTAGCATTGACAGCTTATTTCCTGGGGGCTTTTTTTTCCCTAGTCCTCTTTTCCCCCTTCTTTGCTCCTTACGTAGACGTTATTTTCATTTCCTGCATTATGAAACACTTCTTTGCTCCCTTTCTTGTCTTCTTCGAGACGTTTCTTTTCACCTTAGGATCTTCCCCCTTTTGTTTAGGTTCTTATGTGTCCTTTTTTTCCATATCTTTGTGCCTTCGAGGTTTCCATCTTTTTTGATAGCTATCATTTTCCATCTTTCCGCCTGCAAGGCCTGTCCTCTTCCCAGCAAATTTTCCCCCCCAGCATTCCTTTTCTCTCCCTCCTGAAATATTTTTAGATTGCTTATCATCCCTTATTACATAGTAATAATTGCGAGCAAACCCTTAGTGGCACGGTTGGAACCATTTTTCAAGCCCTCAAAAAAATCCCAGGGGTCCCCTTTTTACCAAAGTCCTCGTGGAGTCTGAATGTTTTTTTTTTCCTTTAAAAAAGCTTTCCATCTCGAGGCAATTCCTTGACTTCTCCTTTCAAATACCGTGCTCCGATTCATGTCATATGAACCGGACCCCTTCCAGTTTTTATCTCAGTTATTTTTTTCAAGGTGTTAGTTTTTCCGGAAGACCTTCCCATTGTTTTCTTTAAGGTTAATTTTCCAATCATAACCCCTTCAGGTTGAACATCCTCCACCTTCTCTTTCATACAAAAATCTGTCCTCCTCCCTGTATCAACCTTTATCCCCTCTATCCCCCTTGGTTTTGTTTTCTTGATCCACAAGTTAGTTTAAGCTGTCCCTTTTATGATTCCCTCTTCCCCATGTGCTGGTGACTTTTTTTTCCCCCCTCCACAGCATAGAATACAACCTTGATGACTTCTCCGTCAACCCTCTGACCGTTCATTAAACAGGGGCTTTCATCCAACCGGACCTTCTTTTTGGAACCCCTTATCTCCAGATTCATTCTTGAACACAAGTGTGAAGCTTTTAGATTGACTTCCCTTCTCCTTTAAAACTTCCTTTTAAGCTCTCCCCAGGGGGACCCAAAGTGATCTCTTTTGAAACAAGATGGTTTGATGTTCTTGCGTTTTTCTGTGTCTTCCCCCTTTAGGACTACTTTTTCTACTCTACCAAACAAATGGAGATTAGGATGATCTTCCATTATCCTTTTCCCCAACTTTCATTTTTCTTTTCCCTGCAGATCAAACAGTGTGTGTTGGATTGACTTTCAATGTGGATTCAATTTTCGCCTTCTTCCCCCCGATGTTTCCTCCCTTTTCCTTATCTTTCACTTCTGAAGGGTTCCTGAATCAAGAAGAACCCCCAAACTCCTTTCCCCCCGCTAAAGTCCCCCCCAGTCTCCTTGAAGACCTTTTAAGCTTGCAAGGACCCAAAGTCAAGTGCATTCTGAAGGATTACTCATGCCTGCATTACCTTTTGACGCTAATTCGTCTCTCCCCCCCCCTCCATATTTTTTTTTCTATCGGGTTTCCACTCCCTCTCCACTCTGAAAGATGTTGGTAAAGTCTCTATTTGAATCTTGAGCCCCTAAACTGATGGATGCTTCTCTTAGTTTTTTTTTTGTCGACTCCCCTTTCTTCCATTCACTCCACAATAATCTGTACCTCGTGAGCGGTTATTCCCCCATGTCTATGTAACATTTTCACAATCCCCCCTTAGCAAACCCCTTGTTCTTCCTCTTTATTTCCACCTGCCATGTATCCCAAGGCCTTCAAACTCAAAGCAGAGGTTATTCTTTTTTGTGATTCCCAACGCTTTCTTCCTTCTCGAAGTCTTTTCGTCTTGCCTTTACGTCCCCCATTCCAGCATTCAGGCAATGCTTCCTGCTCCGGTCATTAAATCTAACTGCACTTCGGTCCCCTCCCACCTGATTTTGGGGGACCCCCAAGAATCATGAATCTTGCTGCTTCTGATTTATCCAAGCCCCTCCTCCACATCTTCCTTACCTGCTCCTTTGACTTTTCCCTTTCTCTTTTTTCAGCTGGAAGTTCTTTCCACAGCCCGTCTTATTGGTTTTCTCTTAGTCAAAACTTTTTTCCATTTAATGGTTTTCCCCTATCATGCATCCAAATCCCCCCCCTTCAGTCCCCTCAGACTTTGTATCTGCGATTATGAAGGAGATGTCCTCATTCGTCAGTTGGCATTTTGAAGCCCTGCCAGATCCTCCATGACATAATACCCAACGTTGGACACAATGCTGTCGCCTCTGTCTTTTTCCACTGCCTTTCCAATTCCTGCGGGCCTAAACTTAAAGATATCAGAATCTTCCCTAAGGTGTTCCAGATTAGAGAGTCCCCCCATTCTGAAAGCCTTCCATTTTTCGATTGATCCTCTTGAAGGAGCCTCCTACGAATTGGGCTATGTACTTAGTGACTCTCTTTATGTCCCTTCCCTTTACCCTATTTCCATCCTCCCCCATTCCACATTTTGTCGACAAGTTTTCTGATCCCAGAGCGTCTTTTGCTATTGTGTCCATCTTTTCTTTTCCTTGAGAGCTTCTCCCCCTAATAAGCCCACCCTTCCCAGGACAGGGTTCCTTATTCTGGCTTCCCCCAATTTCCCAAGGCTCTTTTATTTTGGACTTTTTTACTTTATTTTTTCCCCGCATATTGATCCTCTCTAAGATCCTAGGAGCCTTTTCCAATTCCTCCTCTTTTCCCCCCCGTCAGCAATTTTCAACTCCCCGAGGCTCACCCTACATTTTTTGTTCTGATCATCTTGACATCCTTATCGCTCCTTTTCGTTGTACCCCTCGTTATTTGGGCCCCACTTGCCCCCACCAAACCCCTGGCTCTGTGTTTCCCTTGGAAGGTCACTCATGGCTTCTTTACCCATAGATACCTCATCCCACCTTTTCCCCTCCAAATTTCCGTCATTCATTTCATCTTTCTCCTTTCTCCTCTCCGCATCCCCTTTTTCTTGGTTTGCTTTTCTTAGGGGCCTTGCCCCCCATTGCCACTAGCCAGTTTTTGTTGTGTGTGTACAAAAGACCACATTCAATCTTCCTCCCCCACTCTCCCCTAGATTTTTTTTCCCCCCTCCTTCAAATCAGTTTATTTTTCCCCCAGCTTAGCCATGAGTTTCCACAAGTCCCCTTGGATCTGGGCCTTCTTTGAAAGGTCCTGACCTCTTTCTTCGTTGCCCTGGGGAATTATATATATCCCCCCCCCCCCATATCTTCTGCGGTTCCCCGCCCCCTGCTCCGTTTTCCCCCCCCACAGCCTGGCCCACTGGTATCGTTGGCTTTCTTCTGTAATTCCCTTACTTAAACCCTAACCCATCGCTGCCGCGTCTGGTTATCCTAAACATTTGTCCACTCCCTCCTTTCTTCCCCTTGTTTGTGATTCTCTACAGCATCTTCTACGCTTTCCTCCCAAATGTGTTCCCCTTGATGTTTTTCCTTACATACTCTTATAACCCCCCAGGACCATAGCCGTGGGGAGGCCTCTCCATGTGGCTTTGGTCTTCACTTAGTCTCTTGAATCCTCAGCTCCCCCCTTTGGCCTTGATTTTTTAGACATGATTCCTCCTAAAGAGGTCCCGAATAGGGCCCGGTTGTCCTAAGTACTCTCTTTGAAGGAGGCCACCCACTCTGTACTTTCCTTTTAAGTTCTTTTCGAGGGAAGGCTATTTGATTCGTTTAACTTTTCTTAGCGAGAGGACCTGTCTTTCTGTCCCCGTCTGGCTCCTCTTTTTGTATCAGGGTGTGCTCCCAATATAAAGCTTGTTGCCGAAAAGCCCCCCCCCCCAAACCCACAAATCTCCTTCATTCCTCACTTTTACCGCCTCGTGCAGAAAAAGTCTGAATCACTCCACCGGTGGATTCCTTTTATTACTTCTCCCTCCCTCAGCCCCAATGCTACACATGTGCGTTCCCCAATAATTCCTTTTTCTAGAACTATTTGACATCCAATCAGTTCGCTCCATAAACCCCATACTTTCCACCTCTCCCCAATAATGTCCCTTCCCCTTTCCGAAGAGGCACCCAAGTCAGATTTCCTTCCCCTTTATTGTCCTTTCTATTTCTCTTCCCTTCTTCATTCTTCCCCACCTAGTTGGTTTTCTTTTTCCCTAACGGAATTCCTCGTTGATGCTCTCCTCGCGCATTCCAAACGGCCCTCCCTGTTTGACCTGTGGAGGAGTGCCTTTCGTAAGAAGGGAGCCGAAAGCCGCTAACCGACCATTTCCTCGGGGACGTTTTTCCAAGTAATTCTTCCAGGATTGTCTTCCTCGGTGTTTTTTTCACCCACTGTGTAGGCTTTAAACCACTCCCCCCTTTTTTTTTTTCGCATAACCAATTTGCTCTTTAAGTCACTCGTCTACTGTACTCTCTTAGTCCATATGTGTTACTGTCCCCGGATACCATTCCTCGAACCTTCTCTATTACTGGCCCTATTATTTTCTTTTCTATTTCCTACCCCTCCCATTCCCCCCCAATTGGAAACCCCTGATCTGCTCTCTGGTTCGCTGGTGAAATCTCCCAAATTTTTTCCCTGACTTTGTTCCGTGCCTGTCTACTCACTAAGTACGGGGATCTTAGATTTCCCACCAAGTACTTAGATGTACTTCCTCACATTCCTTTCCTTCACAACCTTGGTTGAGGCTTTCCCCCGCTTCCCTAATCCCCGGCTTCTTTTGGTTTAGATTTTCCCTCTATTCTTTGGTCAAATCTTCCTTTTTTCCGAAACGTCCCCCCCCCCCATCGCTTCCTAAGTTTTTCCTTCTTTCCCAAAGTAAAGGGTTTTTGCATTCTGGTCCCTTTTTTATGAATATTCTGATCCAACTTACCTCTTTGAAGATACTCTAACATTTTCAGATTTTGGACGGCTCTTCCTAAACTCCTCTTTTCCCTGCTTTTTTCCCGGAGTCAACTTTTGCTCTCCCTTATCCATCTTTTCCTCTGCCTCACCCAATCAACAGGGCACCCAATAATCCGGGTACTCTTTTATTTCCCTCTATTCTTTCCTAAGTGTCTCCCACTGTGTAACATTTTATTATAGTGATCCCCCTGCTTTCTCTGCAACTTCCCCCTTCATGGCGGTCTTCTTTTCTCCCCTTTGTTGTTGTTTGATGCCCACTCCCCCCTAATTGCTTCCCTGAGGTTCCCTCTAGGTTTTCCCCTTTAATTTTCTTACGAAGTACCTTCCTCCCCGTACCCTACCCCTGTAATTTGACCTTTCTCCACTCCAAAAGGTCCCCGGGTCCTTTGCACTCACTTGTCTCTTTTCACTTTATCCCCCTGGCCTAATCCTTCCTGGTTTTTACATTTCTGACTCCCAATGTCCCCACTCATTAGGCTTTTTTTGGAACTCCCTTTTTCCTTCCTTTGCCCCCTTCAGAACCTATTTTGTTTTGTACCCTCTTTTCTTTATTCTCTTCATATCCAACATTTTCCTCCACTTCTCAGGTTTTTGTTTGCTTATTAATCTGTGACCAATTGATGCGAATCACCCCTTCCTTTCCAAAGTTTTTGTCAGACATTCTGTTCTATTTAGTTCCCACTTCAGACATTCTTATACCACCCCAAATACCTTGCGTCCTATGCGATTTTTGGTCTTTCCCCAACCTATCTTTGACCTGAAAAGGAACTGGACTGTACATGACCCCCTGGTCTCTTTAGTCCAATCATTTGACCTGCTTGTCCAATTTTAGCTCTCTCTTTTTTTTAGGAGGTCTTTGAATCTATGCCCTTTCTTTTGTCCTTGGGGTTGCTCCCTTTTTCCATACTCTGAATACCTAATATCCACAGTATCTTCACTGGGCTCACGGGAGATCTATAAATTCCCCTTTCTCCAAGTCCCTTCTTGATTGACCCCCCCAGGGTGTCTTATAGCGAGGAGGGGACTAAGACGGGGTGTTGTCTAGCTATTTACTCCAATCTTCCCGCCTCTGGACCCCCCACCGTTTTCCCTTGACTTCCCAGCGACCAGGCGAATCCCTTTTTGTAGCCTTCTGATTCCCTTTTATATCCTTCCCTCAAACCCCACCCCCAAGCCCCAGATTCCCCCTTTCTCCAGTCAAAAGGGGCTCAACTAGGTCTCCTCCCTCAAATTTCCTCCCAGCCTTCTCCCCTGATGATTCCTTCTTTGAACCTAGTCTCTCTACATTTCCCCTCCCTCCCCTCTTTTATCATGCTTGCTTGGGGCTTTTCAACAAATCTTCTCCACATCTTTCTTTCTGGCCTTATTCCCCTTTTATTCATTCATGGCTTTCTTGTAGCCAATTTTTACTCAGCTTTTTTCTCTCTTTTTAGCTCTTTTTCTTCCTCTCTTTGCTGGGAGTTTCTTCTGAACTTTCCATACCCCCTTGATCTAATCCCCACCCCCAATTTCCCTGATACTTGTTATCCCACTTCCCTGTGAATTTTTTCCCCCCTGTGTACCCCCCAGTGAGAATGTCCCCCTTTATCCCCATTATGCCCTGCATGGCCCTATCAGCCTTTCTTTGGCTTTTCAAACCTTTCCTTTCGTCCCCCTTAAATTCTTTGATGACTTTCCCCTGGCCAGTCCTTTTTAAATCTTGGTGCCATCCCCTACATGCCCTTTGGGCTTCTCCCACAAAGGTCACTCATCTTTGTGCCCCTGCCTTTTGCTAACCTCTTTTCTGCAAGTTTCCTCTCTCTTGGTAATTTTCTCCACACTTATTTTCCCGAGCTTTTCATAAACCATGATCCTCTTTTAGTTCCTTTTATCTCTGTGGAGTTCTCCCCCTTTTCTTTTTTCCCCTGTCCTCAGCATCCTACTCTCAATTTTTCCAAGATTTTTTTCTCTACATGGATAGAATTCTCGTCATTACCTTTTCTCCTATACTCAGATCCCTCTTGATTTTCCCTTTTTTCTTTTTTATTTTTCTCTCCTGGGGTCCCGGATGAACAATTGAATGCTTTTTTTTCCCCCCTTTGTTTTTTTTTTCTCCCTCTGCCTGACTTCTTTTCTCTTTTTTTCACCAATTTAGCCCTTTTTTCCTGCTGCTTCTTGGGCCCTGTTAGGGATTCCTTCTACTAAGCTTTGCCCTTTCAATGAAGTCATTTTTGTTAGATCTTTTTTTGAGCTTCCCTCTCCAAATCCTCCCTTCGAGCATGATCATACCTACCCATGATTCCTTTTAACTTGTGAAAAAATAGGCCCTCCCTTTTCAGTGGAGTATTCGTTTCCCTCCCAACAGGGGTTCCTTTCAATTTTTTTTCTCGAGATCTCCCTTCAGAGAGCAACTTCCATATAATTTTTCCCTGGGGGCCAATTTTGTAACATCAGTCCTATTGTTTTTTTTTTTTTTTTTTTGGCCACTCCCCCCATATAGAATGGAATTTCGAAAGAGTTTTCTTTTCCCCCCCTTGTTTAAGATTCCATCACCAAACCTTCCTCCTGGTTTTTTAATAACCTAGATAGTCCCTCCTCTCTTCTTCCACAAATCTTTATCTTCTCAGTGTGTTTACCCCACTTTTCCATTTTTCTTTTCTGAAAGCACTGGTTTGTGTTCAAACCTCTCCCCCTTTTCCCCCTTGTATGATGGGCCCTTCCCCCCTCCTTCGCTTTTTTATTCTCCTTTCCTCCGTTTCCAAGGAGATATCCCCCCTCCCGGAATATTACTGGGTCAATATGGTCTGTGAGAGTGTTTTTTGGGTTGCTCTCTTGAACCCTTCCCCCTCGATTCTTGCCCAGGATCTCATTGCGATCCACCCCTTGGACCCAAAGTTTTTTCCCCTTTATTTGCTCCCCTTTTTTTGAGAGTTCAACTGATTCCTTTCCCCCAATTCGTCACCTGGTCTTAATCCTTCAGGTGGCTTTCACATATCACCATTTCCCCCCTTGTTTCTCCTGTATTTTCCCCCTTCTTAAGCCTTTGATGGTTTTTCCACTGCCCCCCCTCACTCAGTTTCCTCCCGAGGGGGACCCTCCCATGATTCACCCGCTATTGCCTCTATTGACAGGGTTTCCTTCTTCCGAACCCCCCCCACCTTGACCTGTAACCCTCAAGAAGCCCGAACACCTCCCCCCTGGAAAAATCCTACTCCTGACGGATTCCCCCTTTTTTCCCTCCTAAACCTTCTTCCTCTCTCTTTTGAAAGATTTTTCTTATTTGATCACGTCCTTCCCTCTATCTGGTACCTTCCAGATATTTTTGTTCTTCAACTCCCATTTTCCTAGTACTATGTGTTTCCCTCCTCTGATCCATTACACGGTTCCCTCCTTTTAATTTTTTCCTTGCATCCCCTCCCCTACACACATTTTTTTGACCCCGTTTTTTCCCTCGATGACGCTCTTCCCCCCAAACACCTCCCTTTCCCCCTGGAGTTTCCAAAACTTCCCATGGAAACTCTGAAGAGGTTCCACTTGGTATCCTCCCTCCCCTACTAAGTTCCCCCAGGTCCTTCCCCTGGAATTTTTTGACCATCTTTTGGGAAGGTTTTCTCTTTGGTGTGATACATTTTTCTACAACCGACTTTCCCACTCCCTCTTCACTTTATCTTCCTTTGTTATTCCTCCTTCTCTTCTTGGTTTCCCCTCTTTTAAGGTGCATTGATTGTCCTGCCTCGAATCCCTTTCTCTATTTTTCTCTACTTTTATGTTGTATCATATTGCTACACACCTTTTTCTGTTGTCAGCGGTCTCTTCCAAAGGTTTGTTTTTTCTTTGCAGGGTTTTCTCTGATACCACCTCTTTCTTGAATGCTGCCCTTATCATCCATGCCCTCAACCTCCCGCTTTCTTTTTTTGCAAATGTCCCCTTCCCGCCCATTTTTTTTACCCATTAACTCTAATCCCTCCTCTCCCAGGTTTCCCTTAGACCTCATTTTCCCCCCTCTATCATTGCTTCTTTCGATGTCTTTCTTCTTTAGAACCTTGATGAATTCCTTGAATATTTTTTGCACCTGGGGGTCCTTTTCTTTTGATCCTATTTCGCTTTGGACTCTTCCAAAATCCTACACCCCCCAATCTTTTTCTTAAATTCCAGCCATGTCCTTGAGAACAAGGCTGATCTGCGGATGTTCTTTACGGGGATCTTTCATCCTCCAGATGTGGTTTTTTTTGGTGTTCTACCTTCACTAAGAAGTGCCACTAAAAGGAGATTGATCACTTTTGGAGAAGGGTTTACCAATTCCCCTGTCCCTACTTTCGGGATCCACCTTTTTATCTTTATGAGTTTTGTATCTTTTCAGGAGAAGTTCCACAGTACTTCCTATAGGATTTGTCCCCCTTCCACCCTTTATCCCTCCCCAGCATTTTTATCCCACTCGTATACATGCGGAGAACTTCCAAATGATCTCCTTTTTTTGTCCACATAGGTCTTTTCCATTAGGATTCCACCTTAATATCCCTCATTTGCCTTTTCCCCCATGTACTAATTTGGCTTTTCATTGGACCCATATTTCTACCCATATGTTTTTCCCACCGAATATGCCCTTGTAGCTGGCACCATTTTTTACTTTATCTTTCTTCCCGCACCCCAAATCCCTTCTTTGATTTTTGGTCATATTCCGATTATCCGTTCTGATTTTGCCGTTTTTTTCCTAACACTTCTTATCAATTCCCTCCCTTTATACTCCCCCCAACACTGCATCCTAGCTTATGCAACTTCCGTCCAAAAGGGACCTACCGTAATCTTCCAAATTTTCTTAGGACCCTCCAGGGTCTTCCCCCAGTTTTTTTCGTTTCTCTTTTATCACCCCCCATTATTCTCCCAACTCTCAAACCCCCTTTCCCAGGTCCCACCCAACATCTTCCCAGGCTGAGGCCTGGGATCTTTGTGAAATTTAATTACTCAATCATTATCACTCCCCTTAACTCGACAATTGCTTGGGACCCCCCCATGGTTCCTCCTTGTCCATGCTTTTTTCCTAAAAGTGTTTTGTTCTTCTTACAGATCCTGAGAATTTGTGTCTTCTTAAAAGAACTGATGTGAAAAGATGTCTTCCCCTCCACATGGGAAACCCCCATGATAAAGTTGTCCTTTTCTTCCCATGTGTCTTTTTTTTTTTTCCTCCAATGATCATTTGATTTGAATTCCCCGGACTTCCCACTCTTTTGTCCTTGACTTTTCGAATTTTTTATCTTGCTTCCAGACTTTCTCAAGACCTTTCCCCTTCTTTATCACGTTCAGGGTGGTCCCATTCAGATTCCCCCCCGGGAATTTTTCCCCTTTTTTTTCATTTCTCTGAAGGCTCTTCATTTTTCAACTTTTAGGTTTTGTTTTTTTTTCCCCCCTTCTACCTCTTTTTCTTGATAGGGGATTTCTTCGTCCACCCGTCCCTTTTTACGGAGTAGTTTTTTTTCCGGCATCTTGTGAGCTCCTAACTGCCTCCTTTTTTTTGATTCTTTATCACCCCCCCAATGCTTCCCTGTCTCTTTCTTCTTTGTTTGAACCCCTCTTCCTTCTTTTTGGCTTCCATCAATCTTTAACCCTTTCTCCACCTTGTCCCCCCTCTTTTCAATTCTGAGATTGACTTCAAGATCCTGGTTTTCCTACTCTAACCCGAATCTATTTTTTTTAGTAGGCTCCCCAAGTATAGTCCTTCCAACCTTAGTTTATCCCCCTCTCTCCTCCCCATGTCTTTGAGCCCCCTTCCGGAAGAATTTGTAGCCCCTCAGTTCCCCCAATTCTAACCACCACCGAAACATTGCTTTCTCTACTCCCTCCCCCCATCAAGCTTCCCCTTACTTATTTCTATCTCCTTTAGAGTTCCCTTCTTTTATAATTTCTAGGTGTTGACCCTGTCTATGTTCAACTCCTGTGACCCCTTGATTTGTCCTTAAAAGAATTCTCCTCCCCTGATCTTGGCCCCATCCCTTTTCATTTCCCCCTTTATATGGAGACCCTATCTGGTTCACATGGACTCCAGACCTATCCTCCTCTCCCTGAACCCTTTTCCTTAGTTTTGTGCTCTTCTTTTTCTGTAAGCTCCCTTTGATTCCCCTTTCACAAGTATGGAGCCCATTGTGTTTGCTCTCCCCTGATTGCCCTCCCCAGTCGACTTCCTTTTTTGTCAAACTGTATTATTGTACGGTTCTGTTTGACCTCTCTCCCAACTTTTTGATTCTATATCTTCCCCCTTTTGTCTTTTTCAGAGGGATTTCCTCCCCCTTTCTGTCAAGACAGATGCGATATCTTTCCCGATTTTTTATGAAGGTGAACATCCTCCTCCTCCCCCCAAAAAACTTGGGGATTCCCAGTGATCGATGAAGTTTTTTCCCCACCCCTTCCCTCATTGAAGGCCTTTCCTACGGCGGGAAGGGCTTTCCCGGACCATTCCCCCTCCTCCCCAGAAATTTCCCTTCCTTAGTAGTGATGTCAAACCCCTTTTACGAACCCCTTTTCCTTTTCGGAGGGATCTCTCCCCTAGTTCCTCCCGGACTTTCCTTTGATCTTCATCACCTTCCTCTTCATCCTTTTATCCCCCAAACCTCCCCCTTGGAGCCCGAATTTCCTCATCTTGAGCTTTGGTACCCTTTCCCCCTCCTCCCCTCCCACCCTTCCTTTATCGGTGATGTTCTATTTTTATGAACCCCCCCCACTGTAGCCAAAGGTCCTCTACCAGATTTTTATCGGATTTTCTCTAATGGAACTTGGCAGGTTCTGTACTTTCCCTTTTCCTCAATAAAGAATTCTTTTTAAGGCCTCTTACCACATGAACCCCTTTTTTTTGTGGACTCCCCCCTTTTTCGCCCCCGAATTTCCATTCTGAGTCCCCCCCCACATCCTTTTTTGGAACCCCTTCTCCCTTTTTTGATGTTCCTTTCCTTTTTATCGGAAACCTTTGTTTTTAGAAACCTGGTAATGCACCGATTGTGTGGGGATCCTTTTCCTTCCCCCTTAATCCCATATCCCCCTTCCCATTACCCTCCTCCCTTTTTCTCTAGAGGACTCGCTGTCCAAAGTTTGGTTGACCTTCTCGCAATTCTTTCCACTTCATACCCCTTACAACTCATGTCGGCCCTCCCTCTTCCTGAATAGGCTTTTCTTTTGACCTCCCCCTGAGGTCTGTATCTTTTTCCCTTTCAAGATATCCCCTCATGATTTTTCTTTATTGAGCTCCTAGTCTGGAGTCCCTTAATATGTCTTCTTGAACTGATCCCTTATTGCATATACCCCCCTTCCCAACTCCCCTCTCTTCCCCTCCCCCTTCGCCTTCTTTCTTGTGGACCCCTCCCTTAGAAACTTCCCCCCCCAAAGAGTTGTGGTGCTATTTCCCCCTTTCCTCCCTCCGAGCTTCCTAACAGGGCCACCATAGCCCCCCTCCCTTTTTCCCATCATCTCCTTTCTCATCCCCATTTGTTATGGTCTTTGGCTCTTTTTCCTTCCTCGTTTTTGCTTCCTAGATTTTTTCTCCCTCATCCCCTTTGATAAACCTTTCCCCCCAACCAACAATCTAATAGTTCCCTTTTCTCATCCCCCCCTATGCTCCATTTCACCGTTTTTTCTGGTTTTTTTCCCATTGAGAGTCACTAATAACTAGTTTTAAAAGAACTTAATTTTCGAAAAACCCTCTTTCCTTTGTGTCCAGTCCCTGGTCAGGTTAATCTTTTTTTCCCTTAGGTCTACCTCCTAATGGCTCCCGCTTCGCAAGACTTTCTT
>Ga0179593_1495003_pt1 | contig 13638 bp, 16 predicted proteins | sample CZODoug2_1_08_16_FD_185931 | JGI IMG/M metagenome (GOLD analysis project Ga0179593, IMG submission 185931) | Vadose zone soil fungal communities from Angelo Coast Range Reserve, California, USA - CZODoug2_1_08_16fungal (PacBio error correction) | ecosystem: Environmental > Terrestrial > Soil >... | reverse complement strand
TGTGTTCTTTATGGAGTTGAGGCATCCCTCGCTATTGTTCTTGTATTTTTGTTCCCCATCTTGCGTCGCTGGATACACTTTTTGTCTGTTAAGCCCTGCTCTCCCCGTTCCCTTTCTTGCAAGCTTGCTGTCTGCCCTAAAGGGTATTGCGTCTTCATCGTTCCGTTGGGCCCTTTTTAGTACCTTTGTTTTACGACAGTTTTGCTCCTTTCTTTCTGTATGTGTAAGATATGTTTCGTCAAACGTCGGGCCTGCAGATCTGGGCCTGCCCGTTTCCCTCTCCTTTGACTCCACGGTTTCTTCCTTCTCATTTTTCCTATCTTCTCCCAACTCCCGCTTTCCAGTGTCCAGAATAAAGTTAGTAGCTCCTCTTTGAACTGCCGTTTTTTCCCTTCTCCCTCGCTTTGATTGTTCCTTTCACCCCCTCTTTATTTTTGTCCCCCCGGGCCCATGTCCCGTTTAGAATGTCCCCCCCAATAACAACCCATTTGGTTCGACCTCCCGCACGTTTCACATAGACACCCTCCCTACTTATCAGCCCGTCCGTGCAATCAATAACATTTCCTTTCCGGTAGATCCACCTCTTGGCCAGCACCGTTCTTTTCCTCCCCAGTCTTTTCCCCGTCGAGGCGGTTCGATGGAATTTCCTCTTGGCTATTCCTTGGTGGCTGCTTTCTCTTAACTTCTGGAGCCTCGCCGCGCGGCCGATCTTGCCTTCCTTTTCCGGCGTCATTCTATATATTTAGGGCAGCCCCGTTGCCTTTTGGTTCTGCCTTGAGGATATGTTCCATTCCCGTGTCTTCATCCCTCTATCTTTTCTCTTTTTGCGGTCCCTCGCTGGTCATTCCCCTTACAGTGGTTATTTTTTTTGCCCCAAAACGTGTTAGGTGTCTACCCTGGTTTAACCGGTCCTGTTACCATCCCTTCCCGTTTCCCTCTTTCCTCCGTTTTTTTCCTCGCGATGGGGACACTTTCTCCAATTTTTTGTGAGGTCTGCGGACGGCATGTAGATGAAGCCCATGCTGCTTCCAGGACTTGTTTGGATCTGTTTGATACGGCAAGGCTTTGATTGTTCGACCTCTTACCCCAAGGTAATCGTTTTCCCCTTTTAGCTCTCCCCCTTTCTCGGTTCCTTTTTTTTTGTTGCCTAACGTCCTCCAAGCTATCGCTTTCATCGTACCTTATCCCTAATTCCTCCCATCTTTTTCAGCCCCACTCCCCGCGACTTCGTGCATTCCACCTCTTTATTGTGATGACTTCTATTCATTCTTGCTAATTCCCAAGGTTTGCCCGCCGCACTGCTTCCCGCCCTCCCTGTGTTTTCCTGTTTTCCCCGTTTCCTGCGGGGTTTCTCCCTTGGTGTTCCAATCAGAATTGTGACAGCAATGCTTTCATTGCCTTCCAGGGTGAACCCACTTCTTTCAATTTCCCGCTTCACGGTTTTTTCGGAGATTTGTCCTTTCTCCAGTCCGCTCACCCCTTGATAACGTCTTTGGCCCCCTAAAGCATCACAAGTCTAACTTTTTCTTCTCCCTTCCCTTGTTTTCTTAACGTGCTTCCTAACTGATGTATCTTGGACGCTGTCTGCTTTTTCTGCTGCTTCATTGGCGGTTTCGGCTCCTAACCTCTTCCTTCCCCCTGCTTATTCTGCAATGTTTCCTTCCGCCTTATCATTATGTCGGTAGATGGCATCTTTTCTGTTTTTTTTACGGTCTGACGTTGTCTCTTTGTTCGGAACAAAGAGTAAGCCCTCTGCCTGCCAGTCTCCCCTTCTCTCCTCGGTTCTTTTCCGTTCCTCCTTGAAGAGGTCAAGCGTCCCCGGCCTTCCAAGAAGGATCAATAGTTCCCCGTTCTCCCTTTCCTCGACGACGTGTTTTTCCCCCCCGCCCCCCACGTAAATGTTTCGCGCAACGTCTTCACGACTCTTTCCCCGGACCAATTAGCTGGGATTTTTTATAGGCGCGTCGATTCCCTGTTTTCCTTGATTTTGACGTTGATTTCCCCTCGAACCTTTTGACGATTTACCAATCGTACCCTGCTCTTTTCCTTTTCCCTAAAATACCCACCATTGAAGTTCCCTGGCCTGGGCTCCCCTTTCCCAAAGGTTTTGCCCGGTTCTCTTTCACTGTCCCGACTGGCTTCGCGTGTAGTTTCCTCTCGAGCGTGATCCCGTTTCTGGACTTCAACTTCGCTCTTTCCCCCCTCGGCCTGGAGAATCAAGAGTCGTTGCAATTGGAGATTTCTTGCCCCATCGTTTTTTTCTTTGCCACCTCGCAAAAACAGCCGCTCATTTTTCTTCCCCCTTCTTCGACCGTCTGAAACTCACCTGATCCTTTACTCCGAAAGATCTGATCGGAGCTTCGTCTCCCTCGCGTCGACTGTAGTTCCCCGATCCCCCCTTTGTCCCTTGTATTTCGTTCTCCGTTTTTTCCATCTATTTTTAGTCACTTGGGCCCCGGTGAGGCCCCCCATCGAGTCCACTCGAGCCTCTCCTATCCCGCGGGTAGTAAAATGCGAAAAGCGCCACTACTTTAGAGCGCTTGTAAGATATCGAAGCCGAGGGCCTTGGCTGAATAATTTTTTCTCCTTCGATTACTCTCTGACCCTCTGTCTTCCCGTGGAAACTGTCATTTGCTCCGTTTTTTTCTTTATCTCATTTCCTTCTTCTCTTTTTTTATCGTTGTTGGTCCCGGTAAATTCCTTCTTCCCTCCTATTCTTCAAAGTCCCTGCTTCCAAATGCCTTTCTTCAGTGCTCCCCCTCAAGCCTATCGCCGGGCCAAATCCACTTATTTTTCTGCCATTGCCCTCGTCTTCCCCCCCCTCCTTATACAAGACGGATCCTTTGGAACCGTTTTTTGCTCCTTTCACCTTTTCGCTGCTTCCTTCTTTTGTGGCTCGTCCCCTTTTTCCCCTTGGTCACCAATGTCTCCGTGAATTTTATCCTCTCCCCTTTACGGAAGGTCGGCAATTACATCCTCTCCCCTACCGGTCGACGCATGGTGAGCGTGACCCCTCTTGTCCCCTGCAAACTTTTCATCTATTCTACTTGCTTCGGAGATTTTCGTTCTTTGGAGGCTCTGCCAACTCGACGACGTTTCTCTCTCACCTTTGAGTCTCCATCTTCCAGAGCTACCCTGTTATCTGGCGCCGAGATCGTTCTCTTTTTCGATGTTTTTCCCCCTTCTGAAGAGGAAGTAGTCTAAGCGTCTTTTCCGCTCTGAGCTCCACCCTCGAAGCCCCTCTTCCCTTCCACTCACTAAGATACCGTGCGAAAACGCCTTCTTTGTTGCCCCCCCCTGCTTTTTTTCCCTTCAGTTAAGGACTTTAGCTAGCCCCGAGCCCTCCCTCCTTTTCGCTGGGCTTTTCAAAGCCTCCCCCCCGGGCTTCTTTCTGAACCCTATGTTTACTGAGCCTCCGCCAACGTTCGACTCTCCCTTTTAAAATAAATCTAGAGTAGCGATCTTCTAATCCTTCTGAGCTCAGCCCTCGTTATGGGCCTCGCTCTGTTTTCCAAACAGCCCCGTCTTAGAGAACCCCAGCACCCTCTTGCGTTTGATCCTGCTCGTTTTGCACTGCCTATCTCGAGTCCTTCTTGCGGACCTTGCAAAAAGAAACAAGTAGCTTCATCTAGAGGATGCCGGCTTTTGCATGGTGGTTCCCACTCCTATGTTCCAACGTCGACCGTTCACCCCACCCCTCCTCTTTTTTTTCTTCCTACCCCCTCCTTCTGTGATGCTGACACAGTCCCCTCATCATGTTGTCGCCTCTCTTTTCTAGGTGTCGCAGTGAACTCTGTAAGTGAAGTGGCCTGAGCCGCGGGCCCTCTTTTTCCCCAGAATATTCTGCTACCCACTTGTCATGGAAGCCACCTTTCTTATTTCCACTTTTCGTTGCCCTTTATTCATTGTTTTGGTAGCGGCTGGGTCAAGCACTCAATATACATCCCACCCCGCCCGTTGGTCTGATTGAATAGTCCTAACCCACCTTCGGCCTGACCCTCCCCCCCCTGTTTCTAAGAGATCTTGCTGACACTTACGTCGCAAGACCGCTTTTCTCACAAGGTACCGGGACAGGACCTTTCGTTTTCGTGCCGTCTTGCTTCCCTTATCCCACTGTTCCGACCTTAGTCCCGCGATGTCGAATTACTCCTTTTTTTTCCCTTTTCTCAATTCTTTTCTTTTCTCTCAGCCTTCGCCGGTTTGATGTAGCTCTTTTTTGTTTAGCCCCATGCGCGCCCGTTTTCTTTCTGAATCTCTCTCACAGGCACGGTTGACCTCTGGCCAAAACACGCAAGTTCCTTCCCCACGCGGTTTTTAGTCGGAGCTTACTGAAGTGGCGTCGATCCCTTTTTTCTCGCAGACACACACTTCCTTGACTTCGGATTGATCAGGCTCCACACGTTGTTGACGTTGCGAATATATATTCATGGTCCTTTCTTTCGCTCCGCCCTTTTTTTTTCCTGTGTCTAAGTTTGAGATGCGAGGAGCTTGAGGGCCCTTCCCTTTCGTTTACAGGATGCAGTGAAACAGGAGAACAGTTTTTAAATACCCCTCATTTCCTCCTTCACTGTCTTTTGCCGTCTTAAAAGGTGCCCCGGGCTTTCTACTGAATACCAACTTATTGCAGCGAGCTCCTCCACCCGCGATCACCTTGGTCTTTTTGTACAGATTTTATTCCTTGACGCCTGGAACGCCGGGGCAAGGTGAGAAAGAGGGGGTGGTGCCCTCGGATAGAAAGTTCAAGAGTCCCACACCCCCTCCCCGATGCCTTCCCTTCTTCCCCCGTCCATAGTCCTGCGTTCCTTTTCATTTACAAGCGAAGCTGCTGCTCCCCCCTCCTTGTTTAGAGTTGCTTGCCTTGTTTCTGCTTTAGTCTTCTCTTTCATTTGTCCCGGCGTTTCCCCGTGTTTTTTTTTTCTACTCCCCAATGACTCTTTGCAGGTGATAGTGGGGCTCTCACCCTCCCTTCCGTTTCCCCATTGAAGTGGATGCGAATGACTGGAAGGGGCTTTTCAGATCCTTACCTCTCGGCAGTTTCTGCTGTTCCTCTGGATCGCCTGAGGTCAGATCGGCCATTACGCGTCAGATAATCGTTTGGTGGCGAAAGTTCTTTTCCTCCTTTCTCCCACATCTCCTCTAGTCCCATTTCTTTCGTTTCCTTCCCATGGTTCCCTTCAAGCGCCCGTCTCACTTTCGTACCCAACTTCCCTTCCAAAGCCACCATTCTGCGCGCTCCAAGAACGGAGGGCTCGTTCCCCGCACCAGCTTGGCCCCTAACCCCTCTCTAAGGGCTTCTCTCCACCTTAATCCGATCACGAGCGTCGATCGAAACATACACACAAAGGATCCCTGCCCCAGATCCAGGATGAGGCTCCCATTGCGTACCCCCCCACAGCTTCTCTTTTCCTCTCTCGTTGTGTTTTCTCTCTCTTGTTGTTCTCAATCTGGCGTGCTTCCATTTTTGCTATTTTCTTGTATTTTGGATGTTTCTATAGGCTTCCTTTTCCCTTCAGGTTGGCGCGAGCCCTGTTGGTGTGAAGTTGTTCCCCTCCTTTTTGCTGTCGAGCCCTTCCATTGGTCTGCGCTGGCATCGATTTGTTCCCCTTTTCCCCCCTTTTTAAGCATTTCTCCGGTTCGTTGCAGTTGACCCTTTTTCTCAGTTTCAAAAGTCTTCGGTTGGCATGAAGATCTGGTCCTTCATGTGTGTCACCCTTTCTGTCCCCCCCTCCTCCCTAATCATTCCGCTATTTTCCGTCCTTCTGAGCCTCCCGGCACCCAGTGCCCTTCCTCTCTTATACGTTTTTCGATCCCCCAGAACCTTTCGCCCCTCGCTGTAGCTTTTTTTGCTTTCTTCCTCCCCCAAGCCTTCTGTTGAGCTTCCCGGGAACGTACGTGAGCGTCACACCTTCTTTGTATAGATTCGGGACATGAGCTCTGTCCCCATTACCTCTCTCCTCGATCCGCCCCAACCTGAATGCCACCGCTAAGAGGTCAGTCCCCCCCTGCAGCTATTTTACGCACGGACATGAACATTCGTTTTAGTATTAGGTCCTTCGGTCTGCCCTTCTTTGCTTGCTCTCCTATTGTCCTTTTTTCCTTTCTCGGTGGTTCAGACTCGCCGTGCTTGCGCCCCCCCCCCACTACGGCTGGGAACGTTATTATAGCTCTTTTGTCCTCCCCGTTTTTTCTTTTGCTTCTTTTTCCCTTGCTCCTTCTCCTTCTTCTTTCGGTATGCTTCGCTTGGTCCTCAGCCACTTTTTTTGAGTGCTTTCGGTGTCCCTTCAGCGTTGCTGCTTCTTATTTCTTTCAAAATTTCTTTGACCCGGTTGTTAACCGGTCGTCCTCGTCCCACTCCTGTTTCCTTTGCCTCGTTTCGTTCCTGTCGCTCGCGCGGACAGTCATCGGATGCGCAGATTTCATTTCTTTCCAGACCCCCATGGCATGGTCAGGTTCTTGACAATCCGAATTCCTTAAGTTTGTCTCCCTCTTTCTCAGTTTTTCTCTTTCCCTTCTCCCTTTTCAAGGAGCTTCATCCGTCTGTTAATCCCTTCGTTGGGCTTATCCTTCCTTCCTATGCGACGGTCATCAGTTCATTTCTGCATTTTTTCCAAACTTTCCCTCTCCCCCTCAACTCGCGACTACCGGTTAAAACTGAGCGTGATGTTCCCCTCATCGACTTTTCCCTTAAAGGTGTATCCGCGCAGATCCTTCGACCGGTGCAATTCGGTCGGTTTCCCCCTTGTGCGTTTCCAGCGGGCTGTTTTTGTGTTTCGCAATCTTCGGACGTGTATTAAACTGCTTGATTCATCTGCTCAAGGTTGTTAATTACCCCCCGCCGTCTTTCCACTAGCTCACCGTTTTTTTGTTGTTTCCCTGGAGTTTGTTAGGATACACAGTACGCCCCCCCCTTGCTCCAGAGGCAAAAGAGAAATTTTACTTACACCGGTTCCCTACTCCATGGCTTTTCCCCTTCCCCTTTGAGTTGCTTCTCCGCGTGTTATGGCCGTCGTTCAGTACTTCCCCCTTCACCTTCTGTCTGTCCCTAAAAGTATTTAAAAATTATATTCCCCCTTCCCCATTTCTCCCTCACATCCTTATGTCATGGTTCATGAGCAATTCTGAGGTGTTCGACGGTTGTTTCGTGTTCGCACAACATTCCGGCCGACCCTTCTGACTGGAAGCATTCTCTCTGCCCTCCTGTTCTTGGATCGGACCCTCTTGTTGCCGTTACCAGCCGTCGGCAGTGCCGACTTGTTTCATCTGGCTTTTTCTCCTTCGCGCAGATCTGCCTACGCACCCCTCGCCCACTCTCTCGCTCAACTTTTTCTATTCTCCTTCTGAGACGCGTCGCTGACCTCGACCGGGTCTTCATATAGGTCCTCCTCTTATTGATTTCCCTGACCCTCTCGTTCCTCCCTCTCATCTCCATTTATTTTTTCACGCCCAGCGGCTTGTCTTTTTCTCCCCAATCCGCCCCACTAGTTTACAGGTCTGGCCGCTCAAAGGCGTTTCCTTTCAGCTTCTCTTAATTCTACTTTTTTTTTTCGCTGTCTGGTTCGATAGTGCCCCCCGTCCCGGATGTACTGCAAACCGTCAGCTCTGTACACCTTTTTAGGCCTTTGAGAGTCTCTTCGTCGTTCAAACCCTTTCTTTTTTTTTCCCCTTTTGAGCCGTTACCCATCCTCAAGAGGTTCATTCTTGACAACGTCGTCCCTCCATTCAGCGACCCTTATCCCAGCCTATTGATCGTCGGTACGTGACCCCTCGAGTTTCCTTTCCTTCCCCCCTCTGTCCCTTTTCTTGCTTAGTTTCGACGGTGGCGTACGATAAATTTTTTTGCGGGTTCCCACGGTGCCCCACCTTTTCCTCCCTCCACGAGTTCAGCTTGCCTTCGGGTTTAGAAAAAATGACTTACCCGCGTTTCCGTGGCTCTGCCAATCCTTTAGACGCCGGTATGATATGATTTCGTTTTTTTTCCTTGTTCTCAGTCGTTTTTGATTGGGTTTTGATTTTCGATCCCTTTCTTTTTTATTTCACTCACCCTGTCATTTTCGTTCTTTTAGTTATACTCTTGGCTATATTTTTTCTCATCATTTGGCTGAGAGCGGATCCCAATACATTAGTACAGAATATTAAAACGAACTGAGCGGAACCCATTTCCCTTTTCTCTCTCACCTCTGCCGCTTTCCTCTCCCCCGTCTTTACTAATTGCCAATGGCCCCTTTCATATCGAGTACCCCCTTCCTTTCCCAATTTATTAAGAGCACTTAACGCTTTGTGCTGCGTCCCTCTACCCCGCGGCACTCCGCTTTTCCTCTATTCCTCTCATGTTTTCTAACCCGTGTTCCCCAAAGCTACCACATTGTCGGTCCCTCCGGAATTCCTGGCGTGGACATTCTCTGCATTTCCCTTTCTTTGGCTCGCGGACCTTAGTTTATACCTTTTCGGTTCCCTTTTCCTCAGGTCGGTGCCCTGAGTCTTTTTCCTCTCGTTTTTTCGTTCTCGTGCACAGACAACTTTCGTTTTCCTGCGTCACTTTCTTTTCCCGTTTTCCCTCAACATATGCCATGATTGCCGCCGATCCGCGCCATGGCCTTCCCGTTCCAAGATCTGACGTGCTCTCCCCCCTTCCAGACCCTTGCCGGTAAGCGCCCCCCCCTACACAGCCCCTGTCTTCTTTACCATACGTACGCTCACCGGTCCGCCACGCCTTTTTCTTTCGGCCAGACGTCTGGCAATTCATTGGGGGGGGCCTTTATTAGCTGACGGAAAGAGCCGCAGCTTTATTTGTGTGCAAGCGACCTACCCCGATGTGCTCTTTGAACCGCGGGTTTCATCTCCTCCCCTCCAAAGTATCGAATTCCGCATGTCAAATTCCCAAGTTAGATGAGTGCGACCATTCGTTCCGAGCGAATCGCCTTGAGTCGAGCTCTGCGTGTTTCTACGCCACCTTTTAGTCTCCCCTTCAAGTGATGCCCTTTTTCGAACACTTGGCATGGGCCACTGCCGACGTGGTCCCGTTCGACTTTCCCCTTAACACCGCTGGACCCTTCTTCGTCGGCTGACGTCGATCTTCCTGTTAGTTTGGCTTTCAACCGAACTCTCCACGTCTTCGCCCGCTTCAAAACCTTCGCTTCATCATGAACCTAACCATAATGATTGCTGCTTGTCTCCCTCTATGGTGGCATTCATCATGTTCCTACGACTCTTAGGGAGCCGACCTCCGGATTAAGCATCATATCCTACCTCACTCGGCCCGGTTTTACCCATTCCGTTTTTTCAAGCCATCCCTCAACTTTGATCCAGACCAAATTGCTTTTGCCTTTACTGCTTCCTGATCCCCCCCCCCCTTTCTCCTGGGTGAAGCGGCTTTCTCCCATTTCCCCTCCCTCCCAACAACCGTGTGACTTTTCCTTTGTCACACCCACCTTTCTGGCTTAAGCAACCTGCGGGTCTTCACATTCTAGATTTTGCGACACTCAGGAGCCTTGGGCCCCCCGCCCCCCCCCATGCAACCGGGAACTTTTTTTGTTTTCGTTGCCCGCTGCTTTCTGGCGCTCCCATGTTCTCCTTTAGTTTTCGATGGTATAGTCCTTAAAACTCTCATTTTGATTCACAGCCTAGGTGTTAAAATTGAGCTATCTTTTCTCCCCTTTCGCTTGTGTCTGATACTCTCTCGCCACTCCCAGGTGTATTGACTGACCACCCCAACGTAGTTATATTGATCCCAACCGTTTCAGCCAGAGCTCCTTTGTCTTTGAGCGAACCCCATTTTCTCATTCTTGCCCAAATTTTCATGGTTGTACCTTCCCTCACAACCATGTTTGTGACCGGGGGGCAATTCTTTTTTTCAATTTTCTATGCCTATGAGCATTCCCCGGGCGCAATGCTCTCTGCTACCTCAGGAAGAGGGATTTCCTGATCCGTGACTTTTTTTTCCCCTGTTGGTAGACCCCACCAGTTGTCCCCCCTCAATTGACGAATCAAAGCACCTGTTTCCCCGCCACCCGATAGACAACGAATTTTTCTTCTCCATCTCAACTCCCGCAGCTCCTGTCTCCCCACGCGATTCAAAAAAGGGTCTTTTTTCAAAGACTTCTATCGCCTGCTAGACTGACGCAGGCGGCCAGGTTATTGCGCCAGGAGCGTTTTTGGGCTGCACGCATGCCCTCCTTATTTCTTTCTCCAATGCCCTCTTCACGTTCCCAAGGATGAAAGTCTTTTTTTTCTGCGAGTTCCTCCGTTCTTTCAACCACGCTCTCGCTTGCGGTTTGATTGTGTATTCCTTTGGTGCTGATAGTGGTCTTCTTTCCTTTGACAGGCGGACGATTTCTGACGATTGATATTTTGTCCTTCTATATCTTTTGTGCCCTATCACGACCGGTTCGCTTCTTTTCTTCCCATCCTTTCTTTTTCCATGACCCTTCAATCTCGCGAAGCCGTTCTTTCAAGTCTCGATTTCCCGTTTCTTCTTTGGCAATTTTAGACGATGAGTTCTGAATCTGATGATCTCGTTTCGTAAGGACGTTATCGCCAACATTCCGGCCCTCTTTATCCTGCCATGAAGGAAGTTTTCGTCAAAATGGTCCCCTCAAGCCTCCCCCATTAGGCAATGGTTTAAACAATCCGCCCCATTCCTTCAGTTGACCGTTTTTTCCTCCCATGCACATGGAGGCTAAGCCCAAAGCTTGCCCAAAAACATCTAGAGTTGCTAAAACTGTATGCGCTATTTCCCTCTTCTGCCGATCGAAAACCTACCCAAAGTTACTTTGCACTCGCGCGATGATCTACGCCTTTTTTCCCCACCCAATCGAGCCTTTTCCTTTCCTTGTTGTTGGGATGCTATTTTTTTGTCGGGTTTTATTTCATCTATTGATATTGCGTCCTTTCATTTTTATGGTTTTTTCTTCGCAGCGGGATCGACCCTTTAAGTTTTTCTTCCGCCCCAATCGTCTTTTTTGTTTGCCCGTGTAGGCAGATTTGCCTTTTAGATGCCATAAAGGGATTAGTCGTGATCCCTTTTTATTTGGGTTTTTCCAAGTTGTTTACCTTTGAGCTGGCGCTTTCCTTCTTTCCTTTTTTAAATTCCTCTTTTTTTCTCTAGATTGCATGCTTGATAAATGGTGCCCATACCAAAGATAATTCGCTTCTTCATATCTATCAGCTTTCCCTTCCCAGGCAGCCTAAATCCCATCATTTTTTTCTACTCTTGACCCTTTCTGTCCCCTTTGCGCCTTCCCGCGATCTCTTTTTTCCTTTAACCATCACATCGGTGTACGACCCGTGCCACGTTCTTTTGATTCTCCCATCTCGGCCTGCAAATAGGCATTTTTCGGCGCCCTTTGAACGGCACCTTGTCCAAAGTTTAATCTTACCTCCTGCCCCCCCCCTTCCTCAACGCTGCCCATCCGATGCTTGCCCAGCGCTCTTTTGACCGGTAATGCCGCGCACTCGGCCAGTATTTCTCCATCCTGATTTTGCCCTTGCCTGGCTTGCGATATCTTGGCAGAAGGGCTTTATGAACCTGGAAGCCTCCCGCGACTTGGCGTTTCATCCCCTGCCCTCCGGGTGCCGCCTGCTTTCCCTGGAGATGAGTAGCTTTTCCTCACCCCTGTTTGACTCTCTTTTGTCCCGGTCGTTCCCCTTGCGTCGAGGTGTATTCTCTCCCTTTCCTCAGCCTGTGTAGCTTTGGTTTTTTTCCCCGAATGTTTGTGAGGTTGTTTGACTTCAAAAATTTTCTTGTTCCACCGTGCCACTGTTCGGTCATCTGAACACACCCCCCTTTTCAAATTGAAACTGTTCGAGTCAGTCGCCGTTTTTTGTTCTTTTTCCCGTATGAAATTCGAGCCTGCACGGCATGACTTTGCCTCCATGATATCCAGATGCTCCTTTTTGGTTGGGGGAGCCTTGGGACCGAAAGGCCTGAAGTTTTTTTTTCTTCCGACAACCAGTTTTTCTCGGCCTACCCACTTCCAAAGGACCGCCCTCTCTTTCTTGTTACTCCTCGTTTGGGCCATATACTACACCCTGGATTGCATGAGCAGCCCGGAAGCCTGTCCTTTTTACCCGCTCTTTTCAGCAAAAGCTTCCTCCACCCCCAATTTCGAGTGGATGAATTCGCTCCGACGTTCTACCTAGAACAGGATTTCGCCGCAAGCCGGCCCTTCCCTGAAATACCGTCCTGTACGGTTGTTGTTGCCTTTTGCCAGCTTGGCTTGGCTCCCTTATTTTTGTCTACCCTTCTGAATGGTGTTGCACCTCATTTGCTTTTGGGCCATGCGGTGTTAATTCACCAGGCTTCCCTCAGCTCCAAGGTTTGTAATGGAAGCCCTTAATTTTCCCCGCCGCTAACCAGTTCATGTCACGAGTCCTGTTCCTTCTACGCCCATGTGGGCTTTATTCTCAGTGTTTCGGTCGGTGTTGCTGCCTAAGGGGGCTCTGCAGTTTTTTCTGTTTTTTTTTCTTTCTGCTTCCCCTGGGATGTTTTCCCAGACCTTAGTTGGGCACCTGATTATTGAACAGGAGCCTGGAATTCCTTATTAGCTTTTATGATTAATTTTTTTGTTTTTTCTGGTCCTTTTTGTGTTGAGGTTTTCGAACCGATCCGGAATAAATCGTACGGACGCGAGACCTGGCTCAGAGGTTTTTGGATCGCAGCTTTTGCTCCGAGTTAACATTACGTCCGGTCCACCCATTTTCCCAATTTCAGGCCCGATAGGGACGTGGAATAATTAGAGTGACGACGTTTCCCCCTTTACCCGCCACCCCGATCCCTCTAGTCCACGCTTCTCTCGGGGACTCCTTTTTCCGTTGATCGTGAAACATAGGTGGGACTTCCAGACGTCGCTCTCTGATCGTTTCTTTTTGCATTTCCCTTGAGTTCTTCCTTCCGCCCTCGCCCTGTGTACCCCTCTTCCCCGACCCCGTGAAAAAGATTCTTCTCTTCCCTGACCGATAAAGCTCCACCCTTGAAGCCATCGTTTCCGCAATTCAAAAAGGTCTTGACGCCTTTTTCGTAATGCTCTTTCCCTTTCAGATGGCTTCGCTTTTGTTTTTGGCGTTTTTGCCGGCTGCCGGTCTGACTGTCAAATCCCCCTTCCGTCGGTGAACACATTGAAGGCGCCCCCCCTCTGCTTTTGGTCTTCCCCTCCTTGTGCGCTTTTGCTTTTTTGCCCCCTTTTTATCCCTTGCTTTCAGCCGCGTTTTTGCACGGCTTCCCGAACCCAATTTAAAATCCGCCGCGCTGGCAACCGCCCTCTTGTGTAGCCCTCTGTTTCTCCTATCATTCTTGAGTCCTATATCTCCCCCCCCCGATTTAACCAGTGAACCTGACCTTCGTTTCGTCCTGTGGAGGCGTTTTCACGCCCCCTTGGTAGGACGTGGTGAAAATTGTTGTAAGTCAAAGGGGACAGCGTGCAGCCAACGTCGCGCATCTGGGCAGTTTGAAACGTTTTTTCCGGAAATGTCTTTTTACCCCCCGTTCCCCCGTGGATATGACACCTAGACAGACGCTTTTCCTCCGATCTCTAATGCTTGGTGGACTTGTCCCAGGGTCTGAACTCGTATTTTTTCCCTCCGTCTTTCTCGTTGTTCCTTTCCAAGAAACTGTTCATTGTTGTTTCGAATTTCTTCTGAGCT
>Ga0179593_1372766_pt1 | contig 13638 bp, 11 predicted proteins | sample CZODoug2_1_08_16_FD_185931 | JGI IMG/M metagenome (GOLD analysis project Ga0179593, IMG submission 185931) | Vadose zone soil fungal communities from Angelo Coast Range Reserve, California, USA - CZODoug2_1_08_16fungal (PacBio error correction) | ecosystem: Environmental > Terrestrial > Soil >... | reverse complement strand
TGGCGACAGCTTTTCCATGGGATTTTTGAAGTCGGACCCCCAATTTGGACTTTTTTGACCCATCCACTTGATAACGATTTTGTGTAGATTCTTTTTTGGAGCCGTGCATTTTTGTGTGTCCCTGCAAGGTCGCTTTCTCTTTCTTTTTGAACTCGCCACCCGCCTAACAGCGGTCCCTTACCTCCTTCAGACGTCTGTCCTCTTTTCTGTGCCGCTGGGATCACGGCAGCGATTTCCTTTTTTTTTGCAGAAACAACTTTTTTTTAGAGTTGGAATTTTTTCCCTCCTAGCGCCCCCTACCCTAACACTTAAAGGAATCGTGGTCCGGAAAGCTTTTTTCTTCGTGACTGCATTTTAGAGCTAGTCTCTTTTTTTTTCAAGGTTTTTCAAAGTATGTTGTGCTTTTGTTTAGAAGGAGGAATTGGATTTTTCCCAAATGGAAATTTTTTTCCTTCGGAATCGGTTTTTCCCCTACTTTCTCTTCAGTCAATAAGTCTTCTTGTGTTACCAGGGCGTCCCTTTTTGGCGCCCCCCAGACAGAAACCTTTAACTTTTGCTGCCACTCGTCGTCCATTTTTTTCTCCCACTTGGAATCTTCGTTGGTAGGAATGGATCGTTGTTTTTTTTTTTTTTCTTGGCGGTTCCCAACCCCCCTCATTTACTTGGGCAATGACTACTTTTCTTATACCCCCGGCCACGTCTCGGTTTCCATACGGTTCGAACCCCCCTCTCGGCTCTTTCTTTTTTTCCTTCAGACGGTCCTTTGGATCTGTTCCTGTTTTGGATTACCCGAGTTAGTGTTCTTTTCATAGCCGACGCTCCTCTTCCCTCTCCGAGGTAGAGATGGTCTGCAGAGAACCCGTCCTTTTTCATTTTTGCAGACCCATTGCGCCCCCCTGCCTGTAAGAAGGTGGGGGCTCAAGAAAGGATCTTGTGGGGATGTACACCTGCAACACGAACGGCCGTTTCACTTTTTTAGAGTCAGGGACTATCGAACGGAGTTTTTCTTCTTACCTCTGTGGAGCTAGTTGCAACGACTTGACTACTCCCGTCCCGCGATTTTCTTTTCACCTCTTTTGGCTGTTACTTCTCAATTTCTGAGCCATTCAGACTTTGGGAGAGGAAGATTTCTATTTTTTGAGTTTTGAGTTCCTCCCCTCGTAGAATCGTTAGAGCACATTAAGTAGGAGGTTTCTTTTTTCCGAGGAGTTCTACTTTCTTTTTCTTTTTTTCTGCCGACATCCTTTTTTTTCTCCCCGGTCAGGCCTCGTGAGCATAGGTATAAAAAGTAGCTAGTTGGGATAATGGGAGTCCCCCCCTGGGGCGAGGTAGTTCTCGGGAGGTGAGTTCTCTATCTCTAAGGCTAGGTAACTAGTTGGTTTTTTCTTTTTGGTTCTCGCCTTGGAAATTCGGGCCAACTTCCCGGTAAGTTCTTCTTGGTCTCTTGCTTGCTTTGGGGTTGGACGGGCGCGATTCCCCTTTGGTTGTGTTCCTTAGGGAGTCTCGTTTTTTCCCCCCTCCGCACGGTTGCCTTTTTCAGTTATTACAGTCATTTCTCTTGTTTCGTCAGCTTCTGTTATTATCAGACCTCGGTGATTCTTGGAAACAACTCCCTTTTCCAATGGGGACGTTTTCGCCGGGCTTTGGCCGTTCATCTTTCTTCCAGTTGCCACAGCGGATTTGCCTGTGTGCGTTTCCGATTCGGAGGAAGTCCTTTCCCCGGACCGCGAGGCGCCGTTTTGTCTGATTGTCTGCCTACGTTCTCCCCCTTCCCCCACTTAAATTTTTTACTTTTAATTGATTCAAACCCCTTCCTTCCCCCCGTCCCCCGAACGGGTGACCCTTTATAAGGAGACCTATTGTGCCTTACTTTCTGGTGTGAAAAACGGCCCCCCGTTTTTTCTTTTTACAGAACTGCGGAGGATGGCTCAGTCTCCTCCCTCGTTGCCGCGAACCGGGCTTCCCTCTTCAGTGGGCGTGCTTCCGACTTTTCCCCCATCACTTGCAAGTCCAACCCCTCTGGGGCGAGGCTTTCCTTCGCCCCCTCGGCGCCCCTGACTGGGGATGCAACCTGACAGAAGGTCGCGAGCCCAGATTGACCTGTGGTTCCTTTTTGACACCTTAGCGCAGGTCGTTTTTTCTTTCCCTCTTTGGCTCTTTTTTTTCTATTTGTACTATATAAAACATCTCATAAATTTCCTTGCAAGTTCCTTCCCTGACAGTGAGTGTTTTCGGTTGACGGCTTCCTTTCTGATTAGCTTCTTTTTACTTTGATCGTTCTGTCCTCAGGCTGGAGTTCCGGTGCAGTTCTTCTGCTTCAGTGTTTTCAACTAAGGACGCCACCTCTTGTTATCCGACCGTTTCTTTGATTGCGTCGGTTAGTCCCGCTCTTCAGCTCCAACCTCGTCCCCGGGAGCTCCGGGGGCTTCGTTCTTGGGCCAGGTTGTCCGGCCCGAAAACACTTCAGTTCGATGCAAGCTGTCCCCCCTTTCGAGGTAAGGTCTTATTTTTTTCCTGTGTTCTATCGCACCACTTTTTTCCCCCCCTTAGGCGTGACCGCTATAGTTTTTTTATCCAGTATTTTTGTCAGTGAGCGTCGAGGGAGTGGCCACCTTTCCCCCCCCCCTCAGTGACCGAATCAAGTTTGCTTTCCTGACAAGAAAGTCCCCTTTTGTTTTTTTGCCTATCCCCCTTGAATCTTCTTTTTGGATTTTTTCATCATCTCAAGTCTTTTCGTTTTTTTTGATTTCGGAGTTTTCTTCCCCAAGAGGGGAATTCCCCCCTCAGAATGCATGTTTATTTTCTTGGAGGATGAGGCCCTATTTCTTTCCCTTCCTGAGGTTCTAATAAGTTTTTTTTTTTTTTTTTCTCCCCAGAGGGTGGCCCCCCCCCCCGCCTTGAGTTGAGTTCGGCAAAGCTGTTGTCGAGGCAAGTCTTTGGCCTCAGTCTTTTTCTGTCCGGGGCCGTTGCTTCCCCCGAACGTTGTACTTTCCGCTCTTCCCCGTCTCGAACCGTTTCCAAGGGTTTTGTATCGACCTTGATGGTTTTTTTTTTCTCCCCCCTGGCCCTCAGACTTTCTTTTTCCCCCCTCTTTGCTGCCAAAAAATTTCGTCAGTTTGTTTTCACTTCTCTTTTGATGCGGAGTTCTTTTTTCCAGGCCCCCCTGCGGAAGGCTCCCTTCAGTTTTTTTTTCCCACGATCCACACCTGACCCCAGCCCGGCCTGAAACGGCTTGCAACCTCAGCACCAGCAATCACCCCCCCTTCCCCTCACCACCTTTTCTCCCCAGCCACAAAAAATCCGCCCCAGGGGGGACCCTTCCGGGGGCCGTTTCCTTTGATCGCCTCACGTAAATCTTGCGATCGCGGCCCTTGGTGCGACTTTTCTGTAGCTATTTCGATACTTCTTTTTGCAGCGATACGGTGCGGCTTCTTTTCGGCTCGGCTTTTTTTTGCTATTTTGTGAGCCCGACGGCGGTGTTCCTTCCCGGTTTTTTTTTTCTTTTTCCGACAAGGTCTCGCAGTCTCCAGGCGACTTGTTTTTTTTTTTTTAACGGTTCGCGCCTCCCGGGGCCTCTGTCTGAATCCCCTTTATTCTTGATGCCAAACTCCACTGGGTTGTTTTTTTTTTTTCTGTGTGTGACCTTTCCCCCCTTCCCCCGAGTGCTCTTTTCCCAGGGAAAGTTAATTCTTGTTCTTTTCCCGTTTTGGTCGCCGTTGGAAGATTTCAAATTCCTGATTGGAACCTTTTTCCGTTACTCCCTTTCGACAGCCTGAGTTTTTTCCTTCTTCTGGGATAATTATTTCCCCTCCCCCCCCGACCCCAACATAACAACCCCTTTACGGCGGGGGTTTCCTTTTAACCCGCGACCATAACATTTTCAACGTTTCCGTTTTTCGCGCTTTGTTGTAATCTGCTCCCATGATATTTTACCACGATTGACTTAAAATACTCCCAGACAGATTTACCTCCAACCGCGATGACTTACCCTTTTTTTTTTTCAAACCACTTGCTCCTTTCTTTTTACCCCCTCGGCACCCCGTTTTCCGGTTCTTTTTCGCGCCCCCCCCTTCCGAAAGCTTTTTTTTTTTTGCTTTCCTCCTGGTACGTTTGATGTCAAGTGTCCCGGGCAGCATTTTGCTTGGTGGGAGCCGCGCCTGAGGATGGCCCCCCCTCGTCTGCTTGCACCCCACTACCCTCCCCCCCTGCCCTTTTCGAGGAGTTAAAGTTTTTTTTTCAGCGAGAGCAGATCTCTTTATTGGATAGCCCTCTACTTTTTTGTTCCTGCTTGAGACCGTTACCCAGATCTGGGGACTCCTTTTCTTCTCAGATCCGTCGGCTTTCGCACAGCAAGTGCTTTTTTTGCAACTGGCGAACCACTTTGCCGAATTGAGCCGTGATTTAACGGGACCCACCCAACTCTGTCTTTTTTGCTGCAAAAACTGAGAAGGCCCCTTTTAAAGGGGAATTGTCGAGATGCCCCCGTCCTTGTCTTGAGAACACCGCTCAGGGGAAGTTCTGGCGTCAAGTCTGTTTCCCCGTAGGACCCCCCCCCGTGTCTGAGGACCGCCTTGTTCCTTGTTTTACTGCCTGTTTTTTCGCTCCCTGGGTCTGATCCTACTAGATGTAGTTTTTTTGCTCCGTGATTCAATTCTCTCCTTGTGTCCATGAGCAACGCTGGAGAATCTTTTTCTTGGTCTGCCGTCCTTCCTTTTTGTAAGCTAGTTCCCAGCTTCGGATGCGGAGTTCGCTCAGAACAATAACAGGTCTTGTCCCCCTCCCCCGGAAGGCCTGGTAAACTTTCTCCTTTTTTCTGTGTAGTTGTTTCCCCAAAGAGTAACTTCGGTTTCTACTTCCCGTCTGGCCCCCAGTGCCCCCCTTTTTAAACTGATGTGCTTTCCCCTTTTTGACGCGAGCCCGAGCGGCTTTCCCCCCCCCCACGCCATTCGAAGTTTGCTCTTTTGAAACGACGATTTTCCCTGAAGTAAGTCCTCGTCTGCCCCCGTCTCCCTGTACCCCCCTTTATCGTCTCTGACTGACTCCCCGTCCATTCTCGTGCAGGGGATTCTTTTCTTTTTTTTTTTGAAACCCCCGAGTTGTCTGAATTGGAAGAAGTTAGCTTTTAATAGAAGGCTACCATCCCTCGTCTTTCCCCTCCGTAAATACTAAGTCTTCTCTTTTACCCGTTTTTACGGTCCTTCCCCCCCGACCTCCCCCTGTTACCCGGCTTCGATTTGACCCGAACATTTTTTTTGAAATCCACCGACAAGCCAGGTTGGCCCGACCTTGGGCCTAGGAGGATTCGTTTTTTCGTTTAAGCGCAGTTGACCCCCCTCCCAATATTTCTATTCTCGTTGTGGGGCCGCCCTTTTTTGATGTAAGGATCCGGCTTTACGCATCCTCTCTAGCTGGACGTTTTTCCCGAGAAAGATTCTTTGTAGGCTCTTTTCCAATCTTTGGCAAGTCGTTACTTTCCCGTCAAGGGTTCCAGCTCTTCCCCAGGAAGAGGAGCTTCCAAGTCTTTTTTTAATGAGTAAGTTCTTTTTAAAGTTGAGGACAAGGCTTTTTCCACGTTCTAGCTCTCGCCTTTCCGCCTCGACTATAGATTTCTTAGATTAGGTTCGCCACGAGCAGCTTCGGATTCCCTCTATATTTTCCTATATCTTTCTTTTTTTTTTTCTTTTTCCTTCGTTGTTGTTTGTTTCTCGATCTTTCCCCCCGGGGGATGATTTTCCCCCCCTCCCTGAAGCTGGTCTGTGCTTACAATTCCTGTTCGTCTCCACTCCTTCCCCGATCGCGGCTTTGTCTTCCCCCTTCCTTCCTTGAACCGACACGTTTCCCTGTGCGCTCAGTGTGAACCCCTTTTCTTGGAGCAACTCCTTTTGGTCTCGATTGTTCCGAGCCCTGGCTTTCGGGTATCGTTCTCGGGAAATCCTCCCCCCCTTACCCACCCCCGATCCTGTAGGTTTTTTCCCCGATTTTCGCCACACTGACGATTCCCTTCGCTCTTAAAACCGCGAATGCCTTTTATGAAACTTCCCTCTCCACATTTCTGAGGTTTGGCCTCCTATTTTGACATCACCTCCCCCCTGAATCCCCCCGAGGCCTCCTCCAATTGTTCTCCCTGGTTATAGTCCCCGATCGTTGGTCTCCCCCTCGACCTCTCCTACGGGCTCTCGGGGGACTGTGACTCCTTGAATCCTCCCCCCCCCCCTCATCGCTTTTATTCCTCACGCGAGGATGCCGGGAGGATGCTCCCCTCTTTTCTTTTCACGGGCGTGTTTTTTTCTCAGATTTTCCCCTCCGAGGTCCAGTCCCCTTCCGTCGTCTCTCGACCGTACAGGCTTTTCTTTGCGACCAGGCGAGGTTCCCAACCGAATTTGCCCCACCCCTTGTTAATTGCGCATTCCCCCAATTGTTCCTCCCTCCTCTTTCTTTTTTCCATTTGGTCTTTTCTTGGCTCGGCCCCCCTTCTTTTTTCTTTTCTTGATTTAAGCAAATACAATGTTTTCCTTGTTCCCCCCTCTTGGAATCCTTTTCGTTTATTCACCGCACGGTTCACTTTGACCTAACCCCCGGACGCCCCCCCCCCCCATTCGGCGAACTCATCTTTTGGACCTTTCCCGCAGAAGTTTTTCTCTTACCGTAGTTGGTTCCCTTTTTTCGCATATGCCGTCAACTTCGCTTACAGGATTGGTTGCGTCGATCCTTGATGCCCCATCCGTGCGCGGCCCCTGCCTCCCCCGGGTGTTGGACCAGGAGTCCCTCCTTTTGCCTACGACATTGTCCGCCCTGTGACTCGAGGGTTGCGCTACCCCCGATTTTTTGTATCAGGATCCGCCACTCTTTTATTGACAGAAGCTGCTGACCCACAAGGGTATGATTTTTCCTCAATTTTCGGCGCGGACGTTTTGCTGAGATTACCTTTCTTCCCACCGGTCTTACTCCTACCTCCCCAGATTTCCTTTTTCTCGTGAGCGTTTAGCCGGGTTTTAGTTCGGCTGGAGGAGTTACCCCAAAGAGAGCTTGTGGTCCGCGAGCCTTTTCGCCTTTTGTGTTCGGAGGTCCGCCCTGCTCTGCAGATTTCCCCTTCGCCACGTTCAGCCACGTCGTCCCCCTCCTTATACGGCTGACGACGGGACGGTCGTTCCCCCTTTCATGTCCTGCGTCGTTGGCGCACATACCCCTTTTTTTAATCCCTTGCGAGGAGTTTCTCTCGAGTTGACCGTTTCGAAGCGACTTTTTAGTGGGGATATTATGCCATCTTTTTGATTATTTTTCTCTCCACTACCTGTTAGGGATATTTTCGTATAGAGGACTGGACTCAGTAACTGGGTCAGTTTCGTCGATCTTTAGGTAGGATGTTTTTTGGCGGGTGGAGCGTCCAATTTAGGTTTCCTTGAGATTGGCGTAGGTACTGAACTGTAAATGCTGTGACCCCCAGGTACCGGTTCTTCGTATGTCCCCTCACGTTTGCCTCCAACGGCGGCTGGGAATTTGCCGAACCTTATAAAGTTGGTGATTCCCCCTTTTCCTGTTAGCAGGGTCTGTTAAAGGATTGGCTTTTTTTTTTGTAAGTTTGGGCAACTGACCCCCCGTTCGTGGACCTGTTGCTATCAGGTCTTGCATCTGGCTCTTTTTTTATCCGTCTGTCTTCTCCCTTCCGTTGCCTGCCACTCCCCTTCAGCTCCCCAGGCTGTGGACGTACCCTACAACAGGAACTTTTGACTTTATAGTCCTTCGGTGTGCCGTATTACACCCTGTTTGCCCCCCCAAAGTCAGATTTGTTCCCAGCCGGCTTCCATGCGGAGCGAGCCCTGATTCCTCCCCTTTCACCAGGTTTTAAGTGATTTCGGAGTAGATCATTGTGGTTGGTCCATCAATTTAGTGACAAGGTGGGCCTGGGCTTCTTTTCATTTCCCCGGCCTTGCTGAGGTGACCCTTGTAAGGACGTGTCCAAGCCCCATTCCCCATTTCTTTTTTTTTTTCGATACCCTCGCGCCTCTGAGCATGAGGTCTTTTTCTGAGCGGGCCTGATTTTAGTTTTTGTTCTCTTTTTTCCCCTTCCCCTCTTACGAATTAAATTTCAGGTCTTTTCGTTCTTCTTTTGGTTCCTTTTTCCCTGGATTTTTATGGGAGTGCCGTGAGTCGGTTTCCCCCCCTTCTTTGGTCCTTCGGTTGCCGGTCCCCCCCTCCTAGGAACTTGTTGCTTATGCATCATTACCGTTGCAGTTCCTCGGGTATCTTGCTTTTTTTGCAGCCATATTGGATATCCTGCGGAACCAGCGGCTTTTTTGTCTCGCGGTTTGTCTGTTTCTGGGAAAGTTGGCAACCAAGAATGTCGATCCACAGATCAAACCTTTCCAGATCAGGAATGTTTCCTGTTACTATAGACACTTCCCCAGGTTCTCCATCCTCGGCCGCCTAGCATCTTCTCATGACAGAAAGTCCTTGGCCCTAGCATCTGACCCCCCCCGTTGGTCAAACCGCTTTTCCAACGCAGCGTTGACCCACGTTTTTTTTCAAGGAATGCCACCCCTCCCTTCAAGGAGGGTCATCGAACCCCCCTTCGTTGTCCATTGACTTATATATCTTTTTTTCCTTCCCTCATCTTTTTTTGCCCTCCTGAATTACTTTTTTGATTGTTCTAGTCAGCCATGCCTGTTTTTGAGGTGCTTGCGGCAAGTGCTTAGGACACGTCTCAAGGGGCCCTGTTGAATTGCCTCCGTGGCCTTGCGCTGGTTAGGCCTTATTCTTATTTTCTAATTGAGGTGGGGCATCATAGTCCCCCCGATGTTTTCGTTCCTGAGGAGAGATCGAGGGTCCCATAAGTCTTGAGCAGGTAACTGTCCAGTGGGCTTCCTATGTAAAATCCCGTGACTACATGCTCGCAATTTCAATGTCCTTTGCCATAGACCGATGTTTGTTGGACGGCTTTTCCCCCAACCCTGTCCCCCCAGGACCCAGACCAGCCTGCTGGCTCTTTGAAAATTGGTCTTTTTTGCAGGCTATAAGCTGCGGCGGGACCCCTCCCATATTAAATTCTTTTTGCCTCCAGCGACTCCGTCTTCCGAGTTTACCCGGCACCCTGAATCACGACTCCCCCCCCCCCCCTCTCCCCGCCGCCCAGCGCACTTAATTCCCAAGCCCAGGACCCCCCTACCCCCCAATTCTGAAAATCCCGGGAACCCTTTGAAATCCGGGATCGCTTTATTCTTCTTCACTCCCTATTCCCCCCGCAGGCGATCCCCCCCGACGCTGATCGTTTTTTCCTTAACAGTCTTCATTTTGTATTAGGGGCCGGAGGCAATCATTGGCCCCCTTTCCCTAGGGAATTCTGATTACCCGCTTTCGTGCATTACCCCCCAGGCGGTTTCCAGGCCATTGAAGCTTTCCCTGATTGAAGTCCGGAGAACTTGTGTGTTGGTTTAGTTTTAGTCCCCGAGGGGCTGCGGGTGCTTTTCTTCTTTCAGCCGCCCTCAGCTGTCGCCCCATCCCCTCCGTTGCCGGTTGTCCTACGGTCCGAAGCGTCCCTGACAGTTTCCTTTTTGTTTGCAAGTACGTCAGCCGGGAGTGGCTTCAGTGTCGGGCTTCCCCCGGCACGTTTTGGACCTCGATGACGCGAATCGTGATTTAGTAGATCTTGTCTTCTTTTCGAGGTGAACCACAATCCCCTAAGGGGAGTGTCAAAGACCCCCACTCTTTTCACACCTTCTTCCCCTGGGCTCAGAACTGATGCGACCTCTTTTCCCCATATCGGCCCCTCCAGCCGAGTGAAGCAAAATGTAGCTTGACGCACTGTGGGCTCTGGATGTCCTACCACCTCGCGCCCCCCCCTGAAGGTTATAGAAACGTGTCCCCCACCCGACGGCACCGCGAAGGACCTCCCTTTCATTGTTGGCTGGGACGGTTTTTTCCTACGTGCCAGGTCCAGATCGCTTCTCACGTTAAGCTCCGTTACGGGTGATCTTTGCGGCAGTAACCTCCCCCCCCCCCCCGAACGAGAGTGAGTCCATTTTAAAGCGGTCATAATTATTTCTTTGACTCGTTTCTGAACTGTAGCCAAACTTAGGTCTCCGGTGGTCCTGCAGGAATAGTAGCGAGGGAAGTCCTACCGAACCCGGTGGCTTGTTTTCTGTCGAACGGCGAGAATGAGGAACACCGCCGAAAAATTCTATGGTTCGGAGAGCCCCAAAGCATTGACTCGACAGGCAGGTAAAAAAGGAAAAAGGCTGAGTGTCCAAGAGGAACGTTTTTTTCCTTTCCTGAGTATGTGGTTCGTTTCTTTTTCCAGTTGATAGAAGAAAACCTAGAGACAATTTTTAGGGATATAAGACCGTGTGTTTTCATTTGGAGGGTTTCTTTCCCCAGTAGCGTCCCTGATGATCCTCCGTTTTGTGTCTCGGCCTTCCCTTCCAAGCGTGCGCAGTGTTCTTTTTTTGGCCTTGACAGTGGCGTTTTTTGCCCGCAGCGCAGAGCGCTAGATTAGGCGTCAGGTCGGTGCCCGTCTTTAAGCCCATTAACATTGTCCCCGATCCTCTGACTGTAAAACTCTTCTGTTGGGTCTTTTTTTTTTTTGGACGAACCCTTTTCCCGTGGCGAGTTAACGACCCCAGGAGTCCCCCCCTCTGTTTTCATTTAATGTTGTTTTCTTTTCATGCCAAAGAGACCGGGCTTGCCCCGGCGGGCGACCCACCGCCATCTTTTTTTTGAGCTTTCCCAGTGGATAGATCTCCCGAGTTTCCCCCCTTCTCTCCTGTCGCGTTAGCACAACCTGACACTCCTTTTCAACCGGCTCTTCGTTCGCGACTCAATACGTACGACTTCCTTTTTTTTGCTGTTTTTTTTTATTTTTTTTGACCACGGACCTCTCTTGTACGAAGGTCGCTTACTACATAGCCTCCGACCTAGACGAGGCTCCCCCCCCTTCCCCCCTTTCGACTCTTCCCTTTTTTTTCCGGCCCGGTCGAGGGTGAGCGGATCATGTGCCGGTCAAACGAAAGGAAACCTTTGTTGAAGGGCGTCTGTTTTTGGTAGCGCTCACTGTCCGGGAACAACCCGCCCTTCATTATGATTGAAGAGTCCCCCCTTTTTTTCATCTTTTGGGCGGGTTTTAGTGTACAGAGCCTCTTAATTTTTTTTTTTCAGATGCCAAGTTTCTTTTTTATCTGTTAGAGATTAACAGCTTTCACGGGTCTTTCTTTCAACTTTTTTTTTTTAGTTGAAGTTTTTGTTGCGCATTAAAAGATTTTTCTTCCAGGAGTCCGTTTCTACTACACCGGCGCTTATCCGGTTCAGAAAAAGTCAGAGACCTTTCCTCGATAGGATCGTCCCCCTTCTTGCGCCCGCCTCCTTGTCCCGCGACCCGCGCCGCGCGGTGTTCTGTCTCTTAAATTATATTCTCTCCTTCCAGTTGTTGTTGTTCAGTCCCCTCCGTGGGACTCTTCTTCGTCCCCCCCTAAGGTCTCTTTCTCCCTGGGTAGGAGACAGCTGAGGTTTGCCTCCTCAACACAAGATAGGAGAGACGTTTTTTCGACGGAGTGGTATACTTTGGAGGTTTCCCCCCTCCAGTCCTTGTGAAGTTTTTTTAAACAAGACCGCGCGGGCCCAATACGTTTTTTTTTGCCGTCCTTGCAAAAAGTTTTCTTCCACTTTCCCTCCGGCCCCAGGCTGGACCATCTTGGTTTGGGGGCCGTACCATTTACCTGATCAGTTTTTTTGCTTAGTCCCCGGTCCCATCCCGTTTCGTCTGCGGTAACTGCCGCCAGATGCTTCCCCCTTGCCCCCTCGCTTCTTCTTTTTATTTGTGGCCCCTTCTCTGTTGTTGCTTAACGAAAAAAGGCCGCCGTTTGGCCCTCCCCTTGTTCCAAAAACAACTGTGCCCTTTTTTATCCTGTCCATGATAGGGAGCAACCATTTTTTCTGACGTCACCGTTTTTTTTTATACTGGGAAAGTTTTTTCTGGCTTTCTTGTCGCCTATTCTGTTCGTAGGCTCTGAATCTTTCTGTCGTTAATTGACTATCTCTTCTTAGTCTTCTGTGCAAAGGTACGTATTGTTCAATTCTTCTGTTCATCCCCGCCGCGTGTCCTTTTCTTTCTTCGCTCACAGTCCTGCTTCGAGACCCCCGTTAACCCAGGCTTTCCGTTGTTTCTTTTCCCGCTTGAGACGGACCTCTTGAAAATGTTTGTTTTTCCTCTTCCCACCCCCTTGTGATCTTCTCGATGGTCGTTTTGTTTTTCTTCTTTCGGGGAGTCGTTTGGAGTCCTTTTTTCACTGTTGGGCCATTCACTTTTGGACCTCCCCCTGTTCCTTTTTCTCCCCCTTCCCACCCGGTTTTTTCCCCTGAGTGTTTCCCTCTTTTTCCAGACCACCAGAGGCTGCTTTTGGGAAAGGGTCGCCTGTGTTTTGATTCGAAACTTCCTACAGGTTACTTTCCTAGGAATATTCCCTCGGCTACTTGAGGCGAGTTAGATTGGATGTGCCTGAGACCCCCACCCGTCTCCTTAGAGTCCCCTTCTTAGGTGTTTCGTCCCTTCTTTTTTTTTTTTTTTTTCCAGGTCCTCTTCTCCCGAGATGTCTCAGCCACGGACTGGCGTTTGCTTTTTAACCCAGGTTTTTTTTCTTGATCTCCCTTCTGAGTTCCCCCTGCAATTGGGGCGGCGTAGGTGCCCAGACCCGTTGACCCTTGTTTTATCACCTTGCGTCTTTTCAGGGTCCCCCCCCCTTTGGTTACGGGGAGGATGGGGAAGAGTGCCCTTCTGGATTCCAGGTGGGAGCGGGTGGCCCATCCTTGCGCAATGCCCCGGAGCTTCTCTAGGTCCCTTCGGTTCCCCCCACTTTCAAGTTTGTTTTTTTTCCATACGGCGTTCGGCCCGTTGGCCCGGGCGTTCGTTGGCCCCCCCACTTCTTCTCTTGACGAACGGGGGTCCTTTTCACGATTTTCCCCTCGGACTTAGGTTCTCCCTCACTATTATGTTTTTCCCTCTCTTCTTTTCCTTACGCTGCCGGACAACTGTGGGCGCCGCGCATTCTTTCAGTTTTTTTTTTTCTCGATTGATGCTGATAAGCTTTGGGGTTCACATTCGGGTGATAGTGACTGAAGTTCTTTCTTTCTTTAATTCGCGAGCTGCCCCAACTTTTTCAGTGTGAAGGAGTATGGTCGCTTCGCGGCTGTCGTTACGTGGCCTTGGTTTAGATTCGCAGCACCTCGGTTTTTATCTCGGTAGGTCAGAACGTTCCTCCCACCCGTTTCCCGGTTCTTAGTAACGCTTGACGGTTTTCCCGCGGCTGGTTTATGAAAGAATCGGTTTTATAGGGCGTCCTCAGTATCTTCCTTACCAGTCGGCCGGACTTTTTTTTGATTGTGGATTTTTTTTGTCCTTTGTGTTCCCCAGAGGCCACCAGGAGGGTTGATTTGGTTCTAGAAAGATTCTGGAGTCTTCTCTTTTTCGTACGCATTCGAAAGTTCCAATCACAGCTTTTTTTTCCCCGTTTTAGAATTCCTGCATAAAACCAGGTAAACTTCCTGCATTCCCTGTTATAGGTTTCCTTAGTCTTTTAACCCACCTTCCCCCCCTTTACTGAAATTCACGATTACGTGTTACTTTTTTTTGAGAAGCATCATTACGACCTGAAC
>Ga0179593_1272769_pt1 | contig 13638 bp, 14 predicted proteins | sample CZODoug2_1_08_16_FD_185931 | JGI IMG/M metagenome (GOLD analysis project Ga0179593, IMG submission 185931) | Vadose zone soil fungal communities from Angelo Coast Range Reserve, California, USA - CZODoug2_1_08_16fungal (PacBio error correction) | ecosystem: Environmental > Terrestrial > Soil >... | reverse complement strand
CTGCATTTGGCTTCTGCCTTTTTACCCACAAGTATATATATTGGGTCTACTACCCAACCAAGTTGATCTTTCTACGGCCGACAAGATTTTTTTTTTATTTTCTTTTCCTCATCTTTGTATATGCCATTAATAGCTTTTTATGTGCAAGTCCTTTTTTGCATGTGTTCCACCTCTGTGGGGTGTCGGCCAAAGTTTCCATCCAGAAACGCCTACGACCCCCCATCCCCCTAACCCAAGTTTGACAAAGAGTTGTTTTAGATTGTGTCTCGGAGGGACTCCCCCCCTTTCCTAAAATCCGGTTTCCGGTCACGTGCCTCGTAGTAGTCGGGTTTGGTGAATCCCACCCACACCACCCACTTGGGCCTGATCTTGAGGATCCCCCTCTCAATCGGTAAGACAATTGCAGGATGGTTTATCCCCTTCTAAAGCGTATGATTCGCCTAACCCCCTTAGTTTGGGTTTACCTTTGTTGGTTCACCCCCACCTGAGTGGAACCTCGGTGAACCCGGTTGCCTCGGCCTTTTGCTTTCAGGTATGCCTGTTTTTTTTATTTTTTCCAAACGGGCGTGCCCCTTACCCGTTATTACCTAAGGCCTGCCCTTGTTAGGGGTATCAAATCTCTAATTAAGTTTTCCTGGTGGATGATGAAACCCCTTTTCGTTCCCCCCAATGTCCAGGGAAGAGTCAGGTCTCTACTACCAGCCTTCTTCCTGATCCCCGCCGGAAAGCCACATCCAGTCAGGACTTCAGGTGCCCCCCAACCAGCTCTACTCAGCCTGATTCTCTTTTGTGCTCACTCCCCATGCCTGACCTTCATCAAGGAGTCTCGAACGCATTCCGAGCTGGATATGTGTTTCCCATCCCCCCCCCCCCGCGCATTTTCCAAGAATCTGCTATGTCTACCCTGTTGCCTTTGAACAGGTCCCCCGTTTGAAATAGTTTTGTAAGTAACACACAGTCTGTCAACTGTCTTTTAGTCATGCGTTGATCCGCGTTCTCTCCTTCCCGTATTGCGTGCGTTTCATTGCTTGGACCTTGCCGTTCAGCCACACTTCGGAAAGTAGCAGATTGTGGTTGGGGTCTGACCTTCCTCGCCGGGGTAGCGCTTCCACTTGTGATGCCCCCCCCATCCACGGGCAAAATTGGGAGAGACGGGGTCGTAACCCTTATTTTTTAGATGCCCCGGGCTTTGTGCGGCTTTCTGCCTCCTGTCCTTTTCCCCACCCCAGAAACACCGCGTCCGTAATCCAACCTTTTTTTTACACAATTGACATTTGTACCGGAGGACTTCGGGACCTGTGACGCTTTTGTCCGGTCATTTTTACTAAACTACTGAAAACACACTGACGTGAGAAAGTCACCGTCCTGTACCGTTTAGCACGTGTTCTCCCCTTACAACGTTAGCGTTTTAGTGCCTCTCTCTATATTTATCCCTTCTTTCTTACGTTCTGTGTTTTGCGCGCCTTGTAACATTTGTTCCCACGCGTAAAGGTTGCTCCCCCCCAAAGGGTCTTCTTTGTTTTGCTGGGACTCACTTTTCTCTTATTTGGCCTGTTATGTACCTCTGTCTTCGCCCGCATACTTTTCCTCTTTCTCAGGGAACGTGTGGTTCTCTTCCCCTGCTACACGATGCGGTAGATTTGATCCCGCCATGACGCCCTCGGGCCGCTGCTTCCCCATGAAGCCTCCCTTTTGTGTCCCTTTTGGGGACCGCCCCTGAATCTGCCCTGCTGTCCTCTCGAGCTCCCTGAGTTCCTGGCTTTAGCCGGCTTACCTATTCTTTCTGCCACCCCGCCCCGGTCCCTTGGCAAGTTGTTGGTCCCCCCCCCCCCCCAAATCTAGGGGTTTTCTCCGGAAATTTTCGCCCTGTCTTGTTGCTGCTGAACCCCCCCCTCTCCGGTTCATTTCACCACTCCACGACATCTTGTGTTTGCCAATGTCCCAATTGGACCATTTTTTCTGTTTGGGTGACATTCTAACCTGTTGTTGACCCTGTGGTCGTTAGTATCGGGCCGTACTCTCTGGCGCAGTTCTTGTGCTGTTCTTTTTTTTTGAATTCAGACTAGAACCTTTCACTTCTCCCGCGGGAGCCCGACCTTTCCACACCCTTGACAGTGATGGATTCGTTGTGTTGACCACAAGTCTTTTGCCAACCCTTCGCAGCACTCCTGTAGTCTCCCCTGCGATCTTTTTTTTGATTGCCCCTCGTGATTTTAACGTCCCGAGATCTTGTTTTCCGTTGACCGCAACGTACCGTCGACGTCTACTTTTCATATTTTGAGACATCCTGAATCCCCTACACGAATAATCCCAATTAGCAACCAAGATCCTTATGAATTTTTCCCCCCAGAGCTTTTACAAATTTTTTTCCCCCCTTTGTACGTTCTAGTCGTCGTACGGTGCCCCTAGGAAAATTGTTACGCCCTTTTTCTTTAGAAGGTTTTTTTCCTCATTGGTGGTCGATTCGAAAGGCTTGCTTGTTGCCCCGGCAGATCCCTGGATTAGAACGCAGTTACTTTTTTCTGCTTCCCCTGCCCGCTGGTTTTTCGCCTCAGGGCGCCAAAGTTGTTGCTTCTAGTCCCCCTCCCCCCCCCGTCCCCCTCGTAGCATCACAAAAAAGCCCTTTACTGCCTAAGGGGCCTCGTTCCCCCACCCTGTGAGCCTCCTTCTCTTAATAACGACTCGGCTGGGCTTTCGACTGTGGTTGGCCCTTCACGTACGCAATCATCCTTTTTGTTTTCTTTCCTTTTCCCCTCGTGTTATTCTGTGTCCGCCCGACCTGTTTTGAGACTGTGCGGGCCCCTAGGGCTCCGCACGAGTGTTGCCCCCTTTCTTTCTGTCAAGTTTATCGATACAGCTGTGTTTTGCCCCTTTCTTTTATTTTCTTAGTGCGCTTGTTGACAGGTAATGACATGGTATTAGGTCAGAAGATGAAGGCGAAGTTACCGAATTTTTTACTCCGACTGTTTTTATGGGGTCCGTTGCCTGCCACTTGGTACCTAATTTTTTTCCCTTCTTCGGATGACTGAGACACTTAGCATCCTAGCCCCGTCAGAATTGCCGCAGGTTCGAATTCATGAGCCATGTAGTTTGTTTCCCCCCTTTCAAACCAGTCCCCCGGTTGATGTATCTCTCTATCCCTTTGCGCCGGTAATGTTTGTGATTCGGCAATGATGTTCCCGTATAGTAGTAGTAAACCACTGAGTAGCCCTTTTGTCCGCTAAACAGTCCTGAACCCCCCTGCTGTAAATTCCCCCCCCTTCGGTCTGGCCCGCTTTGTCCCGTCATCCTGTGTCCCGATGACAGACATCTCAGCTGCGTAACCAGTAGAGACACACACTAATTTCACAAGGGCCCCCTTTGGAAGTTGCCCCCCAATTTCCTGCTGACAAATATCACATCCTGGAATTTGAACCCTTGTGCACAGATTCTTGCATGATGGTGCAAACTTTTTATTACGAACCTTACTGGGTCTGGCTGACTAGAAGGCGGTGGAAGGGTCCCTCAGAACTCGTGAAGGGCTTTCGGAAGCACCCGTGGACTTTCCCTTTTCGCAGCCTTGCCGAGTGTGCACTGCTATTGCGTCCGGTTTCAACAACCACTTGCTCTTTTTCGGTTCTTCCCCGATGCACACTGTAAAAACTTTTTCCCCCCCGCGTCGGTTCTTCTTGGGTGGTTTTTTTTGGCGCTTTTTCCGAAGTTCGGCACGGCAACCTGCGTGTTTCCCTTTTTTTTTCTCCTATGGTTTCGCCAAAGGGGAGGCGGTCCATCGGATTCTTTTTCCCTTCCTTTTCCGCGTTCTAGAGCTGTACCTCGTTTTTTAACTTCTTACCCTCAGTGCTCCTGCGATCTTATCGACCTCAGCGGCCTGTTTTTTCTTCTCGCTATACCATTTTCCCTGATTAAAGCCCCTTTTCTTCCCCTGTCTTCGACTGCCGCATTTCAGTTTTTCAGATGGTTTGTTTTCTGGCTTCCCTTCTGTCTCCCCGGGACCGCTCCGTATGACATCGATGCGTACAAGCCTTCCCCTCAGTCCCTCCCCCTGTTTTTTTTTGCTTTTCGTGAGTGCAGTTTGCGGATGTGTCCTCCCCCCCTTTTTGCCCTTCGGAAAAACATCTAGCGTGCGTGTCCTTCCCCAGTCCTAGCATTGATATCGCACGTTCATTTTGTGTTTTGTGGTGGTCGGTCTTAGTGTTTTCTTGTTAGTCGTTAGCAGTTAGGAGATTAGTGAGCTTAATAGCCTCAGGTTCTGTTGTCTAGTTTTGCTACTCCAAAGATGTGCAGTCCCATCTCCTTTTCCCCCCTCTTTTCAAAACTGGTCTCAGTTCGTCACTCTTTTTTCGGCTGTTTTGGCCACCTCCCAGTTTTTTCCCCTACTGGATGTTACACCGGTCCTTCCCCTTCCACTCCACGGGTTAAAATCCGATGTTACCCCTGTTGCCTAAGCGACAAAAACCCTTTGTGAGGTATTGCTTCGGAAACCATCCCACTTCCTTGATTTTTCCAATCGAGAAAGGAACGTTGCACCTCCTCCGCAATACCCTTGCATCTTCTCTATTAAATTTTAAAGGAATGGTTTTATTAGTACTTGTTTACCCATGCTGGAAGGGGACCTTGTTTGAGACTTTTCGCACCTGGGGCTCTTCGCTTCCCCTACCCAATGTCCCTTCCCCCCCAAGTGACCCAAAATGTTGGAAACCGTTTCACGCGTTTCCCCCTGCGTATGATGTCTACCCTTTGAGCGAGAGGTTATGTTGATTTTTGTGATTCCGGGCTGTTTATTGTTCCACTTGCTGGTTACTTTTTTTTCCAATTTGGTTGTCGTCCCCCGTGTTTTATTCCCTGCGTTTTCCCCTGTAACCCCCCTGAATATGGTCTCGTTTTGTCCTTCCCTAACCAGGATACTTTTTTTCTTGCCTCTCCTGGCCTTTAGTCGTCCTGATATTGTGATAGTCTTCTTTAAGCCTGTTCAGTCTTGCAGGTTCGTCCCGATTTTTTTGTCGCCAAGATTGTCCCTGTCCCTTCCTCACTTTCCCTCCCCACCGTAAGAGTCGGTCACAGGTCGCAGCTTGTTCTCTTTATTTTTTGGTCCAAGGCATTTTTTAGACAGACAACCCGGAGCCGTCTCAGAGGCTTCTGTCCCCCCATGTCAGACAAAGTTCTGAAAGGCGTCTTTGCGTAACACCCCTGTGCTTGCCCCACCTTATTTAAGTCTTGGCAGAGGAGGTATTTACGACTTCTCCTTTTTTCCTTCCCCCTTTCTTTTCATGTTATCCCAACTGAAGGTGATGTTACTGGGATATAGAGTTGTCAGTCCTCTCTCACGCTTTCCAGCTGGCACCGAGATCTTGCGTGAACCTTCTTTCTTTCGACTTCCTTCTGACCTCCAGTTCCACCCTTGGGATGGGTTAGTATTCGGCCCCCCCCCCCTTTTACACACCCCCCCCCCCTCCCATCCACCCTTACTGGAGTTGTTTTTTCCCGTCCCCTCACGACAGCAATTCCGGGGCAAAGCAGTTAAGAATAGTTTTCCTATCCCCTCTTTTGTTTGGGGACCGTTTTTTTTCCCATTGAGTCAAATCTTCCCCTTTGATTCGTGCCAAATCCTGGTCCTCCTCACTCCGTTCTTTGTTGGGACCTCACGGCATCATATATGTGGGACGTGTTGGCTCCGTCTCCCCTCTTATTCGCAGAAGATCTCGAAGCATGGTTCCCCGAGATGTCCTTTTTTTTTCGTTGCTGGACCCCCCGCACTACGCCCGAGCTTTGGTGCTCCCTCCCTCCGAACTACTCAACATCGAAGTCCCCCGTGTCGGGACCCCCCCTTTCCCCCGGTTTCCCTTTCCATTTTTCAGTAGCCTCATCAGTTTCAAACGCCAAGTCAGCCGTGTGTCCTCTCTTTTTTTTTTTTTGGTTCCTGTTTGAGCCTCCCGTTTCCCCTTCCCCCCCCCCCGCAAAGCGTTGTTCAACCCCTTACTCCCCTCTTTTGCTCTTTTTCACCCAAGCCCCTTTACATCTAGCACGGACCTTTTTCTGCACCCAGTGTGAACTTTTTCCCCAAATGGTGGACAGCCTCCCCTGGCTTCCTTTTGTCCTTTTTTTTTTTTTTTTTCCTTTCCTCTCCGGTTTTTTCGGTCTCCAAAAAGGCGGTACCGGTACCGATCACCCCACGCTTGCCCCCGCCTCTAACTTTTTGAGTTATTGCAGCTTCTTCGTCGTACTCTCCTCTCCCCCCTCACATTTTTCCCTTTACTAAGTAGACCACACTAATTTCGAGTGGCCTCCAATTTTTCTCTCTCTTGCGCTTTTTTTTTTCGAGTTCACCAAAGTATGACCTGTTTTGGGTCCAGTTCTCTTCCCTTTGCCCCCTCTCCCCCAGAAAAATATGCGTTCCTTATAGAGGAAAAAGGGAGCAGTTTTAATTTTATCGCCCCCTCCCCGTCCCCATTTTTCTTCCCGTTTGGGATGGGTTAAAGACTTGGTTTTTTTTTGTCCGACCCCCCCCCCCCACTTAAGTGGCACCCCCTTGGTTTTCCTGTAGGAGAGAAAGTTTCTCCCTTTTTTTTTTTTTCATTCCCTTGATCATTTCCCCCTTTTCTCTCCATGGTTTTTCGCCATTGCGTTTCCCCCCCCCCCCTCCTTTATTTTTCTTCTTCCTGCCAGCCAGGAGTGGGGGATGGGGAGCCCCCTCAGTTCTTTTTGTTCTGTTTTCGCCCTTTAGTATTTAGTCGATTTTTCCTTCCATCCCAAAGTACCCCTGTCTTCCGGACGCTTGGCTTTCCTTAAGGCTTCCCACAGTGGACTTCTTGGCTTCTATTTGCCACGCCTCAGGTTCCTTTCTTTCTGCCGTTCAGTTTTGTAACTTTCCCTTCTTGTTTTTACCCTTCTTTTTTCTGTGGTTCTTTAACGACTATCACTCTTCTACTTTCTGTCAACCACTACTTTCCTCACGTTGACGCCCCCCCTCCAACCCCCTCAACTTCTGCGAGAAGCATCCGCCCCCCCTTTTCACTCCAGTGCCCCTCAGAGTGCGTTTCTTGGCGTGGACCTTCTCCCCCACACACCTTCCCCCCCCCTTCAATCGAACGAGTGGAAGGCCGAGAGATGGGTTCCTCCGCGGCGTTGAATCCGCTTTTTTCCGAGAGGTCCGTAGCCAGGTGCGTTTTGGGCCTACTATAACGGTCCGTTTCTTCACCATCTTCCCCCCCCCCCACAGACGCCCTCTGTGCCTGTTTGCGACCTGACTTAGCCTTCGCAATTTTTTTGAACTTTCGACCGACTCCACTTCGTCCCCTTGAGTTCTTTTCACAGTTTCGAATTGCTGGACTCATTACGCGTCCAACAGCTCTTTTACCCCCCTTTCCTTGGTTGCCGTGTTACGCAGCTGCCCTGGACCAGCTCTTTTTGTCCCGCTCATATCTGACGCACAAAACCCTTTTCCTTTGCTGCCCTTACTTTCAGCGCCCCCCCGTCGCAAGCTTACCATCGTCCCCCACCATTCCCGACTTTTCATTTTTCCCTTTTTAGATTTTCCGCATCTATCTTGTGATCACCACTTAATGGACCAGTGAGTCACCGCGCCCCCCCTCTCCTTTTTTGCTTTTCGGTTCGCTGCAGCACTCCCATCTGGCCCCCCAAGTTCAACCCCTTTGTTCAACGCTTTTTCATTGAACCGCTGGGCCTACGAACAGTTGTGAATTCTCCGGACCGGGACGCTTCTTTTTCACGTGCACTTTTTTCTATTTATTCGCTCGTGAGGATGAGGTTTCGTTTTCTTTTTCGTGCGTGTTTTTTTTTAAAAGTTTCTACCCCGCCCCGACCAGGTTTTCAAGCTCTACCTAAACGGTCTGCCGCATTTTTTTTGAAGTCTCTTCATATACCGCTATGCGGCGTAGCCAACCACCTGCTGGCCCACCCTCCTTCTTCCCCCTCGTCTATGGACTTTCACGGCCAGATCTGCACGCTACTCTTAGCTTTACTTACCCCTTTTCCAACCTTGACCTTTTCCTCCCAAAACCCCCTTGAACTCGGTTTCGGACGGAAGGCCTGGTCTGCTTACGGGCGATTTTACTTCCTTTCTCTTCACAGGCGAGAACGCTGTTGATGTCCTCCTTATGGAAAGCTTCATTTGAGTTTTATTCTGGCCATCCACCGCTCCGCCCCCCTTCTTAGATCCGTTGTCCATCGTCTTTCGCCTTAGTGCCTTCTTTTTTTTGTCCCTCTTTTTTTCTGGTCAACTGCATTGGGTCATGGTGAAGATTTACTTCGGCTAGTCCTTTCGTTCTTTTCCGCCCGAGCTTAGAGAAGTTCTCTCCTTTTGGACCAACTTTCTTTTCCCCGAAACACGTACTATTTCTTTCAACAGGGTACTCGTCTCCCCTTCCCCATTTTTTTTTTGACCCGTCGTCTTTTCCATTCACCTGTTCCTACAGGGATTTTTTCCAATCTCCTCTTTCCCCCCGGTGGTTTTTTCTTTCCAGTGCTTTTTGCATGAGAGTTTTGATATGACTTTTTCCCTACTCGACTTCTCCTTTTTGTTTTTCCTACAAATACTGTTTTGGGGTACGGAGGATGCCTTATCCCCCTTTCATTTTGCTTGCACATTCTGGTGATGAGGGCGTTAGTTTTCTTTTCAGTCTTCCTAACAAAACAGCCCCCCACCGTTTCCCCTTTTTTTTTGACTTTACCGGGGCCCCTCCCATCAGTGGCCCCAAGTTCGATAGCTTCACCCCCTCCTCCACTGTTGACGAATCCCTCCCCGAGCCCGCCTGTGGTCCGCCCACAGTGTTTTTCACTTAGGAACTGACCCCCTTTCCTTTATTTTTTCCTTTTTTCTCGCATCGCTTCTTTTTCCAGAGGTTCACGGTTCCTTTTTTCCCCTTCCGACCCCTTACAATTGCTAGTTTCCATCCTGCGCTTTTCCTACCTCTCTTACAGGCGGCTTGTTAGTAACCCCAGACCCCCCCCATCTTTTTTTTTTTCCCCCCCCCTTATTCCTGACCTCCCCTTTGCCCCTGTCTTTGAACCCCTTTCTTCGGCAGTTGTAGGGGATACTTCTCCACGGACCGTTTACGTCATTCCTTTTTTTTCTGCCATGCCGTGCAATCCGACCTTTGCCGTCACTACCGTCCCTCCCCGCCTTTCCCAGTTTCACAAGCCAACTCACTTTTGTCCCGTGAAAAATTCCGGTCAGCCTTTCGCTGTCTCACCCCCCCCTTCCAGTAAGATTTGTCATCAGACCACGCTTCTGTTTGTGCGAGACTTGGTCCCCGTTTCCCCTCTTTTTTACTTTGTTTTCTTTTTTCACTCTGACCGGATATGGACCCTTGTACCGCCACGCGTTCAATTCCCTGTGTTACGGTAACTACATCAACAGTTCTTACGTTAGGGTTCCCTTTTTTCTGCTCCCATTTTCATTCATTTGGTCACGGCAAGAAATGTCGCACACCCCCCCCCCCCCCCCCCCCCACACCCCCACCCCCTTTTTCGCATTTTCAGTTCTCACGTTTCCTCAATTACTGTGAAAATTCGGACCTGCATTTGCTGTTGCTTGTCCCTTCCCGCTTATCCTTTTTTGCCCGAGACCCCTTTTCCCTTCATTTCCTAAGGATAGTAAAATAGCTCCGATCCCCCCCTCCCCTTCTTTTCCCCCTTAGCCCGTTTTTTCTCCGGTAGCCTTTCTTCGGGCGGCGGGGGAAGGTCACAAACTTTCCCCCCCCGTGCCATTTTTGGCTATGAGCTACGCCCTGTCCTCCTTTCTCTTCGGCCTTTTTCTTTTTTTTTCGTCCGAAATCCCTCCGCTGACCTCACTCAGTCGCTGGATCACCGCCCCCCCCCCCCCCCCCTTGCCCTTCACCCCCCCATTTTTCCCCCGGGACGTGACAAGCCACCGCTGAGGTCAGAATGTTGTGATCCCGTCCACCACTTATTCAGGACGTTGGCAGAGTCTTTTAGGCACGTCTGTCCTCTAGATGCGTTGAACTGTCTGACTTTCGGTGGTTTTCCGTTTCCACCCCATGTGTCCATAAGTTTGCGAATTCATAGGCACCCCCTTTTTTTCCTATCTGTAATAACCAGTTTCTTTCCAAAGTTTGTTGCTCCCCCTGGAATCTGTCCCAAAGAACCTATCTTTTTTTTCCACCCTTTTTCTAGACCTTTGTCTTTTCTCCCATAGGCCGTCTACCATACCCAACCCCCCTTTTCCCTCCCAATCCTTTTTAGTAGTGTAAGGAGTGCTTTTGGTCGTCTTATGTTGTCCGCCGGTTTTGTCAGTCAGAAGAAGCACACCGATTCTGAACCCCAACCCAGTGACTTTGAACAAACAGTTTTTTTTTCCCCCTTTCTCCTCCAGCCTCATTACTAGCCTCCTGCCCCGGTTCGTAGTGACCATCGCCCCAAGGTTCCGGTGTCCTCAACAACATCATTATATTTTCAATACTCCGTTGTTCAATTTTTTGTTATCGTACTATATTCCTCTCCAGAAAAGGTACCGTCTTTTTTTCTACTCGCTTTTTTCTTACTTCCCGTTTCCGAGATTCTCTCCTGGTGACTTCAGTCAGCTTTGTTTTCTGTAAGAACTGTTCGGTTGCATTCTTGTATGGTGGCCCACCCAGTTCATCCCGACCGTTGATTCATTGCCTCCCCCCCCCCTTTTTTTTTTCCCCGCCTTATCAGTTTGTGATTTATGGTGTCTTCTGCGGGCTCTTTTTTCATTTTTTCGGCCGAAATAGGAACCCTCGTCCTCCCCTTCTTATATAGAGTTTACTCGAGGTGGAGACATGCCTATACACCCCCCTCAAATTTGGGAGACTTCTTATAGGTGTTATTTTACCCACCTTTCCCCCCCCTATCCCCCCCCCCTTCGGTTGTGACTGGACTTTTGAGCTCGTATTGCCCCCTTTTGCCCCCTTTGAACCCGGTGAAAGCAGCAGGCGGTCCCCTCTGCACTTTGGTGAACCTTTTATCGGTTTCCCTTGAAGTGAACGAGTGTTGCCCTGGACTCCTCCGTGCCCTCCGAGCCTGATCCTTTTTGTTTCCCCTTCTGTTTCTTCCCCTCTGGTAATGATGTTTGCTTGGAAATGTGAAACCCATTTTTCACCCCACCTCCTGCGGTTGCAGCCGCCAATTTCGTTTTTTCTTTGGATCCTTCGTCCCTATTACTTGCCTCATGCCCCTCTTTGTCTTTTTTCCCTTTTTTCAAAGCCGACAAGCCACTTTTCCGTCCTGTGTCCTCCACCAAAATTACGCCCCACGCCAAGTATACCTATGTTCTCCGCCCCCCCTCCACGCACTGAACGGAACGTTCTCGCCCCCTCCTCTCCTCCCTTTGCGGTTTAGTTTGATATTTCCCGAACCCCACTCTTTTGCCCATCTAGGCTGAAAGAGTTTTACGTCCCCCCCCCTTTCCCCCCCTTTGTCCGGGCTGTTTGAGGCCTTCCCTGACGTTTAATACGACTCGCGCCCCACCCACCTTCGCTTCAATCTGGCAAGACGTTTCCTTTTCCCCCGTTTCCTCTTTCTGCCAGTGCCACTTCTTCCCTGTGAGCTTTTCGTACACCGTACCCGCTTTCTTCCCCCCCATTTTCCTGGTATCTCCCACCACTCAACCCCCCAATTACCGCGTATAAAATATGTGTTTCCCTCCCCATTAGATACACCGTTCCTATGAGTTTGGACGGATGGCTGTCTTCCTTGGACGCTTTTTTCATGTTGTTCAGTCCAGTCCCTTTTTCATCCCTGAGGACTTGTCTTCCCCCCCACCGTGCCGGTTCCAGGTTGAAACCTTGTTCAACTTGGTCCCCCCCAACGAGTGTGTTTTTTTTTCTCTTATTTCACTTTTCCTTCTTGTTTGTTGCGATTCCCGAAATGTCCAGCGTTTGAAGTCCTTCAGCCCCAAAGGGCCCTACTGTTGGTCTTGTTTCCGTTGCGTTGTTTTTAGCTCTTCCTATGATAGCCTTTTCCTTTTTTGCATTGTTTTTGAGATGCATAGTATCACCCCGATCGTCGTCCTTTCACCTTGGCCAAATGCCGCCATGCCCCCTCCTTTTCCAGGGCCGTGATGAGTCACCAACAGACTCGAGTATTTTCCCCCTTGAGTCCTTTGTGGTCGTAACCCTTTTCCCCCTCTCCGACGGACTTGCATTGGTTCCTTGGGTACCAACCCATTACCGCGTTTGCGTCACTTCCTGCGGCGCTTGGGCAAAAGGGGCCCCCATCGACATCAATCTGCCCCCCTTTTTTGACCCTTTTTTTTACCCGCAGGATTTTCTTTTTCGCGCGCGTTTGCATATTTGTTGCTATTTTTCGTCATTGCGCCCTTTGAACAAGCGCATGATTCCGACAGCCCCGTGGACCGCCCCCCCCAGACGTCTTGTTTGGCTGCGTATTTTTGATCCAGGCGGTTGTTGCCCCCTCCCGCCGCATAACTAAGAGTTCCCGTTTTGCCTTACCTCTTGTTTCCCTTCGTATACGTACCCTTCGTCTCATTGTTTGATGCTTTCCCCTTGGCCCCCCCTCGTCAACCTATTTTTCCCGTAGAGGATTTCGCTTGCAATTCCCCTAACCGAATCCCCGTTGTTCCCCTCCCCACCTTTTGTATTGTTTTCAGTAGATTCAGGTCCACCAACACCTCGTCAGAATATGGGATCGTTCGCATCAATTTTCTTTCTGGCCGACTTGATGAAGAGTGGTCCCTACCCCTGTATTAGTTTTAGACCTTTTATGTTGTTGTCCACCCTTTCCTCTGAAGGGCGCACTTCTTTTCTTAGCGTGACATTGAACGGTTTTCTTCTGCCCCCCTCCCCCCGTACTCGAAAAGTTTTTAACAAGTGCTTTCATCCCCCGATCCCATACGTTGTCCACTCCTGCCCCTCCTTTCCCTTGCACTAGTTCCCACCCCCCCCCGTGTGAGTTCCCTACGTTCCGCAGTTACTAGCCTGTGCCGACTCGTGACCCAGTGCAGCCGCCCCCCATACCCCCCCGTCTGTGATTCCTTACAGCCACCTGTAGCCTGGGTTTTTCCTCCTACCTTCCCTTAGTTGACCCACCAATTCCTCCGTAGGATCCTTGCTGGCGGCTCTGTCTTTGCCCCCTTTCTCTGAACCCCTCTTTTATGCTTTTCCCCCCCCCCTTTTCATCCCTTCGGTGTAGACGGGCGGGCCCCTCCCCTTTTTTTTTGCTTGCGAACCCTGTGCGGCTGAATTCCCATTCCGGAGTCGATACCTGCCTCTCCTTCTTAGATTTGCAGCGCCTGCTGATTGAAGCCACCCCTGGGAAGTCTTAATCGCGAGATCCTGGGCTGCCCCGGTCCTTTGTCCCAGTATACGTGGACCTCCCCCGGTTCACCGAATTCCCCCCCCACGTCCCCCCGTCGCCCCTAATCTCGTAAACCGACTGCTTCCACCCCCTGCAAATTCTTCCCTCGCTCCCGTTTTCCCCCCCTGTTGGTTCTCCCCTTTTCGATGATTATTTTGAGCCTGCTTCCATGTTCTTTTTGTATTTTTTTTTTTTCCCTTCTTTCCCACCCACGAGGCCCTCTAATTGCTTGGCCTTGCTCTTATTTTTTTTTTTTTGATTTTTTTTTGGAAGATGGTGTACTGACTTCGCCCCCTTCACAAACCCGTTTTTTTTGTCATCTTC
>Ga0179593_1758530_pt1 | contig 13639 bp, 12 predicted proteins | sample CZODoug2_1_08_16_FD_185931 | JGI IMG/M metagenome (GOLD analysis project Ga0179593, IMG submission 185931) | Vadose zone soil fungal communities from Angelo Coast Range Reserve, California, USA - CZODoug2_1_08_16fungal (PacBio error correction) | ecosystem: Environmental > Terrestrial > Soil >... | reverse complement strand
TTCTTTCTCTCTAAAGCCCACCGTCCAATGCGTTTTTCCCGCTCCCCCTTCGGATTACATGATTCCCCCTTCCTGGTAATTGACCCTGAGGCGAGTTCCTTCTTTGCCCTTTGTGTTCCTACACTCCGGTTTTTTTGCTGTTTTCCCCCGAAGTTTCTTTGCTCCTGAGACGTCCTCCCCCGGAATTCGGTGCAACTTTCCTCCCCGAGATGTCTTTAATTGGCTGGGAAGAGGCCTTCTGAACCATTTATTCTCGTCGGTTTTTGTCTATTACTTATGTTCCCGCCTCCCAAACAACTGTCTCCCCGAAGCCTCTTTTCTTCCACCTCTTTCCCTGCCAAAGCCCCGGCCCCCCGCCACCGCGGTTTTTGATCTGCTTCGCCTCAATTGTAACCCTTCCTGCAGTCCCGGAATCATCCCAATGGAAGGTCTGGTAATTGCCGCGTCTTACTCAGTTCCTTTCCCCAATGAATGCTCTCCCCGATTCCCTTTTTGATGCTTTCCTCTATAGATAGTCCCTCCGATGAGTCTTCAGCAAAGAGGGCGTCAACTACTTTTTTTTCTTTTTTTCTTACCGGGCCTTTCTCCCCTTCCCCCCAGTAGTGAAGTTACCCATGATTCAGGGCCTCAGCAGTCTTTGGCGTCCCCCCCTTTTCGATTTGGACGTTGTTTGTCCAAACCTGTTGTGGTTCATTTCGTCCACGTTGCACTGCCTCCTTTCGAGCCCGGGCCTCTTTTAGGCGGTAGATCTAAAATTTTTTTCTTCCGCCTTGGCTCTCCTTCCCCCAAGAGAGCTTTTTGCCCAAGAGTCCTTTTCCCCAGCAGCTCTTATGGCGGTCAAGATATGCAGCTTACGGGCGGACCTTCTTAGATTTTTCCCCCCTTCGAGTGGACTTTCATCTTTTGCACCTTTAGAAGCGTCCCGAGGTAAGACGACCTGAACTGGTCATCCGACCGCTCCTCTCAACTCGGCCAGTTTGTTCTCCCCTTTCCTTGAGGCTTTTCCACAAGTGTCGAGAGCGGACTATCGAATTCTTTCTTTATTGTTTCGCTAGAATCCTTTCTTCCTCTTTTTCGAATGCCCTTTCCCAGCTTTTGACTCTCCAGAGCGTGCATGACGGAGCCGCAGTCGCCCCCTTTTTCCCCCTTTTCTTAGACCCGGGTCGCCTTACGGACTCACGTCCCCAAACCGGAACCCCCCTCCACTTTTTCTGGTCCCTGTCAAGTACGCCTTACCGGAGTAAGTATCCTTTCACTGTGCACCCTTTTCTTCTTTTTTCTTCAAATTACTTGGTGCGTTTTTGCAGCGCCGTCTCTCCTTTGAGAATTCCCCTTCTCTTCTGAGGTCTGACGTAGTCGATTTTTCCCAAGTAGTCCGTTTGTTTTTTCCACGTCCTCGTTGATAAGTCATGCCTTTCGTCCAAGCCTTCCCTCTGTTAGATTCTAGTGTTGTACCTGACGTTCCTCCCTCGGCTCTTTCTTGCCTAAGATTCCGAAGTGCTCGCGAACCCCCCGTCCCCTCCCTTTGCGAGATCCGCGGGAAGCGGCTGATTACCTCCTCGCGGTCTTTCCTACACGACAGTACCAGCGATTTCGCAGCACCCCTACGTTAGTCTTCCCCTTTTCCTTATCCGGCTCTATGATATTCCCCTTTCTCTCGCCTCGAACGGTTTTTCAGGGGTGTTCCGCTGCGAGGCGCTCTATGCTTTTTTTTTTCGTCGTCGACAATTTACGGCCTTTTAGAGTAAGCACTCAGATGGTCTTTCCCTTCTCTTACTTTGCCCATTGCTTCCTTTTTCGCCGCTGAGCACGGTTTTCCTTTTCTGAGAACTGAACAGCCGCGGATTTTTTTTTGAAATTCTCGTCCCTCCCTCTTTGAACCGCCCAATGAACTTGTACAATATGAATCTTTTGCTGTTTTGCATCTACCGTATTTCTTTTTTTCCTCGGAACAGGGTTTGTCGCCAGTGCGCCGTTCATGTCCTTTTTTCGTGAGATTACACTAATGAGGCCCTCTGTTAAGGCCCGGGGTCCCCTTCTTTCCCGCCTTTTTTTTGAGATACCTCTTTACAATGCCTACCGCACTGAATGGCTTTGTTTTTTTTCCCTTTAAGAGATTCTTCTTCATCATTGCTATGTCGTCCCTGTCATTCAGGATAGGACCGAAGTCCTTTCTTTTTCCTGGCTTAGTTTTCCCTATTGTTTCTTCATCATGCTATGAAGGCTTTTGATAGAATCTTTCTTTCCCTTTTACCCTTGTGCTTCTTTTGAGAGGGATATGGTAGCCCCTTTCTGATACCCAACGAGTGGGAACTTCTGACGATACCTTTCCTCCATTTCCTCTTCCTTGCCGTGCACGTGGCTATCCCTTTTTTCCTGACCGAGATTGTCAACCCCTTCTACTGCCCCACTCCCATTTACTGCGTATGGAGGTTCGCGTTATCTCAGACGCCCTCGTTCCTCCCCCCGCACCACCCATATGAACTTACACCTTCTTAATGGACTGTTTTCGAGACCCTTTTCTGACCCTGGATAGAAATCTACGCACGCTGAGAACGGTAAACCAACATTCCGACCGGAATCCCTGATGATGGTTTCCGATGCCGCGTGCAAAGACCCCCCTCGTCTTGCTCAAAGCTTCCTCCTTTTTATTATTGGATTAACGCGGCGCTCCCCGAAGATTTTTTTTCTTGCCCTTTGAAACGCCCTTCTACCATTTTTTTTTTTGGCGGCGACATGAGCCCTGTCTCTAGCTGGGTCTTTTTGCATTTCCATCAGAGGCACGTGAGTGCGAAGTACTCGCCTTCCTCCTGGTCCCAGGACTCCTTCCTTGAACGCCTTTTTGCATCCTGCTCCTTTTACGAGGCTCTCCTTTCGACCGATGAAGCTCTCGACCTCCCCCATTGCTTCCTCGATTGTCGGTGAGCAACCTGGGGTTCCGCCACGCGTCTTTGAGGAGATTGGAAAGCCACTCGACTGACCGATCGCGCATCCGACCCCGACTTTTTCTTTCCAGTCCTCCTGAAATCTTCTGCGCTTTCTTTTTTCCTCTTTTTCCCAGTCCTCTCTTCCCCGCCGCATGTTTCCTGCTGGCGGCCGCACTTTCCAGCGTTACGACATCCTTTTTTTTCTTATTGGAGAAGCCTCTCCAACCCGTTTCCCCCCTTTTTAAATTTTCGGCCCCACCCTCGGGATCCAGTGTCGTAGCTTTCTTACAGCCTTTTTTCCTTCTTTTTCCCCCTGCTCCGCCTTCCCTACAGGCCACACTGCTATGGAATAACTCGCCTCTCTCCTTCCCCTCCTTTCTTTGCACCTTCTCTCGGCGTTGAATTTTCTCGGCGAGTATCCTTGGAAGGGGAGACCCGAGAGTTTTCCCTTCTATTCCAAGCGGCCATCCAGGATTTAACTGGCCGCGCTGACTTTTTTTTTTCTAAGGCCCCTCCGGAAGCATTTTCTACTAGGCGACAGGAGTTCTCTCAGGCATCAACCCGGAACCCCCCCGATCATGCGACTTCCACTGCTCTGAGAGTACGCGAGATTCCCTCCTTTTCTTACGATTTTTTCGGGACGAAGGTGTATCTGGAAGCTTTTTCAGTAAAGTTTCCCCGCGCCTTTTGACCTCGGCCGACGGTGACCTATTTCCCTTCTTTCCCTTCGCAGACGCTCCCGTTCTTTTTACCGGTCTAGCGGGTGGGGGGGGTAGATGACCTTGGCCCGGTCTTCCTTTTGTCGAAATACACCTGCGGGATACCCAGACCGCGGTTTTTGATCCCATTCTCCCTTTTCCCTTCGCATTAGAACTAAGGCCCCGGGGCCCTTTCTCTCCCTTTTCAGGCCTGCTGGAACTCTCCCCGGGACCTTTCGTTTCCCACCTTCCCCCCGCGGCTCCCCCCCCCTTTCTTCCTGCCCCTGGGCTTCCATGTTCTTTTGAGAAATGGACGCATCTTTTCCCAATGGCATCCCCATCTTCCCCTAACAGCCCCTCCCCCTGGTGAACAACCCTTCCCCCCAACCCTGGACCTTCTTCCCATACGATTAGATTTTGAGAAGAAAGAATCTTACCCCCCTGATCAACTCGACTTTAATGCTATACCTGCAATTACCCAGGAAATTACCTCTTAGAAGATCATATTTAAGTCTCTAAAATGGTCCTCCTCAGAGAGACCTCCTGACATGGGTTTCTTGGCGTGTGCTCATCCCCTCCCCCAGAGTTCTTTTTTTTTGTTCGTGTCAATTGGCGGTTGCAGCGCTTAAAGCCGGTGCCTGAAGGAAGATCTCCCTTTGCCGTAGTCCCCCCTGGTTATCCCCTTCATTCTTCCATGTTGCGCGTCCTTTTCATGTCCTGGCATCGAACTTCCGGGGTGCGTTTATCCCGGAATTCCACTTGATTTTTCACGGGAATAGCCGTTCCCTAAGTTTGCACCCTAAGAGCTCTTTCCCTCCTTTCCCCCCACCATGACTTTTAACCTGACTGAGGATCCCCGGGAGATACTATAGCTCCCCCCTCCTAAGTGTGTCTTTTGCTCTCTATAAAGTCAGCACCAAATTTTCTCTTTAAGTTTCCATTGCAGACATTTTTTGACGAACATTGAGAGATATATTTGGCTTGTCCCTTCGTTGCCAAGAAAGGAGGCTGTCCCTTTTCTCCATTTCTAACTTTTGTTTTTGTGGTCCCCTGACCCTAACAGTCACTTCCTTTTACCATGCCTCCCTTTTAAGTGAACCCTGCGTAAGATGAACTGTTTCGAACCCTTGATTAGGACTTTTCCCCCCCCCCTAAGTCCTTTCTTTCATCAAAGTTCCTTCCTATTTGTCTTTCACAGGCCACGAGCCATCGGAGAAACGGCGTTCTATGACATACGCCCCCCCCGCCCCCCCCCCCCCGCACACCCTTTTCCGTTTCGACTTCAGGAGGACTAAATGTTTCACCTTTCCAATTAGTCCTTTTCCGACCATGCCGAAGTGTTATTTCTTGTCTTTTTTATGCTACATTTGTACGATGCTCTTTTTCCTTCCCGGCCCTTTTTCGTGCTGCGCCTTGTCCATATGATTCCTGATGGGATACTTTCCTCTTGGACCCCCCTCTGTATTTTAGTGAAAGTGAAGTCATTGCAGTATTGACGGATGGTAATCCTTCTTTGCCCCCCCCTAAGAAATTTTCAGCCCAGGGCTCTCTTTTTGTGCTTAGGTGGGACCGTCCCGTCGGGAACGGACTGTTCATTTCCACGCCGGGCGGGCTTACTTCAATCGTCAGGTCCTCTCCTTTTAAGTCCCCTTTTCCCCCCTGTATCACTGGTAGGACTCCTGAGGATGCACTCTTCTTCCTAAGGTTTCCTTCTTTCAATCAACTCCACCTGTTCTCAGAGGGACTTTTTTTTTCCCTTGTATTTTTCCCTCGAACCCGCAGTGGCGCCAAGGTATAGTAGCGCTGCAGATTTGCCCCCCCGTGCGTCCTCCCTGTATGGACCAGAGCCTCCTTCTGCATTCATCAAGCCTGCGACTCCTGAGACTTCGTCCAGACACGGCGGTTTTTCTTTCCCTGCAAGCCCGTACCCAGGTTCCGTCTCCCTGTCAAGCAGCATCATTTTTTTTCGGCGGCCTCTCCTCTCCTACCGAGCGTCTTGCCAGCGTCCAGATTGCCTCGACCGTCCCTCCCTCCCCCCACCCCCCCCCCCCACTCTCCCCCTTCCCCACCGACCTTTCCCCCCCCTCCCCCCCCGTCCCCCCCCCCCTCTCCCTCTCCCCCCCCCCCCCCCCCCCCCCCCCCCCCCCCCCCCCCCCCCCCCCCCCCCCCCCCCCCCCCCCCCCCCCCCCCCCCCCCCCCCCCCCCCCCCCCCCCCCCCCCCCCCCCCCCCCCCCCCTCCCCCCCCCCCCCCCCCCCCCCCCCCCCCCCCCCCCCCCCCCCCCCCCCCCCCCCCCCCCCCCCCCCCCCCCCCTCCCTTGTCATGGCCGAGCCTCCCCGTCCGCCCTCCCCCCCAGTTTTTTTTCTTCGCTTTTTTCTCGGCATGCCTTTTTTCCTTTGGTCTCCTGCTGACCTTTTCCCATTTCTCTCGCATGCTCCTTGACTTGCCCGTACCGCCCCGTCCTTTTTTTTTAGTTTACTGGAGGAGTTCCTTCCCGAACGCGGAGTTTGGCCCGCGGAGCCTTTCTTATCCTGTTTCGGACCTCCCCCGTCGCCCTTTTTCCTTCCACGGTGAGGGTGATTTTTCCTGCTTTGCGATCGATGCTCTTGTGGTCTGGTCGTTGACCTGTCCTTACGTGCCACTGCTTCGATTACGTTTTGTCGATGCCCTTCCCTGTTTTAAGACGTCTCTCTATGCCACCATTCTTTCCCTTGACAGGACTTTTCTGGGCCGGAGTTAACCAGCGCTTTGTATGCGCTGACGAGTTCTTGTTGGCACGAAGGTCCCTGTTGCCGAAAGCCTTACGTTGGTATTAAACTCCGTCTCAAGGAGGACCCCGAGGCCCCCCCCCCCCCATTTTTCTTTTCAGCGTCTTTCCCCCGAGTTCTTTTTTTTGATTGGCGCAAGGAACCTCCTTATTCATCCCGGGATTTCTTTCCCCTGCAACTTCTCCTCGATGGCCTCTTCCAGCTAAAGAGTACCCGCATCGAACCGCGCGCAGCCCCCCCGCTTTTTCTCCCTTAGACCCCCTTTTTCGGCATTTCCCTTTTTCTCCCCAGAAATATTTTTTTTTCCCTCCGGGCCCCGCCATGCGGTTCACTTGTCCAATAGCGCTTTGTGGTGCTCCGTGTCCCTCCTACCCCCGAAGTCAGTTTTTCTCTTTCCCTTTTTCCCTTCAGAATTTGAGCTTTCCTTTCTCCGCATGTTCCTCTTCGCGACCCCCCTGCAGGATCCTCTTCCATTTTTTTTTTTTTTTTTTATCGGGGCCATGTGTTTTTTTGAGGCCTCCTAACCCTTTCACCCCAAGACTTTCAGCCGAGTTCCTCTTTTTCGCCATTCTTTCCTTTTTCTTTGCTTCAGAAATAGCTTTCCACACGCGGCATCTGGCTAGTTACGGCAGCTGCTACTCTCCTTGCTTTCCTACGTGGTTCCTTTAAGGGGTGGGTGCTCGCGGCCTCCTCTTTTACTTTTCCTCCGTTGTTGTGATCTCTTCTCTCACTGATCCTTTTCTTTTTTCTTAATCCACGTAGTGAGTAAACGCATGAACAACTGACCTTCTCAAGTTTTTCAGTGGACAACCTTCTGTTGCGCTTGAACATGGCCGTATTGTCAAGTCTTCGGGGCCCCCCCCCCCCTCCCCCCCCCCTTTTCTACCCTTCTTTTTCTGTGTGAAAGTTAGCCTCTTCCCCTTTCCTCATCATTTTCTTCCTTGAATGCACCGATACACCTGAATTTCATCTTTTTAACCGGCCAGAACTTTTCCCCCCTCCCCCTTCTTGAGTCACTTTCCTGCTTAAAAAGTTCCTAGTACGTCTCAACCCCCTCCTGGGCTTCTTTTTCCCTCCCTCCTTCTTGGCTCGAGGATCTGGAAGAGGCTGTTCATCCGCCCCCGGATTGCTTGCCCTTCACCGTTTCTCCCCCCCCCACCAGTTTGTTTCTGGAGATTTTGCTTCCTCCTTCTGCAGGTGGAACTTCGTGATCTTCTTCATCACGATTTGCCCTGCCTGGTACTTGCCCCCCCCCGCGCCCCGTGGCAGAGGGTATATTACAGTCTTTATGGGAAACCCTTCCCCCAGCCGCGTTGCCTTGTTCGAGCGGCTCCGGTTACCGTCAATCTTAGCTCGCCCCCTCTTTCTTTGAGGCTTATCAATACAAAGCTTGGCGGGCTTCCGCCCCTTGTGCCGTTCGCTGTTAGGGGGTAGATCCTCCCCCTCGATTGTCCTTATCACCCTCCTGAACACGCGCGGGCCCTCTTCCTCTGTGGGCACCCTCTTTTCGGCCCTCTTGTGTCACCACGTTTGGATTCCCGGTTCGCGCCGGTGGGCAAAAAACCCACTCCCCCCCGTGCTGGAAGCGGGCCCCTTCTTCGAGACCCAGGCGTGATCTCCTCCCCTTCAGTCTTTTCTGGAAGCAGAAAACCCCCTCTTTTTTATCACCCTTTCTGAAAATTTTTTTTCCCCCACTGAGATGTTAGGAAGGGTAGAATAGATCTTTTTATGGTCCAAAAGACGACCAGGCACGGTACCCCGCAGTCTGATATCAAGCCCTTTGTAACAGTTCCTTCTTGGTTAGAGACTCCCCTCTACTTGACTTTTTTTTAGTATTTTCCCACCAGCTGCCGCCGAGGTCGCCCGGCGCAAACCACCTGGCGTTTTTTTCTCCCAGACCCAGCCTTGATTGAACAGGTCATTCTCAAGTCCTCCCCTTTCTCTGAGTCTAGAAGCCTACCACATTAAACCCCTCCCGACAGCCCCTCCAGAGCTTTCCCCCCTGGGGACTGTCCCATGCACGGAATTTTGTCTATTCACCCTTTCCCTCTGACTTTTATCTTGACTCGGTCCAGTGCGAATTGGTCCCCCTTTCCCTTAAGAGTAGTTTTTCCGACGAACTTTCCACCCCCTTTTTTTTCTCAGATCCCTCCTTTTTAGAACCGGGCGGTGCTTGACTTTCCTTCATCATTTCGCCATGCTAGCTCATGATGTTTCCCCCTTTGGTCGAACATTTAGCGACGGCTGCAAGACCATAATCAGCCGCACAACGGCCCCCCCCCCAAACCCCCCCATTTCCTTACCCTAGACAAATATTCCTGAGCTGTGCACTTTTTTCCCTCGAAATTTCTTTTTGGATGACCCCCCGGACGGTAAACCATGACTTTGCGGTCCACCTCGCCTCTTTCCTTGCCTCTAACCTGGTTATATTACTTTTTCCTTTTAAAGGCAAGACGGCATGGTTTCCCCCTTCCCCGTCCCTCCCAAGACCCCCCCCCTCCTTTTGGTGTGACCCGCCGTAACCAGGATTTCCTCTAGATGTATTTCGCAAGATTTTTTCTATTCTATTCGAGCATGCTTGGCTTCGCCATGTACTCCTCCTGTCCATCCTTTTTTGAGCAGATTTTTTTCCTCTTAAATGGGTGTGACCATGATTCTCACCGGCCGTTTTCTCCTTGCGGTGGCGGTGCTGGTTTCCTTTTTCTTTTTATCTGTTTTTTGGCCTTCTTTCCCGGGGCAGGTGAAGACCGCCCCCCTCCCCCTTTGATCTTTTCTTTTGATCTCCGATTCGTCGGGGGACCCCCTTTCCCACCTTTCGTTCCATCTTCCCTGAACTTCCGCCTTGGTTTCCCCTTTTGCGAACCCTTTGGTTTCCAGTCTCCGGAACAACTGGAGACTTCGATGATGTGGAAGCAGCTCCTGGCTCACCCGGTTCAAACCATCCCTTCTTTTTTGGTTCAAATTTGCACCCTTACTTGGGATGAACCCGCACGTGGGGGTTCCTTTATCTCTCTTCTTTTCCCCCCCCAGTGTTTTGAGCTCTCCAATTCGCCACAGAACCCCCTGTGGTTCGACTCCCCATCTTACTTGTGACCTTGCTGAATTGCTCTATTTTTTTTCCCTAGTGTCGAAAGCAGGCGGAGGCCTATTCCCGTGAGCACCGCATACCTTCCCTTCTTTAAAGAACCCCTTTTGTATGCCCTTCCCCCCTCGATGTAGTTCCCGTGTCAGCATTTCGCCCTTCCTCCCTGGTCCCCCCTTCCTGTTGGTCCCGACATCGGAGATCTCCCTGCTGTTTCTCCGCACAAATTTTCTCGTGCCCGAAGAAAGAGGTCTGTCCAGCGCCCTCTTCTTCTACCCCCTCACCGAACCCCCCTCTTCTCGGCGAGGAGGCGTCCCAAGGTATAAAGTCCCTGACCTCTTTAGGTCTCCTGCCCATGGTTTCGGTTTTTTCAGGTCGGGCCCAAGCAGGGCGAATCCTTTTGTACTTTCCCCAATATCTCTTTATTTTTCAGAAAGTGGTAATTGGTGTTCCCCCCTTAGTTCAGTTTCCCTTGCCCCTTCCGTATTGTTATGCCTGATTCTTTCCCCCCTCCAAGTTCCTTTTCTAGGGCTTTCCCTCTTTGCGCTGGGCCGCCGGTCGGGAACCGGCCGGTCCTCTGCCTTTTTTTCGACGGCAAGGCGGTATACTTTTTCCGCTTTCCCCTTTCTTCCCTTGTAGGCCTCGCGAGGGATAGCAGACAGCGGGGCGCGTTGTCCTCAGTTCTCCTCAACCGCTCCCTTTCCCTGGTTTCCTCCTTGGCGTCCAGTACGAAGCGTCCAACCCCCCCTGTCTTTCCTATAGTTCTACGGTTTGGACAGGGCGGAAGGTAGGGCCTTGAGTTTTCCCCGGGCCTTTCCCCCTGGTCCCTTTGCGTCCAGATCCAGGACCAGTTTTTTTAAGTGAAGTTTCTCAAAATTTTTCGAGGACCGATAGACTGAAGGCTTTCCCACTTCTCTCCCGAGGTGCAGAGAGATCTTCCCCTAAGGGAATTTTCTCTCACAATGTCCGTGCCCCCCGAAAGGTGTCCAGAAGGGATTTAGATCCGTTCAGGTGTCGCTTCCTCACAATACCAGTTTATTCCTCTGTTCGAATGAAGCGCCGTACGAATAGTACGGCGATTTCTTTATGGGACTCTTTTCTTCTTCTGAGTTTCTCGCAGGCCAGCGGACGAGTCTTTTCTTTCTTTTTTTAAGGGACTTCTGCCAGTTCCTTCCACCGGGGCAAGGGTGATGCCGAGTGTTTTTTCTTTCTTTCGTTTAATCCCCCTTTGTATGGCGCGCGCGTCCCGCCCGTAGAGTTGGGTTTTTCTTTTTTTTCTCTCACCCTCCCAGCACGAACGTAGACCATCTTTTCCTTCAAGCGCCTTCTTTTCAGCGATGTTCGTATGGCTTGACTCGTTTTCGGTTGACCCCGGCACGATTTAAAAGGCCGGTCGGTCCCCGACCTTTATACACTTTCCCTCTTCCCCCCCAAAGGCGGCTCCCCGTTTTTTTTTTTGAACCGCCCGGAGCTTTTCCCTCCCCCTGATGTTCGCGAGATGCCGAGCGGCCTATTCTTTTTTCCTTTAGGAGGCGTTACAGGCTCTTCCTCCTAAAGACCAGAGTTCAAAGTTTTCCCCTCCTAGAACTTGAGACAGATCTCCCTTTCGGCAACTTGTAGGGTCCCTTTTTTTGCCAGAATTCTTCAGGTGGACCTCGCTCCCTTTGAAACATGCCTGCACTCTAGCCCGATGGCACGTTTTCGGTGATACGGATATCGCCCAGTTTCGGGGGGCCGCCGTAACTTTTTAGACCAGGATGTTTTCCCCTCGTTCTCTGGCCTCCGGCTGCGGTGCGCTCGAAAAGCTTGTTTCCGCGACCGGCCCTCCTGTGCCCCATGCGGGTCGCCCTCTTCCTGCGTTTTCCACTTGAAAGAACCCTCCTTTTTGCACCTTCTGGTTCTGCACTCGAAATGTCGCCCTCCTCCTGGGCGATCCCTTACCTGCGGCATCGGCTGACCTTATCCCAGGAATTTCCCCATGAAGCCCTTCTTGAAGGCGATCGCTCCCTCCGTTCTTGACCCTTCCCGATCCACGTCTCCTCGGATGCTTAATCCACCCGGGTCTACACGTCAATTTTCCCTCGACGATGGCCCTTCCCCGCCATGTGTCTTCTTGCGTCTCCAGACCCCCCCTGGGGGGGATACTTTGCCCCTTTCTATTATGCTTTGCAAGATTTGAATTTTCTTTCTTATCCCCAGTGTTACTCCGAATTGCACCGATTCTCTCTCATTTTCATGTGTCAGCTCGAACAGACAGACTCGGGTCCCTTCCTCCTTTCGGGGAATCTCTCAACCTTTTCCGGCGGCATCCCGAATCTGTTTTGAAGGCCGCCCTTCCTGGGTCGCTATTTTAAAGTTCATTTTGGTTCACCTTTTCTTTGCTGTCTTTTTCATCTCCCCCTGCATGTGCTGCGGTACCGCCCCTTTTCTAAAGTTGCTGGCGATGGAGCCCCTTCTTTCTGATTTTCCCCTGGTTGGTGTCGTTCTCTGACATATCTAGTGTCGAGTCAAGGCAAGTTTTTCTTTCCGTGTCCTTTTTCCACCGCCTAAGAGGCTTTCCAAATCCGCGAGAGCTCCTTCTTGATCAACGCCGACCCCTAGGTCGATGGGTGATTTCCCCCCAAACTTGTGATGCGCCCCTTTCCTTTCATCTTTTCCCCTCGCGCGAATCGTTCTTTCCCGGCGGGTTTGACACGTCGGAAGAGGATCCGATCTTTTTCACGCTTCCTGATTCCCGGTTTTTCGCACGACGCCCTTTTTTTTTAGTAGATTTTTTTTAATTCAGGAGGGCTCGCCCTCCAGTGAGCCTCCCCGATTTTTCAGAGCATAACCCCTGTGGAAGTTTTCCCTGTCGGAGGACATGGAAGCCCCTTCCTTTACGCGCGGCTTCCCCCCCGACCGCTTCTCCTTTCTCCTTCCCAATGCTCCCGCCAGGCTCTTTTCCCCTAGACCTCCAGAGAAGGACTACCCATTTTTACCTTCTTTTTCAGTTTTTTTCCCCCATCTTCGCTGCCTTGCAGGTAAGTCCGTCGAGGCCGCCGGCCCCTGCCCTCACAGCTCCAGTTTTTTTTTGTCCCAGGGCCCTTGTGGAGGCCTTTACTTGTTCGCATTTTCTTTAAGATCTGTCGCATGCAGTCGACTACCCTTTCTTTCGTCTCTAGCCCTGACATCAGGGCGAATTTTCGCTTTCTTCCCTGTCATTTTTTCGAGACCCCGGGAGAACTTGCTTCTTCCCTCACCAGGGTCTTTAGCTGACCCGCGAAGCGTTTTTCCCTACAGGGAAGACGCCCCCCCCACTTCCCGCTAGCTATCGCCAGGGCGTTTTGACTTCTTTCCCTTCCCGCCCCCTTTCTTGGTTTCGGTTGCTCTAAACATTCTTATAGCACAAGCCGCGGTTTCTTCATACATTTCCCCATGCTCTTCCTACAGCGGACGTTTCGAGCGGAACTTTCTTATGGAAGCTTTCCTTTTTCCGGCATTCCCGTGGCCCCCTACCAAGGACGGTCCTTCCCTTTGGTCCCCCCTCGGCCTCTCCTTTTGAAGCAGGTGAACTGTGATGCTTTTTTTTTTGGCCTCCATGCCTCAACTGAAACTACGGTTCAGTCTACTTTCACTTGTCAAGCCCCTTTACCCTTCCCACCTCTTCCACTGGAGACTCTCAAATCGACTCGATGCTTTTTTTGAAAGAGATATTTTCTCTTCGAGCTTCTTTCTCCGACATCTAATGTACAGACCTCCCCCTCTTCCCTTTTTATAGCCTCCTTAGAAGAGGACCTTTGATGACCCGGCTTCCGTTCTTTTGATGTGTTGGTTTGTGGATTTTTTTTTTTTGAGATCTGTATAGCTATTTTAGTTTTAGTGAGCCCTTTTCTCCCTTCTCCCTCCCTTTTTGACTCTTTTTTCTTAGGGACCCTGGTGACAACCCTTTTTTTTTTCCTCTCCCCTGCGGACTTTTTCCCCTTTTTTCAGCCTAAGGTTTTCATGGAAATTTGAACCCTTCCCTTTTTGTACCTTCCCCCTTCCCAACTGGGGCTTCGATTTTTTTGCACCGCATCTCCTTTTTTCGTGTCGTACCACGCTCGCCCAACAAATTAGAGTATTAAGCGGGCAAAATGACGCTTGCAATGGTTCCCCCCCCCCCTTTTCCTTTGGGCTGTTGGGAATGT
>Ga0179593_1722903_pt1 | contig 13639 bp, 21 predicted proteins | sample CZODoug2_1_08_16_FD_185931 | JGI IMG/M metagenome (GOLD analysis project Ga0179593, IMG submission 185931) | Vadose zone soil fungal communities from Angelo Coast Range Reserve, California, USA - CZODoug2_1_08_16fungal (PacBio error correction) | ecosystem: Environmental > Terrestrial > Soil >... | reverse complement strand
GTCTGACAAATTGTGGGTCTTGGAATTCACCATCGTTTTTTCTGATCCTTAATGGTTTTAGACTTCTATGTGAAGACCTTTGTTTCTTCCCCCCGACATGCTGGATTTTTTTTGTCAGTGACGTGTAATCCGACGCCGGTTGTAAGCTCTTTGGAAAAGTTTATCTCCCCAACCTTTTTTCTTTTTCCTCCTCCCCTTCCCCCCCCCTGAAACCCCCTCGTCGACCAACCGTGTTTTCCTGCGCGTCCTGTCTTGTTGTTTCACTTTCCCCCTTTTTTCTGGTTTTGAATTGGTGAGCCCCCCCTCACCTCTTGTACTGGCCGGCCCCCGTGGGTTGTGGTTTTTTTTTCTTTTCTACTTTTTCTCTTTTTTCTGTATTCGTGGGTGAAACCCTTCCCCCGCAGCCCCCCCTCCACTTTGCACCTTGGAGGCTTTTTTCCTTCTTTTTTTCCCTCCCGTTAGGATGTGACCCCCTGCTTTTTTCCCGCGCCCCACCCTTCACCTTATTTTGAACTTTGACTATTTTAACGGTTACCTTTTTCGGCGCTGGATTAAGTTTGAACTGATTTCCTTTCCGCGGCCTCCGGGTGATTTTGCGATGTCGGCGGCTCTATTTTTTCGTAGAAGTTGATATTTTCGTGTTTTCTCCCCGTTTTGAAACACGTAAATTTCGGTTTTGACCTTTTAGAGTTCTTCACCCCACCTCCCCCCGGAAACCTCCTTTTCTTCTTTGCTCTGAAGTTCCCCCCCCCTACGCCCTTCGTTGAGTTTTGCTTGGCAACTTTGGGCACTCGTTCCTTCTTTTGCAGTCCCTCCAAAGTTCTTTTCCGCCCTCCCCTTTTGACTTCAAAAGGAGCAATTCCCCTCGTTCGATGCAAACATCCCCACTCTGCTCGTCGTTTTTTACCTACCGTCCCTCCTTCTTTGCACTTTTCTCATGCTCAGGCGTGCCCAAAAAAGCTCATTTTTACCTTCTTGTTTTCTGTTGGCCCTGTGGAGCATTTGTTGAATGCTTATCGTGGCCGTTCCCAACCTTTGCGTTTTCCCTTTGGAGGCCAAAGGTGACCCTCCCAGCCTCGTGCAGTGTTGAAACCTTGTATGCCCTCAACCACAGTCGGTACATGATTCCCCCAGATCATTGCGTTGGGGTTCTCTTCCCGACAGTCTGCTGGTATGCCCCCAGACATCTCACTCCTTTCATCATTTTGGCTGGACCAGGGGTAAGTTTTCACCACCCCCCCCCGTTTTCTTTTCTTAAGCCCCCCCCAAGAAACGAAGCTTCCCTTGGCCCTGCGTTTTCCACTTGTAGGTCCCGGCTTGTTCTTTGTTGTGCCCCCACTTCATTAGTGCCCCCCCTTTTCCCCCCCCCCCGAGCAGGTCCTGTGTTTTTTTTCTTCTCCATTTTCAGTGTGGCCGACCTCCTTTTTTCCTGTTTTGTCACTTCCCCCCTACCAACCCCCTTCGGATGGCTTTTCTTGACTGCCTTGGTATTATGCGCCCTTTTCTTGTTCCCCCTTGCACCCGCTCCGCATTTATTTCTCTTTTGAGTAGCTTTTCTCGGCGGAGGACTGCGTTCCAAACAGATCTCTTTTTGAGAAATGGTCCTGTTTACTCCCCTTCCGACGTTTTACCTTAAACTAAGGACACTGTAGTTCCCTTTTGTCAATTTTTCTACCTTCTAAATCGCCCACCCCCCCCCCTTGTTTTGGCCTCTTCCCGGGCTCCCAACGAAAACCCTACCTTTTCCCCGCACACCGCCCATCCTCCGTTTCTGGCTGTGTGCCCTCCGCTGGTCCAGTGCTTTTCCAGATTTGGCCCCCCCCCTTCTCCCCGCAGGATTTTTTTTTTTTTATAGCGTTTTCCCTCTAACATCCCCCCTGTTTTGTGCGGCACCGCCTTGCCCTTCCCAAGCTGTGTTCCCACAACGCTTTCCCCCCCTTCCTTCCCTTTGTGGGTTGAATCCTCCTTTTTGGTCACGGTTTTTTTGTAAGCCTTTGTCTTTTTTTTTGTGAAAGGATATCGATGAGTCTACACCGACTCCCCCCCTCTTTATGTCCCCGTTAGCCCTCATTGCAATGTTTTTTGCCTCGTTGATCTTCCCAAAAATTAGGTTTTTTGTGGTTGGCGTTTTGATCAGGTTTTCGTTCTCATTTTTCGTTGTATGGTTTGTGGGAAGAGAACTTTTTCCCCCACCCTCTTCCCCCCCCCTTTTACTTTTTTTGACGTATTCCTAATGACAATGTTGCCTTGCCGCTCGCGTGGGAGAAGAACAAACCTTGCTACTTTGTTTTTGTGAATGCCCCTACAGGCCCACCTTGTAGGACTTGGAAGTAGCTTTCCTTTCTTTTTCTCTGTTTCCATTAAAAAAGGGTTGTGGGGTCTATGTGGAGCGTGTTATAAGATTTTTCCCCACTTCCCTTTTACCCCCCCCTGGAATCCCGACAGCGTTTTGTAGTTTGGCCGGTTTTCGTCGCAAGTGAATTACTTCTCTCTGTGTTGGGATTAGCCCTTTTTGAATTCGGGTCTTCAATACGCTCCTTTGTGAGATCCGTTTTGCTTAGGCATTAATTTATCCCCCCCCTGTGTGCTTGGCGGTCCCCGTCCACCCGCCCCCCCGCGTGTCGGCACGTAGGCTTGGCCCCCCAGTGGACCACCATTCAAACAGATTCATTCTCTTTTCGAGCTTTCTCATGTTTTCACAGGACCTTTTTTTAAACGACGGCTTGGTTTTTTTTTGATTCCCCGCGGTCCGTTTAGTTGGTTTCCCAAGAGAGACACGGGGTTTTTCCTGGCTCTACCCTGCAGCTGGTGGATCATCCCAAGAATGAGGCCCCCATCGCGCACCACCCCCCCCACTATTCTCATACCCCCTACCCTGCCCACCCCTACCCCCCCCTCCTACCTGCCACCCCTCTCCTCCACTCACCACGCTTCTCATCCCTTATCCCTATCGCCACAACGGACACTTTTTCTTCCTCCTGTATCACATTCTCACCTCCCTATATCCCTAACCGCCCCACCGCTACCGCTCATCCACCGTATCCACACTCCCCCCCTCCATCCCCCCCGCTCCCCCCCGCTTCCCCGCCCAGCCCTTTTCCCCCCGCCTCCTCCCCTTTCTCCCCTCTTCCCTACCTGACAATCCCCCTATCCCCCCTTCTATACCCATTTCCCCCCCCTCCATCTCCTTCTCTATCCACCCGCCACAATCATTCCCCTTTCACTCTCTCTTCCGCCCGCTCTGCTCCACCCGCCCCTCGGCTCCTCTATCTCCGCCCACTCACCCTTATATCAGCGTTCCACACCCGTCGTGTACTCCCCTCGCCACTTCCCTCCCCCCCCCCGTCCCCTACACCTCTCCTGCGCCATCCCTGTCTCCCTTCCCCACAACTCCCTTCTCTTCCCCCCATCCTACCTTCCATCATCCATCACCTCCCCACCCACCTCACCTTTACGCGACCGGGCCAACCCAATCAGCCTGCAATTTCACCCCCCCTCCCGCCCGCCAGCGAACAAGCTTCTCTCCATTACTCCCCCTCCCGCCCCCCCATCCCGTCCTTTCCACCCCATTCTCCTACCACCGCCCCACTTTCCTGTTCTCCCCACCCTATCCCTTCCCCCCCCTCCCCTCTTCTGTTTTACCCCTCCTCGACCCAGGATTTTCCCATTACCAATCCTTCCTCTCGCCCCCCTTCCCCCTTATCTTCTCGCTGCTCTCCCCTCACTTCCCAACCTTGTCCTCTTAATCTGCCTTCCCCTCTTTGCCCCCCCCCTCCCATCCTCCACCCCCTAAACCCCTCCTCCCCCTACCATCCCCTTCCCCCTCCATGCCAACTTTTCCTTTTCCCACCGCTCCTCATTCCGCCTTGCCCCTCCACCTCCTCCACACGCCTCCCCGCTTCACCTTACTACCCCCACCTGCCACCCTCCCTAAGCCTCTCTCCTCACCACCCCCTCACCCCCCTCTCTAGATACACCGATCTGGCCCCCTTTCCCACCCATTTGACCGTGGTGAGGCATTTAGGATTTTTCGTTTTCGTTTTTTTCGAAAAGGGTGCTTTACCCCTTCATCGATTCCCACCCCTTGCAAGATGCGATCGGCCTGCTGTTTGGCATTTTTCTTTCCCCCATAAGCCAGAGGGACTTTCCTTCCATCCTCGTTTAGTTGACCATCTCCCGACTTTTTCCAAGGGAAGAACAGAACCTTTCTCTCGATTTCTTTTTTTTAGCCCAGTGGTTTTTGAGGTCCCAATTCAATTTGCTTTTTCCAAGTAGACTTCCCCGGAAAGTAAGACTCAAGTTACTCCAGATCCCCTTTTTCCCCCCCCGAGCCAATTGACCAATTCGATTAAATTCCCCCATAAACACACTCGTTTTTAACCGCGTCCCGAATTTGAATTTATTCTTTCTCCGGCCTCCCCCCGTTTCGGGAGAGATCATGCCGTACTGCCTTTTTTGATCTATCTCGTTTCTCCTTTTCAATTTTTTGATCTTCTCACTCTAACGGATGGTACGGGCCGGGTGAGCGACGCCGGGATTTTTCCCTCGGCGTGACCCCCTCCTCGACTTTTCATTCGGGCGGTTTGGCCACGTCCCTTTTCTCGCATTGGGCTCTCCATCAGCGGATTCTGATGGCTTTTCATTTTGCTTTTCCTGGAACCCCCTATAAGGTCAACTTGCCTAAATTTTCCTTCGTAAACTCCAAGTCCACCTCGAACCCCCTCATTGTTTTTTTTGAGTGTGACACTTCTTTCCCCCCCCTTTCAACCCTTCCGGAGGAAAGCCCTTTCTCGTGTGGATGTCTGAAGTTTTTCAACAAAGCCGGCCGCCTTCTTTTTTTTTTTTATGTTTTCGTTTCTTGGCCACTCTATTCTGGTGAGGCTAAACTTTGCAGACTCCCCTTCATCCGCCCCCCCCCCCATTGCCCTTTCCCCCCCAACGGTACCCATTCTTTTTTTTACTTGCTTCCTGAAATTCTGCTGTTCAGCCCCCCCATGGTTCTGCCACTCCCTTGTTTCTTGCACCGTGTTCCGGCGACCCCCCCCGATTCGCCCCCCCCTGAAGTTGCCTAAAAACTCGTTTTTTTTAGCCTTTCTGTATTCCTCCTTTTTTTCTATTCAAAAATATTTCCTCCAATTTTTCCCTTGTTCCCCCATGTGTGAACAATCCCTCACCTTCGAGCGGGACGTCGTTCACGAAACCTTTTTTTTGTTTAATTTCTTCCGTCTTTAGGTCCCCGCGGAAGATTCCCCCCCTAGATATCCTTTCCCTAAGCCCCCCCCCTCCCCCGTCCTGTCCCCTGAAATTACAACAATGACCCCCCCCCCTCCCCCCCCTCCAGGAATTTCCGTTTTGGCCCTCAAAATGAGTAACAGGTTGTCTTGGGACGGACTTTGGGTCCCCCTTTTCTTTAGACCCAAATTTAGGGCTGGCCTTTGGTCCAAGTTCACTAGCGACCCTCTAATTGTTTTGCTTTTTTGGTTCCGTAAATTTCCTTTCAACAAAACGCACACTACAATTTCCCCCTTTTTATTCAGTCTGGGCAAGACTTAAATTTTTCATACATGAACTCGTTTTTTCACTTTTCTCTCTTTGGGACCGTGGGTACCATCTTTTGGTGTCCTTCTCCATTTTCTTCCCCCCCGGTCGACTTTTACTTTCCTTTTTCCCCCCGTTCCAAACGCACTTCCTGCTCATTTGTGGAATCGCGGTATCTTTTCCTTTTTCTTTCCTTTGTCCCAAATAACTGGACCTTTTTTTCTCTGTTCCCTCCCCCTTCAGGTCTGGGAAGGGGTCAAAACACACCGTCCCAAGCGTTAACACTTTTCCTTTTTCTCCACCCCCTTCTCAACGGCCTTTTGGTACCAGTCCGTCCAACTTTTCGGGAGCCTCAAGGGAGTGGGCCCTGTATGTGGGTTTTTCTTACGCCCCCTATGCTTTTTTCCCGCATCACGAGGTTATTTCTCCCCCACCCCCTTACCCCCCGGGATTGGCAACCCAGAACAGTCGGTCCCATTTTTGCCTTTTTTTGCGGTGTTTTACGGCAGGGACCCCCCATTCGCCTTTTGGAGATTCTCGTATGCAAAAACACATTCCCTTCCCTCGCTACTTCCTTTTTTTTTTTCGGAGTTTAAAGGACTTCGGCGTCGGTTCAAAGTTACCCAGTTCTCCACAACTTCCGTTCATGTATTTGCACCACCTCCTCCGTTTTCCCCTCCTGCAGATATCCTATAACTGATTTCTCACCCCTTGTTTTTTGCGTCCAACAGGCCATACCCGGCTTGATAGGCAACCGAAAGCTTTGTGTATTTTGCTTTGAAAAGGTTGTGACTATGTTCTTCCAAATTCACACTGAACAAAGGAGATCCACCCCCCCCCTTAAATTTTAAGTGCGATTGAGTTCACTAACCGCGCTTTTGGCTCTCCCCCCTTCACTTGTTTTTAAAACCAGTAGTCACAGGTGTCCAAGAGTTATTTTTCTCTATACCGGTGAATGAACTTGTTGGCTTCCCGGCCATACTTCTAGTCGAGCCTCTTCTCGGGCCCAAGATTCTGTTCACCACTCACCAAACTCCCCTTCTCAACCCAAAGCAATGCTTTTGTAATTTCATTTTTCGAGGTTTCTTTCAATGCCTTTGTGCATCCCTTTGCTCCTGAACTTGACCCCCCAACGAAAAGGCCCCCCTTAGTTGACTCCCCATCACACCCAAACTCCAGTGCAAGCCGCGGGCATTTTCTTTTTTTTTTTGCTGCAGGGAGCAGTTCTGCTTGCGCTCAGTCTGTCCCTCTGGATGCCCTCGCTGCTTTTTTACCACCACGCCCCCCGTGATCGGTTAATCACCTTTTGGTCGCTGCGCGCCTTTTTTTCCGTCCCTCAGGCTTCCCCAATAACGGACCATTGTATCATGGAAATCCCCAGTCACATCCGTTTGTTTTTTTTTGATTTAGGGTAGATGGCCTACGGCCTCTTTTTTCCCCCCCAAAGACTACACGGAATTGTGCTTTTTCCACCACACTGACCTTTGGCCCCCCCCTTTCTTCGCTGCCGATCCCTTCCCCATGTACCGTCCTCCTTTTTTTCACGCAACCGGTTTGGGGACGGGTTTTTGGCTGGTATGTGTTTTACTCTCCCCCTTGCATTCTGGAACCACGGGAAACCGTCCCTCGGTCCGTACTTTTTTTTTTTTTTTTTTTTAACATAGAGCCGTCCTAGACGGACTTCGTTCCCACCACCCTTCCCTTTTTGCTGATTTTTTTCAGCATCCGTTTCCACTTCGTCCCCTTCCCGACGGTGTTCCAGACATTCGCCTAGTCTCTTGCCCTCAACCTGCCCCCCCCCCCCCGTGCCCTTTCCACAACAAGACGCTATTATGAACCTTTCCTCCGTCTTTTGTAATTTTTTTTTTTGGGTTCAAGAAACCCCGGACGGGTTTTTAAAAGGCAACGAATCTGGCAACCCGTTTCCTCTTGGGCCCTTTTTTTTCCGGTCAGCCCTCGCTACCCCCGCCGGAAGATGAGGGCTCTCTTACGATCGACTGGCCGGTTTTTTGATCCCCCCCGGTCCCCCCCCCACCACAATTGCCCCCTTTTTTCCTCCCCCCTTTTTTGGGGTAGGAGACGGGCTGTAACTTTTTTTTTTTCTCCCTGATTCCTGCGGTTTTTTTCCCTTCCCTTTTTCCTTTTCCCTTATACCTGATATTGCCCCCTTTCCCCTTTTTTCCGAGTAGTTGCCCCTGGTCCGTTTGTAAGACCGTTGAACTTGATCAAACACCCTTAGCTTTTTTTTCCCCCCCCCACTGCAAGGGCCAGCAAACTAGTCCTTTGTCCCTTTCATCGCTTGTTTGTTCAAAGGTAGGCTTGTTGGTCATTTTTGGATTCTTGTTTTTTGAACATGGGTCTGGTCCAACTTGTCGTTTTGATGTCCTAAAATTTGGAGGTATTTTTCTTTCCCTTGGTTCGTTTTTTTTTTTGACCAGATTTTTCTCCGTTTTCCAGGACATGTAGTGATGTTTTTCAGCGCCCCGAATTCCTATTTCTTTTGCTGTTGTTTCGTTCCGACCTTTTTAGGATAAGAAATTCTTCCTCAGGCCTTTTTAGTCCCAGGTTTGCTTGCCTTTCTTCCCCTTGGTTGTTAGCATGAAATTATTCGGTATTGCAGGACCTTTGGTGTCGGCCTGCTTTATTTTTTCCACGTTTTTTCCTTTCCACGTACAAGTTTCGTTTAACTTTCTTTTTTTTTCCTGGTCGTTCAAGTCGCATCGGACCCCCTGTCCCCCCCCCAACTTTAATTTTTCCTGATGTCTTTGGAAGTTTACGACCTTTTTTGGTTACTTTTTGATGTTACCCTTTTTTTTCTATTTTTGAGGACCTTAGGCAGAAGCCCAAACCGCGCCCAGCACCTGCCTTTCCACACGACTTTTTTAGTTTTGTTTCGCGGTTTTCCCCCTCCACCTCTGGGATTTTCCCCGTTGCTCTACCTTTTTTCCGGGTCCTTCGAAGCTCGGCCAACCTTCGGCTCGCTGCCCCTTGGAGCATTTTTTTATTTTTAATGCTTAACCTTCACATTGATGCGTTTTTTGTTTTTTTTTGCCGTCAAAAGACAGTCATTCCCCTCTTTCAATAGATTTTTTGGGTGGTAAAAAACCTCGAACCTGATTTGCATATTCTCATTTTTTCTTTATCATGGGAGGTTTCGTTTTTCTGCTATGTTATTTTGACTCCTTTTTTTTTCTTTCCTTATTGGGACGCCTCGTCTCCCTTGGTGGACCACTTTTTTTTTGGAAGTTACTCATTTTTGCTGCTCAGGGCCGCCCCGTTTGTTTCCGAATCCCCCCTACGCTGGTTGGGTACAAACGTTCAAGGTTTTTGTTTGACACCGTAGGGATACACCAGCCCTTGACCGACTTCCCCCCCGTACTTTTTTTTTTTATCCTCCCCCCCTTTCATGTGACATCTCGAACACCCCCTCCTTCATGTCACCCCACAAGTTTTCGGTTGCATTCCTTTCTCCTTTTTATTAGGGCCTTTGCGCCTCGGGACACCCCGTTTTGCGTCTAGTTTTTTCCTTCCTTGTAGCGGGAGGCTTTCCCCCCCCAATTTCTAACGGTGAACACACTTGGTACGTCATCCCTCACGAGTAATCCCCCCCCTCGAATGCAAGTAGGCGTACTATCCTTTCTAGAAACGCAAAATTAGTACTTTGACCTTTCTTGCCCCCCTACTTTCACCCCCTTTTCCCCCCCTTCCTCCCTTCCGTTTAGGGATTGCACTTGTGCTTTTTCCCGTTGATTTGGCCCTTTTCAAACAGTTTTCAGTCCCTACTTTTTTTTTAGGTTTTTTTCTTTTTTTATACGTAAGCCCCCCAAGCGCTGCTCCCCCCTTGATTTCCCCTTTTTTTTCAGCTTTTTACAAATTGGCTGGACCCCCCTTTTCCCCGCGGTTGCCCCCCTGCCGATTAAGGTGGGTTCCTTCTCTGCCACTTGTGGTTGTGAAAGCCCATTCTCTTTTAACCCCCAATGGGTAACCTCTTTATTTGTGGGGTTTCTCCTTTTCCCATGCCCAACACCCTGGAGATAGAAAATAGCCCCCTGCTGTTTGTTCTTCGTGTCCCATTCGGACTTATTTCCCTGGAGGGCGGTCGGGATTTTTTTTTTTTTTGAATCCCAGAGGTGTGGACACTTCCAGTCCTCTGGTCCCCCTCCCTCCTTTTTTTTTTCCCCCATGTTTCCCTTTTGCCCGCTGCCACCTCTCCAACCTCTCAGGGAGGAAAAAGTGTTTTTGGACCTGTTGTCCCCTTCTTTGTGGCGTTTGTTGCCCTGACCTCCTTGTACGGCACCACTCCAGTGACTGCCCTCTCTTTTTTTTTTTGTGATTGTTCCGTCTCTCCTGGGTTTTTCGATAACCCTCACTTCGTTCCCCACTTCTCCCCGTGTCTTTCCTGCCCCCCCCCCTCGTGAATACTTGGCTTCTTTTTTTTCGTCAGAGTTTTGGCCTTTCTTTGGCGTGCTTTTTCTTATTGGGTCTTCTCCAGACGTTTTTCTCGGGTTCTATGGGGATTCCGACCTTCCTCCGCTTCGATGCTTTTTAATCCGTTTCACCCCAAATTTTTTGGTCGTCGTTTTGCGTCCCCCTTTTGTGCGTTTTTCCCCCGTGGAACCCCCAAATTTTAGCCCCTTTTTACGGTTTTTTTTCGTTCTTGCCTTGACATACAAGTTGCTAATTCCCCCCGGTCGATTTTTTTTTTTTTTGGCCTTCCCCCCTTTTAGTTCGGTTTCCCCTCTCCAAGGTTTTGCAGCTTTCTTCCCACCCTTCCTGCGTAGAAGACTTTACTTTCCGGGCTGTCAACTCCTCCGTTTTTTTGCAATTTCTCTTTTCGCATTTCTTTTTTTTTGCAAACCGTTGATCTCCCATTCCGATTTCCCGCATTTACGGCCGATTCGCGCCTCCTAGTTTTTTTACGGCACATCGCCAGAGGGGGACGTTCTCTACTCTGGTTGCGGGGAGTTTCAGACTTCCCTCAACCACCGACTCCCTTTGCTTGGTCGAAGAAAATTCAATTTCCCGTAAACCCTGTCCCATTTTCTTTCAGGGGTCCAGAATTACTGTCTTTTCTTTAATTGTTCTATCAATAAACACGCGCTGTCCCCCCAGTTTCCACCCTTCTTGACTTTTTCCATCCCTCTCTGCCAAGGCGTTTTGAATCTTTTTTTTACTTGTGAGGATTTCCTCTACTTTTATCATCAGTTGTTTTTTGTGCCAGTTTTTCCGGCCCGTTATAGATCCCTCCGTTGGAGCGGATGGCCCCCCCCCGAATTAGGTTCTTTCTTTACAAAGCTTTTTTTTTTATAGAATTCTTTGTTTTTTCCTTCCTCTTTGGGACTGCGTACTTATGTTTCCCCCCGGCTTCCGTCAGCCTCCTTAAAACTCCCCTCAAAATCTGGCAAAAACGTGCTTTTTTGTCATTCTGCCCCCTTTTTTTCACCCCAGATCAGGTCCGTTTTTCTCCCGTCATGGGAAGAGGACCCGCGTAAAAAGGCCCAGCGAATTTTTGCGAGCTATTATTGGGGGTGTTGTGGATCCTATTTCTTGTGTCGCAACTTTTGCCTGATTCCCCTCTGACCCCCCCATTTAAGGACCACGTTTTTCCATTCGTTTTTTTCCGGCCTCTTGACCCAGTTTTCTGTCCTTCGCCTCCCCTGGCTTTTGTCTCAGAACCACGCCCACTTTAGTTCCTTTTCCACCCGAACTTTCCCCCCACCTACGCACTTTTTCGGGTCCCCCAGTCGACCATACGTCCACTTGTCACTATGTTGCCCCCTTACAGTTTTGCCCCCCCTCCTACCATTTTGCTGGTCGACTGAGCAGCCCCACGCAACCTTTTTGTTTGGCTTCTCAACCTGATCGACCTCGTCCTTTCCCCCCTCTAATTATCGCGTTTATTCCTAGCTCTGGCGAACCCAAATCCCACACTCGACTCGCACACCATACCCCACGCCCAACTTTTTTTACTTCGCACCCTTTTTCACCCATACGGTTTTTTTAGGATTTTTGTGCGGATGACTTTTTCTTTTCCCCCAACCTTTCGCGGGTGGACCAAAGCCAAAATAGAGAATAATTTCAAGTTTGTGTTGACTCCTTTTAAGGCACAAGAAACCCTACCCCCCTTTTTATAGCCCGGAGGTCCCTCGACCCTTGGATTCAGCTCGAATAGAGACTTACTTTTTGAAGTAACTTTTGGGTTTCTTTATACCCCATTTTAAATCTGGCTTTCCCTTATTCTTTTTTTAACCGGAATCCTTCACACCCGCCTGATTTTCTTGATCGTTTCCCCTTTTTAGATGCTTACGGTCACAGACGCTGGGACCTGGGAAGGGAGGGGTCCCGGGTGGCTCTCCACTGCCCAACCCCAACCGCTCACTCTTCATCACCGAAGCCCGCCCCCCCGGAAGGGGGTCCAGCTTTTTCCCACCTCGGCGGAGTCTCAAGGGGGCTCGTTTTTTTTTTTTTTCCACGGGGGCGCCCCTTTACCTCTTCCTTTTGCAACTCCCCTTTTTTCTCTGTTTTTTTTTTTGCCCCCCAAGTACACGTGTTTTTTTTACATTTGGCCCAACGCGCAGTCACGGGGGCCCCCGGAGAGACCGTAGTTTCTCTTCTACAAGCGTGCAAATTTTTGGCCTTTTCAGACACTCCTTGCTCGACTTTCGGTTTGTGTAAGAATTCTTTTAGCGATTTTACCTTAACAGGTACCCTCAACCACGCCCTGTCATCTTTTGGGAAACCCCCCCAGCAGCCGCATTGCGTTTTAGACTGTAGAAAAGGCCTTGATCTTTAGGAAGTCCCCCAGGTCCCCCTCCCCCCAACGGGAGACAACTGTTTCGGATCGACAGAGGAACACCTCTTGTTTTCCTTCATCTGCCCCCCCCCTTGCTTTCTTTGGCTCCCCACCCGTTACCCTAGGGCCCGACTACAGTTGAAACTTCTGCTTAGGTACTATTGGAGTTATTCCCCTTTTTACCCCAACCCCTTTGCTGGTTCGTGTCAAACAGTTTTGTTCCTCCCCCCTTGTACAAGCGTTATTGTCTAATAGTGGTCAAGAACACAGGGCCCCCCTTCAGAATTTTCCTATCCGTATCACAGAGTTCTGAAAGTTCTACCCAACGTGGCCCCCCTTTCAAGATACACCCCCTCCACCAAACATCAGGTGCTCATTCCTTTTTCTTTGCCATCAGGCTGCTTGTTGATCCCCCCTTGTCCGGTTTTCCAATATTGTATGCCTCCCCCGTCACCGCAAAGGACAACTGGTTTTTTTGTGGCGGGTTTTTAGTCTTTTTGACAAGACCCAATTTTACCTTTTGACTCTCTGTTTTTTCCAGGTATTTTGTTTTTCTGGCTGCAGTTAGACTTGCTTCGGAACTGAGTTACTGGCCTGTTCACCCTCGCACAATAGATGTGGGGTTACTTGGGTGATAGGTCCAGCACCCTTTCTTTTCTCGTTCTAGAACCCCCATTTTCCCCCGATTTACCCCGCCCACTTACCACAGGAGGACTTTACTTCAAGGGAACCTTCCCCCTGTGTCGTTTTTTCGTCTTGGGAGACCCTAGACTTAACCCCGTTTGACGTACCCCCTCCATTTTGCGTTCACGACACCTTTTTGCGACTCTCCTTCTTTTCCAGGCCTTTCCGCTCTAAAATTTCGTTCCCCCCTGACTCCTTTCCTGGTGTTTTATGTCCTATATCCCTTCTCCCCCTTTTTTCACATCATACCCCGTGTCGTCTTTTTTCTTGCTACAGCCGTCCTCGACAGTGCCGAATTTGCTTCCCACCCCCCAGTTTTCCCCCGCTGGGGACGTGGTCGTGCGAATCCCTGTCTTTATAAATTACCCGCCGGTTTTTCCCCCTAGCCCCAGCTGCTCTCCCCAATCCCCCACCTTTCCACCTTTTTCACAACCTCATTCTTCATGAACGTGTCTTTTTTTATGTGGCACGAGGCTCCACCCTCCGGCGTGATTTTTTCCCCTGGTACCACCGACTGACAAACCTTCATTTCGGGTGATATTCATGAGGGTCGTCTGCCTGTCTGTCCCCTCTTCTGTTTATATCCTATACGATCAAAAGGACATCCCCCCCTACTTTCCCACA
>Ga0179593_1500064_pt1 | contig 13639 bp, 17 predicted proteins | sample CZODoug2_1_08_16_FD_185931 | JGI IMG/M metagenome (GOLD analysis project Ga0179593, IMG submission 185931) | Vadose zone soil fungal communities from Angelo Coast Range Reserve, California, USA - CZODoug2_1_08_16fungal (PacBio error correction) | ecosystem: Environmental > Terrestrial > Soil >... | reverse complement strand
GTTTTCCATCTCCCCAATCCGTCCTTCGTACCCCCATTTGAGATTCCGTCTTTCTATTCTGTCTCCCTGGCGCTATAAGAGGAATTGTTGACTTTCACAGATCTTTTTTCTCCATCTTATCATCTTCGCTAACACGAGTAAGTTAATCGAATTGCCGTGCTCCGCTTTTCCTCTTCTTTGGCAACGACGCCGCATTTTTTTCCTTACTTGTGCGATGTTGCTGCTGGCTGGGTATTGAAGTTTATTTGCCGGTCCAACTCTAAATCCGGAATTCTAGATTCAACAGCATTGCGAAAAATATCTAGTCCCCATCTCCTAATTCCCTCCCCCCCCCTTTCACGAACATAGTGAATCTCCTTCTACGTGGTCTGCATCTTTTTCTTCCCGAACCGTGACGCTCTTCTGCTTCAGGCCCTTTTTACAACCATATCCGGCTTTCCCCCTCTAGGAGGTATTCCCAAGTGGTTCAGATCCTCATTTGTTGCTCCCCGGCAAAGCTTTAATCCCCCCTTCTTGGCCAAGTTATCAGGCTTCCGGTTACTGTGCGCCGCTTGCGTACCCCTTACTTTTGTTCCGCCCCCTTTCGACGACCTCCCGATTTGTTGACTTTTGTTTTTTTCTCTGCCTGCTACATACCTTTTTTATTGGTGCAACTTTCTCAGCCATAGTCCAGGGTTGCATCCTGCCCTAGATCCGCCCCAAAGCCCTTGCAGATTTTCGCCGATTCTTTTCAAAATTTCCAAGCTGGTAATCCCCTGAGTTATCGTTCGCGCTCTACTCCGGTGTTAACAAACCGGCGGTCCCTGTCACCACTGCACCCTCTCCCCCAGTAATTATTCTTCCCCTTTACCAATGTTCTTCTGCTTATAGCCGCGGCTAGACTCTTTTACCTGAGATCCCCGTTTTTCCCTCCGTGATCTCCTTCTAACTCATTGTTTTTTATTTGAACCCCGTCCTTTTCCCCACCGAGGCGCTTTCCTTTTGTATTTTTTCTCAGACGTATTCCCCTTTTCCTTTCGCTTTTTTCTGATAGGCCTTTCATAGACCCCCCAATCATCACCAACTTATGGCTTACCTCGGTGTTTTCTATATCACCCTCCACTTGACCCCCTTGGCTTCCATTTCTTCTTCAATTTTGTGGACGCCTGAACCCTTGGCTCTTCCCCCCCCTTTCTTTGTTTCTCTCTCTTCAGCGTTGAAGTTTTGGATAACACCTCACCCCAATCCACCTCTTGCTTCGTTTCGACGGGTTTCTCGACTTAATTCCTATTTTTTCATTGTTTGTTTCTTTTACCATCTTTTTCCTATCGACCCCTTAAGAATTTTAGGCCGAAACCTCTCTCCCACCCCCCCAATGGCGTCAAACTTGACCACCTTTCGACTCCACAAGAAACCGGTGGCTTCCGCACACTTTGTACTATCAAACCGCGTTCACGGCGACCACATTTTCCCTTACCCTTTCTTTTGCTTTCCCCACCTTTTTTTTATTGGGATCACTTTCCCGCTCTGCCAAACGTCTTTCAGTTTAAAGACGATGAACCATCACTCGTCCTAAGAAAACTTTCGGTGTTTCTTATGTACGCTCCCGTCTTATTCTCCCGGCGCTGCAGCTCAAGAATACCTTTTGTTACCTCTGTCTCCGGAAAACCAATTGCAGGGGTTGTTTCAATCGGTTAGTTTTTGCTCTAGAAGACACTCCCTCTCGTCTATCTCTTCGAGTTTAGAACGCCCGCTTGGTGATCATTTGGCCCGCGTCCCAAAATTCTTGTGGCAGACCGACTTTCTACTGACTGTACTTCTTTACTTCTCTACCACCCCCCGTTCAATTGTCCTGTCCCCTTTTTTTTCCCCTTGATTTTAGACCGCTTTTTTTGTGCCTTTTCCGTTGAGTTTAAACCCCTGCGGGTGCCAAACTTCCCAATTTTTTTCTTTCCTTTTTTGTTGAAGCCTGCGACGCCCTCTCATTTGTCCCCCCGCTAAAGACTTCTTTTGAACAAGGCCGCCTCCCCTTGCTCGCAGCAGTCTATCACCAATGGTTGGCGGATCGATTCTAGTTCCCTTTGACCTTGCTCGTACGAAGCCCTTTATTGCATTTGGCTCACCTGGTTTCGTTCCTTTTTGAACCCCGTCGAGTTTTGAAAAGGAGAAAACGCCTCTTTCATAGTAGCGACCCTCGTTCCCTCAAAGTACGCTCACACTCCGTCCACTCCCCGTTTTTCGTACTCACATTTAAAATTTACACCTGACGGACTGTTATTCTTTTTTCAGTCTCCAAGCCCGCCGCCTCCCCGCTTTTTGCATTAGAGCCCCTTCCCTCATTGCACATGACGCCGAAGTTGGAATTTAAACAAATTTTACACTTTCATCAGCTTCCCCCTATTTGAGGACACTTTGTTTCTGTCCTACCTGATCCTTCCCTCTCCATGGCCTCAAAGGTCCTCCCGCATCCTTGAAGTACAAACATGCTGAGACTGAAACACCTACTGGTGTTTGGCGACACCCCCTTCCCCGTCTATTTTTCCCCCCCCCCATTCGTGCTTCATGTTTCATTTACCTAATCTCATTAACACGCCCTGCTCCCAAACCCCCATTCGTTTTTTTTCCTCAGAGAAGTTCAAATCCGGTTAGTTTTGACCCCCCCCTGGCTTTGCAAGCTGTCCTGAGGCTGATTCTGAGCTCTAATTTCCTCATTGTTTCCTATATGTCGGCAGATATCTCCTGACCGACACGAAGAATCTGCTCAGGTATTGTCCTCCCATCAGACGTATTTTAATTGCCCCCTCTACAACCCAAGGCCGGTTATGTCGCGCTGCATTCTTTCTCAAATGACTGCTCCGACCCTTCGTCGGATTCCCCCCCCGGTTAAGGCACGTCTGCAGACGATCATCGGTCGTTTTGTTCCCCCACCCCCGTAGATTAGTTTTTAATTGATTTTCTGCCGTGACCGTTTCTCTTGATGCACGCAAGATTCTTCTTTCGGTGCGAGCCTTTCTGCAATCGGTCTGAATTGGATCCTTTCGAATTTTCCCTACTGCCACACACCTTCCTTTTATTTTCACTTCCCGGTACGCTGCTTTACCCTTGGCGGCTGCTGTGGCCACACTGCCCCCCGACAAACTCTGGCTTTTTCCATTAGTTGGTTTCAGCTACCGGCTAGTCCTTCTTTTACAGAAGTGCGGGCTTTTGCAACGCTGCGTTATCCTAGACAGTTCGTCGCTTTTCGGGTCCCCCCCTTTTCCCGCCTGTGCCCCCCCTGAGCCGTCGACCAACCAATTTTGGGTATTTTTTCCAAAATGCGCTTTCAACCCTTTTTTTTTGTTCCTCCCTCCAGTTCTGCTATTACTTAATGCCCCGACCTCCCACACCATTTTTAAGTCCTTATTTTTTGGTCCGTCTAGTCCGTTTCAAACAAGCGGTTTATCTTGACCGGCCGCCCTTCTTCCCAACTCCTCTTAACCTCCCCTTGAAGTTCCAGGAAAATCCAGCCAGTAGGGATTCAACTCACTTCCTTCTTCGAGAACTCTTCTCTACCCATCGCAATTTGTCCAAAATCCCTAACCCCTTGCGACGTACCTCCCTTTTCCGAAGACATCTCCTCGTCGTTGAGGTCCCCCCGAGAACCTCCCGGCCAATGCTTTAGCGTCTGCGCTTTTTTTCCCTTTCTCACCTCGGCGCCTGTTTTCCGGAACCTCGAACAATCGATCTCCTGGTTTCCTTCTTAGATTCCCCAGCCCAAAGAGATAACTGAAATGTTGTATGTACGTTTTCGTCAGGGTATCGAATCTCTCTCCTTTCCGTACGAGCTACGCCATGGCTTCTCCGAAGAGAGAACACGTTGAGGTTGCGGTAATGAAGAGGCCCTTTGCTTCAGCGTCTGGTATGAGACAAGGGTATAATCCGTTTGCCTCTGGAAGTTTGAAAAAATTTACAGGGGCCCGCAAAAGGCAAGGGGCGGGGTGATGTGATGCTTGTTCAACGCGGGGGTGTAGAGGCATTGCGAAGGGACCACCCCCCGCGCCAAACCCCACCACCCCCACCCAACACCACTCTTTGATGTTCGTTCTACCCGTTGGTAAGTGAGCCTCCCTTTTTTTTTTGTTGTTCTGTGTGGGCGTCAGTCCAATCATGTCTGTGCAATCCCCTGTGCCACCATTTCAAACTCCTCATGAAGCACGTTTCCTTCCCCAAAGCTCCTCCCTGAACGCCCTTTGTATTTTGGTTTAACAAAATCCATTTTTGGCCTCGCCCGGTTCTCGTACGAAGACCCCCCTTCAATTTCGCAGCTGCCCTGGACATTATCCGCGTCCCAACAGAAGCGTTTTTTTTTCCTCCCCGGCATTTCTTTCTAGAAGGCCTTTCCGCTGACCTCTATCAGGGCTTTCTTGTGCTATGTCATAACCCGATCAAGAACCGCAAAGGACCATTGCTTTTTTAGCTCTTTAACCCTTCGCCTCTTTGCTTCAGGGACGTCTTTTTTTTTTTATTACATAAAGTGTACCTTCGAGGTCCGGGCTAATGGCCCACATCAAAGGGGCGAGTCCCCCTCAGTCCGATCCCTTCCTACCCCCTTGGGGTAATTTGACTACATCCACCTGGACGTTTGCCTTTTACCTTGCGTCGAAACTTTGTTGAACAGTTCCTTCGGTATATCTCAGTCCGTCCATCCCGCGGTTATTCCACTCCTGCCAATACGCAGTCGAAATTTTACTTCTCTCTACATCGTTTACTTGCTTCGTGCTTGTCTTCTTTGAGGATTTTTTTTTCTGAACTGCTGTGAATCTTCCCCTGATCCTTACCAATACAGGCACGTTCTTTCGCCAAGAAAACATCCCTTCATAACCCCTTTTCAGTCCCTTGGCTGCCATTTGGTCCAAGCACCACTTCGTAATATTCTCGCCTGGCGCCTGAAGTCCGTGAATGGTATGTCCTCTTAAGTTATACTGTTCTCACAAGATTACTTGACACCAAGCTTTAACGAGTCTGACCCCTCCCCTTCTCTTGTTCCCCTGACTATGAGACGTCCGGCGTTCCGTTCACGTGACCCCCTGACGCCTCCTTTCTTGTCCGCACAACGCAGTGATAGATCGCAAGGGCTCAGCTTTCTTCCTCTCCGTATAATTTTGGAGAGACTCTTTTGAATTCTTTGACGCTGCTATGAATCTTCATGTTTAACAGACGTTTACCGTTAAATCAATTCCTTGACCCTCTCCTTCCCCTTCAACAGCCATGGCAAGGCATTCCCCCCAATTTCCCCCCCCCTTTTTTCCTTCTTGTCGCGACTTCCCTCTCGCTCCTTCAGGACGTCACATTGTCTTGTGTACATGTTGGAGACATTTCTGCCTATTTCCCCCCAGACTCATTCTTCAGTCCAGAGACCTGAAACATTTATTCCCTGTCTTTCCGGCTTTCGACCAATCTAAGAAGATAAGAACCTGATTCGAATTTCCGTTCGATTGATGTTTTTCTTGAATATATACACCGGCTAATATCTCTCTTTCCAATATTTTTTCGTCTTCTTCTGGCCGGGAACTTCCCCTCCCCTCCGTCTATGCGTCCCTTTTATCGGCCTCATTCTCTGAGACCCTTTAGAGGTCCGAGTATCATGACGCCTTTGTGCCGCTTTGCCTGATTCTTTACAAACGTGCCCCTCTCCTCCCCTTCTTCCTTTCTGCTCCGTCCCTTTTTTTCTTTTAATAGCCGCCGGCTGTCATTGCCATCCTGCTGTTGATGCTCGGTGGGGTGCTTGTCTTTTTCGTTCCATTTTTAAAATGCCATTTTTTAGCTTCGCTGCACGAAATTGCGCACCCTCCCGTCCCCATCTAAGCGCCTACATCTTCATACAATATCCGTGAATATCTCTTTTTTTCTTCCGCGCGTTCTCATGGACCTAAAGGCCATCGTCCGTCTCCATCCACCTTGTACACCATCTGGCGGCCTTTCCTTTACCAGTAATTTTTCAAGAACAAATATTCACTTGTTTGATTTTCCTATTTCCTTGTACACATTCTTCATGACGTCCTGTCTCTCCCTCCCCCCCGTCTTCCTCTTTATACATCTTTCCTGTACACGGAGAGTTTTCCGTGTCCTTCTTCTCGTCCTCCGCCACTATGAATCTTTTTTTGGCCACTACGTTACCTTCGCAAGCGTGTCTTCTCAAAGACGGGCCCACGCCAAAAGCCCTTTTTTCCCCTCTGTTCGTTTATTCCCCCCCCCCTGACGGTATCTCCTGTTTTTTTTTTTCCACTTCCCAGCGTTTTTTTCTCCTCTCTTTACCCTCCTCGGTCACACACACTCTCCTGAAAGGTCACCAAAGGCCCACTCTCCTCCTTTCGCTAGAACCCTTACCACAGCTTTGGCTTCTTATGATCGAAGCACTGTATCAAGAATTGATTTTCCCTTAGACTTTGATCCTCTCCCCCCACTTATCACCCTTTCTTTTTTATAAAAACATCTTTCACAGAGCATACCTAGGTAGAAGACTTTTTTTCTCCCTCGTCGCGTGGGGGTCTTGGCCTCTTGGTTCTTTCTTTTGATCAGCTTTTCCCCCCCCCCAATTTTGCTCTCTAAGAGCGTGCGATTAACCACTCCCGTGATAACATCGAATTTGTTTCCTCGGTTCCCTGAAGGGATGCTAGACCCACACACCCCCCCCCCCCACACCCCCCCCCCCCTCATATTTGTTGGTTTCGGTCGTGAGCCTTTAATAAGTTTGATAACCACGCCCCCTACCTTGGCTTCGTTCTTGTGACTTAAACCTTTGTTATTACTCCTTTTTTTCATGTGAGTTACTGGGTACTCCTCCGTAGACTTTCTTTCCCCCTGTCACCCGTCCGAAAACTGGCCGGCCTCAATTGCCCACTTCTCAGTAATCACTACGTTGTGGATAACCTCCAAGATAAGCGCCCCGAGTTCCAAAGCAACCCCCAAACCCCTTTCCTTTCTTTTTTTTGTGAAAAGTGTCTACGTGTTCACTTCCCCTAGACCCAATATGAAAGTTTCCCCGTGTAACCAAAAATCTAACTTCTGTTTGCAGGAAACACAAGTTGTCACTCTTTCGTTCGATCTGATCAAGGGTATGCAGAAACTTAAATCTTCATCGCATAGACCTAGTAATGTGCCGTAACGCCTGTATATTTCCTCCAACATGGCCGGTGTGCGAGCCACTCTTTTTTCCTTCAAGCTAGTACTTTCGTATCTCTGAGTTTTCGCCTTTCGTTCCGTCCTTTCGATGGGCGTGACTTTGAAGGGACATTTTTCTTTTCGATTTTTCGATTTCCTAAGAAGGCTCTGGAATTTGCTCTCGACACCTCTCTAGAAATTGAGTTTCATGGCTTTTTCCACCCGGCTGTAATACCCTTCCTCCTCTTAATACAGGAGTTCATCCCCTTTCCTGGCTGGTCCTCCATTTCCAATTCAGGTTCGTTTTTGTCCTCGTTCCCTAGGCATATATCTTTTCGGCCCAGCTTTCCCTCCCTTTTTGAAAATGGCGTTCCCCTAATCGCTTCAGCTCTGTACTTAGGACTCTCCAGACTATCCCGTTGTGGACATGCATTCGTTCGTCCTTAGACTTACTGCTACTAAATTTTCTGGTTTCCTTCAGCGGGGTCCCCCCCCACTTTGACTTTTTCCCCCTTATGCAACCCTTTGCTTTTAGATATCTATATACCGTTGCCGCCACAGGTCATTATTTTACCTACTGCATCTTTTGTTACAGAAATTTGACCAATTTCCCTCTTTTTTAGTTTATTGCTCACATCCCCTAAGACCTAAGGCTCGGATTACAAGCCTTACCATCACCCTCCTTGATGTGTTGGCCTTCGAACCCCTCCCGGATTAATTACACTTTGATTTGCTGGTTAAAGTCTAGCCTCTGCTTCCTCTTCCATGAGCAAAAGTCTCCCTGCCCCCTTCTGATAAAATTGCGTCCATTACCCCCCCCTTACGGGTGGTTTTTCGACAAACTTTTACGTCTCCTTTCGTCCCCAACTCGGACTCCTTGTCTTTGAATAGACATGATTCCTCACGATAAGCCATATAAAACACATTTTTTCCCCCCCCTTTTTCATCGGCGCTCCTCTTCCACGCACGGAGTCAAAAACCCTTGGCTCACGCTGTCTCTATCTGGGTCCGACCATATCCGTCAAAGTGTTGTTGTTTCTGAGACTATGTCCCCTCCTTATCCCTTTTTTTTTACTCATCAGTCACGTTATACTGGTTCTCCCCCTTCCCGCCTTCTCCCTTGAACGTTTAGGCAAGTCCCCACCCCCCGGAATGGTTGCTCCTTATAGTTAAATGTTCCCGCCTAAATCTGATCCAAATATTGTCATCAAGAGAGCTTCCGGGCTTTTTTTCGCCCAAAACGCTAGCTTTTATCAGGAATTGGTTCCTACTTTAATTGAATTTTCTCCCCGCCCCCCCCCCCCCCCCCGCCACTCCCCCACCCCCCCCCCCCCCCCCCCTCCCCCCCCTCCCGCCCCCCTCCCCCCCCCCCCTCCCCTCTCCCCACCCCCCCCCCCCCCCCCCGTCCCCCCCCCCCCCCCCACCCCCCCCCCCCCCCCCCCCCCCCCCCCCCCCCCCCCCCCCGTTGTCCCATTTGCTAGCGTCGTCCCTTGATTTCACATTACCTGCAAATCTGTTACCTCTTTTCACGAGGTTGTCAGATTTTTTCTACCTGCCCACTTCCGGCTTTTTACCGTTCCCCGGTTTTTTTTTTTTTTTTGTTGTTTTTTCTTTTGGTGGGTTTTTTTGTTGTTTTTGTTGTGTTTTGGTGTTTTCCTTCCTTTTACCCCGAGGCGGTGGACGTACAATTCCTCCCCCCAGAAAATATATTTTTTCCCCCATTTTCTTTTTTTTTGGAGCGAGCGGATACTTCCGTTTAAAAGAATAGTGGCGCCCCTTTTCGTCCTCTGTCCCCCTCTGCCATCTCGATTTCTTTCCTTGTAAAAATACCTGAGGTGACCATGCTCCCTTCTACCAACCCAAAGGTCTTCTCATTTTCTCTCCCCATGGCTGCGTTTCAACCGTCCCCACCTTACATGCGAAGTTCCTTTTGATAGCTAAAACTCTACTTCTTGCTCGTTGGCGGAGCAATTGTTAACCCCTTCCGGTTTTAGCTGTCACTTCTCCCCCCTTAGTACGGAGTAAAACCGAGCCTTCCACATGTTCGTTTTCCATGGCCTGAAAGCCCCATAGGCTTTTCACCCTCCGACTGCCCTTTTCAAGCGTTTTCTTCTTCCCCCCGAATATAAACTTGAAGCCTGCATCCAATTTTAAGTAAAGCTTTTTCTCAAATTATTTTTGGATTCCCAGTCGCCCTCACCCCCCTTCGAGTGCACCTTTTTAAAATGATTTCTGGAATTTCCGGAAAATAGAAGTCTATCTCTCCCCTTGTTCCCATTCCGTCGTCCCCTCGAGAAACGACCCCGCATTTCTCACAACTGACAAGTTCTCGCGTTATTTCCTTTCCGCCTTGAGGCTTTCGCGTCTATGAAGCGGCAGATCAGAATAACGTGGCTAGCTGTACAGAAAAGTTTAGTTACAACTCTTTTTCTTTGCCCTTGCAGTTGTCTTCAGAGTCCTGCGTCCCCCCCTTTCTTTTCTCGCGGAAGTGCCACAAACTGCTGTGGAAACCCCGCCCTTAAAGTGATTCTGATTTCGAGTTAAGGTAGCGGATCAGGGCTGTTCCCCCCCAAAGTTTTTTTTTTCATTTTTTGTCCATGATTTCAGCCTGCCCCGTTTTTTTTTTTTTTGAGATAGGGTGCGGACCTTTTTTCGCTTTTATTCGCTTCCCCGAAGACCCACAAACGCCCATACTCCTGTGCAGACTTTTGTCAACCAAGAAGCACTATAATCTTTTCGTGGTTTCCAACCACTTTCCATTTGACTCTCCCCTCTGGCCCGCCCCCGAGGACTCATCAAACCACAGCATCCAATGAGTTAAGTTCCGTTAAGCGTCCACCCCAATTTCCCCTATTGAGAATTCTGTTATTGCTTCTCTATCCTTCCTCTATTGAATAGATTCCCGTTTTTTCGCTGTATCTGAGGCACCCTCTGCAATCCCCTCCCAGAACACTCCCCCCTTTTTGTCTAAATCCTTCTAACACACCAGATTCCTAGTGTTGCTGAAGCTTGACTTTTTTCTTCCAATCCATTGTTTTGTCCAATTGTAGAGCTTCTTTGCCTTTCCTTAGTGATATGTCCCCCCCCAAAGGAGGAGAGAGGGCCTTACTACGTTCTCCCCACTCTTGGGTAATAGTGTTCGCTCAAGGAAAAGGCGGGCTTTTTGTTGGTACCTCCCGTTCTAAAATGGGGTTAAATGCTTTTTCGCGTCTCCCTTCAGCGATTTCCACCCCTAGACTCCTACCAGTTACCCCGGCGACCTCTTTTGTTCAGGCTTTTGGCTGCTGTTTTCTGACCACTGTACGATTACACTTTCTTTGTCCCACAATAAGCTTTCCAATTTGTGCATCGACGAGAGGTTCCCATCCCGGTAACCGGAAAAATATCTTCTCCCGGGGCTGGCCCATTTCATAAAGAACATGGAGCGCTTGCTCCCTAACTTTTCCCTTGCTTTGATTCCACTCAGTGGCCCTTCCCCCAATGATGTCTACACACGCCGTGTTTGGTAAATGGACGCACGAGCCCCCCCGGGTGTAAAACACTGTTTGCGTCTCCCGTGATGACGGCGCCGGTCCATTGTCCCCCCGTAAGCTGGCTTGTTGCATTCCAGGACCGTTATCTCCCCCCTTCTCTTTCTTGATCGTAGGATAGGAGCTTTGTGCTCTTCTTGACGCAATTGCGGTTTTCCTTCCGTTTGAGATTTCTCTCACGGCATGTGCCGCCGTTTACCATATCGGCTGACTCCAAGAAGGAATACCGCCCATCAGCCCCCCCAGATTCCCTTTTGACCCGCCGGACTCCCTTACGGACAGTCTATCATTATTTATTCAATTTTTGTCTTCGCTCCCTTTTCCTCTGGAGAAAAAGCTAGGTGTCCCGCTATCACATATCCTCTGATTTTCTTTTAAATTTCGACCTCCCTCCTGCCTCCCGTAATCATGAAGAAGTCTTTAAGGCCGATGTCGATGTAGCCCTCCATCTCTTATTTGTAAAATATTTGTTGTTTTTCCGGGGGTATCTTCGAGTAGACATCGCCATTCATCTCGTCTTTCTTCCTCTTTTTCTGAGCGCCCTTTCTCCTCCGAGTACCCTTTGACTAAACTTGGATGGTTCCTCCCCATAGGACTTGTATCAACAGCTTTCCCGCGTTGAGGTCTTTTCCGGTCGGCGCCTTTCATAGACCTCCCCCCTTTAATGGGCAGCCTTCGTTCCTTGTTCTGGTATGGTTTAGTTTCCCCGGTTTGTCCCCTTTTTCCTCACATGAAGGAATAGAGACTCTTCACCCTACTCCTCCATTCTCTCAAACCATCTTCCCCCTTCCCTCCACTCCTAACAGACTATTCTTGAGCTTTTTCCTCTCCCGCTTCACTTTAGAAACGACAAAATGCTTTCCCTCCACCTTTGAAACCCTCTAGGGCCCTCTGCGTTTGACTAAAGAATATGGTGACCATCTTGTTTTGTCCTGCTGATCCCCTCATATTCTTCCCCCCAAATTCGTCCTTGAATATAGAAGACCCGCCTGTCTTCCCCCCCAGTTATCACTGTTCCCGTCATTGACAGAGATTCTGAGCCATCTCTCGTCTCCTAACCCAGTAGGTTTGTGCCTTATTAAGGTACCTTCCTCTTCTTTCCCCAACTCTCTGGCCCCCCAGTCCATGACGGAACCTTTTAGAGTATTAAAAGTAGGTTTTCTGCTTGTACTGAAAAGGGTTTAGTTGCACGCTCCCCCGCAGCTTGTAAAAGAACGGCCGTCCCCCCTTAAAACGCCTTTCCCCCAGTTTCCCTGGCAAAAAAACATTAGCCGGTCCGCTTTAGTCCATTTTATTGGTTACCAGCTTTTTTTCACCAAGATAGACTGCAAACATTCTTTTTTTCCCCCAACACCTAGCGCACACCTCTTCTCATCTTCTCTTGTTCGCACGTGAATGGCTCGATGATTGCCCATGGGTTATTTACTTTAACCTCCTTCCCACCAACTTTATCATTCCCCGTATTCCCGTCATCCTCAGCCTCAATCGACGTTTTAATTCTGCTGATTTTGTACGCTTCAAACGGGTTCTAAATCGCTATTTTGTTTTCGCATTTTCTGTGATCTTTTCCCCGCTTTCCATTGTTCAGTGTTGGGAAAAACCACACTCATGACACCTATGCTTCCTTTAGCTTTGTGTTTGACTTGAACATGCAAGGGATTTCTCGGTCCTTTTTGGTCTGCAAGAGGGGACGATCGCCATCCTCTTCGGACCCTTTCCCCCCCCCCCTGATAGTAAAAAAAAACTACTCCCCTTGCCACCGTCGAGCAATAATGGGTTACCCTTTCCCGTGTGATGAACCAATTCCGCAAACACCCCACCATGGGAAGCGCCGCCCCTAACCTCGTGGTGGTTGCCACGTTTTTCCTTTCTTCCTTTACTCCACAACCGGCTGTGGAACCCTTTTGCCTAGTGTGTAACCCCCCCCCTTTCACGTCGGACTTCATAAATTCGTTTTGGTACCCTCCTAGAATCGATTATTCTAACTCGGTTCCCCTCCAGCTCCCCCGAAGCCACTGTAAGTACCCTCCGATAACTTGTCTCAAAAAGGCATTTTTTCCCCCCTCGTTTTTCTCTCTACGCTCTTTTCCCAAGTAGATCGTTTCTGATTTTTTTTTACCTGCCCCTCGCGCATGGTTACTCCGTTCGCCGTTTAAGAGCGAAATTATTTCCGGTTACTTCCTTATAAGAAGGAGTGATGTTCTCTACAATCTTTACCTCATTCGATTTTTTTTCAAATCCTCGGCTAGATAAGAGTCTCTCAGAAAGGATGTTACTATACAACCCGCAAATTCCTTTTCCCGTTGTTCCTCTGAGAAGAAGTTACATCAGCCGAACCTAAGTTTCCCCCCCCTCTTTCAAAAGTTTCCCCATGTCTCTCTAATCCCTAAGTATGTTGCATGTTGGTGCCTCTCCACGGTCCTAGAGGACATGCGTTTATTTACGCCCACTATCGGGCTTCCTCACCTTTTCCTCCCTAAGGCCCCCCCTGACGGTCTAAAATAGACAAGTCGACCTAGGGAATAAGTGGTCCAGCGGTTCTCCAATTCCCATCACTTATGTACTCCCCCTTCCCTCCGAGTGCTTCGTCCCCCCTCCTTCCAATTAAGATTTTTCTGGATCTCTCCTCAACGCTTCCCCCCGTTTCTCTCAGAAGTAAAGATGATTTCCCTCCTCCTTTGTGTTTTCTTCCAAACCCCTCCGCTCCCCTTTAAGTGGCAGTTCTTCTAGCAGAAGAGACTTAGCTGTACCCTCCCCCTTTTTCCCTCATTCCCGTCGGTCAGGAGGACTGCACTACTACTGGTTGTGCCCTGACACCCCCTTTGAACGACAATTTTATCGCCACTTTTCCGGCCCCACTCTGTTGTGAACAGCTCTTTTCCTGTCTTTTATTAAGATAAGATTCCACACCCATTTTCCGTTTTTTTATCTCGCGAGAACAGCCTAAGTTCGTATTGTTCTACACACTTGCGCCGTCTTATTTCTGCCTT
>Ga0179593_1445792_pt1 | contig 13639 bp, 22 predicted proteins | sample CZODoug2_1_08_16_FD_185931 | JGI IMG/M metagenome (GOLD analysis project Ga0179593, IMG submission 185931) | Vadose zone soil fungal communities from Angelo Coast Range Reserve, California, USA - CZODoug2_1_08_16fungal (PacBio error correction) | ecosystem: Environmental > Terrestrial > Soil >... | reverse complement strand
TTTTTTCCATGAGGTTTCTAACGTCCCCATTGTTTTTCTTTCCCCACCTCGTTAAGCTTGTCTTTTCAGTAGCGTTAGGACCCCTGGGAAAAAAGGTGCCAACCTCAACTGCAACTTTTGTTTTTTTTTTTTTTTTTCCACCACAAACGTTTTTTTTTTTTTTACTTTTTTTTCTTCTTTGCTTTGTCAACCTCTTTTGTTGTTCCCTTTTGCCAGATGTCTTTCGAGCTTCCTTGCATTCAAGCTCCTTGGTACTTTTTTTATCGTTTTTTTTTCTGCTTTGGAAGGTTGTTTGTAGTTCACATTCCCCCTGCCCTCGTCTTTTCGTTTTTTTGATTCTTCTTTTCGCAGTGTTTCCCTTATTTTCCCCCGTCCAGTTGCATCGGGCACGTCCTTTGTCCTTTTCTTTGACCCTTCCTTCAAAAGGCATTCTAAGTCTCTCACGTGTCCGTGCGAGGTGTATGACAATACGGCAACACATCACGTGACCGTCAGGATGCCTCCCTTGTTCTTTGTTTTCGCAAATGGCAACCCTTGTTTTCCGGGCTTTCCCCTTTTTACGGAATGCTTTGAATCCCCCCCTAGATTTTTTTCTCACTTTTTTAGAGTCACCTCCCTCTTCGTTGCGTCCCTACAACCCCTTATCTTCAACAGCTTCGTCCCAACGCCCCCCTTTTTTCCACGGTTTGTGAACGGCTGGAGCCCAAGCGTACTTGGCTTACTTCTAGTTTTTCTCTTACCGTACTGCCCTTTTACTTTGGTGTCCCCGGAAACTTCTTTACAGTCCCCCATTGTTTCTCCCATTTCATTTTTTTTGGACTCCCATGCTTTTATCCCCCACTTGAATTCTTGTCCGTTGGAACAAAGGACTATGAAATCTTCTCCCCGTTCACACCTTTCTCAATTGGGAATTTTTTTAATCACCGTTTTGGCAGTTGATCCGCCTCTGCCTTTGGAGCCTCCCTCGGTGAAAGAGGTTTTATTTCTGGAGCCCAGTTGGTCCCACAACATCGTCCCCCAGAAAGTGTTCTTATATTTTCCCATGAATTCCCCAATTCATCTCCCTCGTTCCATATTGTTGATGTTTACATTCGCCTTCGTTTTTTTTCTGGTATGGGGAAACCCACCCTTGCGTCCAATTTGATGTGATTCTTTTCTGACCAATCTGCTGGCTCCGGAACCTGTTGCTTTCAATGTGCTTCACAGGTTTAAGTACCCCCGTTTTTTTTTGCTTTATTTTAGTCCCCGTTTTCTGCCTTTTCCTTTGTTCATTATACACAGATTTCTCGGGCCCCCCTCCCCGTTTCGGTTTTTCCCCCTTTTGCGACCTTGCATACCACCAGGTGTCTGAACCTACCATTGGTCTTTCTTTTTTGTGATTTGACAGAAAAGATTTTTTTCTGGATTTGACTTGGGAGGCAGCAGTTTTTTTTGTTTTTTACCAGTCGAGCATTCCATTTGGATCTTTTTTTTTGGTTCTGCGTACATTGGGGCCTGGTCTCCTTTGCACCTCCAGTTTCCATTACCTTTGATTGGCGTTCTCACCCCGTCTTTTTTTTTTTTGCCCAAGTAGTACAATCCTTTTCCCATCGATTGTTTTTTAACTGTCGTTCTCACAGTATTTCGTTGCCTCTGGTTTGGGCTTTCTTCTTTCATGATTTCCGTATGCCGCCGTCGAACGACCCCCTTTTTTTCTTTTACCCCCCCCCCTTTTCTGCCCAAACGCTCCAGAAAGCAACTTTTTCCTTTGCCGCCTTCGTTTTTTCTCCTTCCGTCACCCCCCCATATTTTTTTTTCCCCCCCACTTTTGCCGCTGGTTTACCTGTGCGGTTCCCCGGTGTTCAAAATTTGATTATCTTTTTCCAGTTGCTCCGGAATGGTCCTATCGGCCCCCCCTTTTTTTTCCCATTTCCAATATTAATACCCTGTCGGGCCCCCCCCAACCAACCCAACAAACCCCCCCACACCCCACCCCCCACCCGTTTTTGCAACCAGATGCTTGTTGTCTGTTTACTTCGCTCTTTTTGCAATCTGTTCCCCCCAGCGGTGACTCCTTGTTCGCAAACCCCCCCCACCCGTGGCTTTCTGCTCCACGGGTCCCGCTGTTTCACCCTCATTCAACACCCGCTCTTTTTTTTTCGTCTGCCTGCCTCATTACGGGTGCTATCCCTGTTTGTTGGAATTATCAATTTTTCTTCCGGGCCTCGGGGCCTCTCTCCTGTTTTTTTTTTCCCCACATTTGCTACTTCGTGCCTTTTCGTGAAAACCATGCACCGTCGTTTTTTTTTTTTTTTTTCCCATGTGGCCGGTTTTCAACAGCTCCTGTCATGTCCGTTTCAATTCTTCCCTCGATTTGATCATCTTTTCCCGCAATTATCATGTGCCCACCGGAGACTTTTCTTCCCTCCCCGGTCTCTGCTTCGGACTTTTTTTTTCCCGTTTTGTGGGTTACCAAGTGACTTTTTGTCGCTTCTTGCATTTCCGGTCCTTTTCCCCTTTTTTCCAGGCATTTCTCAACAGTCCTTTGTTGTGCCGCTTTTTTTTGGCCCATCCATTCATCGATGATGTACAGACCAGCGTTAGACATCTTTTGCAAGATGTTTTGCACCTAGGTTTCCCTCAACCAATCTCCAAGTATTTTTTTGACTCACGAACCAATAAGCCATTTTCTGCTTTTTCACACCTGGGAACAGCCAGAACGCCGGTGTCTCCCCTGGTCATGCTCCCTTCCCTTCCCCCCCCTAGTTTTCGCGACCCTTTCTGTAACGCCTTCCAACGCCCCCCGAAACTCCGTCGGGGGGCCCCGCCGTGCCAACCTTGGAGGGTTGCCAGTGCTTTTTCTTCCTTTCTGTTTGGCCAAAACCTTTTTTTTCACTGATGTACCCCCCTGCCCGTCCCAACCATCAATTCCCTTGATGAAGGGCTACGGCTTTGGGGTTTCCGCCCGCGCTGATAGTTTTTTTAATGTTTTGTGACGCCCGTCTTCGAGCTAATCTTTTCCTTTCAGGTCGTTATCCCCCGCCTTCTCCCAACCGTGGAGTCCGTTATGCTTTCGGCCCCGGATTGGGTTCCTTTTTTTTTCCCGCCCGTTCCTTTCTTCCGATGAGTCTCCGAGGGCCCGGGTTTTTGGCGCTTTGACCCACAGCTCACTTTTTTGCGTGCGTGAGGCTCCCGCGTTTCCTCTGTTTCTAGTGACAGGGCACATATTTTCTTTCCCCCGTACCTGTCCCTTCGTCTACGGTTCTTTCCCCCTGGTCCCTCACCCCGCTTTGCCTTTTGCCCTTTTTCTTGCCTTTTTGATCTTTTCCCCCACTAGGTTTCCTTATTCTGATCGTGAGTAGCTGGTGTCCCAACCTGGTCCAAAATGTCTTTCGTAGCATCATTTTCCCTTTGGTCTTTTTGTTTTTTGACATCTTTGAATTTTCTGCCTTCGTGCCCCAACGTTTATCTTTTTAGCCCCTTTGTTTTTCCCATCATACTTTTTTCTTGGTCACAGTAGGCTTCCGCTATCAGGCCACCTCAATACCCCTCCCCAAACCCCGTCTCCCCCCCTACAGGTTTGGATGCCATCCCCACCGTTGCGATCCCTGAGGTTGGTGTCTTCCCTTCGCAAGTTTTTTTGACAAGTCTGAACGTTCCCAGTCACGGGCCTTCGTCCCCACTGTTTTCTCCATCTCTCTGTGTCCCTCCTTTTGGTGTTGATGATTCTGGTTTTTTTTTTCAGTTTGACGGGTGTTCTTTCTTCGTGGGTGGGGGTTCTTTTTGTTCTTTTTTCTTTTCTTCTTTGCACCTCTCTTCCTCGGGTTTTTGTTGACCTGCGGTCCTTTTTTTTTTTGGGAGACTCTCTTCCGTTCTTTCTCTCCCTTGCATGTCTTTGACCCCTACTCTTGGCCGCTATTGATTCCACGTTCTTGCGGTCCCCCTTTTTTTTCGGAAAGGGCGTTTCCTTCTGCCCTGATTTTTTTCTTTCTCCACTTTCCCCTTTTCCCCCCCCCCGACAAAAGTAAATCTGTTCGTTTCAGTCCTTTCCTTTTGCTTCCAACTCCCACCCAGGCGAACACCTTTGCTTTGTTTGGGCTGTTTTTGTTCCGCACACCCTCGCTCTTCTTTTTTCCCTTGTCGTTTGGTTCTTATGTGGCCGATTTTTCCCCTGCCTTTCCTCTGGCGTCCGTCTTAGTTCAACCTTTTTGAGTGTTTTTTTGGCGGTTTTTGTTCCTGTCCTTCTTTTTTTTTTCTCCTTCATTTGCTTCCAAGGGAACCCGTTTCGTAAAAGTCCTATGGAACGCCCCTTGCGCCTTTTTTACTGTTCTTTGTGTTGGCTTTTTTAGACATTCTGCCTAAGTTCTTTTTTGTTTTTTTGCACTCCTTTGCCTTCCTCTCCCCCTTTCTTTCAAGAGCGGTTTAGTTCCTGTCGTTTCTTCTTCCTTGTTTATTTCCCCCCTTACCTCCCGGAACATTTTCTTGACTGATTTTGCCCCTTTTTTTTTTCAACCTTTTCTTCCTTCCTTCACTGAGTTTTTTTCCTTGCGGCTTAGGTGGTTATCAGTGCGACGATCCCTGGGAAGTTCGCCTGTTCCCCCCTTGGGAGCCCGTTTCTATGTTTTTTCCTTCTCTTTTCAATATCGTGGTTAGTGCTTGGGGCAACAAACCCTCTCTGGGTCTGGTTCACCAACTCTGTTCGAAGATTCTTTTGGCTCCTCATCGGGTCGTTTTCTCTCCTCCCCTCATGTCTTCTTTGAAAGCGTTCCTCTTCACATTTTTTTTTAGCTGGGCTACCTTGCCACTCCGCGATCCATGACGTTCTTCCTTCTTTCCCTCTTTTTGAACGCCCCCCGGGCAAACACCGTGCTTTTGAACCTTTCTCGTTTTTTCTGATAGTCGTGTTTGGCACGTCGGTGATTCCTGGGCGCACTCTCGTTCCTCTCTGTCTTTTTCACCCTCCTTCCGTTTTTTCCCGCACCGGTCACTGGGGCGCCCCCCCCCCCCAAGTTCACTCTTCCCCTTCGTGTCGGCCTGTTTCCTGCGGATCTTCGCCTTTCTTTTTCTTTCCTTCTTTCTTGCCTTTTTTCTGGACCGTTTCAAGCAGTTTGAGCTGGACGGTCTTCCGCCCTGCCTATAGCTGGTTGCGTTTGATTGGCATTTTCTTCCTTTGATGATTGCCGCTTTCCTTAGCCGATCTTTTTTCCCCCGATTTTTGCCTTATTGCACCCATCAAATTACCCATGATTTTGTCCTGCTTTTCTTTTTTTCGCTCTGTCCTTTACCTGGAATTTTTGGTCCCCTGGCCGGAGCCCGGCCTCCATAAAGCCATTTTCCGTTCCCCCACCCCCCCCCCCCCCTGTCCCAGAGCAACCGGTGTTTGATTTTTCTTTCTGACAACGTGAAGCTTGCCAGAGTCCCTGTTTTCTTTTCCTCCCAGAATTTTTAGTTTTGGCGGCTTTCTTTTCGCATTTTTATCCTCTCACCCGGACACCTTTTGAGCCCCACCTCCCCTTTTCTTCTCCCACGCCCTCTGAAATGATCGCATTTGGCCACCTTTTTTTACTTGTCTGTGTTCAGTCTGGCCCTTTTTTTTTCCCCAGTGGTTTGACTTTTTTCTGATCCAGGACCCCCCCACAGTGCTCGGCCAACCACATCTTAGATGTCTTCCGTTGGCGTAACTCAGCCCCCTTTCCCTGCTTTCGTGGCGTACCCCCACCCCGCCCATTATCTTGCACCATCCACTTCGGTGTCGTCACTGGCATTTTGCGCCTGAAACACTGGGTGGGCTGTCCCATGTGTTTTTTTTTAGAATTGGCCCGACCGTTGACCCAAAGTTGGGGGAGGCGGTCAATTCCTCGGGTCCCCTGTTCCTCGCCTTTCCCCCGCAGACTTTTTCCCCGTGACCCTTTTTTCCTTTTTTTTTTTCCTACCATTCTGAATCTTGAGAACTTTCCTCCCCCGCGCGGCCTTTTTAGCTGCTCACTTTCCCCTCTCCCCCCTTCTGGGGCTCCCTTTTCTGTCGATGCTTTTTTGTTTTCTTCCCCCCTTTTTTTCCCTGCAAGACAAACTTCCAACCTCTTTACGGCGTTTCTCCCCTGCTGTCTTCCACATTGATGGCTACGCTTGTTTTCTTTGTGCCCTCTTTTTTTCCCCTTTGGGACCAATCCTGTAGCGATTTTGTGAAATTTTTCTTCCAACTTTAGCAGTTCGGATTCAATGCATGGACTCCCGTTTATCCTTCCTTTCCCCCTTTCCCCACGAGATTATTGATTCGCCGTATCGCTTTTTGGCTGAGAGCACTTTCCCTTCCCTTCCGGCGTTTGTTGATGATTTTTATTGTATTGTAAGTTTGTTCTTATTCTCTTCGTCCTTCGACAACTTTTTTGGTGAAAAGGAACACCTGGTCCCCCCTTGTTGTTCTCTCTCTCCTTTCTTTTTCCTTTTTTCCACTGCACCTCCCCGTAACCCTTTGCAGAGACTTATATGCGTTTTCTCCCCCTTTGCCCTCTTTTGGACTGCATCCGTGAAATTTTTTCTGCCCTATAGTTACCCTGCCCTTTCCTCTTGTTTCTCCCAGTTTTTTCTTTTTCCCTTGCCCCCACCTTCCCTCAACTTTCCCCACCCCCCAAATTATTCCCCAACGTCCTCTTTTTTTCTTTGCCCGCTTCCCCTTCTATATTCCAACCGGTCCTCTTTTGTCCCCAAGGTCGACGCTCAATTCCACCCCCGAATTTCACCGACCCTGTGCCCCCCCTCCCTATTCCCCAAACCGTTGTAACAAAAAACCCCCAATTTTTCTTTTTCCCCCCAAATTTTTTACGTGAGCATCTACTGATAATAAAAGACCATTCTAACCAGTTGGTCCCCCCTGCTGTCTACCTATATTCTATTTTCAGGCTTCTCCGTTGTTTTTGTTTTTTCTTTTTTGCGGAGTATACGCCGTTTGTTTCTACCAATTTTTTACTTTTTTTTCTTCTTCTTCTTTTTCGACACGGGCCTGTTTGCCCCCCCCCCCCCCCCGACTTGTGTTTTTTTATCAACCCCTTTGGTCGAATGGTCTGGCCTGTGTTGGTTGAAATTCTTGTTGAACTTTTCTCTGTTCTCTTTCTCTCTTCCCCTTCTCTCCCACTCTTGGACTTTTTATCTCCTATAATGTTTTTTTTGTGACTTCTTTTGTGCATTTTGAATCCCGAGAGCCTCTTTGGGTTTATTTTCTCCCCTCTCCTTTTTCTCACGCAAGGGACCGCCTTTCGGTCCTTTGCCCTTGTGTCCCCTCCGTTTCGGCCAAGATAGACTTTCCGGTGGATTGCTTCCCCTTCCTTTCTTCTTCGACGACTTACCCCAAATGCCCCCTGTGACGGATGGGTCTCCAATTTTCTTCCTCCTCTTCTTTCCCCCCTCGAGAACCTCACTAAGGCCTGTTCCTCTTCCTACCCTTCCCCCCCCCTCTCCCCCAAAAGGCTGACAATGCAAGGGTAAAATTTTTTTCTCCGTTTTTCCCTGGCCCCAAGCGCTTAAGGCTACTTTCTTCTCCTTTTTCTTCCCCCTTTCTGGCCCAAGGACCGGAATCACGCATTCTTTTTAGCCTTTTTACTCCTCCGAGGTCAACTCGCGTGAACATTTTCTGGCCCTTCCCTTCTCCCCCCTTTTTCCCCGTGCACGGGGTCATCACAGGTTTCCTTTATTGATCGCTTTTACGGCGGAAGGCCGGTTCACGAGGTTTTTTGTTTTTTTTCTCGTCGTTTGCCCGTGACACCCCCAAAACCAATCCTCCCCCTTCACTTCCCTCTTATTTATACGCATCCCCCGTCGCTCTAAGCTGTTTTCTTCGCGGGTCCCTTTTACCTTTTCGCACTTTCTCCCCCCAACCAACCAAACAGTGGTCCTTCTTCTTTTTCTTTTTGGCGGGTTTTCCATTTGGAGTTCTGGTTCCCTCAAATTTTTCGAGGTCGTGGTTTTTTTTTACCCTTTCTCGCGGGCCGGTTGAGGATTCGTTGGGCAGTCTCTTCTGCGCTTCCCAAATTTTTCGACTTGCAAAGTTCTTTTTTGTTTCCCCCCTCCCTACAACATGTGGATTTGGGGAAGTTTTCTTTGGCCTGTTCCCCGTTGCGGGACTGTGCGTTTCGTTCATGACCGGTTGGAGCGCGTTGTTTCACGTTGCTGGAGGAACGCACCAGGACTTTTTTGCCTAGGTCGCGGAGTTTTTTTTTGGCTCCTGTGTGGGCTAGCTTGTTCCTTTCCTGGACTAGCATAACTTTTCATTCCTTTTTCCTCTGGAGCCGCACTTCCCTCCTCACCGTCGCCCCCATTCTTTACAATTTTCGGTGGCCCAATCGATCATGCAATCCGGCGTTTTCCTCCCCGGTCGGTATTTTTTTGCTGTGTTTGTTGGAAAGATGTCCGATTCGTTTACCTCCCCCCTCCATCCCCCCCTGCGCTCCAAACTCCTTGCTGATTTACCCCCAATTTTCGGTGCAGCAAACTGCAACCCCTTGCTCTGGTGGGGCGCGGCTTGTTTTTTTCAGACCATTTTCATGTTCTTGTCCCTGTTGTTAAGGGGTCCGTTGCCAAAAAGTCTTTTCTTTTTCCTCCTGCTTCCTGGCTTTCTTTTCCCCTCCCCCTCCCCTAGGCGGGCGCAACAACCCCCCCCCCCAAACAAACCCCCCCCCCCCCCCCCCAAAACGGTTGCTCACCCCTGTGTGTTGCGGTTTTTTTTAATTTGGCTCTCTTCTGCCCCCCCTCCTTCCCCCTGTGTTCCAAAACCCGCTCTGCTCTGGCCAATCTCTCCCCTCCGCGTGAACAACCCAACTCACCGGGCGGTTCCTTTTTTGTCTTGCTCCTTTTCTTTTTTGAACGGCCATCAAGTTTTCTTGGTTTCCCCCCTTCTTTTCCTTGCGACCCTATCTACTTTGAAACACCAGTGCTCTCACTTTTTCTTTTTAACCTGCCATCTTCGGCGTGATTTTGTCTTCGTCTGTTGCAAACTCTGTCATCTTATTTCCTTTTTCCTCTTTGCTTCCCCTTGTACTGCCCCTTTCTCCTTAATTTCCCCTTCCTTTTCTATCAATTCGAGCTTCCTGACTTGCCTTTTTTTTTTCCCTTCTTTTTCACATCGTTGATTGGACTCTGCCTGCTTTTTCTTTCCTTTTTGGGTCAAGGATTATTTTTGGGTTGGTTTTCAAAACCCTTTTTTTTGAGCGGTTCCTTTGTTTTCTTAATCGATTTGCTCTCGTCCAGTTCGACCGCGGTTTCCGTGCTTCCTCCATTCTTGTTTTTCTTCCCCACCCCATCTAAAGTTTTTTTTGCCCCAATTCCCACGCCACCACTCCGACTCCTCGAGGAAGTCATCGCCGCGGGCTCCGGTCCATTTTTTTTTCTTTTTCGTCCCGAAGGGTGACGTCCCCCCGAAGGCCCCAAGCCCCCTACGTTCCTTCCGGTCTTTTCATTTTTGGAGTCAGTGATTTTGGTTTCCCACTTCCTTTCCCCACCTTCTGATTGTTTTCCCAACGGTTCCAACCTTCCCCTGTTCCTGGCAGGCTACTTTGACTCCCCTTTTTTTTTTTTTCTTTAGTTGCCTCTTCTTGCGCGTCTTAATTCCTATTCTATGGTCGACAGTTGTGGTCGCCCCCTGCCGCTGACCCCGTTCGTATACACGTTTTTTTTTTTTTTTTTTTTTCTTCCTTCTGATTTTCCCGTCAAAAACCCGTTTGTCTTTTTTTTCTCTTTTTTTGAGGCCAGGGATTGGTCAAACAATCTCCCTTTCTATTTTTTCTATTTTCTTTTTTTTTTCCGAGTCGGCCGTGCCCTTGGCCTCTTTCCCCGTGCATTTCTTCCCCCGGCACTTTTTCCTCGTTTTCTTCCCTCCCCCCCCCAACTGGTGGCACGGGTTGTTTTGCCTTGTTTTTCTCGTTGTCCCCTTTTTCCCCTTCTGGATCTGCTCGCAGATTTGATTTGCTGGTGACACCACCGTTTTTTTTTCCTTTTCTTTTCCCTTTTTCCCCCCCACCTGGTCATGAATTTTATTGAAGACCTCTTGGCATTCCTTCCCGTTTTCGCCACGTGGCCCCTTTGTGTCTGCACTTTTCCCTTTCAGTTTTTTTTGCCTCTTGCTTTTTTCCCCCGACTGGGGCATTTTGCCGCTATTTCTTCAAACGGCCTTAACCTAATCCAAATTTCCCCCTTTTTTTTTCTGCTTCACTTCCCCCCTTCGAGCCCATTTTTTCACTTTTCTTTTTTTTTTTTTCACCTCTTTCTCGTTGGAACCAACCCCGCTGGCTTCCCACGTAGCTCTTCTTTCCATTACTCTTTTTGCACCTCTGTATGGCGTCGTCAGCTATTTTTTGTTTTTTTTTCTCACGTTTTTTTTTCTGTCCACTTTGCTCAAGTCTTTGGGCAACAAAAACCCCTCTGTTTTCGTTTTTTTTGTGCTTCTTTTTACCCTACTTTTCTTTTTTTCCTGAGAGCGGCATGCTCTTTGTTCCTTTTTTTTTGTTTTTTTTTTTCCCCCCCTGGGGGGCTAACCCGGGGAACCTTTTTGGTGCCGGTTTTCTTCGTCTTCTTTTTTCCCTTACCAATTGGATTTTTCTGTCTCTTTCCCCGCCATTTTCCTTTCCCCCCCTTCCTTTTTTCGATCAGGCTCTTCCACCCGTGGACAATTTAGTGAGGCCCGCCCAAACCATTGCGTCATGCGTTTCTTTTCTCTCCAACTTTTCCGCCTTCAGTTCTTCCGGTTTAAGCGGGTTTTGGATGGCTTTCCCTTTTTTTTCTCTCTTTTCTGCTTTCTTCAGCGAAAGTTCAGACCCTTTTTTGGAGGCTGGTTTGCGGTTCCCCGCGGTTGCTCTTTTTTTTTTTCTTAGGAGTTTGCACTTTGCGGACCGCAGACAATTTTCATTCCTTTGTCCGTCCCGTGACGTAGCTGTCCGGTGGTGAGGCTTGTCCCAGCCACCCTCCCCCGTTTTTTTGGATTTCTTTTGCGCACCATCCTTTCTCCCACTTCATGCATTTCAGCGCTTTGCTTCAGCGTTCTCCTGCTATCCTTTTTTCTTCTTTTTTTTTTTTTTTTTTCGTTCCCTCCTGAAATTTTTGCCAAGGCACTTGTATCTCCTTTTTTTCGGCCACCCTTTTTCTTTAAACAAGGTTTTTTTTTTTGTTCTTTTTTCTTCTCTTTCCGCGACCTATTGATGTGAAGGTGAAGCAGTAACTGTTTGCGGCTTTTCTCGGGCGTTCCCATCGAGTGTTTCTTTCTTGGTGCAAAACCAACATTCTTTTTTCTTGTTTTTTGACCCCTCCTTGCCGAAGGACAAGCTTGGTGCTTACCGCGTCCCGGCTTTTCCTCTTTTTTCTCCTCTATTCTCTTTTCCCCAAAGGGGCGTTGTGTATCTGTTTTTCGTCCCTTTTTTTTTTTTGTCCACCCCCGGGCACCGGACCGCCGGAATTTGTCTTGCGCCCTTCCACGAGTTTATCTTTCATCCCCCGTCCCCCCTTTTTTCCCGTCGAAGCCGAGCTTGATTTTCGAGTTTTCGCCTTTTTTTTTCCCCTTCAGGCTATGCGTCCAAAGATTTTTTTCCTTCCTCGCCCTTCTCCCCTTCTCAGGAGCTTTGCCCCCCGCCCCCGTGCCCCGTTTTCGCCTTTCCTACTCTCCATTTTTTTTTCATACCCCTTCGTTGACAAATTAGCCTGTTTTCTCTTTTGTCCCCCTTTAGTCAACTTGATGTGGCCTTTCCCGCATTTGAGTCCCTTCCGCGGTTCTGCCCCTTCCCCCTCCCAGTTTTCGGCGGGTGATGTTGTATGGTCAATTTGCGCTGGTGTTGCGATTCCTTTTTCCTTTTCCTCTTGCCCCTCTGTTGGCACGGATTGCTCACAAACCCAATTTTTCGTCCCCCTTCTTTCCTTATCCTTGTTGTTCACCTTTTTTTTTGAGCAGAGGAATCTGAAATTGCATGGTTTTTCTTCTCCCCCCTTCCTGCTTGGTTCCCATTCCTAAGCAGCCTTTTCACACGGGCACCTCCCAACTTTTCGTCGCCCTTTTTCCTCTTTTGTATCCGTGGGATACAGTTTTGTGGTTTTTCTGTACCCGCTGTTTGCCTTTTTCTTTTCTTTCTGCGTTTTTCCTTCGGCGGTTGCGCGCTTTCTTCGTCGGTTAGAAATCGTGGCCATCCTTCCTGCACCCCAAGTTTTCTCCCTTCCCATGAAGTGGGAGTCAAGTTCTTCCATGTTTTAGAGAGGGGCAAACCGTTTTTTTTGTTTTTTCTTTCATTTGCGTCTGTTCTGCTAGGTGCGGCTGTTTTCCCCGTCAGTGTAATTCTCTTTTTTCTTTTCCAACAGTTGAGCGGGCCCAACCCCATCTCCGCGTTAATTTTCCTCCCCCTGTCTTTTCCTGGTCAGGCCAGTTGCCAATTTCATCCCCTTTTTCCCCCCCTTCCAGTGGTTCACAATCAACACGGTCAAACAGGGCCTCTCCCCCTCTGTTCTGGTTTCCCCCCTTCCCCCTTTCAAAAAAGGGAATTGATCCCCTTTTCTTGTTAAGCGTTTGTTAGAAATGCCGGGCAGGCACTTTACCCCCAGGCCTAGCTGGTTCTCTCCTGGCTCGGACCCCTGACGCTTTCCGGCATTACGATTCTCCACCCCTTTTTTTTTTTCCTAATACCATTAAGACGATTGCTGATTTTTTCATCCTTCTCGGCTTTTTTCGTAGCTCTTTGTCTACCAGCCTATCGATCCCTTTTGGCCCTCTTCTTTTTTTTGTTGTTTCCCCCGGCACCTTTGCCTCTAACCCGACTTCCCCCCTCTTTTTTTTTTTTTTCAACGGGCCACCTTGATGGCCCCCGTGGGTTTTTCCCCCGTTCGAGCTTAAGGGCCTGGGCCCAACGTTCCATGTACGCCGATTTTTCCTCTTTTTTGCTTTGAGTGGATTCAAAATGTTTTTTCTCTCTTCGTTTTTTTTTCCTTCCTTTTTGCACCCGGGGCCTATCGTTGCCCATTTTCCCTTAGAGAATGCTTATTTATCCCTTCTTTTTCTTTATGTAAGTTTTCTACTCGGTGTCGCACCCTTCTTTTGAGATCTCTCTTTTTCTTATTTTCGTCGTACTCCCGCAGGTTTACTTTTTCCCTTCTCTTTAGAATAGAGTTATCCAACTTCCGTTTTCCCAATCCCCCCCTCTCCCCCACGTTGGCATGTTTTTGATCGTCGGAACTCATCTGGACATTGTTGCAGCCATCAACCTTCACTTTCTTGTTTTGGACTTTTCCTTGCCCCTTTTAGTCCGGCCGTGCGCCCACGTGGGACGTGTTCACATCCTTTTTCTCTCTACGACCACAGTCTGGCGATCAATCTCACTCTCCCCCTTGTCGCCGGCTACCGTATTCATTGGTGCTCCCACCCTCCAAGAACACCTTTCCCCCCCCACTTATACAAAAGTCCCACGAGTCTTTGGTGACGCTTCCCTCTATCCCCCCGTTGATTCATAGCCCAGATAAGCTGAACAGTCCACCCCCCGCCTTCCCTGAAATGAGGACCCGCCCCGCCTTTCCTTTCAACCCCCGTTGGGGACCACAAACAACCAAACGTAGGTGCTTTTCCCTTTTCCGTGGCCCCTCCATTACTGCTACTCCCCAAACCAAGAACACAGTTAGCGAACGATTTAGCAAAATGATGTAT